>Ga0180009_10004539_pt1 | contig 15272 bp, 13 predicted proteins | sample OS_PC_MetaG_FD_123537 | JGI IMG/M metagenome (GOLD analysis project Ga0180009, IMG submission 123537) | Groundwater microbial communities from the Aspo Hard Rock Laboratory (HRL) deep subsurface site, Sweden - OS_PC_MetaG | ecosystem: Environmental > Aquatic > Deep subsurface > Groundwater...
AAAAAAAGCCTGGGAATCCCCGCTTTTTCCATGGCTTGTTCACCACTTAACAACTCGCCGTCATACCAGGCTTTCCCGCTATACCCACCACCATTGGCATCACATGTAGCCACAATGGCAATATGTGCCAAAGGCACCAGATCTCCGCTTGCTCCCAAAGATCCTTTTTTAGGCACGTAGGGCACCACATTTTTATTGAGCATGGCAATCAGTTGTTCCACTACGGCTGGCCGAACGGCAGAGTGGCCGGAAGATATGGTGTTAGCGCGTATGAACATCATTGCTCTGACAATTTCCTGGGGCAATGGATCACCAATTCCAGTGACATCGGCCAAAATAACGTTCCTAGATAACTGGCTGGCCTGGTCCGAAGCTATGACATCATTGGCATGGGAACCAAAACCCGTGTTAATTCCGTAAAAGACTTTGTTTTTTTTATGGATTGCATCGTGCAGCCATTGGTGAGAGGCTTCCATTCGTTTTCGTGTCTCCTGGCCCAGGGGTTTTACGATTGCTCGATTTTGAGCAACGGCAACCACTTCTTCTATGGTCAGTGTTTTTCCTGTAATTTCAACGTTAGTAATGTTCATAGTATCCTTCTTATATTAAAAAAAAAATTATCTGGTGTATGGTATTTTGTGCCCGTCGTCGGGTTTAAAATCAACCGATAACCAGCTGTCCTTTTTTGATCACTTTCCAGACGGCATTATTTGCAATGCGGTAGATAATATCCTCAAAATTATTTAAATCCCAAATTTGAATATCTGCCTGATATCCCATTGAAAGACAGCCAATCATATGTCCTCTTTTGAGTGCTTTTGCTGCGCCGACAGTAGCCGCCAGCATAGCCTCTTCCAAGGACATACCATGATTTCGACAGGCCAGTTGCATCACAAACTGCATGGATTCAGTCCAATTCCCCGGATTTAAGTTGGTTCCCAAAGCCAAGGTCATCCCTGCATCCAACATTTTTCTTGCGTTGAACGGGTTTGGATGTGCCACTGCAAAATCCAAAGCAGGCAATACAACTCCGATGACACCGGAAGAGGCTAATCGAGACATTTCCGGCTCTGAGGTATAATTTAAATGATCGGCTGATATGCAGGTCAGATCAGCAGCCAGCGTACTTCCTCCGATATTAGCGTATGCATCTGTATGAATTTTTGCCTGCAAACCATAATCAAGACCGGTTTTTAATATTAGTTCGGCTTCATTACGAGTGTAGTATCCTTCATCACAATAGATATCGCAAAATTGAGCCAGCTCTTCTTTTGCCACCCGGGGAATCATGTCCCGGATCAAAAACTGAATATAGCCATCTCTTTGATGCTGGTTATCTCGATCAATTTCCAAAGGAAAATCATGGGCGCCTAAAAACGTTGAAACTACTTCCGCAGGTTGAGTTGTCGACAACCTCCTGTTGACGTACAATTGTTTCAATTCGTCCTTTAAATTGATTCCATATCCGGACTTACTTTCAACCGTTGTGGTTCCGTAACTCAGCATTCTGCCAAGGCGATCCATTGCCGAAAGATAAAGCGCTTCATCACTTGCTTCACGGGTCATTCTAATAGATGCGGGAATCCCAGTGTCGATTCCCAGAGACTTAATTTCATCCATACTTTTCGTCATTTTCAGCGCAAATTCTTTTCCCCGCGAGCCACCAAAGATTAAGTGCGTATGACAATCCACAAATCCGGGAGCAACTATTTTTTTCTGGGCATCTATTTGCTCAACTTTTGATAGATCCATGGTTTTCTTTAGATCGGATAACTTCCCTACGGCTATAATTGATCCGTTCCCGATCACTAGAGCCCCATCTGCAATTCTTCCCAAAGGATCGGATTCATTAGGCACACACGTAATCACTTCTTTGGTATTGTGGATCAAAAGATCTGCTTTGGATTTCATTTTCACCTCATTAAACAACTATCCAGATCAACGGATCAATGCATTTTCGATAATCTGATCCATTGAAAATTCATGGGCCTGTAAATAGTAACGCAACACTTGCCCCATGGCCTCAAGGGGAACCGGTCCGACGAGCTCACTGCCGACTACATTAACCCCGTATTTGGCAGCCTCTCGTTTCACAGCTTCCATTACCATGGGAATAGGCGTTTTCTGATAATGGGTTAAGTTCATGGACACCTGTGTCAAACCTTCTTTTTTCAAAGACAACCCGATCGCCCGCACAAAACGAAATCCGCCATTAATATGCCGTACACTTTTTGCAATGGTTTGGGCGATTTCTAAGTTGGCTGTCCCTAAATTGATATTCAAAGCCACTAGTGGAAATCGTGAAGATATTTGTATGGAACCGGTCTTGGGAATAAATTTGGCTGGACCCTCATCTGGTACCCATTCAGGTTTTAAAATTTTTTCGGCCAAAGCTTCATATTCCCCTTTCCGTACTTTTACCAAGCTTTTTCGATCAGGGTGTCTGGCTGCATCTTCATAAAAGTAGACTGGAACGCCGAGTTGCCCCACAAATCGTCCAAACCCATGAGCGATTGCCACTGATTCGCTTTCCGTAATGCCACTAATGGGAATAAACGGAACCACATCGACAGAACCCTGACGTGGATGAGATCCCTTTTGCTTGGACATATCGATCAGATCAATGGCGGTTTTGACCAGATCTTGAGTTGCCGCCACAACCGCATCAGGCTCTCCGATATATGAAATTACCGAACGGTTATGGTCTACGTCGGATGAATAATCCAGCAACGTCACACCTGGAGAAGATCGAATGATCTCAACTACTTTTTCAACGACACTAAGATCTTTACCTTCACTAATATTTGGCACACACATTAATGCTTTCATAAAAACACCTGCTGTTTACAAATTAATCAATACTTCATTTAATAGTCATAAATTAAGTGGCACTCAGTTGCCGATGGATACTAGGTTTTTCGCCATTATTGAATCTAATTGCTTTGTTATATCATCAACAATCTTTTTGTTTCTAAGATAGGGTAAATTGATTTTCACATTTTCCACACACCCTAAAAGACCTGCTTGGGAAAGATAAATCGCAGAATTCAGATCAGAAGCTGTATTTTTATTGTAGTTATTTTCTATCTGGTGGCATAAATCCTGTACCTTGGCACAGTTGAACGCATTTTCCAGCGGCACGGCGGTCGCTTTTGTCATCGCAGATTCAATTGTCTGCTGACGGATCAATTTTTCCTCTTCCGAGGATTTTGGCAGACGGTACGCCAGTTGAACCTCTTCAAAAGCTGATGTATCCTTTGATCCACCGTCAAATAGCAGATTTTTTAAATTATCCGCTGATGATATCAGTCTGTGATAATGTTCTTCAGAAGCTGCCCCTGGCCTACCAATAGATAAACGAGCGACCATGCCAGCTAATCCGGCAGCCATTGCTCCGGCAATACTGGATGCAGTTCCTCCACCAGTTGTTGTATCTTTGCTATCTAAAACACGTTGAATCGCCTCAAAATTCATTTCCATGTCAATAGTTCCTTCCATTTTGAAAAAAAGTTGATGCTCGCAGTTTTTTTATATTTGTTTTATAAAACAAATATAAAACAACTGTCAACATTTTTTTAAAATGAACTTTGGAATTGTCTGGAAGTTATGCCACGTAACGGCTGATAAGCTCATTAATAACTGGAATAATTGAGCCAACCAATAATAACGCCATCAATATATTAAATGCTTTTTGATAGAATGGTTGTTTTAAGATCCGCTTCAGGCCAACCCCAAAGAACAACCATGTCGATAAACTTGGAATAGCGACAAAAAAGAATATGATGGCAATCATCATGACTTCCTTATAAAAATGAGAAGATAAAGAGGTGTATGCTGATACCGCTCCTATTGCCACAACCCATGCCTTTGGATTTACCCACTGAAATAATACTGCCTGAAAAAATGATAGCGGATTTGAAGCTTTCCCCTCCATAGCGCTTGTTGGTGATGTGGCAATCAGCCAGGACAAATAAATCAGATATAAAACGCCTGTTATTTTTATAATCTCATGAATTATTGGTATTGCTTCAAAAAGAGTTCCCGCCCCAATACCGATCAAGAGCAACATGATCGGAAATCCAATACTTATCCCCAATAAATGGGGTAAGCTTTTCCGGATACCATGATTCAGGCCGGAGGTCATAATCATCACATTGTTTGGACCTGGTGTCACAGTGGTTGATGCTGCAAATAGCAGAACCGATAAAAATAAATCCATCTTTTATACTCCGTCTAAAAAGCTCCAACCAGACACGCATCTTCTTGCAGCGGCTGAATTATCATTGTTATGTAGTTTTCAATTTTTATTTCTTTTATCAAATCACTCAATTTTAATCAAATAAGCTTTATTCATAAATGCCAGGCCCTTAGGGGCAACAACCTCATTTTTAAAAAATGTTTGCTTGGAACAAAGATTTTTTTGAGAAATAGTAAAATGGTAACGAAATATTTAAAATCCATAAAGATCATTGAAAATACCGATCAAAGTGGTAAAATATCAAAGCTTTAGAGTAAAAGGTTAAACAAGTTATAAATAAAAAAAGGACTCTTTGTGAAATCCACAGCCCTTGAGGTGAATTTATCCGATACAAAAGTTGATGTTATCATTGACTCAAAATATCAGGTCTTTCTGGATATTTTTTCATCCTATGTCGGGATCTTAAACAGGATGAACATTTTTCTAAAAGAGTTATCCCATCCCTATAAAAACTGGGGATTTATTGTCAGTGAAGCCAGGCATTTTACCCTGCAATATTATTATTTGTACAAGCCCCATCCAAAAGGTGATAAAGCATTGGACCTTTTTGTTGATATATTTCTGGAATCTTTTGAGTCAGATTTAAAAGTGAAAACAAGTTCAGCAGATAATTTAATACTGTTTTTGCAGCATATTGTCAAAGAATCTGAGCATGAGTTAGACAGGTTCCTGCCCGTTATTGAAAAGGCTTTGCAAAAAATTGAATCCTATGAAGACAAAGACTTCTATTATTTTGTCAGATCCTATTACCAGCCAGATAAAATTGCAAAAAACCTGTTAACCTGCATAAAAGGTGATGAAGCAATTTTCAAATCATTAAACCGGTTTCTGGTAAAATTCTATGAATGCTCATTTGATTACTGGCTGAAACAGGAAGACTCCATGTCCTGGATTGGTCAGAGTATTGATGTAAACAAACTTGATGACAGAGTACAGCATATATTAAAAGATGTATCCCATAAAAAGATATTAAAGTGGCGAAAAGACCTTGCAGTTATTATTCATACATTGGATCAAGAACCACTGCAAGCAACACAAAAATTAACAAATCTTGTGAGCTACCAGGATTTTGTAAGTCTGATCTGGGAAGTGCCTCAAAAAATAATGATGGAAACTGGTGATGATATAAAAGGCTTCCACCTGAAACTGACCTTTCTTTTTTATATTATTCATATTCCTGGACTTTCTACTATCCATGTTCAGGCCCTGCGGGATATTAACACCACCCTTACCCACCTGATCGGTGATAAGGATTTTAAAAAAGATATTAATATCATCAACCAGGCATTTTCGCTGCTTAAAGAGCATAAGGGCAAATACCCTGAAACAGTTCTGGATTGCATACATAAAATTGGGGAGTCCGTTTATAAAACCTCTAAAAATGAACTTATCAATCATTTTATAGACAGGGCCGTTGATCACGGGTTTCAGTTTCCAATGGTTGAGGGGACAGGTGAAGACTGGCAGATAAAGAACAATACAGCCCATGTTAAAAATATCCGGGTATTCCTGGACTTGATCGGTCAACATCCCAAAAAGTCGAAAAGGCTTTTATCTGCCTTGATCATCTCTTTGGCTATCGGGGGTGTCTTTATCAAAGATACGGATTTGTTCCCAAGGGATATTACAAAATTTTTAAACTCAGATATTGCACCGGTTTTTAATCTTGTAAAGCAGATGTCACGATTATTACCAGCCTTTTTCAACGAAATCGGGGCAGAGGGACAACTCAGGGATATTTCCACCCAGCTGGATGAATCCTGCCAGCGAAAAGACCAGTTAATTCATTTTTTAAGAAAGCAATGCCATGTTGAAAGCTCAAGCAGGATCGTAGATTTTATCAAAGAAGTAATTCTTTTCTGGAAGACGGGGAACAAAAAAAAGCTTGCGCCTTATGTTTCTCCATCTATTTATAAAGAGATTGAAGCGTCAGGCCCATTTATTAACGGGCCCAAAATTATTCTCAATGCCATTGAATCAAAGGGCATATCCCTTCCAAAAGACTATCTGATCTATACGCAGGAGGCTGTTAATAATTTAATTGACAGCGTAGAGGGGGTTGCAAATCTGGACCGGTCAAGGATGAAAATGATCTTTGAATTCTACAGGCTCTTAAACCAGAAATACGGGATTGATAACCTGGAATTGAAAAAATACCTGTCTTCATTTAATTGTGAAAACCTGCCAGATACGGGCAAGCTTCTTTTAGCACTTGAAGAAAAAAGTCTGGAAAATAAAATCCTCTCTCTTATTGCCTACATGAAAGAGCTTAAAAAAATTATTCTTTCAGACAAAATTTATGAGGCCAATGAAGCAATTTATCATAAACGCCATTTTGCCGTTGATATTCCTTCCATGTACGGAAGTTACAATGAAGCAAAATTTGATGCCCTGGGCTTAACCCTTAGAATTGAAAATATCCTGAATGTGTTGTTTGAAGAATTGATCAACAGCATTGACCTTCAGGTGATCACCAAGTCTACCTTTAAACAGATTTACGATATCCTGAACCTGTTCAGGATGGCTTTGGATCTGGATGGAATTTCATCCAATCAGCTGGATGTCCAGATGGATTTTTTAAAATTTTCCATGGGCATCAGAACCTGTACCTTTACCCAGTACCTGGATATTTTTAAGGGGTTTATAAGGGCCGTTGCCGATATCATTAATGATCATTTCAATAATATCCATTCCAGCAATTTATCCCAGATAGAATCAAGGATAGGAAAGAAAAGGGTTCTTAAAAAATATCTGCCCAACGGGTCTAAAAAACAGGAATCCAAACTGGACCAGAGGGTTGCCGAGATCTTTTTCAGGGACCGGATTGCAACCTCTCTCGGGCTTCAGCAGATGGATGTCTTCTTAAACAGGATATTACACACCCTGTTTCAACAGTCTGAAAAGCTGTCGCAAATCCATTTAAGCCGGCTGTTAAATTATGATCCCAAATGTTCTGTCATTGAAGTCGGCAGTTCAGATCCCATTGGCAATAATATTATATTCTTAGGGAATAAGGGTTTAAACCTGATCAAATTAAAAAAATTAGGTGCGGCTGTCCCGGAAGGATTTATTATTACCACAGAAGTCTTTAAATGTCGTGAAATCATCAATAATTACAAGCCAGCCAACATCAATTTCAAGCAGTCCGTGGCAAAAATGGTGGCTGCCCTGGAAAACCGGATCGGCAAAAACTTTGGAGATCCTGAAAACCCTTTACTGTTATCGGTCAGGAGCGGTTCTTCCATTTCACAACCAGGTATGCTGGATTCATTTTTAAATGTGGGAATTAACGAGGAAATCGCGGCAAGTATTGCAAAGACAAGCAATAATCCATGGTTTGCCTGGGACAGCTATCGCAGGTTCATTCAAGGATATGGGATGGCCTTTGGAATTAAAAGAGATGAGTTTGACCATATCATTTATTCAAAAAAACAAGAATATGGTGTTGAATTCAAACGATATTTCTCCGGTGACCAGATGAAGACTATTGCCCTTGCCTATAAACAATTATTACTTGATTCAGGGATTGATTTGATAGAGTCTCCTATTGACCAGTTGTTTTTAGCCATTGACCAGGTTTTTTCCTCCTGGGAATCCAAAAAGGCAAAGGATTACAGACGGATTATGGGGATATCAGATGACTGGGGTACTGCTGTTACGATTCAATCCATGGTGTTTGGAAACCTGTCCAGGCAGTCGGGATCAGGAGTGGTGTTCAGCCATAGCCCCAGGCTTCCTGGAGATACGATACGTCTTTGGGGGGATTTTACCATTGGCAACCAGGGAGAGGATGTTGTATCAGGGCTTGTAAAAACCCTGCCCATTTCAGAAGTCCAGAGGGAGCTTGAAGAGCGGGATTCAAAGACAAGCCTTGAAAAAAGCTTCCCTGATATATATTTGCAATTGATAAGACTAATACATGGCCTGGTTTATGGAGAGGGATGGAACCCCCAGGAAGTCGAGTTCACCTTTGAAGGCGAAACCAAAAAAGAGCTTTTTATCCTTCAGGCAAGAGAAATGTTCTTAAGGGACAGAAAAAAGATTGTAGATTTTGATGTGAGCCCGGAAATCCTTGATAAGGCATATCTTGGCCAGGGGATCGGTGTCAGCGGTGGCGCCATGAGTGGCAGAATCGTTTTTACTTTGGAAGAAATTGACATCTTCAGAAAAAATGATCCAGATACCCCTTTAATTTTATTGAGGAATGATACGGTTCCAGATGATATCCTGGAAATTGATGCAGCAGATGGAATTCTTACTGCAAGGGGAGGGCTCACCTCCCACGCGGCTGTGGTGGCATACAATCTTAATAAAACCTGTCTGGTGGGATGTGAAAATCTTGTTTGCAATGAACACAAAAAAGAGTGTATGCTCAATGGGGTTAAAATGGTCACTGGTGATTATATCAGCATTAACGGTCAAAAAGGATCCGTGTACAAAGGCGCAATAAAAGTCAATTAAATAATGCCTGACTGAAAATTGGTGTTTTTGGTGGTGTACTGGATAAAAAATAATGAAAAGAGGGAATAGATGAATACAAAAGATTCTATAACACTTGGAATTAACGGACTTGGGAGGATAGGAAAGCTGTCTTTGTGGCATCATGCCGGCAGAAAATATTTTGATACGATTGTGATCAATGTAGGCCGGGAAGTGGGAACTTCATTTCAAGACATTATCCATTATATAGAAAGAGATACAACTTATGGACGGCTGGAAGCGTTTCTTAACGGATATCAGGCAAAGTCCGTTATCAGCGATGTGGATGAAGCCGCAGGCTCGGTAAATGTGAATGGCGTAAAAGTAAAGATATTAAGAAACAACAGGAATCCAAAAGATATTGAATGGGCACGGCATAATGCCAGAATTGTAGTGGATACAACGGGCCAGTTTCTGGATCCTTCCCTTGGGGCAGATGCTTCAAAAGGCTCTATCAGAGGTCATATTGAAGCAGGCGCCCAAAAAGTGATTGCTTCTGCTCCCTTTAAACTCAAAAAGGGCGCGGCAATGCCCAAAGATGCCGTGACAACCATCATGGGGATCAATGATGGAGACTATGATCCCGTAAAGCATAATATTATTTCCAATGCATCCTGCACCACCACATGCCTGTCCCATATGATCAAGCCTTTAATCGATTATTTTGGTATTGAGAGAATCCTTTCTGCATCCATGGCAACCGTGCATGCTGCCACTGGATCACAGCAGGTACTGGACAGATTGCCTAAAACCGGTGCCAAAGACTTAAGAAAAAACAGGTCCATCATGAATAACATTATCCTGACCACAACGGGAGCTGCAAAAGCATTACAGCTGGTTATTCCGGAAATGGCAACCATTGGATTTATTGCAGAGTCCGTCCGCATCCCCACAGCCACGGGCTCTTTGATTATTCTGGTGATGAATTTTCAGGAAGAGCTCAATAAAAAACCGATCCGAAGGGACATGATCAACTCAATTTATGAAAATGCCACAAAAACCAATACAAACGGATATCTGATTTATTCGGATAAACAGAATGTCTCCTCTGATATTATCGGAACACCAAGTGCTGCCGCTGTTATTGAAGGTCATGAAACCCATACCCGTACGGGGGCCATTAACATCAATCTTGAGCATGTGCGCGGAATTGACAAAAATATATTGGATATGATCAAGGATCAGGTTACCAGCATCCAGGTTACCCAGGCCGTGATTTATGGCTGGTATGACAATGAAATGGCAAGTTATGTCAATATGCTGGGTGACAGGATCGTATCCATTGCAGAAGCCATACATTAGAGTATCACGAACATATTTTTTCCCTCTTATCCTGATGATTGGTTTGCTTTTTTCAACATCTTTGGCCCATTCCGGAGAAAAAAAATTGCCGTTTTCCATTGGCGAAGAAATTCAATATGCTGTCAGCTGGGAAATGGTCAGGGCTGGAAAAGCAACTTTCAAGGTACTTCCTCTTTCAACACTCAATGGAAAAAAAGCATATCATTTTTTGCTTGAAGCAAAATCAAATAATTATATAGACATGATTTACAAAATCAGGGATCGGCTGGAAGGATTTACAGATATTGAGTTTACTCAATCTCTTTTACACAAAAAGAAACAATCGGGCAAAGATAAAAGAGAAGTGATGGTTCAATTTGACTGGGAAAAAAAGACGGCCACATATTCCAACTTTGGCGGGAAAAGAGATCCCATTGAGATCCCTTTAAAGACATTTGACCCGGTTTCAGCCTTTTATAAGATGCGAACCATAGATTTTGAAACCGATGAAAATCTGTCCTTTCCCGTGACGGATGGAAAAAAATATTTCATGCAGAAAGGTAAAGTGTTGGGTAAGGAAAAAATCACCTTACCCTCGGGAACCTTTGACACATATGTGCTTGCCCCCCAGGTCAATCATTTTTCCGGAGTGTTTAAAAAGAGTGAAAATCCCACGGTAAAACTCTGGATCACGGCAGATGATAGAAAGATCCCCGTAAGAATAAAGGTAAAAGTTTTTATCGGCAGCATTATCTTTGATATTGTTTCAATAAATTCTGAAAAGCTTAGACTATAGCCAGTGGGGCTCGATTCAATTTTTAATAAGTTTAGTGAGAGAAATTGGTCTCTGTAAAACTTTTATCCTATAAAGATGAATATCCAGAATAATGCAAGAAACATTGACTAATTTGACAAAAATTGTTTTAGCTTGTATTTTTCTATTGTGATATTTTAACTATATCAAGGCATCTTTGATCAATTAAACAAACAATTACGGTATTCGTCATGATAAGAAGTGATTTTATAAAAAATATTTGCGTTGCTATTTTTATCATATTCTTTTCCTTCCTTGATTTTACTCATGCCGACAAGGGTGAATTGCAAGTTGAACAAAATCTATATTATCAACCCGAAATAAAACCAGATTATTCACAAGAAACATATAAGATTTTTGAGCCAAAACAAAATCCACAATTACAATTAGACAACAAGTCAAATCACAAAGATTCAACTTTTGGTTTTTCTAATGAAACCAAAAACGAAGAAGAAGTCCAACCTTGGAAGGATTCTAAATTTCCATTCATTTCACGCGAAATATATTACATGCAGTTAAAAGAAAAGTCTAAGCTTGATGACGCAGATGCCAAGGCTCAGCTTGGTATGCTTTATGTGGATGGTCTGATTATTGAAAATGATCCAGAAAAAGTAAGCGTTTGGCTTACCAATGCTGCCGCAAGAGGTAATTATAAAGCTCAATATAGTCTTGGGGAAATGTATAGTGCTGGCCATGGTGTTACCCAAGATTATACAAAAGCAACTAACTTATTTGAACAAGCTGCCAAACAGGGAGATGCATTTGCTCAATATAATTTAGCTATGATGGTAGAAAATGGAATTGGTATCGAACGTGATACTAAAAAAGCAATATATTGGTATGCTATGTCAAACTTTATAACTGGCAATAACGATACTAAAAATCTTGAGTTTTATGCAAAAACTGTTGGGGAAAATAATATCGAACCAATATTAATTTTGGCAAATGAATCTGCTTCAAATACATCGAATCTGAGAAATGTATCTACAAAAGAAATATATGAAGCGGGTGAGAAATTTTCTGATAACCTTTTTAAAAATGCGCCTCTTGGTTATATGGGATTCCTTTATCCAAAAGTAATCAAATATGAGGAACATGGAAGTACAAGATTGATCTTTTCCAAATCAAGAAATGATATAATTTCAGAATGTTCAAATGATGAAAACCAAAAAATCTTAGAAAATATAAAAATGCACAGAACAATGGGTGCTAATTTAAGAAGTGCTGCATTTCAAATTGAATTAAACGATAAAGAAATTCAAGATAAGAATCCTGATAAGGAAATGTTGGTTTGGAATTGGAATATAATGCCTCGAAAGGCTGGATTACAAAACTTTGATGTTCAAAGCCGTATAGTTGTAAAAGTCCAAGGTAAAGTCTTTAAAAGTTACTCTTCTCCTTTCAAGCCAATGAGGATTCCTGTTGAGGTTGAAGGGTTGTCAACATCGGAAAAATTGAAAAGGTGGGCAAAAAAAAACATAACATCAATTATTGTTGGATCAATTGTGGCAATAATTGGGGTCATAATGGGTTGTTTAATACAGAGCCATATTCAGAAAAAACACTTTCCCAAACAAAAACTATGATTCGTAAAAATTCAGGGATATCGTTTCTAATTATCCAAGCTCGTATGGCTCAAGAATAATTATCCTATCTATGATTCACTTTATACATTTACCTGAAATTTTGTCCGGTCCAGGGATGGCATTCTTAAAATCAAGCAAATATCCTATAAAGTTGATTTAATCGTTGAAATGATTAGTTTTCTATCGTATAGAATACATTAATTATAGTTTTTATGCTGTTTCTACAAGGAGGTATCGTCAAAATAGACTAATTGGCATTTGTTTTGCATTAAATTATTGTGAACAAATCTTTTTTAGATTAAGGCGATCATATGACACAATCAAATACTTTTACACAGTTTTCAATTGTTTTTACTGCAAAGTCGAATAACCCTACAATTTTAAATCCGGATTTTCTTAAATTTAATAATATTGTAGGCGAAGAATGGGAATTAAAAACACCTCCTCTTTGTGCAGAACCACTTTCTCAAGTTCTATATAAAAATAACGTGGGGATAACTTCTCAGCTCGATAAAATTATTTTTTTTAAGAACGATACTCAGCTCGATAAAGATGCCTTTAAAATAATTTATGATATCGCAAAAGGGTATTTAAATTTAGTCCCCCTTGTGAATTATACAGGTGTCGGAATCAATACGAATTCATTTATCGAAATTTCAGAAGATACCAAAGCTCATCAATATTTAATTGATAATTTTTTAAATATAAAAATTAAAGAATCAGGAATATCAATAGAAAATTTAGGATTTAAATTTTCCGTACCAGTTGGTAATGATGTTGTTTGCAATATAGAATTTTCACCGATGAAGACTGTACAAGAAGAAAAGGAAATTCATAAAATAATAATTTCCTCAAATTTCCATCATCCAGTTAATATGGCGATTGATAAAAAGATACAATCCATGAAAGATATTATAGATGGTTATCAGAATATTGTTCAGAAATTAGAAAATGATATTTTACCTTTTTTTATTGGAGGAGAATAACATGGGAATGACTTTGACAACTGATAAAACAGTAGATGAGTTTGAAGCTTATTATTATAGAAAAGAAATTTTAAAGAAATCCTTGTCAGGTTCATCGCAAAATCCATATGAAAAAATATTTGGTTATTTTGAAGGGGAAAGTAATTTTAATATTGACAGTTCTTCATGTCTTTATAAATCAGAAATCAAAAAAGCCAATAATAAAAGTTGTGATCCAATATTTATCGAAGTTAACTCAAGTACAGATGCTAAACAATACTCTAAAGTCTCTACCTTGACTGCTAAAATTGAACAGTTTAGGAATTATGGCGATGAAATTTTTGATCCAGACATCCCAGTGGCCCCAAATTCACTGGCAATAGACACAGCGAAAGATCTGGTTATCGATTTGGTTGAGAACGATATTGCTCCTTTCAGAGTGGCCCCTTCTATTGATGAGGGATTGTGTTTGGCTTTTAGCTCTGACGATATTTTAGCATATTTGGAACTTTATAATGATGGTGAAATTGGTCTTATTGCTGAAAATATAGAAACTAAAGAAATGATTACCAATAAAGACCTACTACCAGGAGAGATTATTGCAGCTTTGTTGGAGTTATTTCAATAGTTCTTATATGGAATATCCAGATGCTCTATATTCAAACAATCGTCCCGTTCTCCCAAAAGAAGAAATTTTAGACGATCAATATTTATTTCAAAGATGTAAGCCTGGATATGGTTGGATTGAAAAAGAAGGACTGCCTGATTATACAAAGATTCAGATAGATCCTAAAAACAAAAAAACACAATCATATAACTGGGAAAGATTTTCGAAGCCTCATTGGGTTAGATTTAATCCATCGGAAAAATATTTAATTGAATATGCAGTTGTGGGTTTTTTGCCACTAAATATAAGAAATTTACATGAATATGATCCTATGGATAAAGAATATGATCCAGAGGTTATAAAAAGCATTCTTGATGTCGAGCATAAGCCAATAGAAATAAACTATTCTCATTGCCAATTATTATGTGCACCCCCTTCTAATCAGCCCATATCTAAAAAAATGCGAAGAGATATGAAACTCGCTTTAAGACATGGAGTTAAGATTTTTTATAAACCGTATGAAGATGTCACAAAATAAAAAGAATCAATCTTCAATTCAATTTTCTACATACTAAAGCACAATAAAATTCTTATCCGCCCATTCAACTGGAGACTTGACGTAATCAGAAATTCTGAATTATCAGCTCATTTGCCTTGGTTGGTTTTATGCCATAGAACAGAATCAGCATGGTCACTTCCTGAAAAGATTTTGGTTCTCTTAAACATTTAGGACAAATAAGACTCCGGGCTTCCACAGGATTTGATACAAAGTGACAGATAACGCCCATATTAATACATGGGTATCAAGCAGGATATTCATGATTCATCCGGGAAAATAGATGAATTGTAAAAACTGTCTTCAATCTCCTGATCAACGTCATCAAAGTCTGAGCTAATTTTGACCTTCCCTTCCCAGCTTCCACCAAGTTGACGGGGACAACTGTTTTCCTTAAAAGCGGAAAGAATCGCCACAGGTTTTCCTATGATCAAGGTTCTTCTGATAATGCCGAGGGTTCTTTTTCCCTGCATTTTACTTACCATATTTCCGGCAAACCGTTCCGTTGACAAGGGACCACGGTTTTTGTGGCTCACCTGCCTGGATAAAACTCAGTGTAACACTAACCAAATGAAAACTGACAATTAATTTTGTATAAAAATCAGGCAAATTGTGCTTGGTAAATGACCGGCCGAAATTTTGGTGGGGGAACTGGCTTACCTTCAGCATTGGCAGCCTCAATCCACAAAGTTTTTGCCTTTTAAACCTCTTGCAGCGCCACATCAG
>Ga0180009_10004540_pt1 | contig 15271 bp, 12 predicted proteins | sample OS_PC_MetaG_FD_123537 | JGI IMG/M metagenome (GOLD analysis project Ga0180009, IMG submission 123537) | Groundwater microbial communities from the Aspo Hard Rock Laboratory (HRL) deep subsurface site, Sweden - OS_PC_MetaG | ecosystem: Environmental > Aquatic > Deep subsurface > Groundwater...
AGGTATTTTGTATCTTATATCAATTTTATTTAATTCTTTTTTTAAGTACAAAGCTTGTTTTTTAATTTCTGATTTGTTAAAAATGTGATTTTCTAATTTTGTTTTTGGTTTTGGGACGAATGGGTTTATAGAAATGTAAGTTTTTCCTTTGAATTTTTCTTTAAGGTTCTTTATTAATGAAATCATTTCATCTAAATCTTTTTTATTTTGATCTGGCAATCCTATCATGAAATAACATTTTAGTTTTTTAAAATTTAATTCGTTAATGTCTTTGATAAAATTATATATATTTTCATCTTTTGTAAATTTACAGATTTTAAATCTTAATCTTTCATTAGCTTCTGGAGCTATTGTCAATGTTTTTTGTTTTCCTTTTTTTATTAGAGATAGTATTTCTTTATTCATTGTTTCTACTTTTATAGAAGGTATTGAAAATTCTAACCCTTTTTTTATCAAATATTCCAGAATTTCTTTTCTTTTCGGATGTGTGAAAGATGGAGAGTAGATTATTACTTTTTTTCTTTTATTTAGTTTAATTCCTTCATCTATTATTTTTTTTATATTTTCTAATGATCTATACTTTACATTTGCATGAAATTTATTTATTGGACAAAAATGGCATTGAAAAATACATCCTCTTTCTATTTCTAACATGAAAACTTTTCCAAAGACGAATGTTTTATCTATTTTTTCTGGAAAAGGTTGATATAATGGGTAAATTGTTTTATTTATATCTACTGAAGTAGAATCTGGCTTATTTATATTAGGTATATATACTCCAGGGAGATTTTTTATTTTATTTAAGAAAATTTCCTTGTTTTTTGTTTTTTCATAGATTTTTAAGATTTTTAGTAATGATTCTTCACATTCCCCTAATAAGAAGAAGTCAATGTATTTGTTTAAGGTGTTTGGGTTTGAATTGATACAGGGACCTCCTGCAAAGATTATTTGCGGTCTTTTGAATTTTTCTTTATTTATGTTGTTTTCTTCTAATATTTTGAAGAAATTATAGTAATCTGGCTCATATTGGAGTGTAAATCCTATTAAATTAGATTTTAAATCGTTCTTATCTAAGAAATGCCTCTTACAAATCCAGTTTTTTTGCTGATTTACTATATTATATATAATTAGGGGTGCTAAGCAATACACACCCCCATAATATAAGTTAGGATAGACTATATCTAGTGTATTTATTGATTTATTCCAGGATTTTTGAAATATTGGGGATTCCATTTGTTATTTAGAGAAAAGAAGTCTTAAAAATTGTATGTTTTATAACCAAAAAGTTTATAAATAAGTTATAACTCTAAAATAACAACAAATTATATAATCAGGGGGTTATAAAATGAAAAAATTAAGTATTGCTAGTATATTTTTAATGTTAATGTTAGTTCTATTTGTATTTAGTCAGACTGATGATTTAAGTATGACTGTTACAAATCCAGAAGATGGATTACCTGGAGCAAGTGTTTCTGGAGTTTTTAATCTAGGAAATACAGGTATTGAAGATATAGAAGATATAGATTTTACAATAACAGAAGATTTGAATGGGCCTGGAGCATATACATTGCCTCTTAGTGCAGTTACATTTAGTCCAACTAGTGTGGATTTATTGGCTGGTGAAGATGTTGATGTTACATACACCATTGCTATTCCTTCACAACAGTATGTTGGTGAATATGATGGAGTTATAAATGCATCAAATGGTACTTATACTGTAGAAGGCTCATTTAGTTTTGATGTATTATTGGACGTTGCTATGAGTGTAAGTGGATTAGATACAAATGGAGATTTTGTCATAAGTTCTCCTGAAAATATTGAATCAACAAAAACTTTGACAATCAGTAATGACGGTAATGTTGATCTAACAAATGTAAAAATTACAATAGATGCTGAGAGTAATGCTTTTACAAGTGGTAGTAAGAGTATCACTTTTAAGATTGATAGTACTTCTGTTAGTTTAAATTCAGCTTATAATATAGGGACTGTTGTTCCTGGAACTCAAAATGTTGTAATTTCGGCAAGTATCCCCAATAATATGGATGTTGATACTTATGAAGGGAATATAACTGTTCAAGCAACAAATTATCCTGAAGCAACTGTTACATTCCCATTAATGGTTAGGGTTGAACCTGAAATATGTAGTGATGGAAGGGTAAAAGATGGTAGTTCAGTAAATTTCAACGCTGGAAATTTAAGAATAAGTATTGATGAACCTAATAATGGAGATGATTTCGAGCAAGGTGATGAGTTTGACATACAAGTTACTATTGACAATGAGGATAATAATGATATGGATATAATTGTTGAAGCAATTTTATACGATGTCAATGAAGATAATGAGATTGAAAGTGTTGAATCAGACCAAAAGGAAGTAAAAGATGGAGATGAAGAAGATTTTGATTTAACTTTGACAGTTCCTTATGACGATAAGTTAGATGAAGACAATGAATATGTATTATATATCAAAGCTTATGAAGATGGGGATGAGGATCAAAATTGTGAGTATGATAATATTGATTTAGATTTTAAGAGAAATACTAATGAAGTTATTATTGATGATTTCACAATTACTCCTACATTAGTAAGTTGTGGTGACTTAGTAAACTTCAATGTTGATGTATTAAATGTTGGTGAAAAAGATGAAGACGATGTTTACATAAAAATTATAAATACTGAATTGGGTTTAAGTGAAGAATCAAATAAATTTGATTTAGGAAAATATGATGATAGTGACAATGATGCAACAAAATCATTTTCATTTAGTATTCCAAGTGATGCAATTGAAAAGGATTATCTTGTAGAAGCAAGAGTTTACTTTGATGATGGTGATGATAGTTACTCAACATATGGAACCTTAACTGTTTCCAATTGTGGTGCTGTTACTATCAGTGAAATTGAAGGAACAAGCGTAAATTTGCCTCAATCAAGTTTTACTACACAAAAAGGTGCAATGTTTACTGTGCCTGTAATGATAACAAATAGTGAGAGTGCATCTAAAACATATGTTATTGAATTCGCACCAACAGGATCTTGGACTGGAAGTTTAACAGAAACTTTAACTGTTAGTTCAGGACAGTCTGGTACAGGTTATTTATATATAACTCCTACTGCAAGTGCTACGGGAAGTCAAACTGGAACAGTAACTGTTAAACAAAATGGAAATGTAATTGATACTGAGAGTATTAGTGTTAATATCCAAAGTGGATCAACACCAACTACAGGTGCAGGAACATACCAACCAACAGGCAAGTTCTGGGAAGATATAACATCAAATACAGCATTTTGGATCGTAGGTAATGTAATACTAGTGATTTTAATTGTTTTAGTGTTGTTTTTTATCTTTAGAAAAAGATAAACTTTTTTCTTTTTCTTTTTTTAAAACCAATAGTTTTTTAAATAAATAATCTAATTTGTTCTTTGTGAAAGGCGAAATAAAAGATAAGATAAAGAATAATGTTGTAGAGAAGACCTTTGAGAATAGATATTTTGTTTTTGGAATAATTATTTTTATATTATTAATTTCATACAGTTACTTGTTTAAGGGTTTTATTTATGATTTGGTGAATAGTGATATAGATGGCATAATTAGCATGGTAAACTCTTTTGGTGGCTTATCTATGCTTATTTTTGTTGCTATAGTCATAATTGAAGTGGTTATAGCTCCAATCCCTGGGATGATATTTAATGTTGCAGGAGGTATTACTTTTGGGCCTTTTTTAGGTGCTGTTTTATCTATAATAGGAAATGTTATAGGAGCCACCATATGTTATTTTTTAGCTAGAAATCTTGGAGGACATTATATTGAAAAATTAATTGATGAAAAAAGATTAAGGTTTTTTTATAAGTACACTCATAAGCATGGTTATTGGGTTTTGTTTTTACTAAGGTTAAATCCTGTAACTTCTTCTGATATTTTTAGTTATTTTGCAGGTTTAATAAATATGAAATATAGAGATTTTATACTTGGTACAACATTGGGGTTAATACCTTTAATGTTTGTTCTATCTTATTTTGGAGATTATTTTATTAAAGATAGTCCTTTGTTTACTTTGTTTTTCTTAATATTGGCTGCCTTGTATTTTTTGGTGTTTTTTTATGGTATTTACAAGATTGGAAAAGCGAAAGTTAAGGATAAGATAAAAAAATTGAATAGAAATAAATTATGATAAATTTTTTATGTTGTTTATTGTTATTAAAATAGCTCCTTTGCATGGTTCTTTTTTATTTTCAGGAATTTTTTTGATAAATTCATACCATTCTCCTTCCTTAAAGTATTCTGCTGTTCCTTTTAATTCATATCCTATACAATCTTTTTCCCAATTTTTATTCCAGCTGCTATATCTCTACCGAACCATCTTGCTCTTATTGTATTTCCTTTTACTAATCCCAAAGTTTCTTTTATTTCTTTTCCTTTTATTGTTTCTGATGTTGTGATTAACATTTTTTCCTCCTTGATTTAAAGAGCACGCGCCAGGATTTGAACCTGGGAATAGCCGGGCACTACTAAAATTGCAGCCGACCGCGATAGACCACTTCGCCACGCGTGCATAGATTATGTAGAAATATTCAATATTTTAAGTCTTTCGGAATAGAGAATTCTTTATAAAAAAATAAAAAAATAAAAAAAGTTCGATAAAAGAATTATTTGTACTCTTTTAAATTAATCTTACGTCTTTTGCTTGTTTTCCACGATCTGTTTGCACAGGTTCGAATGAAACTTTATCATTTTCACGTAAAAATGCTTCTTTATCTACAGCTGTATAATGCACAAAATAGTCTTGTCCGTCTTCACCTTGAACAAATCCATAACCTTTTTTCTGGTTAAACCATTTTATTGTTCCTTCCATTCTGTCTGAAGATTGTTCATTACTTTCTGATGTTTCTTCTTCTTGTGTTTCTTCTTCTTGTGTTTCTTCTACATCTTCTTCTTGCATGTCTTCTTCAGCTTCGTTTTCTAATTTTTCAGTTTCTTTCATTTTCTTAATTTTATACCTCCGATACTCAAACAATACAACCTTTTATTTGACTGTATTATCCAAATATAGGCATAAATAATGGTTTTTAAAGTTATGGGTTTACATCCTTTCTTATATAAAGTTTTATAAAATTTATGATATAAAATTAAATATCTTAGAAATCGGTTTTGAGGTTTAATATGGAAAATATCACAAAACAAAGCCCAATAACTTTAATTGAATTGCCGCCAACATTGTTTGGAGAATTTAATGGAAAAATTGCTCGTGATGTATTTAGTTTATTCAAACTCCCTGGAAGAGCAATTCATACATTAGAAAGTATCTTGGTGAATGAAAGGTATAAAGATGTTCTATCTATTAATCCTTTATATCATGGAGACGGAGGAAAACTTACTGAAGAAAATAAAAAGAGAATTTTTGAATCTCCTATTTTGGGTATTTCTTCAATAACAAGGACTGCTCCACAGTCGATGGAGTTTGCGAAAATATATAAATTAAAAAATCCAGAAGGCATAATTATTGCAGGAGGAGCTGATCCTACATTTAGAATAAAAGAATGGTTAGATGTTGTTGATATTGTTGTATGTGGAGAGGGGGAGATAACGCTTCCTAAATTAATTGAAAGGCTTGGAGAAGATAGGAAAGAACTTGGAGATATTAAAGGCATAGCTTATCAAAAAAATGGGAATATTGAAGTTACAGAACCTAGGGAATTTCTAACTGGAGAGCAATTAAGTCAAATACATCCTATTTATGATCCAATAACGATGGCTGGTGTTGGTAATCCTGTGGTTGAAACTACAAGGGGGTGTCCATATAGTTGTGATTATTGTAGTGTTACTTCATTTTATGGTAGAAAGCATAGGCATAAGTCAAATAATTTTGTTACTGATGAAATTAAGAATATTTTTAATATGGGTATGGATGGATTAATATTTTTTATAGATGATAATTTTGCTGCAAATCCTCAGAGAACAATTGATCTATGTAATGCTATTGAAGGAAGTGGATTGAATACAAGGAGAGGTTCTGCCCAAGTTACTGTTAAGACTGCAGAAAATGAAGAATTGTTGGATGCTTTATTAAGAGCAGGGATAAAAAGATTATATGTTGGTTTTGAATCTATAAATAATGAAACATTAACTAACATGAGAAAACCTTTTACAGCAGAACAAAATACAAATGCTGCACAAAAATTTAAAAAATGGGGTTTTTGGATACATGGGATGATGATTGTTGGGGCTGATGGGGATACTCCTGAAACATTAAGAGAAACTTCATCTTGGGCTAATAAATATTTAGATAGTGTGCAGTTATTCTCACAAGTACCCTTGCCTGGAACAGATTATCATGATAATATGGTGGAACAAAAAAGGATTCTCACAAATGATTATTCATTATATGATGGAAACCATGTTGTTGTAAGGCCTGAAAATTTTACACCTTTAGAACTCCAACTTACTATAAATAATATGTTTAAGTCTTTTTATTCAAAAGTTAATTGTTTTACAAGATGGAGAAATACTGAACATAAAAAAACTGCTCGAGACATTATGATTTATCTCCATCTTATGGGGGGAATTAAAAAAACATTATATGACCCTCAATCAAAACAACACATGGATTTTCTTAAGTCTGTGGGTTAAAAAACACAATGTATAAATAATAGTATAATTTCTCTTTTATTAATTTTTAAAGGGGGTATAAAATGTCAAAAACAGAGGAAAATTTGAAGGCTGCTTTTTCTGGAGAAAGTCAAGCTAGGAATAAATATGATTATTTTGCTAAAGTTGCAAGAACTGAGGGTTATTTGTATATAGCTAAGATTTTTGAGGAGACTTCTTTGAATGAGATGCAGCATGCAAAGGATGAGTTTAAGTTGTTAAAAGGTATTGGTGATACAAAAGCTAATTTGAAAGAAGCTATTGAAGGGGAATATTATGAGAATACTGAAATGTATCCTGGTTTTGCAAAAGATGCTGAAGAAGAAGGTAATAAAGATGCTGCTTTTTTATTTAACCAAATTGCTAAAGTTGAGAAAGAGCATGAAGAAAGATATAAGCAATTGTTAGATATGGTTGAAAAAGGGACTGTTTTTAAGAGAGATAAAGAAATAAGGTGGAAATGTAGTAAGTGTGGTTATGTACATACTGGAAAGGAACCACCTGAGAAGTGTCCTTCTTGTCAACATGCAAAAGAATATTATGAACCAAAATGTATGTGTTTCCAAGAAAATTGTGAATGTTGTAACTAATTCTTTTTTATTTTTTTAAATTAGAGAAATTTTTAACAAAGATATTAATAAAAGATTTACTATAAAATAAAAGATTATTATAAAGATTAGATGTAAAATCCATACAAGAAATGCCTTTAACCATTTAAGTCTAAAGACTTCATGGTATATCCATATTAAAACAAAGAAAGCTATTAAACCGCCAAAGGTTTTAAAAGCATATTGAATTGCTGCTATAATTATGCCTGCTATTAAAGTAATAATTGCTGTTTTTAGTAAACTTGTTTTGCCTTTGAGGGCTTTAACTGCTAAATACAATGGAATGGATGATATGATAAATATTATAATTGTGAATATTATTTTTAAGAATAATTCATATAAGGCCATAAAATATTTAATTAAGATATATATAAAAACCTTTTGGGGGGCTTATTTTAAATTCTTTCTCTTTTTATTTTTATACGCTTGTGCAATTAATTTTACAATAAAGTAACTTATTATAGATATTATTAATGAGATTATTGATATACCGACTATAAATCTTCTTGAGAAATTGTAAAACTGATCTAAAATGATTATATTAAATTTAACTATTGGTGTTGACCCAAAGATAAGTGTGCCTAGTTTATAAGCCCATAAGTAAAGGGGGGCAGTAATTAATGGATTCCATATAATAAATGCTAATAATAATGTAAATTTATTAACTTTTGGAAATAGTGCAATAACTATTAAACCAAGCAAAAAAGTTAATCCCCATGTTGGAAAGATAGCTATGAAGGTGCCTATAGCAAAACCTAGAGCCATAGAATGCGGGGATTTTTTTATTTTTATGACTTCTATAAAGTGTTTTTTTATTTTCTTTCTTATTTTTTTCAACATATTATTTATTAAGTTTAATTCATTTATATTGTTTGTGATTATCTTTCTTTTTTATTTTTATTTTTTGATACTATAATTAATATTAAAAATAATATAAAAATATAAACAATGATTAATGAAATTTGAGGAATTAAATAATTTAAAGGCATATTAAATAATTGGACTTCTTTGATTAAGTATTCACCTATTACTAAGGGATTCAAATTACTTATAATTCTTGCAAAAGAAGGCATTATCTCTATAGGAAAGAGAGCATTACTAAATAAAAAGAACAACAGTGCTACAAATGTAGTTATTAATATAGAGCTTTGCACTGTTTTTGATAGATAAGCAAATATCATACCTAATAATATGAAAGGTATTATCAATAAAATGGTTATTAAAATTATTTTAAAAAAAATAGGAGTTATTAAAATATTTAATTTTATTTGAGCCACGACAAATAATATATTTATTTGTAATAAAATAATTATTAAAGAAGTAATTAACATTCCTACAATATATAAAATATCATTTACAGGAGCAATAAGGTTTCTTAAATGTGCTTTATTGTGGATTTCTGTTAGTGTTGAAACATTAGAAAATAATAATGTAAGAAACATTATTATAATGACTAAAAGTTGGGGGAAAGATAATTGGATATTTGTAGAATTTTCTAATAATTCATTGTAATTGTATAAGATGGGTTTTACAAGCTTTTTTGCTACATCGGGACTTAAACCACTTAATTGATTTAATTTGTTATCTAATTCTTGACTTAGTTCATCAACTTTTTCTACGCTTTGATCGATTTTATTTATGTATTCTTCATTTATTGCTATTTCCTCGTCTAAAGCAATTTTTATATTATCTAAGCTTATTATTATATCATCAATAGTTGTTATAATCATGTCTTTTTGTGACGTTGTTGAATTTAACAAAACAGATAACGAAGATAGCTGTGATTCAATATCCCCTATAAAATAATCTAAGCTTTCATTATACAAAGAGTTATCTTGAAATTCTTCAAGATTGTTTGTTAAATCATTAATAAGGATTAACAAATCATTAGTTGAGTTATCAAAATTTGATGAATAATTATGAAGTTTATTTTGTAAGTCTTTTACTAAAAGATATTGTGGCATAAAATTGTCTCTTATTATTTCAAGTTTTTCTTTTCTTTCTATTAGCTGTATTTTTATTTGAATGGATTCATTTTTTATTTCATTAATTTCTTGTTTTCTTTCATTAAGAAAACCGACGAGGCTTTGTATATTCTCTATAATTGTTTCTGTTGTTTCTATGCTTATCTGTTCAGATGTTAGACCAAAAATTTCTTTTATTGTTTTTATTAAACCTAAAGAAACTTTTTTTCTTGTATTATCATAATAAAATGTTACTTTTCCTGTAGGTATGTCTTCAAAGTTTTCTATTTTACTTTTTTCTATTAAATTTATATTTTCCAATCCTATACAGAGGTGTATTTTTTGTAATATTAAGTCAGATTGGCATTCTTCAAGTGTTGAATATTTTATAATTACCCCATAATCCTTAAGATTGTTTGAGAGTGGGGTTAAATCTATTTCTTCTTCTGATATTACTCCTATTTTAGCACCACTGATATCTTCATTACTAAAAGCATATCCTACTAAAAGTATAAAAATTAGAGGAGCTATAATTAATAAAGATAAAGATGTTTTATTTCTAAACATTACTTTTAAATTTTTTATAATTTCATTAAGTAATTTTTTTATCATTTTGTGATTTTTCTAAATTTTTTTTCTAAACTCTTTATTTCATTTTTATTTAGAATTTTTACAATATGGCCATCTTTCATTATTGCTACTTTTGTACAATATTTTTCTATTTCTGTGATAATATGGGAGGATATTATAACAATCTTATTCTCTTTTAACATTATATTTTTAACAATATTCCAGAATTGATCAACTAGTAAAGGATCAAGACCTGTTGTTGGTTCATCTAGAATTAAGATTGATGGATTATGTATTAAAGATATTGCAAAATCAAGTCTTCTTTTCATACCTCCAGAAATATTTTCTGTGAGTGTTTTTTTATGTCTTAACAGTTCTACTTTTTCTAGAATGTTGTTTATAATCTGTGTTTGTTGGTTGTAATGAATTCCGTATAGATTTGAGTAGTATCTCATGTTTTCCATAATTGTGAGCTTTTCATAGAATGAATTTTCTTGGGTTGTGTAGCCAACTATTTTTCTTAAATTGATAATATTTTTAGATATTTTTTTATTGTTTATTAGTATAGAACCTGAATTTGGTTTATAATATCCTACGAGTATTTTTAGTAGTGTTGATTTACCACAACCACTAGGACCTATTAAACCTATAATTTCTGAACTTTTTCCTTCTAGGTTTATTTCTTTTAATATTTGATTGTTTTTGAAGGATTTGCTAATTTTATCTATTTTTAGAGATATTGTCATAAAGTTTATAGGGTATCTAAATTTAAATATGTTGCTAATTGTATTTAGAAATTTTATAAAAATGGGCCCGACGGGATTTGAACCCGCGATCTACAGCTTAGAAGGCTGTCGCGTTATCCAGGCTACGCTACGGGCCCTTGATATTACTGCTATATTATTCATTTTTAAATGTTTTCAAAAGGTTTAAATATCAAATTCTTTGATTTATATGCATGTATAATTTTAAAGCTATAGAAAAGAAATGGCAAAAGAAATGGGAAGAGAAGAAAGTCTTTGAATCTAAAATAAATAATAAAACAAAATTTTTCTTTACAACTCCCTATCCTTACATTTCTGGTAGTTTACATTTGGGGCATGGGAGGGCAGTTACAGAAAGTGATATTTATTGTAGATTTAAAAGGATGCAAGGTTTAAATGTTTTATTTCCTTTAAGTTTTCATATAAGTGGTACGCCTGTTTTAGGTATTTCTGCAGCAATAAAAAATAAAGATAAAAATAAATTAAAATTATATGAAAAGTATATTTCTGCTTATGAAAAAGATAAATCTAAAGTAAAAAAGATTGTAAATTCTTTTACAGATCCTAAAAAAATTGTTAAATTCTTTATTCCAAAAATGATTAAAGAATATAAAAATTTAGGTTTAAGTGTTGATTGGAGTAGAAGTTTTACCTCTGGGGACTTAGAACATCAACAAATGGTCACATGGCAATTTCAAAAGTATAAAGAAAAAAATTACATTGTAAGAGGGGAGTATCCTGTATTATATTCTATCCAAGATCAAAGCTCTATGGGTGAAGATGATATTCAAGATGGTGATTCAAATCCTGTAGAAAAACAGGATTTTACTCTATTAAAATTTAAATTTAAAAATAAAATTTTGGTTGCAGCTACACTAAGACCAGAAACTGTATATGGGCAAACTAATTTATGGGTTAATCCAAATACAGATTATTTCGAAGCCAAGGTGGGGTATGAAACTTGGATATTAAGTAAAGAAGCACTTGAAAAATTAAAATATCAAAGAAAGGATGTTGAAGAATTTGGAAAAACAAAAGAAAATCTGGTTGGAGAATATGCCAAGTCTCCAATGATAAATAGAAAACTTATCATATTGCCCTCTAAATTTGTAGATCCTGATGTTGGTAGCGGGGTAGTAACCTCTGTACCAAGTGATGCACCTTATGATTATGTAGCTTTAAAAGAATTACAAAAAAGTGGATATCTTAAAAGATATTTTAATGATAAACAAATTAAAGAAATTAAAAAGATAAAAGCAATTCCAATTATCAAAACAAAAAAATACGGGGATGTTGCTGCGGAATTAATCGTTAAAAAACATAATATTAATTCTCAAGAAGACATTAAATTAGAAAAATTAACTAAGGAAATTTACAAAGAGGGTTTTCATAATGGTATTTTATTAAGTAATTGTTTTAAATATTCTGGAATGAAAGTTAATGAATCTAAAGAAAAAATAAAAAAGGAAATGATAGAAAAGGGTGAAGCAGAGATTATGTATGAAACTTCTAGAAAAGCTTATTCTAGATCGGGTGGTAAAATAATTGTTGCTGTATTGGATAATCAATGGTTTATAGACTTTAATGCTAAAGGTTGGAAAGAAGAGGCTTATTCTTGTTTAAAAGATATAGAATTAATACCTGCAATTATGAGAAAACAATTTGAAGGCACTTTTGATTGGCTTGATAAGAGGCCTTGTGCAAGAAAAAGAGGTTTAGGAACAAAACTTCCTTTTGATAAGAATTGGATAATAGAATCTTTATCTGACTCGACAATTTATATGACTCTTTATACTATCAATAATCTTATAAAGAAAAATAAATTAAAAAAAGAAAATCTAACTTATGAGTTCTTTGAATTTGTTTATTTGGGCAAGGGTGATATAAAGAAAGTTTCTAAAAAAACAAAAGTAAAAGGGTTTATATTAAAAGAATTAAGAAAAAGTTTTGAGTATTGGATGCCTAATGATCATAGACATACTTTTGTTTTACACCTACCTAATCATCTATCGTTTATGATTTTTTCACATGTTGCTTTATTCCCAAAGAAATACTGGCCAAAAAAAATAACATTTCATGGGTTGGTAGTTAGCGAAGGTTCTAAAATGAGTAAAAGTAAGGGAAACATTATTACTTTATTACATGTTAAAGAAATTTATGGTGCAGATGTATTTAGATTTTATATGACCCAATCTACTAATATAAATAGTACTTTTGATTGGAGAGAAAATGATGCTAAAAATGCTAAGTTAACTATTGAAAGATTGTACCATGTAATTGAAACATCTATTAGAAAAAGGGGAAAAGGGAAAGTTAGGAATCTTTATTTATTTAAATTCAACAATATAATAAAAAATGCTACAGAAAAATTAAATAATATGCAATTAAGAGAATATAATAATTTAGTAATTTTCGATATATTAAGGCTTGTGAATAATGCCAAATTATCTATGGATGATAAAGAGTTATCTTCTTTTTATTATTCAATAGTTGAAGATTGGATTAAATTAATTAATCCTGTTTGTCCACATCTAGCTGAAGAATTATGGGGTAAATTGGGTAAAAATAGTTTTGTGTCTTTAGAAAAATGGCCAAAATTTCAAAATATTAAAATTAGTGAAAATGTTGAAAAAGAAGAAAAACTTGTTTCAAAAGTTCAGGGAGATGTAATACATCTTAAAAAAATACTTAAAATTGAACATCCTAAAACCTATATATACTCAATTCCTAGTGAAGTAAAAATCTTAAAAGATAATGAAAATTTTTTAGCTAAAACTACTGGTTCTGAAGCAATAATTATTCATCCTGTAAATGAAAAAGATAAATATGATCCTGAGAATAAATCTAAAAAATCAAAACCCGGTAAACCTGGAATTTACTTAGAAAATTAGTTTATATTCTGCTGATCTTCTGTACCTGCCTTGTCCGTATTTAGATTCTTTTATTTTTTTAATTAAACCTTGTTTCTCAAATATTTTCAACCATTTGTATGTGTTACCTATATTTTTATAATTCATTCTTCTTTTGAAGTCTTTGGCCGTAAAATTTTTGTTTCCCCTTCCTAATTTTAATATGGTTTTTCTGATATTTGGAATTTCTTTGTATCTTATATAGCTTTTTACAGCTTGAGAAAATTTTTTGTTTTTTTCTTTAGATGGTATAGTTATTAATTTTCTTAGTTTCAAGAGATTCTCTCTTTTTTGTATCAAGATTTGCCATTTTGTTCTTATTTTATTTTTTGTTGTAGGATATATTCCTAAATTAAATATGAGGTAATTTATTCCTAGTGAATCTAAAATCTTTTTTTCATACTCGATAAGATTACATTTCTGATTTTCTACTAAAATTTGAATTTTTTTTGGAAGTTGCCTTATTGAAGTTTCTTTATTTATATTATGTTTAATAGAATTTGTTATATCTAAAGATCTTCTCCAGGCTATTGCTCTTCTATATTTTTTAGGATTATATTTTACTTCTCCTTCATCAGCTATTGTTTGTTCAACCCAACCAAGCATCGTTTCTTTGTTTTTTAATATAAATTCTGGCATTAAAAGATTGCTTTCGCATTTCGGACCTTTTGCTTTTATCACCAATTCTACAATATCTCTTGTTATTGATGAGAATTCAAGATACTTTTTCTTTTCTGTATTTCTGAAAGCTATTTCATTTTTATTTCCTCCAAAGATATTTAAGTAATCTTTAATTATGGATTCTCTTTGTGATTTATCAAAATTATCATACATTAATCTACCGTGAGAATTCTTTCCTTCTTTTGTGAGTGTCCCATCATTGATTATTGCTGCTATAAATCTTGCTCCGCTTCTTGTTGCAAAATTTATGGGGGATCTGGGATTTGATAAACCTTTGCTATTATTTCCTCCAATCCAATAAACATTATTTTCAATTTTTTTAAGAGAAATGTTTTCTTTTTTAAATATATTTTTTAACTTTTTTATACTAATTTTTCCATTTTTGATTTTATTCCTTATTTTCCAAGGGTATTTTTTATCTTCTAAAATTTTTAATATTATTTTCATGAATTTTCTTTTTAATATTATATAATTTCTTTTTTCAGGTAAATCCTTTAAGTGAATTATCATATAACCTTCAATCTTTTTACTGTTTATAAATGTTTCTTTTGCGTTACTTTAAATGGATTAATATATAAACAACTATGAAAAATTTTTGTTTTGGTTAAATAAAAAGATTTTTAAACAAGCTTAAATTATAATCAAAAATGATTGACATCATTAACCAAATAAAAGGGATAAAAATCATTTATATAATTGTTTTACTTATTTTATTTTATGTTGGATCTAAGGTTTTATATTGGATTATTGAGAAGGTGATTAAGGCTTTTGTTAGGAAAACTAAAACACAATTAGATGATTTAATTTTAGAAAAAACTGATAAACCGGTAGTTTGGTTATTCTTTTTTATAGCTTTAAGGGTTTTTATTTTGCCTTTGATTAATTTTAAAATATTGGGTGAAATAAATGATTCTATAATTATATTATTAATTTCTTTGGTTATTATTGCTGCGGTTGATGTTTTGATTGATTTTTGGGGTAAGAAATGGGCTAAAAAAACAAAATCAAGGTTGGATGATGATTTGTTACCTTTATTTCATAAATTTTCAAAGATAACTATTTTTATTATAGCTTTTATCATGATCTTGGATGTTTGGAGCATTAATATTACTCCTTTTTTAGCTAGTTTAGG
>Ga0180009_10004541_pt1 | contig 15270 bp, 13 predicted proteins | sample OS_PC_MetaG_FD_123537 | JGI IMG/M metagenome (GOLD analysis project Ga0180009, IMG submission 123537) | Groundwater microbial communities from the Aspo Hard Rock Laboratory (HRL) deep subsurface site, Sweden - OS_PC_MetaG | ecosystem: Environmental > Aquatic > Deep subsurface > Groundwater...
ATGGTGGTGCTGATTTCCGGCGTGGGGCTGGCAGGCTATGCCGCGCTGCGGCTGGTAGGGCAACAGCGCGGTGCCGTCATGCTGGGTTTGCTTGGCGGACTGGTTTCGTCCACCGCCACCACCTTGTCGTTCAGCCGCCACGCCCGCGCCAACCGCGCATTGATGCCTACGGCGGTTACCGTGATCGTGCTGGCCAATCTGGTGGTACTGGCTCGCTTGAGTGTGCTGGCTGCAGTGCTGGCACCTTCGGTACTGCCACAATTGCTGCCGGTTTTGCTGGGTGGCCTGGTCGTGGGTGGCCTCGGTGCAATCTATGGCGTGAAGAAACTACGGCCGCAGGGCGACCCGCCCGCACTGGAAATGAGCAACCCGACCGAACTGCGAACGGCACTGGGTTTTGGCCTGATGTATGGCATCGTGCTGCTGGCTGCCGCCTGGTTGTCCGACTGGCTGGGCACTGGCGGGCTTTATGGCGTAGCGCTGGTGTCGGGTCTGACCGATGTGGACGCCATTACCCTCTCCAGCTTGCGCCTGCACAACCTGGACACCCTGACGGTTTCGATCGTGGTCAACGTCATCACGCTTGCGGTTCTGGCCAATCTGGCTTTCAAATCAGCCCTCGCTTTAACCATAGGCGGCTGGGAAATGGGACGTCATGCGGTCGCGGGCATGGGGGCGATGGGGCTGGGGCTGGTACTCACCTGGGCTATAATTCTCGGCTTTTCCGCCTGAACGCAATACACATCATGGAAGCCGAACACCTCAATCAGATCGAATCCCAACTCGCCGACCTCGGCGAGCGTGCCACCCAACTCCGGGGGTTGCTTTGACTACCCTGTCAAACAGGATCGTCTAGAAGAAGTCGTCCGCCTGTCCGAGTCGCCCGAGTTCTGGAACGACGCCGCCCGCGCCCAGGAACTGGGCCGCGAACGCAAATCGCTGGAAGACGTGGTACTGGTGCTCGACCGCGTGGCATCGAGCTTGAAGGATGCGTCCGAGCTGTTCGACATGGCACGCGAAGAAAACGACGATGAGACGCTTGAAGCGGTTCAAGCCGACGTTGCCGTGCTTGAAAAAGATGTGTCGACGCTCGAATTCCGCCGCATGTTCAACAATCCGGCCGACCCCAACAACTGCTTCATCGACATCCAGGCCGGCGCCGGCGGCACCGAAGCCTGCGACTGGGCCTCGATGCTGCTGCGGCAATACCTGAAATACGCCGAACGCAAAGGCTTCAAGGCCGAACTGCTGGAAGAGTCCGACGGTGACGTCGCCGGCATCAAATCTGCTTCGATCAAGATCGAAGGCGAATACGCCTACGGCACCCTGCGTACCGAAACCGGCGTCCACCGCCTGGTGCGCAAGTCGCCGTTTGACTCGTCGGGTGGCCGCCACACCAGCTTCGCCAGCGTATTCGTTTACCCCGAAGTCGACGATTCGATCGAGGTCGACATCAATCCCGCCGACCTGCGCGTCGACACCTATCGCGCGTCCGGCGCCGGCGGCCAGCACATCAACAAAACCGACTCTGCTGTACGTATTACCCACCTGCCCACCAACATCGTGGTGCAGTGCCAGAACGACCGCTCGCAGCACAAGAACCGCGCCGAAGCGATGTCGATGCTGAAGTCCAAGCTCTACGAAGCCGAACTGCGCAAGCGCCAGGCCGAGCAGGACAAACTCGAAGCCGGCAAGGCCGACGTCGGCTGGGGCCACCAGATCCGCAGCTACGTGCTGGACAACTCCCGCATCAAGGACCTGCGCACCAACGTCGAAACCTCCGCCACGCAGAAAGTATTGGACGGCGACCTCGACATCTTCATTGAAGCGAGCCTGAAACAGGGCGTGTAAACAAAGGCTTGCGCCCGGAATATCGGGCGTATATCCTGTATATACACAGGAGATCAACCATGCTCACACGCGTCTTCAAAAGCGGCAACTCGCTTGCCGTCCGCATCCCCAAAGAACTCGCCATCGTCGAGGCCAGCCAGGACGTCGAGATTGAAAAAGTCGGCGATACCCTGGTGTTGCGTCCGGTCGTCAGGCGAAAATTAACTGGGTTGGCCGAAGCGTTTGCCGCTTTCCCGCCAGGCTTCATGGCCGAAGGCCGCGAATTCCACGAGCAGAAGGAACGCGACTGGAGCGACTTCGGGGAAAGCCCCGCCGTGCATCAGGATAGCCCAAGCTATAAACCGGCGAGCGACAAGTAAGCCCATGCGCTACTTGCTCGACACCAACATCTGTGTCCACCTCATCCAGCGCCATCCCCCCGACCTGCTGCGCCGCTTTCAGGAATTCGATTATGGCGATCTGGTGATCTCAGTTGTCACCCTGGCTGAATTGCGGCATGGCGTCGAGCGCGATCCAGCCACCAAACGCGAAGCCGAACGTGCGCTGAATGATCTGCTGACCTATCTGCCCGTGCTGCCGGTCGACCACGCCGTTGCCGTGCAATACGGCGTTTTCGCCGCCGCCGTCCGCGACCGTCGCCGCGACGCGCTGGATCGGCTGATCGCCGCGCACGCGACAAGCCTTGGCCTCACGCTCGTCACTAATAACGAAGCGGACTTTAGGGATTACCCCGGCCTCATAGTTGAAAACTGGGTCGCGTAAAGGCGCGGTAACGGCCTTCACCCAATCGACCGCACTTAGTCTGGTTTCCTTTAACTAAATTTGCCAGCTGCCACCACCCCCATCACATCCAGGTCACCCCATGCGCACCGAAACCCCCGTCACGCTGTATCTGAAGAACTACACGCCGCCCGCCTGGTGGATCGAATCGGTTGACTTGCATGTGGCCATCCACGACGGCCACGCCGAAGTGCGGTCGCGTCTGCAGTGCACACGCAACCCGGCCGGTGCGGGCGGCGCGCTGGTGCTCAACGGCGAGGCGCTGGAACTGGTCAGCCTCACCCTCGACGGCACTGCGCTAGAACCCGACCGCTACACCTACTCCAACGACCTGCTGACGATTGCCGGGCCGCTGCCGGATGCCTTCATATTGGAAACGGTGGTGCGCATCGCGCCCGACAAGAACACGCAGCTCTCGGGCCTGTATCGCTCGCGCGACGGCTATTTCACCCAATGCGAGGCCGAAGGTTTTCGCCGCATCACCTTCTTCCCGGACCGGCCCGACGTGATGGCCAGGTTCAGCTGCACGGTTGAAGCGGATCTCGCGCGCTTTCCGCATCTGCTGTCGAACGGCAATCCAGTCGAAGCGGGATTGAGCACGGACGACACGACACGGCACTGGGTGCGCTGGGAAGACCCCTACGCCAAGCCGGCGTATCTGTTTGCGCTGGTCGCGGCCAAGCTCGATGTGCTGAAAGACGAATACGTGACCGCATCGGGCCGCAAGGTGCGGCTGGCGGTGTATGTCGAGCCGGGCAAGCTCGACCAGTGCGGGCACGCGATGGCAGCGCTGAAAGAAGCCATGCGCTGGGACGAGCAACGCTTCGGGCTTGAATACGACCTCGACCTCTACATGATCGTCGCCGTCGGTGATTTCAACATGGGCGCGATGGAGAACAAGGGCCTCAACATCTTCAACACCAAATACGTGCTGGCGCGCCCGGACACGGCAACCGACGCCGATTACCAGGGCATCGACCGGGTGGTGGCGCACGAGTATTTCCACAACTGGACCGGCAACCGCGTCACCTGCCGCGACTGGTTCCAGCTGTCGCTGAAGGAAGGCCTGACCGTGTTTCGCGACCAGGAATTCGGCGCCGACACGCATTCGCGTGCAGTCACGCGCATCCAGGACGTGCGCGCCCTGCGCGTCAGCCAGTTCCCGGAAGACGCGGGGCCGATGGCGCATCCGATCCAGCCGGCGTCCTACGCCGAGATCAACAACTTCTACACCGCCACGGTCTACAACAAGGGCGCGGAAGTCATCCGCATGATCCATACCCTACTCGGACGCGAAGGCTTCCGGCGCGGGATGGACCTGTACTTTGAACGCCATGACGGCCAAGCCGTGACCTGCGAGGACTTCGTCGCGGCGATGCAGGATGCGTCGGGCGTCGATCTCACCCAGTTTCGCCGCTGGTACGCCCGCGCCGGCACGCCTCGTTTGCACGCCGAGGGCGCGTGGGATGCGTCGACGCGGCGCTACACGCTGACCCTGACCCAAAGTCTCGCCCCCACCGCCTACGAAAAACGGCTGGGCGAATCGGGGCAGCCGATGGTCGATGGCACGCTGCATATTCCCGTCGCGCTCGGGCTGGTCATGCCGGATGGCAGCGATGCGGCGCTGAAGCTCGCGGGCGAAGCCCAGGCGTCCGGCACCACACGCGTGCTCTCGCTCACCCAAACCACACAGACGTTTGTATTCGAAGACATTCCCGCCGCACCCGTTGCTTCGCTGCTGCGTGACTTCTCCGCGCCGGTGTCACTGGAACTGGAGCAAACCGACGCTGAACTCGCCCACCTGATGGCGCACGATTCCGATGCGTTCAACCGCTGGGAAGCCGGGCAGCGTCTGGCGACACGGGTCCTGCTTGCAGGCATCTCGGCGGGCGGCGCAGGCACCGACTGGATTCCGAAATCCTTTGTCGCGGCCTGCGGACGCGTGCTCAACGACGGCCTCGTCGGCGACCCTGCACTTGCCGCCGAGGCGCTGAACCTGCCGGCCGAAGCGGTGCTTGCCGAAGCGGTGGTTGCACGTGGTCAAGCCATCGATCCGGATGCCATCCACGCGGCACGCGTCGGCCTGCGCCGCCACCTCGCCGCCCATCTGCGCGAAAAATTCGAATCGGTGTGGGCAGCACTTGCACCAAGCGAGGCGTACGCTCCCGACGGTGCACAGGTCGGGCGGCGCGCGCTGCGCAACGCGTGTCTGGCTTATCTCGGCGAAAGCGACGCCGCGTACTTGAAATCCTCAGTCGTGCCGCGCCTCACCGCGCAACTCGCAGCTGGCAAAAACAAAGCGAGCGGCAACATGACCGACGAAATCGCCGCGCTGGCCACCCTGGCCAACCTCGATCTGCCTGAAAGCAAAGCAGCGCTGGCGGATTTTTATGCCCGCTGGCAAAACGAAGCGCTGGTAGTCGATAAATGGCTGTCAGTCCAGGCCACATCGCGCCTGCCCAATGGCGCAGCGCGCGTGCGCACGCTGATGCAGCACCCGGCGTTTGACCTGAAAAACCCCAACCGCGTCTACGCGCTGGTGCGTGGTTTCTGCGCCGCCAACCCGCGCCATTTCCACGCCGCCGACGGCAGCGGCTACGCCCTGGCGGCAGACGTCATCAGCGAATTACAGGCCATGAATCCGCAGGTCGCCTCACGTGTCGCCCGCAGCTTCGACCGCTGGCGGCAGTTCGATCCCGCACGGCAAGCCCACGCGCGCGCAGCGCTGGAGCGCATCGCTGCAACCGAAGGCCTGGCGGAGGATGTGGCGGAAGTGGTGGGGAATGCGTTGAGGGCTTGATCACAAGGGATGCCGCGTCGCCCGTATCGGGATGATGTGGGCGGCGGGTTTTCGGCGATTCTGTTGAAAAACTCAAATTTCCGATGCTCCGAATTTCTGCCAAAAACCATACCGATCGGGAATCCTGTTCAATAGGTATACATAGATTCGTGTGGGTGATCCTGGTTAAATTCGAGAGCAATTTCCGTGGCCCTCCATATCCATGACCGACGCACGCTCCATAAAGCCCTATAATTTTTTTGGTCCACCAAAAAAATCAACAGAATCAGGCCTAAGCAGACTTTATGCGATAGCCTCGTTCAGGACTACCCCAGTGGGAATGAAAACATAGCTAGGCCTGCCCACATGTTTTTGTCCAAACACCTTGCTTGCCGAAGTATTCTTCCATTACACTTAATTGCATCAATTACGCGAACGGTAGCTGGTCTTTTTTGCTATCAATTGTCGGGCGTTTCGCCAGACTGGATTGCTGTGTATTGCATCGACGGCACGAAATCGGAACTTTTCGATTGGACGTGCTGCGCACTTATCGAAAAGTTCCGATTTCGTGCCTAAATTCAAGGTAATTGATATCCCCTACTGTGTTTTCTGAGACGATCCAAAAGTTTAGGGAATCTATTTCCCCAGACCGAACTCGTGTTGTTTCACTTGCCCCCCTGATTTTTGTTTTTGGGGGCCCTACTTCTGTTAGCGATAAATACGCTTCGTGCCGCAATGTTTTTTTAAGTTGGGCACATGATTCAGGCTTCGAATTAGCTAACAGCCTTGTTACACCTGAACAATACCCGGAGTGGAATCAATTTGAAGGCTACGACAATCTTGTCGAGTTTGAACGTGACGCGGGCTGCTTATCAAGGGGAATCCTTCTGTTTTCAGAATGCGCCGGCGCGTTGGCCGAGCTTGGGGCATTTTGCATGGATGAGGTTTTATGTGAACGTCTTTTAGTGGTTTTAGAAAGGGCCCATTACAAAGAAGATTCTTTTATTAGATTGGGCCCCATTAAGCACATTGAAGATACGCATGGGGACGGTGCTATATGTGTTGTTGATTCCGTCGATGAAAAAGAAGTATTTGAATCGCAAGTAAGCGGAGTTGGTGGTGCTCTCAAAGCCAAGGTAGAAACATTACCGAAGACCCATCGTTTTGATCCGAGTAGGACGCGTGATCAGTTTCTTTTAATTATCGATTTGGTTGAATTATTCGGTGCTCTAACAAAAAGAGAAATAGAAGAGCTTCTTGAATATATGGGGATATCTCACGAGCCTAAGCACTTCAAGAGAATGCTCAATCTTTTGAAGATGTTAGGCTTAATTATTCACTCAAAGAAATTAACGAACCCATTCTTTGTAGCCCCGAAAAATCGCAGTTTTTTTCTTGATTATTCAGGTCAAGGTGACCTCAAATTCGAGAGGGCTCCTTTCAAACTTAAAACAACTCGCCCAGCCCTAAGAAAAGATAAAGAGCGGTTGAGTGCATATGAAGATATCCATGGAGTACAAACATGGATCTGATTGAACAACTTCAAAATGACTTACCGCTGACAAGGCATGAGGCCATGGTGTTGCTGCTAACAGCAGCATACCGCTATAAATTGCACACCATAGAAAAGAGGCATGGGCGTGGGCAGCGACTGATTGCCCAACCAACTGCCGAAGTTAAAATTCTTCAACGTTGGGCAGTCGCAAAATATATAGACCGACTTCCTGTGCATAAAGCGGCCACAGCATACCGTGCAGGCGCAAGCATCCGAGAGCATGCGGCAATGCATGCCAACAATTATTACTTACTCAAGTTGGATTTTGAAAACTTCTTCCCATCTATACGTGGGGAGCACTTTTTGAAGCATCTGAAGTCGCATTTTGACATCTCAGATGTGGATGCGGGCCTTTTAGTAAAACTACTTTTTCGTTATGACAGACCGAACAAAGATTATGTGTTGTCGATAGGTGCCCCAAGCTCACCTATCGTTTCCAACACGATAATGAATGAATTTGATAGCGCGCTAGATAACTACTGCGAAGACCACGACATTGTTTACTCTAGGTATGCTGATGATCTCGCTTTATCGACAAGCAGACCCAAGCAACTTAACGAGGCATATCGTTTTGTTCAACAGCTTTGCAAAGATTTACGTTATCCCAGCCTCAAGCTAAATGAAGAAAAGACAGTCTTTACTTCAAAAAAATTCAGGCGACAGCTTACAGGGCTGATATTGACAAATGATGGCAAGCCTTCGCTGGGTCGTGAGAAAAAGCGCTTAATTCGATCAATGGCACACCACTATACAAATGGTAGCCTCGCCCCAGATCAAGTGTCTCATTTAAGGGGACTGCTTGCATTTGCCTATTCAATCGAACCACTGTACATACAAACCATCACGAAAATGATTGGTGATCAGGCTTATCATCGCTTGATGCGTGGCCAATAAGCCAGCTCACGCAAAACAAGCAGGCTCAGACACCATATTGATCTCGGATAACTTCTAAGCCGCCTGCGCCAGCGTGAAATCAACCCTCACCTTGTCGAACGGACATACGATTTTTCCGCTCTCGGTTTTTTCCAGCAGGCCGGTTTCCAGCAGGGCATGCACGTCCCGATGCACGGACTTGACGTCGCGCGCCAGCCTGCGCGCAAGTTCACGCAGACTCATTTCGCCGGCGCCGCTCATGGCTTCCAGTACGCCCCAGCGCTTGGGGCTGATTTCCGAGAACAGCAATTCGGGGCTGGCGTAGCTGAAGGTGAATTGCTGGACGCGCCCGGATTTGGCGGCCTGGCGTATGCCTTTTGCGCCTGCTTTGAGCGCGGCCTTCCAGTCAGGGTTGATTTCGATAACGGCGGTTTTCATTCAACGCTCCTTTCAACTTCTGCCATGAAATCCTCGAGCAGTTGGTCGATGGAAACAAAGCGGTATACGGACTCTTTTCCGTCCAGATGCCTGTGGTCGCCCTTGCCACGCTCATTGTCGAAGCCGACGAGGCGCTTGCCATCCAGGATATAGACCAGGCGATACTTGAAGGCATGGTCGCAGGGCGGCACCGGACAATGCAGCTTCCATATTTTCATCTCGACCAGCCCGCCATTGGGCAGGCGCTGGCGGTGCTGCTTGAGCAGTTCGGCCTTCATGTTGGCATTTTTGCCAACAACCTTAAGAAAGTCAAGCAACAGGCCGCACGGGATCGGACCGGGCCTTCCGAGCGGGATAGCACCCTCACCCCTCCGCCACCACCCCCAACACTGCCTCGCCATACGCTTCCAGCTTTTTCGCCCCCAGCCCCGATATCTCGCCGAGTTCGGCGAGCGTTGCGGGCTTGCGCGCAGCAATCTCGCGCAGGGTGGCGTCGTGCAGGATGACGTAAGCGGGAATGCCTTTCTCGTTGGCGGTTTCGCGGCGCCAGGCACGCAGGGCGATGAACAATGGATCCTCGTCGTCGTGATAGCCGGCGCCAGAACTCGCAGCCAGGCGTGACTTGCGCTGCTTGGTACGCACTTCAATGGCGCGCAGCATCACGGTTTCCTCGCCTTTGAGCACAGGGCGCGCGGCGGCGGTGAGCTTTAATGCGCCAAATGCAGTGTGGTCGACTTCCATCAGGCCGCGCACCACCAGTTGTCGTAGCACCGCGCGCCAGACCTTGTCGGTTTGGCTGGCGCCAATACCGAACACGCTCAGGTCGGCATGGCCGAACTTGTCGACTTTTTCGGTTCGTTTACCAAGCAGCACATCCAACACGTGGCCGGCACCAAAGCGCTGGCCGGTTCGATACACCGTGGACAATAGTTTTTGAGAAGCCTCGGTGCCGTCCCACAGGGTGGGGGGATTGATACAGACATCGCAGTTGCCGCAGGCTTGCGAGGCTTCGCCGAAGTAGCTTAATAATGCAACGCGACGGCAGCTGGCGGCTTCGCACAGGCCAACTAACGCATCGAGTTTGCCGTGGGCGCTACGTTTGTGCGCATCTTCTGCATCGTTTTCGTCGATGAAGCGGCGCTGGGTGACGACATCCTGCAAGCCCCACGCCATCCACGCTTCGGCGGGCTCGCCGTCACGGCCGGCGCGACCGGTTTCCTGATAATAGCCTTCGACCGAGCGCGGCAGATCCATGTGCGCGACAAAGCGTACGTCGGGCTTGTCGATGCCCATGCCGAACGCAAGGGTGGCCACCATGACGACGCTGTCTTCGCGCAGGAATTTTTCCTGATGGCGGCGGCGGGTGTCGTTGTCCATACCGCCGTGGTAGGCCAGCGCGGTGAATCCGGCCTGCTTCAACGCATCGGCGGTTTCTTCAACTTTTTTGCGAGTGCTGCAATACACGATGCCCGCTTCGCCTTTGTGCCCAGCAAGGAAATCAAGCAACTGGCGGCGCGGTTCGGTTTTTTCGCTGATGTGGTAACGGATGTTGGGACGGTCGAAACTGGCGACGAACACGCGCGCACTATGCAAATCGAGCCGGGTAAGGATTTCGGCGCGCGTCGCGGTGTCGGCGGTGGCGGTGAGCGCAATGCGCGGCACATCGGGGAAGCGCTCGTGCAGCGCCGACAGGCCCAGGTATTCCGGGCGGAAGTCGTGCCCCCATTGCGACACGCAGTGCGCTTCGTCGATGGCGAACAGGGCGACATGTGCCTGTTCGAGCAGGCTTTGAAAACGCGGGGTGAGCAGGCGTTCCGGCGCGACGTAAAGCAGCTTCAGCTTGCCCGCCACAAACTCGCGCTCGACCTGCGCTGCCGTGGCGCCGTCGAGGCTGGAGTTCAAAAACTCGGCGGCAATGCCCACTTCCTTCAAGGCGGCGACCTGATCCTGCATCAGCGCGATCAGCGGCGACACCACCACCGCACAGCCGTCGCGCAGCAACGCCGGAATCTGGAAGCACAGCGACTTTCCGCCGCCCGTAGGCATCAGCACCAACGCATCGTTGCCCGCAACCAGGTTGTCGACGATGGCGGCCTGGTCACCCCGGAATTCGGGGTAGCCAAAGACGCGGCTGAGCAGGCTTAAAGGGGTGTCGGACATGGAGAAAAACGGCTGCCGGCGTGGGTTAAATTCTGATTTTCTGGCTGAAAAATCATCGTGTCACATCAGCTATAATTGTGTCACGTTTTGCCGCCTGGAGGCTGCCCATGAAAACCCTGACCATCCGCGAAGCCCGCGAAGGCCTGTCGCACCCGGACCAGATGTTCGCCGACAGCGACGAAATACTGGTGGTGTGTCGCGGCGAGCCGGTGGCGCGGATTCTGCCGGTTACGCCACCTATTTCCGCACGCAAAAAAGCGTTTCGTTCGCTCGCTGCATTTCGCGCGAGCCAGCCCATGCAGGACATTCCCAGCGAAGTCATCCTCCAAGAAGAACGCGAAGAGCGCTTTTGAATGATTTATGTTGATACCAGCGCCCTCGTCAAACGCTACCTTCGAGAGCCAGGCAGCGACACGTTCGATGCCTTCTTTCTGTCGCAGGCACCGCTAGGAATCAGCCGACTCACGGTCATCGAGATGCGCTGCGCCCTGGCTCGGCGGCGACGCGCCAACCAGGTCTCGCCTGAGCTCGAAGCCCAAGTGCTGGGGGCGTTTCGTCTGGACATACAGGACGGTGCGCTCGTTGTTGCGCCCTTCAGCGATGACGCTCTGACGCTGGCTTATCACCTCATGGACGAAGTCGGCGCGGTGCCGCTTCGCACACTGGACGCGTTGCACCTGGCCGTGGCGCGCCACGTTGCTGCGTCCGGATTCGCCACCGCCGACAAAAATCAGGCCGAAGCTGCCCGGCTGCTTGGCTTCACCCTTCACAGCTTTTACGAATAATTCGATCACAATGAACAACGAAATCACTGCCCCCGCCCTCGACGAAAACCAGATCATCGCCGAGCGTCGCGCCAAGCTTGCCGCCATTCGGCAGCAAGGCATCGCCTTCCCCAACGACTTTGATCGCCGCGACTACGCCGACAAACTGGCGACTGCCCACGGCGACAAAACCAAGGAAGCGCTGGAGGCCGAAGCCGTTGAAGTGCAGTTGGCCGGCCGCATGATGCTGAAACGCGTAATGGGCAAGGCCAGCTTCGCCACGCTGCAGGACATGAGCGGACGCATCCAGGTCTATATCTCCAACGATCACGCCAGCACCGAATCGCACGATGCGTTCAAGCACTGGGACCTGGGCGATTTCATTGGAGTCACCGGCATTCTGTTCAAGACCAACAAGGGCGAGCTGACGATCCAGGCGAAGTCGATCCGCCTATTGTCGAAGGCACTGCGCCCGCTGCCGGAAAAATTTCACGGCCTGGCCGATCAGGAACAGAAATACCGCCAGCGTTATCTCGACCTCATCACCAACGACGGCACGCGCGAAACCTTCAAGCGCCGTTCGAAAATCATTCAGGCGATACGCAGCTTCATGGTCGACCGCGATTTTCTCGAAGTCGAAACGCCGATGATGCATCCCATCCCCGGCGGCGCGGCGGCGAAACCGTTTGCCACGCATCACAATGCGCTCGATATGGGCTTGTTTTTGCGGATTGCGCCCGAGTTGTATCTCAAGCGTCTGGTCGTCGGCGGCTTCGAGAAGGTGTTCGAGATCAACCGCAACTTCCGCAACGAAGGCTTGTCGACACGTCACAATCCCGAGTTCACCATGATGGAGTTCTACGAGGCCTATCGTGAATACCGTTACTTGATGGACCTCACCGAATCGCTGATCCGCGCGGCTGCCATTGCGGCCACCGGCTCCACCACGGTGCCCTATCAGGGCCACGCAATCGACCTCGACAAGCCCTTCGCCCGCCTCACCATCGTCGATTCGATTCGTCATTACCACCCGCACTACACGGTGGAACAGTTGAACGACCGCGATTGGCTGATAGCGCAGTTCAAGGCGATGAAGGCCAAGTACAAGCCGCAGGATGGCCTCGGCGGCTTGCAACTTTCCTTCTTTGAAGAAACCACTGAAGCGTTGCTGATTCAGCCCACCTTCATCATCGACTACCCGGCTGAAGTCTCGCCGCTGGCGCGACGCTCAGACACCCAGCCCGAGATCACCGAGCGCTTCGAGCTGTTCATCACTGGACGTGAAATGGCCAATGGCTTCTCCGAGTTGAACGACGCCGAAGACCAGGCCGAACGCTTCATGGATCAGGTCAAGCAAAAGGAAGCCGGCGACGAGGAAGCGATGCACTACGACGCCGACTACGTCCGCGCGCTCGAGCACGGCCTGCCGCCCACCGGCGGCTGCGGCATCGGTATCGACCGGCTGGTGATGCTGCTGACCGATTCACCCAGCATCCGCGACGTGATCCTCTTCCCGCAAATGCGGCGCGAAGCGTAAAGGCAGCCCACAGATGCTGCGCGAAAGCTGAATACTCACATGGGGCAATACGCACTCAAGATCGGCCTGTCCGCGCTGATCCTCGTCGCCATTGCCGAGATCGCCAAGCGCAGTTCGTTCTGGGCCGCCGCGCTGGCCTCATTGCCCCTCACCTCACTGCTGGCGTTTGTCTGGCTGTACGTCGACACCGGTGATACGCAAAAAATCGCCGCGCTCTCCAGCGGCATTTTCTGGCTGGTGCTGCCCTCCTTGCTGTTGTTCGTGCTGCTGCCGATGCTGCTGCGCAGCGGGGTGGGTTTCTGGATCAGCCTGCTCACCGCCAGCGCCGCCACCGCGCTGGCCTACCTGGGCACAATCAAGTTGCTGGCCCTGTTCGACATCGAGCTTTAACCCACATGGCCACATTTAAGCCGGGCACGCTTCCGGTAAGATTAGGCCTGCAAACCATTTAACTCTTAGCCAAAACGCCATGACCGACACTTTCAACACCCTCGATACTTTTTCCTCCGGCAAGCGCGACGTTCAGTTCGCCTCGCTGAAAAAACTCGAAGCCGCGCTGGGCGTATCGGTTGCGCGCTTGCCGGTATCGATCCGCATCGTGCTGGAATCGGTATTGCGCAATTGCGACGGCGTGAAGGTAATGCCCGCACACGTTAAACAGCTGGCGAGCTGGAAACCGAACACCGGTCGCACCGATGAAATTCCCTTTACCGTGGCGCGGGTGATCCTGCAGGATTTCACCGGCGTACCCTTGCTCGCCGACCTCGCCGCGATGCGATCGGCCGCCGCTCGCGCCGATAAGGACCCAAAGAAAATCGAACCCCTGGTGCCGGTGGACATGGTGGTTGACCATTCTGTCCAGGTCGACAAATACGGTAGCGCCGACGCACTCGATCTCAACATGAAGATCGAATTCGAACGCAACCAGGAACGCTACCAGTTCCTGAAATGGGGCATGCAGGCGTTCGAAACCTTCAAGGTGGTGCCGCCTGGCGTCGGCATTGTTCACCAGGTCAACATGGAATATCTGGCGCGCGGCGTGATGGAAAAAGACGGCACCGCCTACCCCGACACACTGGTGGGCACCGACAGTCACACCACCATGATCAACGGTCTCGGCGTAGTGGCCTGGGGTGTCGGCGGCATTGAGGCAGAAGCCGCAATGCTGGGCCAGCCGGTCTACTTCCTCACGCCCGATGTGGTGGGCGTCAACCTGACTGGCCGCGTCAAGCCGGGCGTCACCGCCACTGACGTCGTGCTGACCATCACCGAAAAGCTGCGCAGCGCCAAGGTCGTCGGCAAGTTCGTCGAGTTTTTCGGCGAAGGCGCTGCCGCCCTGCCGGTGACCGACCGCGCAACGATCGCCAACATGGCGCCCGAGTACGGCGCGACCATGGGCTTTTTCCCGGTTGACGAAGCCACCTGCCAGTACTTCGCTGCCACCGGCCGCTCGGCTGAGCAAGTCGATCTGATTCGCGACTACTACCAGGCACAACAACTGTTTGGTATTCCGAAAGCGGGCGACATCGATTATTCGCAAACGCTTGCGCTCGATCTCTCCACGGTCGAGCCTTCGATCGCCGGCCCCAAACGGCCGCAGGATCGCATCGCACTTTCTGACGTCGAAACAACCTTTGACACCTTGATGCAACAACCCAAGGAAGCCGGCGGCTACGGCAAAACCGAGGAGGACCTGCGCCGGGCTTACTCCATCGAAGGCGGTGGCGAACTGCGACATGGCAGTGTGGTGATCGCGGCCATCACCTCATGCACCAACACCTCCAACCCCGGCGTCATGATCGCAGCCGGCCTGCTGGCAAAGAAAGCGGTCGAACTCGGCCTCTACACCCCGGCACATGTCAAAACCAGCATGGGCCCCGGCTCACGTGCGGTGACCGAATACCTGAAAACCGCTGAACTGCTGCCCTATCTTGAAAAGCTTGGGTTTGGCGTGGTCGGCTACGGTTGTACCACCTGCATCGGCAACTCCGGTCCCCTGCCCGAAGCGGTTGAAAAAACCATGCTCGACAATGACTTGGTCGCCTGTTCGGTACTCTCGGGCAACCGCAACTTCGAAGCGCGCGTTCACCAGAACGTCAAAGCCAACTTCCTGATGTCGCCGCCGCTGGTTGTCGCCTTTGCGCTGGCCGGGCGCGTCCCCTTCAACCTCGACAAAGAGCCTATTGGTTCAGGCAAAAATGGCCCGGTGTATCTGAAGGACATCTGGCCGAGCAACGAGGAAATTGCTGAACTGCTGCATTTCTCAACCGAAAAGGGTGTCTATAAGGGCTATGCCGACGTCGGCGCCAATAATCCCCTGTGGGACGGCATATCTGCACCTGAAGGCGCTGTCTACCAATGGGATACCGCTTCAACCTACATCCAGGAACCGCCCTTCTTTGTCAATGAAGCCACCACCAACCCGGTCATCAAGGGCGCGCGTGCACTCGCCATTTTTGGGGATTCCGTTACCACCGACCACATCAGCCCGGCTGGCGGCATCAAGCCCAGTTCGCCGGCCGGCGCCTACCTG
>Ga0180009_10004542_pt1 | contig 15269 bp, 10 predicted proteins | sample OS_PC_MetaG_FD_123537 | JGI IMG/M metagenome (GOLD analysis project Ga0180009, IMG submission 123537) | Groundwater microbial communities from the Aspo Hard Rock Laboratory (HRL) deep subsurface site, Sweden - OS_PC_MetaG | ecosystem: Environmental > Aquatic > Deep subsurface > Groundwater...
CCCCCCCCCGGAGAAACGCCAGATTTAACGCAGACGCCAAAACGAAAAACTTGCGGCGTCACCGCTCCTGGATGCTTTCCAGGAACAAGGCCAATTCGAAAATCAATGCACTGACCATGATCGGCTCCTCGTGGTCGCGGAAGGCTTCGCCCCAGGCGGGCATGTCGGTAGAACCGTGGCCGCTCAGATTTCCGCCGTTGCGAATAATATCGGCCACCTTGCCCAACGGAAAGCCACCGTTATTCCTCTTCGATATCTGGGTGAGATCGGCTGGCGGTGTCTTCAAGTTGGCAGCCAGCGGTCCTTTGCCTTTGGCATCGAGGCCATGGCAAACGCTGCAGTAGCGCACGAATTCCTCTTCGCTGGAGATCTCGAGTTCCTCCTCTATAGCCGGGTCCTCGACGGGGGCGGGCGCATCGCTTTGTTGTGCGGTCAGGGTGTGCGGCAGAAACATCACAGCGGCGAACAGCGCAGCGGCTGCAAACTTATGCGTCGACTTCATTGGGCTATCTCCCTCAAGTAGCAGATCTGGTAACTTACTGGCCCGAGCACGTTGCCGATCTTCCTCCGGCGGTAACGCGCTGCGTGTCATTTCCCGAGTGGGTCGTGGAGGTCGGGAGGCCTCGCTCGATCATGTCGAACCCGTACTATCGTTTGATACGGACGCAGCGGTTGCCGCGGCGGACCATACCGCGTGGACACGCTGCCTTCTTCTGGCGTTTCTTGACGATGCGGATGCAGCGGTTGCCGCGGCGGACGGTGCCAGCGGGGCATCTGCATATGGTCTGCTTCTTAATCCGCACGCACTTGTTGCCGCGACGTACCGTGCCGCGTGGGCAATGCCTGACGGCCGGCTTGACCCTGACACAACGGTTGCCGCGCCGGACGGTGCCCTTGGGGCAGTGCCTGACGGCCGGGTTGGTGGCTTTGACACACCGACCGCGACGCAGCACGGTCCCTTTCGGGCAATTACGCGTTACCTTCACACAACGGTTGCCACGCCGGACCGTGCCTTTCGGGCAGTGCCGCGCAACCGTCACGCAGCGGCCGTGGCGCAGGGCCGTGCCTTCCGGACATTTCCGGATGGTCTTTACGCAGCGACCGTTGCGAAGCACGGTGCCCTTCGGGCAATGACGCTCTACTTGCACGCAGCGGGTGCCGCGCTTGATGGTCCCAGGCGGGCATTTGCGCGTGACCGTGATGCAGCGGCCGTGGCGCTTGATCGTCCCCGGCGGGCACACCCGCACGATGCGGACGCAGCGGTCATGGCGAAGCACGGAGCCGGGCGGGCAGCGGCGGATGATCGGTACGCAGACGCCATAGCGGCGGATGGTGCCAACGGGGCAGCGAACCGGGCCTGGATCGTCGAAGATCACCGGTGGCGGCACCGGCTGCAGTACGACCGGTGGCGGGGGTGGAGGCGGTGTCGGCAGGACCAGCGGTTGAGGGGAGATTTCCGGCGGACAGAGCACCTTGAAGTCCCAGACCGTCGACGTCGTGCCTTCACAGTTCGGATTGACCTCGACGCGGACACTTTGGGAACCCGGCGGAACCGGGAAGGGCTGTGAGCCGGTCCCCGAAACACACTGGGTATCGTAGACCAGCGTGCCGTCTAAGAAGACCCGCATCTGGTCCTTGACCGAGACCATGTTCCACTCGAACGTGGCCTGTCCCTGTCGCCCTCCCAGGTCGATCTCGATGGCTTCCGGCTGGTCGCCGCCCTGACGAACCGTATCGTCGCACTGCGCGGCACGCGTGCCTGTCGGACCAATCGGCGGAGGCGGTGGCGGCGGGACGACCGGCGGCGGTACAGGAGCGATGACCGGCGGCGCGGGTGGCGGAGGTCCGTGCGGGATGACCTCAACCGAGTGACAATCCGAGTCGTTCGTCGGATCGGCATCGCCCGACAGACCGGCCATATCCGGGAACAGCGCATCGCGCAGTTCGTCGGTCACAGTCCCCGTCGGATCCAAGCCGTTGGCATTCTGGTAATCCGTGATGGCCGTTACCGTCTGCGGGTCGAGGACACCATCGATAGGACCAGGGTTGAAGCCGAGCGCGTTGAGCCTTTGCTCGACGGCTTCGATAACGACGGGGTCGTCGTTCTCACCTTCGGGATGCCAAACGTCGAAAATGCAGTTTTCGACCTGCCCGACCATGCCTGGCGGCAGCAAGACGTTGAGAGTAAGAGTGACCGCATCGCCGGGATTGAGGACCACGGGTGCGTGCTCGCAGTCGACGCCGTCGCCGGCCTGGGTACACAGCCAGTCGGGTTGCGGTCCATAGTCCACGAGTGTCGAACCGGGCGGCAGAGTGTCGTGCTCGAAGAGCGGGCCGCTCCAGATGCCTGGACCGTTATTGGTGATCGTAACCGTGAATGTGCACACCCCGGCTTCGAAGCACTCGGCTGGGCCGGTCTTTTGCTTCTCAAGGTCCGGTGGCAGTTCGTCGTCACCTGGCGGGACGCCATCACCTGGAGGCGGCTCGACGATCTCAGGCGGTTCATCACCTTCAACCGGCGGCGCTTCGATCTCAGCGGCATCATCTTCAATCTTGCCGGCTTCACAGGATTGATATATCGCGATGTCGCCGATCCGGGTTGCGTCGTTGCGCGTCAGAGTGGACATGATCGGCGCGTTGGAGTTGTCGACGTTGATATCGGTATCGACCATCCAGGCGGGAAGCGGTGTGAAGGCGGTTTCGGCATCCGCGGCGCCTTCTGCCTTGAAGGCATCCGCAGCATTGCCTTGGATCCCGTGGACATGCGAGCCGTCTTCGTAACGGCCGGTCGCAGGATTGTAGCAGCCGGCGAACGGTGCGCAGAGGGCATCGCCCGTCATCCAGACGAATTCGTCCGGCTTATTCGGATCGACACGCCAACGCGATGAATAGCCATAGCCGAAATCGACACCGCCGGAGGAGTTCGCACGGATCTTCGGTTCCTCGCGGTCTGCGCGCGCGTAGTGGCCGACAGGATAGCGGCCCTCCAGCACCCACGAGCCATCTACCTCGCTCGTATAGCGAAGCGTGCGACTCTCGTGCGGCCTGGAAAATGCGTTTTCGGCATCGAGCCCCAGATTGAGCAGGCCGCCCCTCTCGGAGACGATCATGACGTTCTGGTCGATACATTGCGGGAAGGCGATGTCCGTTACAGGATGGCTCTTTCCAGCTTGAGGAGGGGATGCGAAGAACTCCGGCAAGAAGAACTCACGGACAACGGAGGTTGCTTCGAAGCTCCCATCTTCCTTCAGGGCGATCGACCAGATTGAATTCTTCTTGTCATTCTCATCGGCCCCGGCAAACGCACTGTTGCCCAGTCCGTCGCTCGACCAGACAGCGTAATAGAGCCTCACCTCTGCGGATTCCGGATCCTGGCGCACGCCCAGCCCCCAGACGCGGCGACGGAAATCAGCCACGTTCCAACAATCGGGGTTGTTGTCGAAATCGCCGGCAATGCAGCTGGATGTTTGCGCGGAGCTCGAAGCGTCGAAAGCGACCACGGGCAAGGACGCCTCGGCGCCGGCCTCTGCATCGAAGAAGCTGGCGCGCGCGGTGCTGCCGTGGTCGAAATGTCCCTGATCACTGCCGTCCGCAACGATGATCCTGTGGATCATGCCTGTTTCGAGATCGGAGACGAACAGCTGCTTGTTCCAGCGATCGTAAGCTATGTTGCCGAGTGCTGCGCCGGTGTTTTCGCGCCCATCGAGCGTCACCGTTGCGAAGACTTCCGGCTTATAGTCGTTTTGCGGGCTGAGCCTGTAGACAGTGCCCGGACCGCCACCTTCTCCCCACATGCCGTTCATCCAGCCATTGCCGGCGGCGTTGCGGTGCAATCCAAACGCTGAGGTTGCCGTGACGTAGATGTTGGGCGCTTCCTCATCATCGAGCGTGACGCCGAAAATCTGACCGACCTGCGCTGCGGTAACGGGGTTGCGTTGAGGTTCATTGAGCCAGTGCTGCCCCTGAGGCGGCTGCCCTGGCGCGCGCAGATCGATGATGCTGCCGACCGTCCCATTGGTGTCGATTGCCGCAGCGGCGCCTGTTCCGGTCGTTCCTGAAAAGCGCGTCACGAACGACTCACCGGGCCTGATCGCGCCTTCCTGCGCTCTTGGCGCGCCGCTGAAGCTGACGAATAATGCGACCGCCATCAGGCAGCCTAGAAGCACCTTGCGAAGAGCTGCGGCACCCCAATTGGGAAGACTTTCTTCTTCAACCTTGCGGGAGAATGACGAGGGCATAATGAATCTCACAAAATTTGGTGACATCCATATCCAACCAAAGTCGCCTATTGCCTGACTTTGACGCGCGTCAATTGATCTTGGTTATTTACCAAACAGGGGAAAAAAATATGGAAATTCTTATGTAAGTCGTTTTTCTGATATCATTCCGATCAAAGTCATTCTTGATCGATTGCGCGACCGGTTTCGGCATTTTCCTTTGAGCGGATAACTCAGTTTCCGGCCTGCGCATCGCAGCGCGGGGTGGCGGACTTCCGGCAGATGGGACTGAGCCCGGCCCACGGCGCCTCCATCACTCCTGCGTCTGGTCGCAATGCATAACCGGACGAACTGCGGCCCGGTAATCTGCAGCGAGGCTACGTGGTCGCCCGTTGACGCCGGTGGCTTGCCGCATCACGCCTTGAAGGCATCGATGCGGGAAACGAGGTCGGGGTCATGGAGGTAGGAGAGGCGCGCGGCGGCGGTGCGGGCGAAAAGCAAGGTGAGCGCCTTGCGGCGGGCGGCAGGCAGCGGCACCTGCTCAGCCCGCCTGCCAATTTCGCCGCCGAAGCGGTCGGCGAGGACGAGCCCGGTTTCGGCGGGCAGAATCTCGACCGGGAAATCGGGGGCGACGGCGAAAAAGAAGCGGTCGCAGAATTCCTGATAGTCGCGCCATTTGTTATCGGCGCGGAAATCGGCCACCGACGACTTGATTTCCATGATCCACAATTCGCCCTTGTCGGAGAGCCCCAAGACGTCTGCGCGGCGGCCGTTCGGCAGGGTGACTTCACGCAAGGCAACGAGGCCGTAGGCGCGTAGAATGCGGGTTATTCCGCGGGCAATATCATTGGCGGCCTCCGACTGGCGGCCGTCGTCCGGCGGGTTTTCGGCGGGTCCCAATGGATTATTGGCCCGGAAGGTCATGGAAGCGCCCTAAATTCGTTGAGACACATATGATCACTACCCGCCTTTCTCACAGGAATGCGGGTCAACACGCTGCGGCATCCCCGTGGCCGCCGTCAAGGCCGGTTGCGGAAATTGAAGCGCCGAGGGGAACTGGCATCGGTGCAGCCGGCGGAGATTGAGAACAGGGGACGGGAACGTGATTTTCAGGCTGGGAAAAAAGACCGACAAGGAAAATAAAAAAAGCCAACCGGCCAACCCGGAAGCCGTGCCGGCAATAACCGGCAACAGCCAGCCAGAGGCGCGGACCGTGAAGGCGCTGGCCGCCGGCGAACTGAGGCGCACGGTCGATCCGGCCACGCTCAGCTTCAAAACGACCGCCGAACTCGAACCGCTTACCGGGCTCATCGGGCAGGAGCGCGCGACGAGGGCGTTGAGCTTCGGCGCGGGGATGAAGAGCAACGACTACAACATCTTCGTTCTCGGACCCGATGCTTCCGGCAAGAGTGCGGCAGTCCGCGCGCAGCTGTCGGCGCTCGCGGCAAGCGCGCCGGTGCCTTGCGACTGGGTGTACGTCAACAATTTCGACGACCCGAACAAGCCGATCGCGTTGCAGCTAAAGTCCGGCCGTGGGCGGCCATTCGAAAAGGCCATGGTCGCCGCGGTCGATGAGATCCTCGCGGCACTTCCCGCCGCGTTCGAAAGCGAGGACTATCAGGCGCGCGCGCGGGCACTCGACGCCGAGTATGGGGGACGCACCGAAGAGCAGTTGCAGGCGCTCGGGCAGAAGGCCGAGGAACATGGCGTGGCGCTGTTGCGGACGCCGCTCGGCTTTACGCTGGCGCCGATGCTGGAAGGAAAGGTGGTCAAGCCGGAAGCGTTTTCGGCCGTGCCTCCGTCGATGCAGGAGGAAGTGCGCAGAACCATCGAGGAATTGCAGGTGGAGCTGCAGGCGATACTTGCCGACGTGCCGCGCGCCGACAAGGAGCGGCGTCACCACCTGCGCACGCTCAACGAGGAAATCGCCTCGGCGGTCGTCAAAGACGCCCTCGACGACATCGTCGCGGCGTTCGGAAAAGACGGGGACGTGCTCGATTACCTCAATGCCGTGCGGAACGATCTGGTGGTGAACGCGCAGTTGTTCCTTGCGGACCCGAGCCACGAGCAGGACGCCTTTACAGTCCAGCCCGTCGATTCTTCGCGCGATTCCCGGTTCCGCCGCTACATGGTCAACTCAGTCGTTGTCCACGATGCCGGGGAAGCCGGTGCGCCGGTCATCGAGGAGTCCAATCCGACACTCGGCAATGTGATCGGGCGCGTCGAACACCTCGCCCACATGGGAGCACTCGTCACGGATTTCCTGCTGATCAAGCCCGGCGCGCTGCACAAAGCCAACGGCGGCACGCTGATTGTCGACGCCCGCAAGCTCATCACATCACCGTTTGCGTGGGAGGCCTTGAAGCGGGCGCTCAAGACCAAAGCCATCCGCCTCGAACAGCCCGTCGAGAGCCTTGGCCTCGTCTCGACGCAGACGCTCGATCCCGAACCCATTCCTCTCGACGTCAAGGTGGTCCTGTTCGGCGACCGGGAACTCTATTATCTGCTCGCCAGACACGATCCGGAATTCCAGGAGCTGTTCAAGGTCCAGGCCGACTTCGACGACACCATCGCGCGGACCAAAGAGAACGCAGAAATGTACGCGCGGCTGATCGCTGCAATCGTCGGCGAATTCGGATTGCAGCCCCTCGACGCCGGCGCGGTGGCCGGTGTGATCGAGGAAGGCAGCCGAATGGCGCGCGACAGGGACAAGCTTACCATCGAAGTGTCGCGGATCGGGGATATCGTCCGGGAAGCCGACTACTGGGCCAAGCAGTCGGAACGCGAGATGACGACGCGCGAAGACGTGCGCCGCGCCATCGACGAGCAGGTGCAGCGCGCCGACAGATTGCGCGACCGCGATCAGGAGACGTTCGAGCGTGGCATCGCGCTGGTCGACACCGAAGGCCGCAAGGTCGGGCAGATCAACGGGCTTTCCGTACTGCAGCTCGGCACATTCGCGTTCGGGCGGCCCAGCCGGATCACGGCGCGCGTGCGGTTCGGCGCCGGACGGGTGGTCGATATAGAGCGGGAAGCGAAGCTCGGCGGGCCGCTGCATTCGAAAGGCGTGATGATCCTGTGGGGCTATCTTGCCGGCATGTTCGCGCAGGACAGACCATTGGCGCTGTCGGCTTCGCTGGTGTTCGAGCAGTCCTACGGCGGGGTCGAGGGCGACAGCGCTTCGTCAACGGAGCTCTATGCGCTGCTATCGGCGCTCTCGGATGTGCCCATCCGCCAGGGAATTGCCGTTACCGGATCGGTCAACCAGCTCGGCGAGGTGCAGGCCATCGGCGGCGTCAACGAGAAGATCGAAGGCTTCTTCGACGTCTGCAAGGTGCGCGGCCTCGACGGACGGCAGGGCGTCATCATCCCGGCTGCGAACGTCCAGCACCTGATGCTGCGCGAGGATGTCGTGGAAGCCGTGCGCAACGATCAGTTCAGCGTATGGCCAGTGAAGACGATTGCCGAGGGCATCGAGATCCTGACCGGCATGCCCGCAGGAGTCCGGGGCGGTGACGGAGCGTTTCCCGACGGGAGCGTGTATCAACGGGTCGAAGAAAAACTCAAGGTCTTCGCGGAACGGGCGAAAGCGTCCGGCGCGATGATGCAACAGGCGCTCAGCGGCGAGGCTTCGTCATGATCGGTCACGTCGCTTCTTCGGGTGAGGCACGCGGGCGGGTCGTGTTGCGGCTGAGCTGCGGCGCACCGGCGAGCGAAGCGGCGTTCGAAGCCGCCGCACGGATCGCCCAGGCGTTCGGATCGGACATCGAAGGGCTGTTCATCGAAGACCTCCAGCTCATCGATCTGACCGGCTATTCATTCACGCGCGAGGTCGCGTTCAACGGTCGCGCATCACGCGATCTTTCGATTGCGGCGCTTGAAGAAGAATTCAGTTCCGCATTTCGCGCGGTGCAAAGGCGCATGCAGGCGGTGGCGAAAAAATATCAGGCGCGAGCCTATGCGACCCGGGTGCGCGACGAACCGTTGACGGCACTGGCACGTGCATGTGCGCGCGCCGGGCCATGGAACGTGATCGTCATGGAAGAGCCGCTCAACGCGCGCAGCGGCATGGCACTCAGCGATATCCTGTTTACCGTCCGCGATGCGACAGGTGTCGTGATAATCGGACCGAGGTCGCGAAGATCACGAGGGCCGGTGGTTGTCGTCGTTGAGGAGCCCGACCGCCTCATCAGCATGATGCGCACGGCGGAACGGCTCGCCATGGCGAACCCCTCACAGGAGGGGATTATCGCGCTGCTGGCGGGCAACACGAGCGACGAACTGTAATGGCTGGAAGGGCAGGCGCGGCTTGTTTTGGCGCATGGCCCCGAACCGAGGTTCGTGCTGGCGCCGCCCGCGCGCGGCGAGCCATCCGTCATTGCCGAAGCCCTGAGGAGGCTGAGTGCCGGATTCGTTATTTCGCGGTTCGGCGGTTTGATGGTCCCGGCGGACGATCTCAAGGCGCTGACGACGGCGCTCGAGAGCCCGCTATTCCTGGTGCGCTAGTGTTCCGGCCCCGACACTTGGTTCCCTGCCGGGTACCTGAATGTCAGCCCGGAACACTCAGCCCGGAACATTAGGCAACCTTTTGATTGTGTTTTGGATTCACAAACATTTGACGACCTCCACCCGGGAATCAATTGTCAGCCCGGAACACTAGAACCGCAATCGGCTCAGTTCCTGGAGGATCTGACGCTCAATGCGTTCCAGTTCGGCCGGATCGGGAAGTTCGCCGCTGCCGGCCAGGTTTGCAGGCAGGCCCATCGACCGCATGGCTTGTTACATCTGCCGCCGGGCTGCTTCGATTTCCTGCTGATCGGGTGCTTGCGGCGGCGGCAGGCCTGCGGAGCGCAACGCGCGCTCAACTTCGGCGCGGGCGCGGGCGCCTTCGGCATTGTCGGGGAACGCATCGAGGGCGGAGCCGCCCCTGCCACCGGCGACGAGTGCGGGCTCGGGGCGCTCGGCAATGGCGGCAACGCCGACATCCAGTTTTGTCAGCCCGAACAGCGCAACCATCGTGGTGGGAACGCTGGCGGCGATTTCAACAGTCAGCTTTTTGCCGTTGCCGGTTATGCTCAAGTCGTAGGGCTGTTCTTTAAGTTCGTCGGGAAGATTGGCGACAAACGCGGCCTTGAAAGCGCCTTCGGCTTTTGCCGCGCCCTCACCCAGCCGGCCGGCGGCACTCCTGGCGGCCGCATCGACTGCGGTCTGCAGCTGGTTTCGTACCGACAGCGCGCGACTGTAGTCGATACCGCCGAACACGATACCGAGGATGGGCACGAGCATCAGCGCGAACAACACAGCTATGGTGCCGCGCTGGTCCTGCGCGAAATGCGATTCGGTCGATCGATCAGCTTTCGGAGGCAACATGCCATTCTCCCACGTCCTCGCGCCCATAATCGTGCTGGCGAATGGGCGTCAGGGTGGGACAGGCAAAGTAAAGAAAGCGGCAAAACCGATTGCCTGACGAGGGTCAGGGTTGCCGGTGCGTTAACCCCGGCATCGCTGCGGTACGAAGCGCAACTAAGCCGTGCTTGCCCGGCCGCCGGCAAGCCGGTGTTGTGGACGCGAGCTTGCGTCAGATGCAAGCCGGTGTTGGGCCGACTTTTTTGCCAACACTCGACAAGCCGGTGTTGGGCTATTTCGGCGCGCGCTTGGCGAGAATTCGTTGCAGCGTGCGGCGATGCATATTGAGGCGTCTTGCGGTTTCGGAGACGTTGCGGTTGCAAAGCTCATAAACGCGCTGGATGTGCTCCCAGCGGACGCGGTCGGCCGACATCGGGTTTTCGGGCGGCGCTGCCTTCGAGTTTGCCGGCGCCAGCAGGGCGTCGGTCACCTCGTCGGCATCGGCCGGCTTGGCAAGATAATCGACCGCGCCGAGCTGCACGGCGCTGACCGCGGTCGCGATATTGCCGTAGCCGGTCAGCACAATGGCGCGGGCGTTGGGGCGAACCTTGCCCAGCTCCGAAATCAGTTCGAGGCCGTTGCCGTCGTCGAGGCGCATGTCGCAGACGGCGAACGCGGGCGGTTCCTGGCGGATCAACTCCAAGCCTTCGGCGACCGTATCGGCCATGCGCACCTTGAAGCCACGCTGTTCCATGGCACGGCCGAGACGCTGCAGAAATGCCTTGTCGTCGTCGACGATGACAAGCGAGGCATCCTCGGGCAATTCGTCCTGTTTAAAGGAAAGGTCTTCGTCGTTGTTTTCCACAATCCTCGTCCTCTTTAGATTCTTGCGAGCATAACGATTGGGCCGCTCAGGCCAAGTCCTTCGTCAGTCTAAGTAAAACGTTTGTTCGACAGACATTACAATCATTCCGCGGCATCGCGTATACTACCTATATGGGCACGCCAGCCTTCGGGTGCCGCGAAAGCCCCGCGCGGCCAGGTCAGGCGGACCCTTGCGCCGGTTTCAGGCGCGCGGCGGTTTTCGAGTTCGACGACTGCTCCGGACCGCTCCAGCAGCGTCTTGGCGATAAAGAAGCCGAGGCCCAGACCGGAAGCTTCCTTGGCGGCCTTGCCGGACCCCGCGCCGCGGGTCGTTACATAGGGATCGCCGATCGAATCCATCAATTCCGGTTTGAAGCCAGGGCCGTCGTCAACGATCTCGACGATGACCTTACTGCCATCCCAACTGGCCTTGATGTCAACCTCGGTCTTGGCGAAATCGACCGCATTTTCGATGATGTTGCCAAGTCCATAATGGAGCCCAGGCTGGCGCAACCCGATCGGCTCCGCAGCCGCCTGAGCCTGCGCTCCTTCAACCGCCGAACCGGAAATCGAGACCTTCTTGCCCAATTCGAGGTATGGGGCGGCTGCGTCGCTCAAAACCTCCAGAATCGACACGGATTGATGCATCGGGTCCTGCGCGTCCGGCTTGCGGGTGAGTTTCTTGAGGATTTCCCGGCAGCGGTCGGACTGGGACTGGAGCAAAGCCAAGTCCTCGGCATGTGAATGATCCGGACCCAGGTCACGCTGCAACTCACGGGCGATCAAATAGATCGTAGACAACGGCGTGCCCAGTTCATGGGCCGCCGCGGCTGCCAGACCGTCGAGTGCGTGGAGCTTCTGCTCACGGGCGAGGATCAGTTCGGTGGCGGCCAGAGCGGCGGACATCTCGCGGCCCTCATGGGCAAGGCGGCGGACATAGAAGGCGACGAACAGCAGTCCGGTGCCGACCGACGCGAGAATGCCCGTCTTGTAAAGCAACGGCAGCTCGAAGCGGATGCCGCTGTACCAGGGCATCGGCCAGTATTCGTAAGTCAGGCCGTAGGTGCAGAGCAGAGTCAGCGCGCAAATCGCAACCGTGTACGTGACCGGCAGCGTTGCCGCCGACACAATGCAAGGCGCCACGATGAGCAGGACGAACGGGTTGCCGATACCGCCGGTGAAATACAGCAGCACCGCAAGTTGCAGCATGTCGTAGGTCAGCAGCGTGGCGGCAAATGCAGCGGTCAGGCGGTGGCGGGGAGGAAACTGGATAACGAGGAAGACGTTGAGCCAGGCGGAAAGTGCGACAAGCGCCATGCAGTAGGCCAGCGGCAGTTCAAAACCAAGCCAGAAATGAACGAAGGCAAGCGTCAGCAACTGGCCGACCACTGCGATCCAGCGCAGGCGCACGATAGTCGCCAGGCGGACATTGCGGCCCGGGTGATTACGCACACCGGGAAAATCGATTGTCGGAGACTTACTTGGCAAGCTCGTTATCTCTGGCTGGCGGTTCGTGAACTTGTTTCTTCGGAGTATCGCGGGCCGCGCGTAGACCGAGCACTCGTCGGCGTTCCTTGCCGGCACGCGGCTCCAAACCGGGCAAGGCCACCAAGCCATTGATACAGCACATGGAGGCGATGTTGGAAAGCGAGCCGCGTGCGGCGGCCCCGCAACGATACCTGCTGGCGAGACAAAAGCCTTGATTTGCGCAGCGTTGGCGACGCACTGCCGGTTTGCCCCGCCCGCCGATTACCGTTCCCTCAGCAACCCGAATCAGGGCAATCTTACTGAAGGGGGCAAAAAGTCGTCAGCGGACAAGCCGTCCACTGTGCGGCATGGAGTCACAATACTTTAGCTGCGGGGAGCACGACGGGACACGACTTTTTTCTGAACGGGGGCGGCAGCCGATTAAGGCCGGCGTGACGCTGCAAGGTGCAAGGGGGACGGCACGCAGTGCTCTATCATTGGTATGAACTCAGCCACGCCGCAGTCAGGCCGGCGCGCGCTGCGGCGGGCAATACGCAGGCTTTCTTTGAAAACCCGTTCAATCCGCTGGCGCACACCTCGATGGGCCGGCACGCCGCAGCAGCCTGCGAAGTGTTCGAGCGGACCACGCGGCGGTACGGCAGGCCGTCGTTCGGCATCGAGTCGACGCGGGTCGACGGCGAGCGGGTGCCGGTTTGCGAAGAAGTCGTCTGGCAGCGGCCGTTTTGCCGGCTCGTCCGGTTCCGCAGGGGCATAGATAGCGAAAGGGCAGGCCGCGATCCCAGAATACTGATCGTGGCGCCGATGTCGGGGCACTACGCAACGCTGCTCAGAGGCACCGTCGAGCGCTTCCTACCCGATCACGACGTCTACATCACCGACTGGCAGGACGCGCGCACGATCCCGCTTGCCGCCGGGCGGTTCGATCTCGACTCCTACATCGATTACATGATCGAAATGCTCCACCATTTCGGCGGGGACGTGCATGTATTCGCGGTCTGTCAGCCCGCGGTGCCGGTGATGGCGGCGATTTCGCTGATGGAGGAAGACGGTGATCCATGCGTGCCGGCAACGCTGACGCTGGCGGGCGGGCCGCTTGACACCCGCATCAATCCGACCGCCGTCAACGAGCTTGCCGAAGAAAAAAGTATCGACTGGTTCGCGCACAACGTGATCGAAGTGGTGCCCTGGACGAACCTCGGCTACGGCAGGGCGGTTTATCCCGGCTTCCTGCAGCTGACCGGGTTCATGACGATGAACCTCGACCGCCACATGACGGCGCACAAGGACCTGTTCCTGCACCTCGTGCACGGCGATTGCGACTCCGCCGGCAAGCACCGCGCATTCTACGACGAATACATATCCGTCATGGACCTGACGGCCGAGTTCTACTTGCAGACGATCGATACCGTGTTCATCCGCCATGACCTGCCGAAAGGCGTGATGATGCACAGGGGCCGCCGGGTTGACACCAGCGCCATCTGCCGGATCCCGATCATGACCATCGAAGGCGAGCACGATGACATCACCGGGCTTGGACAGTGCCGCGCGGCGCACGCGATGACGCCGTCGCTGCCGAATCATCTCAAGTCGCACTACGAGGTGAAAGGCGTCGGGCACTACGGGATCTTCAACGGCTCGAAGTTTCGCAACGAGATCGCACCACGCATCACGCAGTTCGTCCGAGCCTACGACTCGAGAGCTGCATTGATTGCCGAGATGCCGGTCTACGCAGAAGCGGTGGCAAAGCCCGCCGCGCACGGATCGGACTGCGAGATTTCCGATGTCGCGTTCACCTTCTCGCCGGCCAACGACGCCAGCCCTGATCCGATGAGCGCGAGGCTCAAGGCGCACGGGCTGCCGGCCGGTTCGCACGATGCCTACAGCGCGGCAAACAACGAAGCCGGGCAGGAAGACGAAAGCATGTCCAGTGCGATGCTTTTGGCCCCGTTCCGCATGTGGGCACTGGCATCGCAGATGATGATCGAAGGGGTGTTTGGACCACGGCGGAACTCCGGGGTCTGATACAACGATTCGCCACCCCTCGATTCGATTCGTTGTCAAGCATATTGCGAGTCAATTTGTTGGCATAATTGCAACAACTGTTACTTTAATGGCACAGTTGCTTGAAAGCTAGGTTTGTAGCTAACTTATTGTAACTTAATTATTTTATGTGTGCCGTGCCCTCGATGGTCCGTGATGCAGGAAATCCTCGATGCAATATTGCACTGGTTGCATCTGCCAGAAATGTTGTTCGCGGAAGTCGCTGGCGCGAGGCGTTTCTTGGTTCTAGACTTCACTATCCGTTCGGTTTGGAAGCTGTTTCGAAGACATGCGTTTCGAGGGCCTTTCGCCCCTCGCTGGCTGTTTCCCCGCCCGCTTCCGATACCGTTCTTCCGACACCAACCAGCGCCCGTCGCTATCAAGGGTTTTCAATGCCGCGGCCTTCAGACGAACATAGGGCTGTCCCACTCGACGACCCCCGCCTCGGCGACCTCGGTGCGCCCGTCGAGATCCGGCGACATCCGAAAGCGCGGCGGCTCACTTTGCGTGTGAGCCGAACCCGGCGCGCGGTCATCGTCACCTTGCCAAAGCAGTGCGACATCGGCGAAGCCGGTTCGTTCGTTCACAGGCATATCGACTGGGTCAAGGAACGGCTCGGGACACTGCCCGAACCGGTCCCGTTTTCACACCGGCAGATGATGCCGCTGCGCGGCGTTCCGCACAGGATTGTTTACGTCACACCGCAGCGCGGTAAAGGTGTCGTTCATATCCACAGACCGGCACGCGGGTATCGTGAAATCCGCGTCGCGGTCGACGGCGATAACGGTCCACAGCGGCTGCGAAACTGGCTCTTCAAACAGGCCCGGCGCGATCTGGACGGGAGAGTCTTGCAGCACGCCCAAAGACTCGGTGTGCGTGCCAAGAAGCTTGCGATCCGCGATCAAACAAGCCGCTGGGGCTCGTGCTCGTCGACGGGGGCGCTATCGTTCTCTTGGCGGCTCGTCATGGCGCCGCCGTTCGTGCTCGACTATGTTGCCGCCCACGAAGTCGCGCACCTGCGCGAGATGAACCATGGCCCCAGGTTCTGGGCCCTTGTCGACCGGGCTGTTCCGCGCATGGACGACGCCAAGACCTGGCTGCAGATCTACGGAATGGATTTGCATCGGTACGGCGTCAGCGAAGAGTAAGCGTAAGAGTATACTCTTTTGTTTGCGCCTTCGGATGCTGGTGTGGACGGCGCCCTCGCGCGGCATCTGAGTGCCATAGGGTGGTTGTCGTCAACGAATCACCAGAGGGGCCGTCCACATGCACATTACCACCATCGGACTCGATCTTGCCAAGTCGGTTTTCCAG
>Ga0180009_10004543_pt1 | contig 15269 bp, 12 predicted proteins | sample OS_PC_MetaG_FD_123537 | JGI IMG/M metagenome (GOLD analysis project Ga0180009, IMG submission 123537) | Groundwater microbial communities from the Aspo Hard Rock Laboratory (HRL) deep subsurface site, Sweden - OS_PC_MetaG | ecosystem: Environmental > Aquatic > Deep subsurface > Groundwater...
GAATCCAATTGAACATCGTCTTTTCAGTGAGATTAGCAAGAATTGGGCGGGAGAGCCACTTGAGACATACGAGAAAGCACTTAAGTTGATACGAACTACAAAGACATCAACAGGCCTGAAAGTGAAAGCACACTTTGTTAGAAAGCATTATAAAACAGGAGAAAAAGTGTCAGATAGCGAAATGGACTCTCTCTCAATTAAGCCTCATACGAAGTTTCCGACGTGGAATTACACCCTAAATCCGATAACAAGAATGTAAAGTTATTTTTGAGTGAACCCTTAGGGAGAGAAAACTTGCCACTGCTCCCTTAGAAGGTGGTAAGATTTTTCTGGACGTGAGTATCGCCTACCTCAAAAACCAGCATCTTTCAAGGCCTGCTCAGGCCTTCCTTGATATCTTGGAAAAATTGTCCCCGGAAGATATGTCCCCTCAGGGTATCGGCACCTTGATGGCCAAAATGCTTGCCAGGCGCAAGTGAATCGACAGAACACGAGGCTGTCCACGATCGAGCAGCTACCTTTTTTACGTAACATTTCAATCAGTCCGGGTCTTCCGACTGCTTCCCCCTTTTGAAAAGGGGGGATTGGGGGATATTTTCCTTGTTCAAGAGCCAAAAATAGAATTGCTGCACTTTTGGGATTGTAGTTGACTTGTACGGATAAATGCATTGTAATCTCAAAAATATACTTGCAGAGGGAGGTGTTATCATGTCGGACAGTAGTTTATTGGATGGGAAGAAGATCCTTATAGTGGATGATGAACCAGATGTATTAGAAGTATTGGAGGAGTTCCTGTCAATGTGTGAAATTGTAAAAGCTTCTACCTTTGAAGATGCCAAAGAACTGTTGGAAGCCCAGGATTTTGATATGGCAATTTTGGACATTATGGGCGTTGATGGTTATGCCCTGTTAGACATTGCCAGGCAGAAAAAAGTAACAGCCGTCATGTTGACTGCCCACGCATTGACTCCTGACAATGTTGTTAGATCTATAAAAGAAGGAGCCGCTTCTTATATCCCAAAGGATGAAATAACGGGAATTGCAGATTTCTTAAATGATGTATTAAAGGCCCAGGAGGAAGGGAAAAATCCCTGGGAACCCTGGCAGGAAAGGTTGCCTTCCTCCTATTTTGAAAGGAAATGGGGAGCAGCCTGGCAGGATACCGACAAGGAGTTTTGGGAGAGGTTCAGGGTTAGCCTTAGATCCAGGCAATCTCAGATCAAAAAGAATGACTGACTGGAATAAATCCACAAGGAACTGTTTCTGGCGTTCATAACGATTTGATATTACAATATCGAAGATCCTTCCAGTCAGCAAACACAGGTTATTCTTTAGGAAATAAAGAGATATGGTCACCCGGACTGATCATAGAATTCTTGGAAACAGCCTTTGAGTTGACCATTGCCATTTGCACCATATCAACGGGAATATTAAGGCTCTAAAACGTAGCGATTGGAGGTAGAATTATGCCAAAACAAAGACGCAAAACTACGAGGACGGAGTTATGGTTTGATGCAGAAGCGATTGTAAAATCTAACCATGGGGTAATAACAGGGAAAGTTGAAAATCTGGGTTCAAAAGGGATGTTTCTTGAAACACCAGAAAGAATCCCAAGAAATGTAGCGGTAGAAATAAAGATCATATTTAAAACAGAAATTCCTTCAGAGCTATCAGATATAAAAGGTCTGGTGGTCAGACATGAAGACAAAGGGATTGGGATACAATTTACGGAAATAGACCTGAAGCTTTTCCGTGAGTGCATGACTTCTATGATGGAAGACTGATTTAAAGGAAATATGTCCTGCCAAAGCGCTCCTGCTTGAATGCCATGAGATAACCGAAGATATGTCAGAGGAATTATTGTGAACCGCGAAGAGCGAAAGATATTGGGGCTTACTACCTCATCCCACAGCCTTGTTCATATGTATGAGGGGGTTCTTCCTCCTCTGATCCCGCTCCTTGTTGGTGAATTCAGCACAGACTATTTCCATCTCGGAATAGTGGTAACAGTTTTTTCCTATGCCTTCGGGTTGGGGTCGCTTCCTGCCGGATATCTTTCGGACAGAGTCGGCCCTCGCCGTCTTATTACCCTTTATCTTTTTGGTGCGGGTTTTTTTTCTGTCTGTATCCTGCCGGTCGGATCTCTATTGACCTACGGGATACTTATGGGGCTTATCGGCCTGTTTTGCAGTACATTTCACCCGGCGTCCAACACATTAATCTCCCATGGCATAAGGGAAAAGGGAAGGGCCTTTGGAATTAATGGAATTGCAGGGAGCCTTGGAATCGCTATTGTCCCTGCCCTTTCGGCGTGGATAGGATCAGCTATTGTGTGGAAAGCCCCACACGTTATATTCGGTCTCCTGGGAATCGGCCTGGGTTTTTTCTCCATGACCATTCCGAGGTGGCCAGTGAGAAAGGGCAGCGTCGGAGTGGGCAAGGAAGCAGAGGCCGGTTTGAGTAAGATATCGTATCTCAATTTAATTGTCTTTTTCACATCTGCTGCTGTCCTTGGATTGACATACAAGGGGATCATGACCTTTCTCCCCACATACATGGGTCAGAATGTGCATTTGAGTTTTTTTAAGCTTGATACGGTTGCTATTGGCGGCACAATCGCTACCATTGCCCTTTTGTCAGGGGCAGTTGGTCAGTATGTTGCCGGTCGGCTGGTAGACAGCTATAAACCGGAAAGGCTCTATCTCGGCGCAGTGGTTTTCGGGACCATTTTCGTTTTTTTGATGGCAAAAGGATTAAATATCTTCCTGGTGGTCTCAGCTATTTTTTATTCTTTTTTCTATTTTTCGACTCAGCCCATCCAGAACTATCTCCTCACCCAGTACCTTCCTGAAAACCGGCAAGGCATTGGTTTTGGTATCCATTTTTTCCTTACATTCGGTGTAGGCTCTACCGCCGCAGCAGTTTGCGGCTACCTTGCTGATCACTTTGGGCTGGAATCGGTGTTTTATGCCATGGGGTTATGCTTTATACTATCATCCTGTCTTGCCTTAGTTCTTGCGTTAAGGGCTAAAAGTGCAAAAATCGGGCAATGAAGGAGGCCCTGCCCACTTGAAAAATCCCAAGTTATTTGCGAAAATCTGACCCGGACAAGCCAGAATTGACTATTGACTATTGACAATTGAATATTTGTGTCCCGCCTTGGTGGGATAGAATTTACGAGACGTTAAATTACGAGGTCTGGATATGGACACACAAGACATGAATCAAGGTCAGCTTCTCGAAATATCAGGGAACTACTGGAAGGCGTGTACCCTTCATGCCGCTGTCAAACTTGATATATTTACGGCACTGGCCAGCGAACAGCTCACTAACGAGGAAATAACTGAAAAACTTAACGGAGATAAAAGAGGAGTAAGCATGCTTCTCAATGCGCTTACGGCCATGAATCTTCTGATAAAAGAAAATGATAAGTATTCCAACACCTCAACCAGCGCATCTTTTCTTTCAAAAGACAATCCCCAGTACATTGGCCACATGATAATGCACCATCACCATCTGGTGGCCCCGTGGTCTCAGTTGGATCAGGCTGTAAAGAATGGCGCACCTATCAGAGAAAGGGCATCAGAAAGAAATGAAGAATGGCGGGAAAGTTTCCTTATGGGCATGTTCACCATAGCCATGGGAGTGGCCCCCCGGCTGACAAAGAAAATAGATCTTTCCAGGCGGCGCCACTTGCTCGACCTGGGCGGTGGGCCTGGAACCTATGCTATCCATTTTTGTTTGAACAATCCCGAACTCAAAGCCACAGTCTATGACCTCCCCACTACCAGACCTTTTGCCGAAAAGACCAGCGAAAAATTCGGCATGACTGGTCGGGTTGATTTCATGGACGGCAACTACCTGGAAGAGGGCATTAAGGGTGTCTATGATGTAGTCTGGCTTTCTCATATCCTTCACGGAGAAGGGCCTGAAGACTGTCAAGATATTATCCGAAAAGCTGTTTCAGTTCTTGAGCCAGGTGGTATGATTATTGTCCATGACTTCCTTTTAAACAACACAATGGGCGGGCCTCTTTTTCCGGCGATGTTCTCCCTTAACATGCTATTGGGCACGCCCAAAGGCCAGACCTATTCTGAGAGACAGATCACGGACATGCTCTCAGGAGCTGGTGCAAAGGAAATCCGACGCATTCCTTTTGATACTCCAAATGATTCGGGTGTTATTTTAGGGGTGGTTGATTAATCGGCCTAAACCACTACCTCGGGTATTGGTACCATAATAAGGTTCTACCAGTTGAGTAATTACTTGGCCATAAGTGAACTAAAGTGACTAAAGTGAACTAAAGTGCCTATTTATCCCGCTTGCAGCGGGGAAGTTCAAGGTAATATTTAACATTTTCAATTTGTCTAAGGTTCTCGATCAAGGTCTTGGTGAGCCAACTGTTACTGTGCCTCCTGGCGGGCATATGTCGTAACCTAACGAAGCAGTTATGTTCGATCAGCCACTCTCGCAAAGTATCAAGTCCAGGTCTGGGCCAGGGGGAATTTTCATAGTACAGGCCGCACTTATTGAGACGTTGCAAAAAATCTGAGAGAAAAAAGGGGGAAATACTATGCCAATATTTATGTTGTTCGGTAAATACACATCCGAATCATTAAAAGGAATTAGTTCCAAGCGAACAGAACAAGCTGTCAATCTGATCGAAAAGCACGACGGCAAGGTTATATCCATGTACGCTGTGCTTGGAGAACACGATCTTGTTTTTACATTAGATTTTCCCGATGCAGAAAAAGTAATGGCAGCTTCGGTGGCACTAAATAAGTTGACAGGTATCTCATTTACCACGTCACCAGTAGTGGAAGTCGAAAAGTTTGATAGGTTAATGGCTGAGGCAAAAGATATTTAGGGCACTAGTTTTCAAGACGAACATATTGCTGGTAAAAGGGCGCGCAGTCTCCCATATCAGTCAGGCTTGCTTCAATTAGCTGATTCACACCACCGCCAAATTTTATCCAGTCGTCCCGACGATAGACCACTGCTTCCGGGTGGAGTCCGGGGAGTGTTTTGAGCTTTACTTTGAGCCTGCCCAGGGGAGAGGCAATAAAGACGTCCAGACCAAGATCTATCTCCTGCAGCATTGTGTTCTCTTTTGCAACCCAGACCGTGGAGATCTTGTCGTGCGCCTCCGGCAAGATTTGTGAGTGAAGGGCCTCCTTGCGGACAAGAGTCAAGAGACGCAGAGGATATCCAGATGGAGGAAGAGGCTCGGGGTGAAGCTCCATGGGAAAGCGATATTTGCCGTCAGCATGGGTGAAGGCCATGCCTTCATAGGCGATCCTGGCACGCTTTGCTTCAGCAAAGCCCGTCTGTTTCAGTCCGTCTAAAGTAGTCTCCAGAAAAGGAGATACAAGGGATGCCTGAAGGCAGACCTCAGTATCGGGAAGTAGCACCGGGGGACTCAGACGTTTGCCTATCTCTGACAGAATCCAGCAGTCGTCCTTTGCCTCCGCAGGGGCTTCAACTGCAGGCCTTACATAGTGAACGAAGTTGTGCAAATAAGACCCCACGAGGTCTTCTTTCTCCAGCAAGAGCCTGCATGGCAGCACCAGATTCGCCTGCTCTGCTGTGTCCGTCATGAAGGCATCAACAACCACCGTGAAATCTGCGGCCGCGAAGGCCTCGGCAATCTTTAGCGAATTTGGGGCCTGATTAACCACATTAGTTCCATTCACCCATATCATTCTGATTGGGGGATCATTTGCTTCAAGGATATCTCGACCGATGGTCGGAATTAGAAGCGTTCTTCGCTGAATATCTCCCGCACCCTTTGCCCACTCAATGTTTAGATTCCTCAAGGAAGAGATGCTGAAATAGCTACCCCCTCCTGACCGGCCAATATGACCTGATATCAGGGCAAGTGCATTTATAAATCGAACGTTTTCTCCGCCGTAGAGATGGCGTTGTACGCCGTAGCCGATTAACGTTGCCACGGGATCACTGCGGGCGTAAAACGAAAAAACGCGTTCCATATCATCTTCTGAAACCCCGCACACACCGCACAGTTCGTAAACTGAATGGCTGTAAATGAGTTCCCGGAATGCGTCCCAATTGCAGGTCTTATCAAAGATCTCTTGTTGCAAACGCCCCCGTTCCTCCAATAATTGGATAAGAGCAGCGGCCAGGAAACGATCTGTTCCGGGACGGATCTGCACCATGACGTCCGAATACTCGATGTTGGCATCACCACCGGGTGAGATGGTGAGAATTTGCGCGCCGCGTTGGCGTGCCTTCAGCATGAGAGCTGCCACGTGTATAGAGCTTCTGGAAGGATCCCTTCCCCAGTTGACAATCCAACGAGCATTGATCAGATCCCGAATGTCATTGTGATCCAGAGAGCCGAAATCTGCGATACAGGCTGCTATCCCCGCATCATCGCAGAGGCAGCCCGCAACACGACTGGCCCCAAGCCGTGCGAAAAACAGATCCGTAAGCATCCGGAGAATTCCTTTGTCAGCATCGCCCAGAATGTGCAGTATGGAAGCAGGGTCCGATCGATATCCCTGTATTTTTTCCGCGCACATATCCAGGGCTTCTTCCCATCCAATTTCCTTCCATTGGCCCTCTTTCTTCAGAAGAGGCCGGGTGATCCGGTTTGGACTCCTGAGGCGTTTTCCAAAGCGCTTAATCTTTGCACATGTGAAACCAGAGGTGATGGGGTGGTCGGGGTTGCCGAGGACGCGTATTAGTCCTGTGTTATCAGTCTCAACCATAAGGGAACATGCATCCGGACAATCAAGGGTGCAGGCGGTCAAAGTCTTCATGTTCAATCTCCATAGATCGGGCAAAATAGCCAATTTCGGACAGCCTCCCGGGCCTTTTTAGGACCAGGCCACATGCATCTCTACCTGACAATCACGCATGTCCGGTCAGCCCGATGGGATACCTTGTTGGATACACTTCCCAGCAGCAGGCCTTTGAAAGTTCCCAGCCCCCGGCTTCCTATAACAATTATATCAACGTCATGGTCTTTAGCGTAGTTGATAATCCTTTCAGACGGATCCCCCTCGATCACGGTCGCTTCAATATGCTTGACACCTTTCTTCTTAGCTTCATCCTCGGCCAAGGCGATGATCTTATTTCCCAAAGCCTGCAATTCGACCCTGTCTGTTATGACGTAGTCCCCGAGCCCCTCCGGAATTACCGATAGCTTGAATACATGGAGAAGATGGATGGTGGCATCACTTTGCGTCGCCAAACTTGCTGCAAACTCAGTTGCCTTGTATGCTTGCTCTGATCCGTCTACGGGGACAAGGATTTTTTTTATCATTTTCGCCTTCCTCATAAATTGATAAGAATTACCTTTTCGTTCAAGTGAATATGGAGGGAGAAGACTCGTTTGTCAAGACTCAACATATAGGAATTCAAGGTGATCCGGCTGTTCTTGTTAGGTCATCCTCTGTATCCAATTGAGGCATAAATCGAGTTAGTGTCCATCCAGAAATGAGATAGTTTTCGCAAGGTCAAGAAAGATGAGGATTTTATCCACAGGAATACATTGAAGTATTTCGAGGATTAAAATCCGAATCTGACGCAGAGATTGCGGAAAATAGCCATTTATGGATGGGCACGAGCTAATACATTCCGGAACGATAGGTTATATTGACATACCTCACTTGGTGAACTATACCGCTAATCATTAATTCTCATCATTTTGGCTTTAAGATAACCTTATAGAATCTATGATTAAAAGAATATTTTATGGATGGTGGATCGTACTGGCTTGTTTTTTTATTGGCCTTTACGTAGGCGGTGTCGTATTTTATGGGTTTACCGCCTTTTTTGAACCAATCAGAGAGGAGTTTGGTTGGAGCTATACGCAAATATCGTTTGCCGCCAGCCTTAGAGGTCTCGAGATGGGATTCATAGCCCCGCTCGTAGGTTTCCTCGTTGATCGCTTTGGTTCGAGAAAGCTGATTCTTTATGGAACAATCACGGTCGGTCTCGGGCTCATCTTCCTCAGTCTTACCCAATCTCTTGCCATGTTCTATGTCTCTTTTTTGTTAGTTGCATTCGGGGCCGGTGGATGTACCGTAGTAGTAACCATGTCTGCAGTGGCTAACTGGTTTCATAAAAAGGTGGGCATAGCGCTGGGCGTGATGGCCTCTGGAGTTGGTGCCAGCGGGTTCTTTGTTCCCCTCATCGTTTGGCTTATCGACGTTTATGGGTGGAGAACCACCTTGATCATCTTAGGGTTGGGAATGTGGGCCGTGGGAATACCTTTATCCTTCGTTATCCGCGACAGGCCAGAACAATATGGCTATCTTCCCGATGGCGAGTCATCGGTTGAGCCTATCCCAAAGCTCGAAATTCAAGGCAGGGGAGTGGAAATTGGCCTTAAGGAGGCGCTTAAGAAGAGATCCTTCCTGTACCTGTGCACGGCAGAAGCGATACGGATGATCGCCGTTGCAGCAGTGATCATCCATGTCATGCCCTACCTCGGCAGTGAAGGGGTCCCAAGAGCTACTGCTGGGATTGTGGCAGGAGCTATTCCCCTGTTCAGCATTATCGGAAGGTTTGGCTTTGGCTGGTTAGGCGACGTCTTTGATAAGAAGTATGTGATGGTCTGGGCATTGTTCCTTATGGGTTTGGGGATGCTGGCTTTCTGTTATGTGCAAGTGACAGGTGTTGTTTTCCTCTTCCTTCTCCTCTTCGCTCCAGGCTATGGGGGAGCAATGGTCATCAGAGGCGCAATTCTAAGGGAATATTTTGGAAGAGATTCCTTTGGCAAAATGATCGGGATCCTCATGGGCTTCGGATCAATTGGAGGGATTATAGGTCCTACCTTAGCCGGGTGGGCATTTGATACCCTGGGAAGCTACAATATTATATGGCTTGTCTTTTGCGGAATTATCGGCCTGGCAATATGGTTGATGTTGAGAATTCGTTGATATTTTCTAATTGTCCGTCTGGAAAGCGTTGTCATGAAACTGAGAAGGAGGGGGATGCAAGCATCCCATCCATTATTTTTGATGCAATCTTCGCGAAAGAGGGATCATTGATGTGAAGGTTCACCTCCTTGATCTCGATCCGGCGGTTCAAACTTTCCTTCAGCTTCAGCATAAAGGCCTTGTTGATCGTTGGATCATGCAATGGTCCACTTTCATGATCAGCCTCAGACCAGCCCAGGGAAGGAACGAGCACTTTGATATTGGTGGGATTATGATTGAGCTTTTCAGCAAGCTGGGCCGCGAGGAATTGGGTCTCCTCAGTATTGAGCCGGATGGCTGAGCGAAAATCATAGAAAAAGATCTTTCGATCCCTGAATTCATCGGGGATGTTATTCCGGGTAAACTCCAGAACTGCGCAGTCTAATCCCCCGGGCACCACCAGACGAGGTATGTCCAATCCCGTCGGCGGCATGAGTCTTTCAGGGCCAATACCTGCGCAATAGCCGTTTTTCAGTTCATCCGCCAGTTCATGGGTGGCAAGATCCAGGATGCCGTCAAAATAACCCTCTGCTGTCAGCTCTTCCATGGCCGTGCCACCCGTACCGTTGGCGTGAAAGGCGATCACCTCATATCCCATATCCTCCAGGAATTGCTTAATGGCTTCAGCAGCTTGTGTGATAAACCCGAACATGGTAAGAGCAATGCGCTTTTTCTCCCTTTTGGCCTTCCATTGGCTCTGTACCATTCCACAAATGGCCCCCGCTGCCCTGTCCAGGACGCCCCCAGAGATGCTGTTTACTCCAAGGAGATCCACCACGCTGTGCATCATTGTGACGTCCTTAGTTCCTACGATGTTTGCCATGTTCCGGGATGCCACAGTGGAGACCATTACTTTGGGAACCCCCAGAGGGAGCACCCGCATGATACTGGTACAGAGATGAGTTCCTGTCCCACCTCCGGCTGAAATTACTCCGCAGATTCGCCCATTATCATAAAGTTCTTTAATAAGTACTTGTGCGCGCATAAGTATGGTCTGGATGACTTTGTCCCGACTATGGATAGTTTCTATCTCATTTTTTAGCTCTGAAAACAGATCCACATCTGCCGGAAAAGGAGAAGGGTCTTTAGTCCCCACATTGAATGCCAGGGTGCGGAGACCTCTCCGCTCAATATTCTCTTTCAGAAAAAGGTGTTCCTCGCCTTTAGAATCGAATGTCCCTACGATGGCAATAGTGCCTATATTAGCCATGTCATTTCTCCAGAGAAAGGGGTGAAAGATACTTCTGCAAACTTATTCAAGATCCCCATCTATCATCTAATTTTCTTTTTGACAACCCTGCGTTAAAGTTTTACTTAAAGAACATATGTTTTCTATAAAGAACATTTCAATTAATTGAAGGAATATGTGCCTTCGCGGTTCCTTTAAACATTAACAGACCTGATTCTCAGGCTGCTATCCGGGCAGTAGGCTTGAGAATACAAGTCAAGGATGAGGTTATTCCTCAATATTCTGAGTACTTAAAAAAGATAGCCACAGAAATTGAGATCCGGCTCTCGACAGAATAATGAAATACCTCGCTGAAGCCTGTGTTGGCTTGAAAATAGGTGGCATATAAAGGAATGAGGGGAAAAGCAGATTCTTATCGCTATCACCTTATCACTTTAATTGGTGTGTGGAATTGAGGGCAAGGTATGGTGAAGTTTTTGGAAGGATTTACACCCTATAAAAAAGAGGATGCTGAAAAGTATAACTCGTGTCGGTGGTGGTCAGGGCTGACATTTGGAGATATCCTTAACAGGGCCGCAGATATTCACCCTGAAAAAGAGGCCTTTGTCGATCGGAAGACGCGTCTTACTTATGGGGAGGCTCGTGAAAAGACAAATAAGCTGGCCATAGGACTGATAGATTTGGGCATCCAGCCCTTGGACCGGGTCCTGGTTCAGCTTCCAAACTGGAACGAATTCGTTTTTGCCTATTTCGCCCTTCAAAAAATTGGAGCTATCCCGGTATTGTTAATTGACCGATATCGCCAGTTAGAAATAAACAACCTGATTATCCTTACGGGGGCCACATCCTGGATTGTTGCCTCCAGATACAAAAAAACAGATTACGTTCCCATTATCAATGATATCCTAAAGGAGAATCCGGAGTTTAAGAATATTATAACTGTTCGTGGAGACAGGGATCATAAGCCCTTTTCAAGTCTCGAAAGGCTGATCGAGGATGCTGAAATGACCGAGGGCAATCTCGCCCGTCTTACCAGCAGAGCACCAGATCCCATGCAGATGGCCCATATGGGGCCAACCGGCGGGACCACCGGAGCGCCTAAGATTGTTCCCCGCACGCATAACAGTCTCATCACGGGCATCGAATATTGCTCCAAATCGTGGGAGCAGAACAACCAGGACGTTAACCTGCTCGCAGGTCCGATAGGTCATGACTTAACGTTCACCAAGGGCTTTATCGGAAGTATTATTATGCTTGGAAAGATTATATTCCTGGATTCCACAGACGATAAAGAGATCTGTGAGACCATTGAAAATGAGAAAGTGACTTCCATTATCTGGGTCCCCACACTGGCACAAAGGATGCTCCAATACAAGGATCTTGATAAGCATGATTTGAGTTCCTTAAAAAAGATGCACAGCGCGGGGGGAACAAGCCACCCTGATCTCGTCAAAGATGTCACGAAAAAATTGAAAATGAAATTTTACAATGGATATGGCGGGACAGAAGGAATGACGACCATCACACGCACCACTGATGATTTAGAGACAATCTGTACTACCGTGGGGAGGCCAACATGCCCTTATGATACATATAAGGTCATTGATAAAGAGGGGAATGAACTTCCCCTCAACACGCAAGGTGAATTGGTCCTTAAAGGCCCCGGTGTATTTACAGGCTATTATAATAATCCGAATGAGAACAAAGAGGCATTCACTAAGGACGGATTTTTCAGGACCGGAGACGTGGCCACAATCGATGAAAAAGGCTATATCACGCTCACCGGCCGTATCAAGGAAATGATTAACCGAGGCGGTGAGAGTATCAGTGCCACGGAAATCGAGAGACTCATCAACCGTCACCCAGATGTCGCAGCCGTGGCTGTTATCCCTATGCCTGATGCGCTCATGGGTGAAAGGGTTTGTGCCTATATCCAGCCCAAAGCCGGTACGCAACTGTCCTCGAACGAAATCATTTCCTTTTTGAAAGAGCAGAAAGCCTCTGTGCTACAGCTGCCTGAGCGGATTGAATTTATCAATGCCATGCCATATACTGGCGCAGAAAAATTGGATAAGAAATCCCTGTGGGAAGACATTGAGAAAAAGCTTCAGGCGTCTGGATAAGCCAAGAACGAGAAAAGGATAAAACAAAATGGAAAGGAGTTGAATAATGGAAGAAGTAAAGAAAATTCTAACTGTCTGCCGTAGTTGCCATGGGGGGTGCGGCGTCATTGCCCACGTCAAGGACGGTAAGGTGATTAAAGTAGAAGGGGATTCTGAGTCCCCCATCAGTCACGGGACCCTGTGCAGCAAAGGCTTGGCCATCACGCAATTGGCCTACCATCCCGATAGGATCCTTTACCCCATGAAAAAAGGGGATAACGGTTGGGAACGGATCACATGGGATGAGGCCCTGGACACCGTAATAGGAAAGTTCAAAGAAGTCATAAAAGAGCATGGTCCTGAATCCATTGTCATCGGTCAGGGAACAGGCAGGGATTATGAGAGCCACCTTTATCGGTTTGCCAACCTCTTAGGCACGCCCAATGTTTTGACAGCAGGGCACATGTGTTATGTATCCCGGGTTGCAGCGACCCTGATCACCTGTGGAAATTTGCCGATCTGTGATTATAAGGCTGAACCCAAGTGTATAGTCATGTGGGCCTGCAACCCCCAGTGGACCAATCCGGACGAGTACAAGGGAGAGGGCTTTTGGCGAGCCTATAAAAAGGGAAGCAAGCTCATAGTGATAGATCCCCGGAAGGGCTTTCTTGCAAAAAAGGCCTATCTCTGGCTCCAGCTTCGCCCCGGGACCGATGCGGCCCTGGCCTTCGGGTTCCTCCATGTGATCATCGATGAGGGGCTTTACGACGAAGAGTTTGTCAAGAATTACATCCATGGCTGGGAGGAATTCAAGGAAAGGGTTAAGGAATACCCATTGGAGCGTGTGGAAGAGATTACCTGGGTTAAAAAGGAACTGATCCGTAAGGCGGCAAGAATCTATGCCACCGTTAAGCCCGCATGCATCAACTGGGGAGTACCCACGGAACAAACCTTAAACTGTACGGACTGCACCCGGCTTCTCACAGGTCTTATGGCCGTAACAGGCAACCTGGACGTAGCGGGAGGAAATGTTTTCTTTGTGCCACCGCCGGTGCGAACGGTTTCTCAGTTTTCCCGCCACAAAGACCTTTCCCCTGAGCAACGGAAAAAACGGTTGGGCGGAGAGCAATATAAGCTTGCCTCAAGGGTGGCCCTTATCACCCCCAAGGTGGCATGGGATGCCATCCTGACTGGCAAACCCTATCCTCTGAAAGCAGGGCTCCTATGCGGCACAAATCCAGTTATTACAAGGGCCAACGCCAGAGAGGCCTATGAGGCCCTAAAAAAGATTGATTTTTTGGCTGTTATCGACTTTTTCCTGACCCCAACGGCAGAACTGGCCGACATCTTTCTTCCAGCCGGCACCTGGTTGGAGCAGAACCATGTAGCGGACAACTGGAAGCGGCACGGTTATGCGTTGGCCAGGCAGAAGGCGGTGGAGATCGGTGAGTGCTGGCAGGACCACAAGATCTTTCAAGAGCTGGGGAAAAAGATGGGCCAGGAATGGTGGGACACGGTGGAAGACGCCCTCGACTATTTGCTGGAACCCACTGGTTTGACCTGGGAACAGTTTAAGGAAAAGGGATATCTGAAAGGAGAGCAGGCCTACTATAAGTATAAAGAGAAGGGCTTTTCCACTCCTACGGGGAAGGTGGAACTATACTCCACTGTGCTGGAAAAATGGGGTCATGATCCACTTCCCAAATACACAGAAATACCGGAGAGCCCTGTTTCCCGGCCGGACCTCCTTGAGGACTACCCGTACATTCTCAACGCAGGGCTGCGGACCCCCACCTTTTTCCATTCCGCCAACCGTATGATTCCCTGGCTGAGGGAGATCAGGCCCGATCCCATTGTGGAAATCCACCCTGAGACGGCCAAAAAACATGGGATAGAGGAAGGTGATTGGGTCTATATAACGTCTCCAAGAGGCCGTGCAAAAGAGCGTGCCAAATTAAATGACGGGATTGATCCTCAGGTCATTGTGGCCGAGCATGGGTGGTGGTTTCCGGAGGTAAAAGATCCGGGGCACGGTTGGGATACTGCCAACATAAATATTCTTACGGACAATTCCCATGAGTCTATGGACCCTGTTATGGGGGCTACCAATCTGAGGGTCCTTTTGTGCAATATATCACCCTGTGGGGTTGAATAGGAGGAATTGAGATGAAAAAAGTCTCTTTGATATTTTTTAAGAACGATTGCATGGGTTGTCATGCCTGTGAGGTTGCGTGCAAACAGGAGCATGGGCTCGGTGTGGGGCCAAGATTGGTCAGAGTAATCGAGAGGGCTCCTGACTTTATTCCCATTTACTGTCACCATTGCGCAAAGGCCCCGTGTAAGGAGGCCTGTCCTGTGGATGCCATCTCCAGAGATGAGCGGGGAATCGTGCTCATTAATAATGAGCTGTGTATCGGCTGTAAGGAATGTATGGAGGCCTGTCCATTCGGGGCCATGCAATTTGATGATGATAGAGAAGTGGCGGTGAAGTGTGACCTTTGTATAGAAAGGCTCGAAAACAACGAACAACCAGCCTGCAGTAAAGCCTGCGCCACAGGATGCATCTTTTGGGGCGATACAAAACAGCTTTCTGAAAAGATCGTTGCAGCCAAGTCCAAATCGGTAAATCCCAAATTGGATCGAGAAATTACAGGTATTTAATATCGCAGTCTAATCCCTCACTAATTTCAGAACTCCTGAACTGGCGTAATTTCAGATGTTACAATTTGGGTGATATTACGTAAAGCCGCCCTTATTTAATCGGGAATCAGCTAGGCCTTCAACATCAGCCGACAACGAATTCGAAAGTAGGATTTTATGATACACCGGAGTAAATCAACACGGTAAAGGAGCTCATTTATGACGGAACAATTGACCCATGCATTGGTAGAAATGCAGGAAACAGAGGCATTGCAGAGAGCAAAAAAATTGCTGGATGAGGGGGTCGAGCCTATGACCATTCTGACGGCTTGCTCCACAGCCATGGAGACCGTCGGAGAGCGCTTTGAGAAGGGAGATTACTTTTTGCCC
>Ga0180009_10004544_pt1 | contig 15268 bp, 14 predicted proteins | sample OS_PC_MetaG_FD_123537 | JGI IMG/M metagenome (GOLD analysis project Ga0180009, IMG submission 123537) | Groundwater microbial communities from the Aspo Hard Rock Laboratory (HRL) deep subsurface site, Sweden - OS_PC_MetaG | ecosystem: Environmental > Aquatic > Deep subsurface > Groundwater...
AGCAGTTTAATTTCATCTTTACTTAAATTGATCTTTATAGGTGCTGGCATACTGGGCTCGGTTGGTCATTGAGTATGCCGATAGTATAACATTTCTTGATTAAGTTTAGGACACTACACTAGCTGGATTTGCAGACAGGCCGGCCAGACCACGGTCCAGCAGCATCCTGGCACTCAATGCTCCATCGCGCGCGTTTTCCGGATCGACGCCGAGGAACACCTGTTCCATGAAGGCAGCAAGCTGGCGGGCGCTGTCGCGCTGCTCGGCGATGCGCTGGGCCTGGAAGCGGCCATGCAGGCCGAACACAAGCACTGCAGCAATGGCCACCGCTATGCTGCTGCTGGCCCACGGATGCCGGCGCAGGCGCTTGCTGAAACGGTACATACCGCCGGCACCGTGTGCCTCGACCGGTTGCAGGGTTAGCCAACGCTCCAACTCCTCGCCAAGCTGACGGGCATTCTCGTAGCGCTCTGCCGGATCGTCGGAGGTCGCGCGCGCAATGATGGAGTCCAACTCGCGACGCGGCAATCGGTCAGATTGCGCGACCGGCAAGGCCACGATTTCGCGCAGCATCACGCCCAGCGCATACACATCGCTGGCCACGCTGGCGCGAGCACCCGAGTGCAGTTCGGGCGCGGCATAACCTGGCGTGAAAGCCGGTACGCCCTCGTTGCTTCCGGCTTCACGAGCCAGTTCATCGAGCAGCCGGGCGATACCAAAATCGAGCAGTCGTAGCCGTCCAGCGTCATCGACGCGGACATTGGCCGGCTTCAGATCGCCGTGTACGACCAGATTGCGGTGTGCAAAACGAACTGCCGCAACCAGATCCTGAAACAATCGCACACGCTGCTCGATCGCCGGCGCCTGTTGCCGGCACCAGGCAAGCAGATCATGACCCTCAATGTATTCCATCGCAAACCACGGCTGGCCTGCCTGGTCAATGCCGGCGTCGAGCAATGGTGCAATATGCGGATGTGACAGCGACGCCAGCAGGTCCCGCTCAGAGCGAAAACGTGCCAGCGCCTGTGCATTGCACAGCCCCGGCGGCACCAGCTTCAGCGCCACCGGACGCTTCAGCTCGCCGTCGGCCTTGCGCGCCAGGAAAACCGCACCCATGCCGCCAGTGCCCAGCAGGCGTTCCAGCCGGTATGGTCCGATCTGCCGACCGGGTGCCCAGGCGCTGTCCAGCTCTGCAGCCAGCCCCCGGCCTATGCTGGTTTCAATCTCATCGAACCAGCGTTCGGCAGCAGGCATCTGGGCCAGTATTCGGCGCAGTTGCTTTGCATGTTCGGGAGTTTGGCGTTCGATGGCTGCAAGCTCGCTGGCGCGCTGTTCCGGCGCGAGTCCGGCCAGGCGCTCGAGGCCGGCGAGCAGATCGGCAGCGGCGACCGGTCGTGTCATGCATCCGGCTCCAGTTCGGCAAACAACCACGCACAGGCGGCCTTCCATCGACGCTTGACGGTCGCTGCCGACACTGCCAGCAATGACGCCAACTCATCAACCGTCAGTCCGCCAAAGACGCGCAGTTGCACCAATTCGCCAAGCGACGCATCGACTTCGCACAGCCGCGCCAGTGCCTCGTCCAGTGCCAGCAACTCGTCGCCGCGTTGCACCGACACCAGATCCAGTTGCTCGACCGGCACGCGCTGAAGGTCACCACCATGAATAGCTGCCCGGGCTCGCCGTGCGTTGTCGATCAACACGCTGCGCATGGTTCTGGCAGCTGTGCGATAAAAGTGCAGCGCGTGTTCAGGCGCTTCGTTGGGCGCATGATGCAAACGCTCATAGGCCTCGTGCACGATGCTGGTGGTGCCTGGCGCGGCCGGATCGTGAAACCTGCGCCGCTGCGCGTGGGCCAGCGCACGCAGTTCCTCATACAGGCGCGGGAACCAGTCGGCGGTCCAGTCGATCTGCGTTGCGCTCCTCTCAGCCGCAACAGATTCGCTGCCAGCTGATCCGTCTGGAGAAATTTTTTCGTATTGAGTCATTGAAGGCGTCCCGCGCCGGTTACACGCTGCCGCCTTCATTCTGCCGCATGGTGCACGCTAAGTCACGGATGACTGCATGATTTTGACCAATCAATACTGGAGCGATCGATGCTTAATCCACACGCGCTGAACATGATCCACAAACACCTCATCAGGTCCACTCTCTGTCTGCTTTTCAGCACCTTGCAATCATATCGATATGGCCGTGTGGGGATGCCCATCCCAGCCATTGGTCATATTGGTCAGTCCTGCCGCTGCGTGGCACTGGCAGTGCTGGTCCTCGTCTCCGCGCCATTGTCAGCATTGACCTTCAATGTTAACAATTTCGGCGACTTCCCCGACACCAACCCGGGAGACGGGTTCTGTGCAAATGCTGGCGGATTCTGCACGCTGCGCGCTGCGGTAATGGAAGGCAATGCGCTCAGCGGTCCGCATGTGATCAACCTGCCAGCTGGCACATATACGTTATCGATACCCAGTGGATCCAACGATATTGACGCCGCTGCAGGTGATCTTGATCTGACCTCGAAGACCTGGACAATCAGTGGCGCTGGCATGGACGCAACCATCATTGATGCAGCAGGCATGAATCATCGTATTTTTGAGCTTCCGGTCGATCTCTTCATCTCCGGTAGCGTGACATTCAATGATATGACACTGCAAGGCGGCAACACCTCGGCACTGGGTGCTTTCAACAGCGGAGCTGCAGTTCGTGTCGGCTCACGCTTTGCCTCACAGATCAGCTTCAATCGAATCGCGGTGATCGGAAATACCGGTGCGTCGGCTATCTCCACCGTGGCCAATACCAGTTTTGAAGCATCGACGATCCGCAACAATTCCGGCACCGGCCTGTTCCAGACCAATGATGGTGCGCAGCCCAACAGCAATGTCCGCACCTTTACCATGAGCAATTCGACAGTCACCGCCAATGGCGGAACCGGCGTGGCGATCGGCAACAACAATGGTGGCAGTCTTGTGAATTCAACGCTCAGTGGAAATGCCATTCACGGACTCAGCGCGCAGTTCACCAACAACAATGATTTCACGATCACCAACTCGACCGTTGCCAGTAACGGACAGGACGGCCTGGCGGGAATCGGATTCACTATTTTTGATCCCGTGTTCGGCGAAATTCCGGTGCGTCCTGATCTTCTGGTACGCAACAGCATCATTGCCGACAACACACGCTCCGATGTCACCACCCCGGCGCTGGATGCTCAGGCCGAGGTGCCGCAGTCCGACGGGTTCAATGTGGTCAGCGACAATTCGGCAGCGGTCAACTTCACCGAACCAACAGATCTCAACAACACCGATCCGATGCTGCTGCCAATCGCGCTCAATGCGCCAGGCACCACACGCACCCATGCGCTGGCACCAGGCAGCCCGGCGATCGATCATGCCAGCGCCAGTTTCGCACCTCCGGCTGACCAGCGCGGCATCGTCCGGCCGCAGGGCGGGGCCGACGACAGCGGCGCGTTCGAGTTTATTCCCACCGTGTCCGATCTGGCCGTGACCAAGACTGCCGATGTCACCGATGCGCTGCCTGGCGATCCGGTGGTGTTTACCGTCGAGGTATCCAACAACGGCCCTGATGCAGTCATGGGTGCGCCGTTCAGCGACGCGCCCGATGCCAGCTTCGAAAACATTAGCTGGAGCTGTCAGGCATCCGGCGGTGCAAGTTGCACAGCCAATGGCAGCGGCGCTATCGATGATGCCGTCGACCTGCCGGTTGGTGCAGGCGTGACCTACACGGTGAACACCATCATAGCCGATGGCGCACAGAATCCGGCGGTAAACACCGCCACCGTTGCTGCGCCCTCGGGCGGTTCTGATCCAAGTCCGGGCAACAATCAGGCCAGTGCGTCGGTGAATGTCGACAACAGCGCAGACCTTGAGTTGGCCGCACTACAGTGCGTGGACCTGACAGCACCGTCATTGACGCATCAGTATGCCGTCCAGGTCTTCAACAATGGTCCGAATCCGGCCTCCATGACAACGGTAGAGGCGCAATTCCCGATGGATTTCAATCTGATCTCCGCGCCGTCGAGTTGCGCTGACAACGGTGGTGTACAGCTCTGCGATGAAGGCACCATAAACGCCGGACAGGGAATCGAGTTGGTATTCATCTTTGAAGTTGATACTCAGGCTGCCGACGGCCCCCGAGACAGTGACTTTATGGTCACGTCGGTGCGACCGGATACTCAAACCGGCAATAATCTCGCAATGCTGATCACCACGGTACTGGCCAATCTGGTTGCAACCGACTCGTTTGAAAGCTGTGGGGATAGCTGAGTGCTTTCACCTGCAGAGATCTGACTGCTGATGTTTGGGATGGAACCGATATGCTGGACAAAGACTAAGAAGCGTGGGCTCTCATGATCCGTGGAAAGCGACGTGTAGAATGCTATGCTGACGGCTGAAAGCGTTGCAGGATAATCGCTATGGGGGATGGGTGTCCCGAACTTAGCAACCGACTCGTTTGAAAGCTGTGGGGATAGCTGAGTGCTATCAACCGCAGAGATCTGGCTGTTGAAATTTGGGAAGAACTGACGTGGTGCACAAAGACTGATCGTGGGCTCTCAAGATCCGTGGAAAGCGACGTGTCGAAAGCTATGCTGACGGCTGAAAGCGTTGCAGGATTATCGCTATGTGGGATGGGTGTCCCGAACTAAACCGGTTCACCCAAACGCTATCCGAAATCACGTACCACTTGACGTACGTACTAAAAAGCGTACCATATCTTCTAGTCACCAGAAGAGTAATGTCATGACTGCAATTTCAGCCAGCGAAGCGCGTGCTAATCTATATCGCCTGATCGACGAGGCCACCGAGACGCACAAACCGTTGCTGATATCGGGCAAGCGGAACAAGGCAGTGCTGGTTTCCGAGGAGGACTGGGAGGCAATCCAGGAGACGATGTTTCTGCTATCTGTCCAGGGTATGCGCGAATCGATCCGGGATGGCATGGAGACGTCCATTGACGAGTGCAGCGAGGAACTGGATTGGTGAGTTGGCGGCTGGTTTTTACCAGGCAAGCACAAAAGGATGCGAAGAAGCTGACTTCAAGCGGATTGAAATCAAAGGCACAGCAGTTGTTGGCCATCCTTGCTGAAAACCCGTTGCAGAGACCGCCCCCTTTCGAAAAGCTTGTTGGGGATCTTGCCGGAGCCTATTCGCGGCGCATCAATATACAGCATAGGTTGGTTTATCAAGTGCTGGAAGAAGATCATATCGTCAAGGTGTTGCGGCTATGGACTCACTACGAATAGTGCATCACAACGGCGTTAACTTGTACAGATTTACCTTTCGCGTTCGCTTCGAGTGCAACGTCACGGTCACTCACCACCGTGGGAGTCATGAACATTGAGGAGGCGCATAGTCGCCACACAGAAAACCTGCGGTGAACACAATGTCCGATAAAGTGATAGTACTGATGCCAATGTAGAACGAGGCAGCGTTATAGGGAAACTTGATAAGACCAGTTTCAAGCATGCCATAGCCGAACCAGCGAAAGTTTTGGAAAAAGGGTGATAATGTTGTATGCTCTCGATGGATGATGGATGATGGATGTCCCGAGCTAACTGATGTGTGTCCCGAGCCAACATGGATGATGGATGTCCCGAGCTAACTGCCGACGCAGCCGCCGCCTGGTGGCAGCGAAACTTTCGCATGTACGCACTGATACAACAGGTCGCAGCCGAAGATGAAAGAGTCATCGTCATCGGTGGCAGCGGGCACATCGCCATACTGCAGGACCTGCTGCAGATTGACCAGCGCATAGACCCAGTGGATGTGGGCAGCTATTGGTGATTGCGGCTTGACTTTGCTATGGTGAGGGTGAGGCAGGCAGAGGCTGGACCTGTCTGTTGACGGTGATGGTGAGAGATTCGAATGGTGTACGCGTCTTTATCAAGATGGCTGGTAAACTTGTAGGAAATCGGCGCGTTATCCGTCAGAAGCGACGGATAATATCGGTTTGTCTCAACAAATGTTACATTGAATTCAATGGTTTAGGTGGTTTTAGCACTGGCAAAGCGAGATTATTGGTCACTTTCGACCGAATATCCATTACCAGGCGTTTTTGCCTCCTAAATTCAAGTTAGCCAGACGCGAATCGATGAAAGAAAATCCTAAATTACAGCGTTTAGACCCTGAATCCGAGGCATGCTTTGAAACACTACGAGGTCGTATTCTTGAGGAGCTTTCCTCAAGAGTGGCTCTCGGGGAGGATCCGACGACATCAGATGGACAAGAAGCACTCGCAGAGTTAATCGCCGATGCCGTCTTGGATTCCTTCGTGGTTAGAAAGCGTATAGCGCCCCGTTACCAATGGCTAGATCAACCATGAAATTGATAGTTAGGTGCTGGCTAACAAATCGCTCAAGTTCTTTCCGGCCTTCGGCCTCCACCGGACGCAGCTAAAGCTGCGCCGCTTAGCTTAGACGTTAGAGCTCCAAAGGGGATCAAAATGAACGAAGCATTTTCACTAGAAAATATACTAAGTAAAGTTGACGCGGCTCTTCCAAGAATGGTAACCCTGACCAAAAAATTGCCAAAGCTAGAACAAAATTGTAACTTTATGACTACTTTTGATATGGATGTCTCTACACGATATGAAACTGTTCATGTGGATGAAGAAAGAAACTCCAAGCTTATCGGTATTTTATTTACCCACCCAAATGCGCCACTGGCAAAATCCGAAATTGTAGATCATTTAAATCAGTTTCATTATCGTTCAGGAGAGGCTGTCGATTTCTTTTGTGTTGGCTATGGCACCTATTGGCCCGACAACTACCAAGCTGATATGCGTAAAGTTACCTTGATTGATGGCACCGATTGGTTTTTCAGTGATGCAGCCTTTTCGCAAGTAATTGATGAAATTCAAGATTTGACAAAATGGCAGTACAGTGGGGAAACGGAGTTGCTTTTATTGTCTGCAATAAAAGATGATTCAGGTTTAGGTAAATTGGATTTTGGTTCCGCAATAGTATGTAATCTAGAAATGATGAAAAAAGACAATGCTTTTTCTTCTGTCCGTGCTTTTTTCGAAGAAGTTTTTCGCTTTGCTAAAAAGAATAGTAGCGAGATCCCTACTTGGGGATTAAGTGATACAACTGGTCTCAGTGTTGCAAGCTCATCGTTGAAGGATGCTGTTCTATCATTACTTCCTGAAAATCTTAAAGATTCATACAAAAAAGCAGAGCATTATGCTATTCGCAATATCGTATAAAGCTCTAACAAGCGTATGTTGTCGGACTGGTTTTCCGCTGCGCTCCAAACCGGCCGCAAATGCGGGCGTTATGCACAAAGAAATATAAAACCATGAGTAAGTTGCTTGTCGTTTACTTAGCAAACCGTGTCGCTCTATCAGGGCAAAGGAACATCTAGTATGATTGCTGAGACCGATCTAAAGGTGATTAAGCCAAAGCAGCCTGTGGCGGCTCCTTCGTCTGCTCACGTGCAATCAGGTATTCCCGTTCCCAAGGCGATCCGCGTCAAGAATTTCAGCTCTGATGATTGGGAAGATTTTATCGAAGAATGGTCAACGAGTCTTGAAGACACGTACGTCAAGGTTCGTCGTTTCGGCGGCTCAGGAGATTGCGGGGTTGATATCGCCGGATTTTGCACCGACAAAGGCTTTGAAAATACGTGGGACAATTACCAATGCAAGCGCTATGCGCATCCGTTGCGACCAAGCGACATTTGGGTCGAGCTTGGTAAGATCATTTATTACTCGCACATCGGCGAGTATACGTCACCCCGAAAGCATTATTTTGTGGCATCCCTCAGTGTCGGAACAACATTAGAAAAACTTCTGAACAAGCCGACCGAGCTGCGTGAAAAATTCAAGGAAAATTGGGACGGACACTGTAAAAGCGGAATCACCTCAACCAAGGAAATCCAACTCAGCGGCAAGCTGCTGACATATGTGGACGCTTTCGATTTTTCGATCTTCTCATCGAAGTCACACGTTGAGCTGATTGAAGCGCATAGCCATACCGGGTTTCACGCGGTCAGGTTTGGGGGCGGTCTGCCTGCACGACCAGATCCCGAAGTGCCTCCCGCCGTCCCTGCGGCATCCGAGAGCCGGTATATCCGTCAACTCCTCGATGCCTATGGAGATCATTTGGGAAGTCCACTCCATGATATGAGCGCACTCGTCGCGCACAATATGTTGGAAAAGGATTTCCGGAGGCAGCGCGAGCGTTTCTATCATGCCGAAGCACTAAGAAACTTCGCCAGAGATACGGTGCCTGAAGGGACATTCGATGACCTTCAGGAAGAGGTCTACCACGGCGTGGTTGATATTACCGATGCTTCCCATCACAACGGGTACGAAAGGATGAAGGCAACTGTGGCACAGGCATCGTCTGTCGCCTTGACTGCAAATCCACTTGCCTCAGCTACCAAGTCGCAGGACCGGCAGGGTATTTGCCATCAGCTAGCGAATGTAGATCGTCTTAAATGGGTGATGGATGATGAATAGCCACTCACGCCCAGCACCGTTCAACAGTCCCCTGGAGACCGGCATCCGCTCCCTGGAAATTCTGGTCGCTGCCTATCCGGCGGCTTTCGACCTCGAAAGGCTGGTCGAAATGGATTATCTCGTCGTCCATTCTGGTGATGCCGATGGACCTAAAAGCCTTCACGCGGACCTTCCTATGAGAGCAGGAGAATTGCTGGTTCGACGCGGTCTGATTGAAAAAGGTCTTCTTTTGATGACAAGCCGAAACCTCATACAGCGGATACCCGCCGAAGACGGTTTCGACTACATCGCTGGAGAGTCGGCTGCGCCGTTCCTTGCCTCACTTACATCCACCTATTCTCAGATGCTCAAAGAGCGTGCGCAATGGGCGGTTGAGCGCTTTACGGGTGTGGCAACTTCGGAGATTCGACAAATCACGCATCGGCTGTTTGACAATTGGTCAAGCCAGTTCCAGGCCATAGATAGACCGGGAGGTAACCAATGAGCAACAGTTACCTCCAACTTCGACGGATCGCCTTTTCCGGCCCTAAGAAAATGGCCGAGATGACATTTTCGAACGGCGTAAATGTGATTTGCGGCGCGTCTGACACAGGGAAATCGCTCCTGGCTGAATCAATTGATTTCATGCTCGGAGGGTCTGTGCTAAGGGATATTCCGGAGCGAACCCCGTTCGGTGAAGTCCAGTTTGATCTTGATGTGACTTCCGGCGAGAAATGGCGATTTTATCGTGCGAGCTCTGGCGGAAACTTCAAGGCCAAAAATCTGCTCGATGAGGATGCCGAAATTGAAGTCCTCAGAAAAGATCACGGCCACGGAAAAACCGACAATATGTCGGGATTCCTTCTCGAAAAAATCGGGCTTCTTGGAAAACGCATATTGCGAAGCAAGAAAAATGGTACGACACAGAGTCTAAGTTTTAGAAATCTGGCAAGACTTGCCATTGTCCAGGAAGGTGAGATTCAGCAAACTGGTTCGCCTTTCTGGGGTGGTCAATACACATTGAAAACTGCCGAGTTGGCGACCATCAAACTCCTCCTGACGGGCGTTGATGACTCTAATGTTGTTGAGACGACGCGGGGTGGAACAGATAGTGCGAAGCAGATCGAGCTGATCGATGAACTGCTTGCCGAAATCAGGCAGGAAATTGCCGATGTTGGTGAAGAAGAGGTAGACCTTAAAGAGCAGATTGATCGCCTTGACGGGACCATCGAGCAGCGGCGGGAAACACTGAATAGCATTCAAGCACAGCTCGACTCTCTTTTAGCGCAGCGGCGGGAACTGGTGGATCTCCGAACGGCGATTCAGGACCGATTGGACGAGATTGCGGATCTGTTGACGAGATTTGACTTGCTATTGGAGCACTATGCTGTCGATATTGAACGCCTGACAGCGATCCAGGAAAGCGGAGCGATGTTTGCTCACGTGGAATCCGTTCCTTGCCCTCTCTGCGGAGCATCACCGGAAGCACAGCAACATGATGCTGCCTGCGATGGGGACGTTGAGGCGATCGTTCAGGCAGCTTCCGCAGAAATTGAGAAAATAGCGCGGCTTAAAGGCGAACTCCAGGCGACTGTTGCTGATTTAAAGTCCGAGGCAGTCTCTCAAGAACAAGAGTTGTCAAATAAGAATGAAGAGTATGAGAATGTTAACGCCCGGATTCAGGAGACCGTTGCACCGACGGTGAGTGAAGAAAGGGCTTCTTTCTCGGAGCTTATTGAAAAACGGGCCGAGGTACACAAGGAGCTCGACCTTTTCGCAAGAGTGGCAAAGCTCGAAGAGCGCAGGATATCTTTAGAGCGGGACGAAGGCGAAGATGGTTCGTCTGGCGCTATCGTTTCCGGTCTGCCTGACTCTGTAGCACATGACTTTTCACTTAGGGTTTCCAAACTGCTGAAGGCATGGGATTTTCCCGGTGACTGTCTTGTTTATTTTGATAAGGAAACTACCGATTTTGTCATTGATGGAAAGCCACGAGGTAGCCGTGGCAAGGGGCTTCGCGCTATCACACACGCAGCGGTAACGATCGCATTGTTGGAGTATTGCCTCGAAAATGACCTGCCGCATCCCGGCTTTGTTGTCCTGGACTCGCCGCTTTTGGCTTATTTTAAACCAGAGGGCGACGAAGACCGGCAGCTACAAGGCACCAACTTGAAAGAGAGTTTTTATTCTTATCTTGTCGATCACCATAGTAACGATAGTCAGATAGTAATCGTCGAAAACCAGCATCCGCCCGATTCAGTGTTGGAGCGGCTAAGTATGACTGTATTTACCGGCAATCCTAATAAAGGCCGGGATGGCTTTCTTTAGTGATACGTTTTTTCTAAAATTACTAAATTGACGTTGTGAATTCAGCAGGCATAACAATCATGTGCACACGGACAGCAAGAAGCGTCGCTCCTTCGTCGCTCTGCTTCTTGCTGCCGGTGATGTGAGGCGTTAGCTGACCAAGAGGAGAGTGTATTATGGATTTTCTAATTCGAATTGGTTACATATTAAAAGAAACATTTTCCTCAACATTAAGTAACTCATATATCGCCGAGAGGTCGGGCGATGTTGTGGTGTTACGTAAAGGCGGGAGTTATCAGGGGGCTGATCTTCATGGGTAGGAGCAGGACACCCACACTCCAACCGGTGACGACTATCATTACTCAGCAAAATCGATGTCAATTAATTTCAGAGGTCGATTGCGCTGGTGTCTGTCTGAACAATGCTCTGGACATCCATACCTCAATGCAATTCTCAGGCGCAAAGCCCAATACATCTTGAGCATGACTTTGCAGCCAGTAGCCATGAACAATGCTGCCCTACCTCCAAGTCCTGCACCATCATGCCGCGGATCGCATGACACAAGCACACGGCTCATGCGCTCTGCCAGCACTGCAACAGGTCAGCAAACAACTGCCTCGCTGTGACCGCGATGCCGGCTCCGGCACCCTGAATAATCAGGGGCTGTTGGGCATAGCTGGCGGTGGTGATCTGCACCTGGTTGTCGCTGCCGCGCAGCATGGTCATCGGGTCGTCTGCACTCAGCCCCACCAGTCGGCATTGTGCGGCGCAGCTGCCGTCGGCGAGCACTTCCAGATCAGCACGATAGACCAGCTTGCCGCTGAGCTTTTCGCTCAGCCGCTGCCAGTGGCGATTCAGTTGTGCTGCATGCATGGTCAGATCCAGCGCCGGTTCCGCCAGCAGTTCTGCCGGCAGCAGGCACTGCACATCGACCTGTTCCAGCTCCAGCTGCAAGCCGATGGTGCGCGCCATGATCACCAGTTTTCGGGCCACGTCCAGGCCGGACAGGTCCAGTCGCGGATCGGGTTCGGTGAGTCCCTGTTGCTGCAGCTGTAACAGCACCGCGCTGCATGCCTCGCCTTGGTCGCAGGCTGCGGTCAGTGCCGACAGGCTGCCGGATAGCACCGCAGAGATGCGCTGGATGCGCTCGCCACTGCACTGCAGTCGCCGCAGCGTGGAAAGCACCGGCAGGCCGGCCATTACCGTGGTGGCGGCAAGGTATTGACTGTCGTGGTCTGCACCGGCTTGCTGCAACTCGGCATAGTCATCATGGCCTGCGGCCAGCGCCCATTTGTTGGCGGTGACCACACGTATGCCGGCACGCAGCCAGCTGCTGTGCTGCGCGGCCACCTCGGCGCTGGCGGTGGCATCAATCAGGACATGCCGCTGCGCCCTCAATGAGCGCAGCTGCTGCACAAACGCAGTGATCGACTGACGTTCGCTGTGCGCCAGCCGCGTCAGCAGTCGATCGGTGGCGCTGCCAGCTGTGCCGGGTGGCGGCGGGTTGCTGCTGTCAGCCAGCAGCGATTCAGCGCTGAGCAGGGCATGGCGCGTGTTCAGCACGCCATGCAGCGGCAGGGTCTGGCAGGCTGCATGCTGTTGCCAGATGCGCAACAGTTCGGAGCCGACCCGGCCGGGCCCGATCAAACCCACCACCATCGCTACTGCTTTGCGCTCACTGCTGGCCGACAGGCTGGTCAAAGCTTCCCGCAGGCTGTTATCAGCCTCCGGCAGGCTGGCATGACCTGGCCGCAGCACGGATGATGATGACGCTCCAAGCTGACTGGCAGACGCTGCACTGGCCAGCCTTCCTGCTGCCATGCGGTCACAACAGCTCATGACTCACCTCGCTGAGCTTGCCGGTTTTTTTCTGAACCCTGGCCGCAGCCTGCCCGGCAGGCTGTTGCTGCTTGCCAGCGGTGCATTGTGTCAGCGCCTGCTGCAGGTCATTGATGAGGTCATCGGCATGCTCCAGCCCCACGGACAGCCGGATCAGACCGGCACTGATGCCGGCACGCTGACGCGCCGACGTGGTCATTGCCGCGTGGGTCATGGTCGCCGGATGGCAGATCAGCGATTCCACCCCGCCTAGCGATTCGGCCAGCGAGATGTGCTGCAGATGCTCCAGCATGGCGGCCACTTCGGACTCACCGCCGAGCAGTTCAAACGAGATGATGGCACCGAAACCGCGCTGCTGGGTTTGCGCCAGCGCATGCTCGGGATGGCTGGCCAGTCCGGGATAATGCACCTTGTTGATGGCCGCATGGGATTGCAGAAATTCGGCAACGCACTGTGCTGTCACCTGATGCTGTTGCATGCGCAGCGGCAAGGTACGCAGCCCACGCAGGGTCAGCCAGCTGTCGAAGGCGCTGCCGGTCACACCCAGACAGTTGGCCCACCAGGCCAGCTGTTCCGCCAGTTCGGTGCTGGCGCTGATGATTGCGCCACCAACCACATCGCTGTGCCCGTTGATGTATTTGGTGGTCGAGTGCACGACAATGTCTGCGCCCAGCGCAAGGGGGTTCTGCAGCACCGGCGACAAAAAGGTGTTGTCCACCACCAGCACACAGCCTGGTGGTCTGGCCGCCGCCACATGGGCAATGTCGGTGATGCGCAACAGCGGATTGGATGGTGTCTCCAGCCACAGCATGCGCGGGTTTTGTCGTAGCGCCGGCTGCCAGTCAGCCGGGTCACGAAAGTTCACCCACTGCAGCCGAAACGCATTGCGCCTACTCAGGGCATCCAGCAGACGCCAGCTGCCACCATAGCAATCGGCCGGGGCAAGCATCAGATCGCCGGGCTGCAGCAGTTGCAGCACCGTGGTGATGGCGGCCATGCCGGTGGCTGTAACGGTGGCACCCACACCCTGTTCCAGATCTGCCAGTGCCTGCGCCAGCAGATCCCGTGTGGGGTTGCCGGAACGGCTGTAATCGTGCTTTCTGGGCTGTGCAAAACCGGCAAAACTGTAGGTGGTGGACAGATGCAGCGGCGGGATCACCGCGCCGTAATGCTGATCGTCCTCCACCCCGGCGCGCACCGTACGCGTGCGCTGATGCAGCGCATTGCTGGTCAGGTTGCGGTCGCTGTCAATACTCATTCGTCACCTCCGTCGCCGATACCGTTAGCCGTCAGCAGCCGGGTCAGCAGCACATTCAACTGCCGGGTGGATTTGAGAAAGGCATCGTGTCCATAGTCCGATGCCAGCACATGCAGTCTGGCGCGTGCGCCAAGCTCTGCGGCCAGCGCTTGCATTTGTGCCAGCGGCACCAGGTGGTCTGAGCGCACGGCAACCAGATCAACCCGGCACCGGATCGTTGAGACATCGACCAGATGCTGATCCAGCGAAGCCGATAGCGACAGATAACGCTGCAGGTCAAACCGCTGCGCCAGTTTGTTGCCCTGATGAACAAAATAGTCGCGCAAACCGGCTTGTTGCAGATCCGGCGTGGCGGCTGCGAAACGCTGATCAAACAATGCCGCCGGCCTATAGCTGGTCAGCGCCAGCGCCCGTGCCAGCATAATCCCACGCTCGTTATCCCCGGCCTGTTGTGCCAGATGGATGATTTCGCGCTGCAGCCAGCGACAGGCAGTCGCCGAGGCACTGGCGCGGTGGGCACCGCTGATCGCCACCAGATGGCCAATGCGTTGCGGATGGCAGGCGGCAAAAGCCAGCCCCACCATGGCACCATAGGAGGCACCCATGAGCACATCAATGCGAGAGCGACCCAGCGCATCCAGCACCGCCGCCAGCGCAGCGGACTGGTCAGAAGTGCGGATGCAGTCCTGACCAGGCCGCGGACGTTGCAGCCAGTCCAGCGACAGCACCGCATTGCGGCGCAGATCAATACTGCCCTCTACGCCCAGCAGATCCTGCCACCAGTCATCCACACAGCGATCTGCACTGATGCCACCCAGCAGCACATGCAACGGCGCGGCACGCTCACCCAGCATTCGATAGCGCACCGTCTCACCAGTGGCCAGTACAATTTCGCCATCGACTGCGGCCAGTGCCTGCGGCCGGACTGCAGGGCGTCGCTGTGGCCGCGCCACATTGGCAACGCTGTTGCGAGGTGCTGCCTGCGCAGCGCTTAGGGATGGGGTGTGTAACATGTCTGCCTGCTCCATGAGTTGTACAAAAAGCTCATGGACCGGTAACAAGTGGGAGCAGGCTATGGATGCAATGATCCGGGCTTGCTTCCACTCATCTGTCAGATCACTGTGGTGGATGATCTGCAGGAATTGGCACCTTTGCCAGTGATCAGAACGATGTTCTGACACTGTGCAGGTTGCCCCGGCTTCAAAGGGCCTGTCCCTCAGCCGGTCTAGATGAGCTATGCCTAAAGACTAGTCGCAAGACAATTCTGCTGTCAAAGATCATCTGGTTATACTAATACCTACAAAAGTAAAGCCTCATAAAGCGGCATAGGAACATGTGGGTGTATGAAAGAAGCTCGCTACGATGTCTGGGAGCTTCTGTAGGCTCCTGAGTGCCGCGTTGACCGCGTTG
>Ga0180009_10004545_pt1 | contig 15264 bp, 15 predicted proteins | sample OS_PC_MetaG_FD_123537 | JGI IMG/M metagenome (GOLD analysis project Ga0180009, IMG submission 123537) | Groundwater microbial communities from the Aspo Hard Rock Laboratory (HRL) deep subsurface site, Sweden - OS_PC_MetaG | ecosystem: Environmental > Aquatic > Deep subsurface > Groundwater...
GTTCTGATAGAGCAGATCCTGGAACTCCGCGCGCTGACGCTTGAAGCCCGAGGTGCTCATGTTCGCGATGTTGTTCGAGATGACCTCGACATTGAGCTGCTGGGCCATCATGCCGGTGGCGGCTATGCTGAGCGACTGCATGGACTTTCTTCCTTACTTCCCTAGGGGGCGGACGCCGGTGTCAGGCCGGCATCCCGAGTTCGCGAATAGCCTGGCGGCGCATTTCGTCCGCCTGGTCTACGAGTTTCTGGGCGCTCGCATATGAACGCGTGACGTCGATCATCCTGGTCATTTCGACGATGGGCTGCACGTTCGAGCCCTCGAGCGCACCTTGTACGAGCCGGATGTTCTCCACGGGGATTTCCGCCTGGCCGGTTTCGAGCATGGTGTCGCCGACATTGCGCATGTCCTGCGGATTTTCGAAGGAGACGACCGCCAGTCTGCCGCGCAGGCCCTGATCCGAAGAGATGGTGCCGTCGCGGGCGACCGTGATACCGGTTTCGTCCTGGGCAAAGCCGATCGGAGCGCCTGCGTCGGTGAGGACGAGGGCGCCGGTCGACGTCGTGAGTTGGCCTTCGGCGTCGAGGTTGAAGTGGCCGTTGCGCGTGTAGAAAGTGCCAGTTTCCGTCTGTACGCGGAAGAAGCCCTCTCCGGCGATCGCGATGTCGAACGGGTTAGCCGTCGTCTGGATCGCGCCGTTGCGCATGTTGCGATGCTGGCCGAAGTCCTGGACGAAGGTGATGCCGCCGCCGGCGCTCTCCTCGGAGGCGTCGGGCATGAGGAACTGCTCGAAGAGCATCGCTTCCGACTTGTAGGCGGTCGTATTCATGTTCGCGAGATTGTTCGCGATGGTCGCCATTTCGCGCGTCATTGTCATCTGACGCGAGAGACCTATGAGCAGAGCGTTTTCCATGCCGGTTCCCAAGTCCTTGAGCGCAGGTCTTGCGCTGCCCGACTACGTGCAGGGCCTGTGCCAGATGGAAATCTGAATCAAATCAATGACTTGTAGTATTTCGCCGGCGGCCGGGCGGGTGTTTCGGGCAGGCTTTACCGGGCAGTTTCTGCCGTGCTGCCGGCGGCGGCCCGGGGCTCGTATTTCTATAGAGACATCCGGCACAGGAATGGCCGTCTCCAAGCGCAACCGCGAACGCTTCGTTAACCAAAGTCAGCGAGCATCCGGTTGTAACGACGTGAGCCGGAAGCAGTATCGCTTTTCCGGCGGCAATCCGTGCAGAAGGTAGGGCGGTTTAGATGGCCGAAGTCGACGCCGAAATTCCCGAAGGAGACGAAGAAGAAGGAACCGGGGCGGCGCCGAAACGCCGGCTCGCGGGCAAGGTTCTCGTTCTCTATGTCGTGCTGCCCGTGCTGCTCCTCGTTGGCGCGGGCGTGGGCGTCTACATGTCCGGCCTTCTTGGCGGTGGCGAGAGCGAGGAGGCAGTGGCCGAGGTGGTTGTGCCCGATCCTGTGTTCTTCGACCTGCCCGATTTCCTCGTGAACCTCTCCGGCCCGCCTCCGCAGCACTATCTCAAGATGCGCGTCGCGCTGCAGATCACCAGCAAGGAAGCCGTACCGCAGCTCGAGTTGCAGATGCCGCGCGTGCTCGACGGTTTCCAGACCTTCCTGCGCGAGCTTCGTCCGGAAGACCTCGAAGGGTCGCGGGGCATGCTCTACCTCAAGGAGGAGCTGCTGCGCCGCCTCAACCTCGCCACGCAGGAGCCGATCGTCACGGACGTGCTCTTCAAGGAAATCATCGTTCAGTAGCAGTCAACGGGAAGCACCCGATATGTCGGAAAGCGATACCCTCGAAGAAGAGACCCTCGACGAAGAAGCGATGAGCGCTGCCTTCGATGCGAGCGCCGCCGCGCCGGAGCGCGTTCTCAACCAGGACGAGATCGACAGTCTGCTCGGCTTCGAAGTCGACGAAGAAGCGGCGCCGGAACGGCACGGCATCGACGCCATCGTGAATTCGGCGCTCGTTTCCTACGAGCGCCTGCCGATGCTCGAAATCGTCTTCGATCGTCTCGTGCGCCTGATGACGGTGTCGCTCCGAAATTTCACGTCCGACAATGTCGAGGTCTCGCTCGACAATGTGTCGTCGATCCGCTTCGGCGACTATCTGAATTCCATTCCGCTGCCCGCCATTCTCGCCGTCTTCCGCGCGAAGCAGTGGGACAATTACGGCATGTTCACGGTCGACTCGAACCTGATCTATTCGATCGTCGACGTGCTGCTCGGCGGACGGCGCGGCACGGCGGCCATGCGCATCGAAGGCCGGCCCTATACGACCATCGAACTCAACCTCGTCCAGCGCATGATCGAGGTCGTGATACAGGACGTGCAGGCGGCCTTTGAGCCGCTGTCGCCTGTGACGCTCGAACTCGACCGGATGGAAACCAATCCGCGCTTCGCGGACATCGCGCGGCCCGCCAATGCGGCGATCCTCGTGAAGCTTCGCGTGGACATGGAAGATCGCGGCGGGCGCATCGAAATGCTGCTGCCCTATGCGACGCTCGAACCGATCCGCGAACTGCTTCTGCAGATGTTCATGGGCGAGAAGTTCGGGCGCGACTCGATCTGGGAAAGCCATCTCGCGACGGAGCTCTGGTCGACACGGGTACCGCTCGAAGCGGTGCTCGACGAGCAGATGCTGACCCTGCGCGACGTCATGAATTTCCAGATCGGACAGACGCTCATGCTCAACAACACGCCGGACGGCGCGATCGACCTGCGCTGCGGCGGCGTGAAGCTCGGGCGGGGCCGGATGGGCCGCGTCGGCAATCACGTGGCGGTGCGCGTGGAGCAGGCGATCCGGCATGCGCGGCGCGGGCCGGTCATCGCCGCGCCGGAGGCGGACACAGGTTCTACCGAAGCCAAGATTACAGGGCCCGACAAATGACGGTTCTTTCCAGTTTGCCGATCGGTCTCTTGCTCGAAATTATCGTCTGCGTGTTTCTCGCCGCGACCATCGCCTATTGCGCGATGCTGGATCGCAGGTTGCGTACCATGCGCTCCGGCCAGGACGGCCTGCGCGAACTGGTGGGCGAACTCGACGTGGCAACGCAGCGCGCCGTATCGGCCATCGAAGCGCTGAAACAGGCGAGCGCCGTGACGGGCAAAGAGCTCGGCAGCGGCGTCACGAGGGCCCGCGCGCTCGCCGACGAGCTTTCGCTCATGATCGAATCCGGCGAGAGGATCGCCGAACGGCTTGGGCGGGGGACGACGCCTGGCGAACGCATGGCGCCGACGCGCGCGCCGCTGCAGCCCGCCACAGGGCCGCGCCATACGGTGGCGCCGTCACCTACCGCGCGCGATGCGGCTGTCGCCGCGCGTGCCGCGAACCAGCTTCTCGACGCGCTTAAGAAGGCACGCTGATTTCAACCTGCAAGGAAACCGATGCTCGACCGCCTTCGCCTTCTTCCGACCGTCATTCTCTGCGCCTCGCTACTGCTGGTGCTGAAGCTTGCCGACCTGGCGACTGGTGGCGAGGGTAGTGGCACCATCTCGGCAATCTCGATTGCCCAGGCCAGCGCAGCCAAGGAGACGTCCGGCGAAGAAGCCGACGCTCATGGCGAGGCGGCGGCACCCGACGACGCCGCGTCCGGCGAGATGGAGGGCGAGAAGGCGGCCGTTGCCTCCCCGATGCCGGCTTCCCCCGCCGAACCGGAAATCAGCAAATCCGAGCGCACGGTGCTGCAGAGCCTCGCATCGCGACGCAAGGAACTCGATACCCGTGCCGGGGAACTCGACACGCGGGAGCAGCTGCTCGCCGCAGCCGAAAGACGCGTCGAGGAACGGATCGCCGAGCTGAAGGACATCGAAGCGCGGATCAACGAGCGGATCGGTGCGGAGGACGAGGCCAACGAGGCGCGGATCGCCGGGCTCGTGTCGATGTACGAGACCATGAAACCGAAGGATGCGGCCCGCATTTTCGAGCGGCTCGACATGGGTGTGCTGCTCGACGTGGTGATGCGGATGCAGCCGCGGAAGATGGCTGCCGTGCTGGCCGCCATGGATCCCGTCGTGGCACAGGACCTCACCGTCGAACTCGCAACCGGTGACCGGCTTTCCGGAATCCGGGCAGGCGAGGCGGATGGCGAGGTCGAGAGCCCGGCCGTCGTGCCGCCCGGCGGCGAAAAAGCCAGCTAATCCGCCTTTTTGCCTTCGCACCCTTAAGCCCCACTTAACCGGCGATGCCTAGACTGCCCTGTAGCGGCAGAAGGCCGTCATTCGTGGGCAGAAGCTTTTGGGACGCAGCGGCGTGACTCGATCTCACCGATATTCCGAGCAACAGGAGAAGGTCGGCATGCGCTTTCGCGCTTTGGCGGCGATTGCCAGCCTGTTCATGCTCGCCGCCGCACTTGTGCCCGCTGTCCGCGCAGCCGAAGCCACGACCTTGTCGCCCAGCGAAAGGGATGGCTATGGCCGGATGGTCTTCACCTTTCCGGGAAAGGTCCCCGGCTACCGCGCCACGATCAACGCCGGCATCCTCGTTCTTCAGTTCGACAAGCCCTTCGACGCGGACATGGAAGAGATCGTTCGCCAGATGCCGCGATATGTCGCATTGGCGCGTCAGGACGGCGACAAGGGCGCTATCCGCCTTGCGTTGACGACAGATTTCTGGCTCGACACGAAACAGGCCGAGAATTCGCTTTATGTCGACCTCATGCCGCCTGGCTGGTCCGGCAAGCCGCCGCCATTGCCTGCGGACGTGCAGGCGCGCCTTGAAGCGGCCGAGGAAAAGAAGCGGGCAGAGGAGGCGGCGGCGCTCGCAGCCAAGGCGTTGGGCATCCAAAAGCCGACCAACGAAAAACCCGGGCTCGCGGTGCGTGTCGCCGCGCGCGAGGGCATGACGCGGCTCGTCTTCGACTGGAACCAGCCGGTTCTCTACTCGCTGGTGGAGCGGGAGGGGCTTGCCACCATTACATTCGACAGGACGGCCCGTGTGGACCTCGGGCCGCTGCGCGCCGACCTGCCACCTTATCTCAGTCATGCGAGCGCCCTCGAACACGATGGCCGGCTTGCCATCGTTCTGACGTTGAAACCCGGCATATCGGTGACCGACTTCCGTGAGGATATGAGCGTGGTGCTGGACCTGAGGCCCATGGGCGGCAGCATCGCGCCGGAGGCGCTGGCGGCGGCCGATCGACTCTCTTCGCCACAACCCCGCGCCGAAGAGGGAACAGACACAGAGAGCGGGATCCACAGCCCGAAAAATATCGTGCCGAAGGCGGTACAGGCCGAAGCCGGTGGCGACGCAGCGATGCCGGCAGAAGCAACGACGGCGGCAGACCCGACCGAAGCGCGGATCGCGACCAATCCGCTGCCCCAGGGGTCAAGGCCCGAAGGCAAGGCGGTGGTTCATTTCGTCCCCGGCCGGAGTGGAACCGATATCCTGGTCGAATGGCCGGAGCCTGTGGGGACCGCTGTCTTCGAAAGGGCAGACCGGCTCTGGATCGTATTCGATGCGGCGATGCCGCTCGATACGACGGAAGCAACGCCGGAGAATCTCGGCTCGTTCGGCACGCCGCAGGTTCTGGCCTTCGAGGAAGGGACCGCGCTTGTCGTGCCGCTGAACGAAAGGGTGCTGATCGGCGCTGTGGAGGAGGGCGCATCCTGGCGCGTTTCCGCCGGAGAGACGCTGACCACCACGGGACGGCCGATTTCGCTTTCGCGAAGCTGGCGCGATGACGGGCGCGGCAGCGTCGCCTTCGATCTCAAGGCAACGCGCAAGATACTGAGGATACGCGATCCGCTTGTCGGCGACGACATCGTTGTGGCGACGGCGCGCGGGCCCGTGCAGTCGATGCAGACGCCGCGGAGCTTCGTCGAATTCCAGGCTCTGCAGACCGCGCAGGGTCTCGCCGTCGTGCCTGTGGCGGACGATGTGAACGTGGCGGCGGCGCCTGACAATGTGATTGTGACGCGGCGCGAAGGGCTTGTTCTGTCGGCAGGTGGCGGTTCCGAAGCAACGGAGACGGAAGGCACTTCGGTTGCCGCGGTAAAAGCACCGGCCGAGATGCATTTCGCGGAATGGCGCACTGCGCCGGGTGAAACCTTCACCGAGCGGCGGCAACATTATCTCGGCCAGCTTGCGAATGCGCGAGCGCAGGAACTGGGCGATCTGCGCTTTGCCTATGGCCGCTTCCTGCTTGGTTATGGACTAGCGCAGGAAGCGCTGGCTGCTTTCGCAGGTGCGCTTGAGGCCGAACAGAAATTCGTGAACGACCCCGCCTTCCGCGCGGCGAAGGGTGTCGCAAATGCATTGAGCGGGCGTTATGTCGACGCAATTGCCGACCTTTCGACGACCGGTCTTGAAAACGCCCCCCACGCCGCGGCATGGCGAGGCCTTGCGCGGGCGGAACTCGGGCACTGGGAAGAGGCTCGCGCGCAATTCGGACTTGCGGGCGCCATTCTCGATGCCTTCGACGACGAATTGCGCACGCGTTTCAGGACAGGCGCCGCCGTCGCAGCGCTCAAGGGCGGCGATGTCAACTCGGCCGAAGCCTATGCGGCAGGGTTCCCGGCCGCGCCGGCGAGCAGTAAGGCGGAAGCTGAAATTCTGCTCGTGCGCGCCATGACGGACGATGCGCGCTCGGGCGGCCTGTCGGCGCTGGAGCGATACGACGCGGCGATCGAGACCAATTATCCGCCGGTTGCGGCGCGTGCGCGGTTCGGGAAGGCGATGCTGCAGCACAAGCGCGGCGAGATCGATGGAGAGGCTTTCGCGAAAGAACTCGAAAGCCTGCGCTACGCATGGCGCGGGGATGCGCTTGAACTCGAGGTTCTGACGCGGCTCACGGCATTCCGGCTCGAAGAGGGAGAGGTCGGCGAGGCGCTGAAGCAGATGCAGACGGCGACCGCGAACTATCCCGACAGCGAGGAAGCGCACAAGATGAATGTGCGCATGTCCGATATCTTCGCGGATTATTTCCTCGGTGACGCCATCAAGGAAATGGAGCCGGTGCAGGCGCTGGCCTTTTTCGACAGATTCAAGGATCTGACGCCGATCGGCCAGAAAGGCGATGAGATGATCCGCGCTCTCGCGGAACGGCTTGTCGAGGTCGACCTGCTGACGCAGGCAGAGCAGTTGCTCGACTATCAGGTCGCGAACCGTCTTCATGGCGGCGTCGCCAAGGCGCAGGTCGCGGCGCGGCTTGCCTCGATCTACCTGGTCGACCAGAAGCCGGAGCAGGCGCTTGCGGCGCTTCGGGCAACGAAGCAGAACCTCCTGCCCGAAGCGCTTGCCGAACGGCGCATGCTGCTGGAAGCGCGCGCGCTGGCGGAGAGCAAGCAGTACGATAATGCGCTCGACCTGCTGGAAGGCCGGAAGGACGACATCTCGGCGCGACTTCGTGCGGATACGCTCTGGGATGCGGGGCGCTGGCCGGAGGCAGGTGCCTCGATCGAGATGTTTCTCGGCGAGAGCTGGAAATACGACCAGACGCTGGACGACGAGACGCGGCTTCTCGTGATGCGCGGCGCCATCGCCTATTCGCTGGCAGGCGACGAGAACGGGCTGTCGAGGCTCAGGGCGAAGTTCGGAGAGGCGATGAGCATGAGCCCCGATGCGAGCGCCTTCGCGGTCGTTTCCGAGCCGATCGTGGAGCAGGGGGTGGCCTTCCGGGAGATGACGAGCCGGATCGCTTCCGTCGATACGCTGGAACGCTTCCTTGCGTCGCTGCGGGTCGAGGGAACACCGGCGCTCAACTAAGCGCCGGCGGGGGTTCCGCTCGTTTCCTCAGGTGCCGAAGCTCTGCACCAGGCTGCCCGCGATCAGCGACCAGCCATCGACCAGCACGAAGAAGATCAGCTTGAACGGCAGCGAGATGATCACCGGCGGCAGCATCATCATGCCCATCGACATGAGGACGGACGCGACCACCATGTCGATCACGATGAAGGGCAGGAAGACGAGGAAGCCGATTTCGAAGGCGCGGCGGAGCTCGCTGATCATGAAAGCCGGAACCAGTACCTGAAGGCCTATTTCCTCGGCCTGTTCGGGTTCGGGCGCGTTGGAAAGATCGACGAAGAGCTGCAGGTCGGCCTTGCGGACCTGCTTCAACATGAAGGCCTTGAAAGGTATGCTGGCGCGGTCGAAGGCCTCGCCCGTTTCGATCTGCTGGCTCATCAGCGGTTCGATACCTTGTTCATAGGCGGTCGTGAAGGTCGGCATCATGACGAAGGCGGTGAGGAAGAGCGCAAGGCTGACAAGCACCGCGTTCGGTGGCGACTGCTGCATGCCGAGCGCCGTGCGCAGGAGGCCCAGCACCACGATGATGCGCACGAAGGACGTCACCATGATGAGGATCGAGGGCGCGAGGCTCAGGATCGTGACGAGCGCGACGATCTGAACGACATGATCGGTGAGGCCCAATCCGTCCGCGAGATCGACCTGGATCGTCTCGGCGGCGGCGGGGTGCGCTAAGGCGAAGCTCAGCGCCGCAATGGCAAGGGCGCAGGAGAGACGCGACAGGTTGACCGTCTTCACGGCGGCGACGATTTTCCGGGACAAGACGATCACGCGCGGCGCTCCTTGATGAATTCCACGATGCGCTGGAACTGGACGACATGCGGCGGCAGTGCCGTCTGAGCCGGTGCGGTTGCGTCCGTTTCGGCCGGTCGGGTTTCGACGGGAACAGGGGCGTCGATGCCGGCTTCGATGAGGAGGGGGTGTTCGCCGCCGGTCAGGATCAGATGCTCCTTGCCGTCGCGGCGGATCAGCAGAAGACGATGCTTTGCGTCGACAGCTCTCACTTCGACGATGCCGAGGCGGCGCTGGCCACCAACCGGTGTGGCGCCGGGTACCAGACCGAGCTTGCGCGCGAGGATCGCGCAGACACCGATCAGCCCAAGGATGAATGCGAGCGCCGCAACGAACCGGAAGATTTCCGAGAAGTCCATATTGGATTTACCCCCACAAGGAACGGCCACAGACCGTCCGTCATGGGGAAGAATTTGCCGCCTCAGGCTTAATGCCGGGTTAAGGGCGGGAGAAACCGGGCGCTTCTCTGGTTACCGGTTTGTGAACGAACCCGGTCATTCTTGCCGCGTTAGCACGATCTTAACGGTCCGGCGCAACACTCGACCTTGCCGCCAAGGAATGCGTGGCTTCTAGTTCCGGTTGATCGACCGCTCAGAACGAGCGTTTGGAAAGCCGGTCGCGGGGGCACGCGGGCAATGGCAATCGGCGATCTTCCCATCTTCGAAATGATGAAGCAGCGTATGCACTGGCTGACCGCGCGGCAGCAGGTGCTCGCGCAGAACGTCGCCAATGCCGATACGCCTGGCTATACGGCGCGCGATCTCAAGCAACTCGATTTCGGCACGATGGTGGAGCGGAGCGGGCAGACGCTACGTCCCGCCGCCACGCAAGTTGGCCATATCGGCAGTCCGGTGACGGGCAGCGGACGGAGCCTTCGCATCGGCCAGGCGACGGGCGGGGAAATCGTCAAGAAGCCGGATTTCGAGACCTCGCCCACGGGCAACTCCGTGGTGCTGGAAGAGCAGATGATCAAGGTCTCGCAGAACCAGATGGATTACCAGACGGTGACCGGCCTTTATTCCAAGAGCCTCGGGCTCATCATGATTGCACTCGGCCGCAGCTGAGGCGAGCCAGAACGAAGGAACGAAAAATGAGCGCCATGGACCTGATCAAGTCGATGATGGTGGCCGCTTCCGGGCTCAAGGCACAGAGCGGACGCATGCGCATCATCGCGGAAAACATCGCCAATTCGGATTCGACCGCCCGTGTGCCGGGGGGCGACCCTTACCGGCGCAAGATCGTGACCTTCGAGGACAAGCTCAACCGGGAGATCGGCGCGCATACCGTGACGCTCGGCCGGCCGATACAGGACAAGGCCGAATTCGGTCTCAAATACATGCCCGGCCATCCGGGCGCGGACGAAAACGGTTACGTCAAGACGCCGAACGTCAACGGCATGGTCGAAGCGATGGATATGCGCGAAGCGCAGCGCAGCTACGAGGCCAACCTCAATCTGATCCAGGCATCCCGCCGCATGATGGCGCAAACAATCGACATTCTGCGCAGGTAATGGCTGAAGCGAGGGGAGAGCGGCGACATGACGACCATTCCGGCATCGACAGTGCTCAATGCCTATGCCCGCGCCGCGGGGATGGGTTCGGGCAGCCAGGGGCCCCAGGCGGGTGCCTCCAAGGACGTTGCGGGCGGTTTCAGCGACATGCTGAAGCAGGCGATCGACGAGAGCGTCGAAACGTCGAAGGCGGGGGAACAGAAGATGGCGGCCGTGGCGGGCGGCACCAGCAGCAATATCGTCGACGTTGTGACGGCGGTCGCCGAGGCCGAGACGACGCTGCAGACGGTGGTGAGCGTCCGCGACAGGGTCATCACGGCCTATCAGGAAATCATGAGGATGCCGATCTAACGGCAGCGAAGGGGCGGACAACAGAAAATGACAGGACCTGAAATTCTCGACCTCTCGCGCGAGGCAATTTACGTGCAGCTTGAGGTTTCGGCGCCGATGATGATCGTTGCGCTTGTCGTCGGCCTTGCCATCGCGCTTCTGCAGGCGCTGACGCAGGTTCAGGAAATGACCCTCGTTTTCGTGCCGAAGATCGTGGCGATCTTCCTGTCGATGCTGATAGCGTTGCCCTTCATGGCTCAGTCGATGAACAGCTTCATGTCCCTGGTCGCGCAGAAGATCGTGACCGGTTAGGACCGCTCGCCATGATCACGATCGACTTCCTGCCGCAAACGGCCTTCACCTTCATGCTGATCTTCTCGCGGCTCGCGGCGATGATCATGCTGCTGCCGGCGCTCGGCGAGACGAGCATCCCCGCGCAAGTGCGGCTGGTGCTGGCGCTGCTCCTGTCGATGGTGATGATGCCGCTGGTGGCCGCCTCCTACGGGCCGATACCGGATACCGTGCCGTCGCTCGCCTTCATCGTCGTCATGGAAATCGCGGTCGGCCTCTTCATCGGCGGCGCGGCGCGGATCGTCATGAGCGCGCTTCATGTCGCGGGCAACATCATCGCCCTGCAGATGAGCCTTGCCTTCGCGCAGAACGTCGATCCGACGCAGGGGCAGCAGGGCGTCCTGATCGCGAACTTTCTGTCGTTGCTGGCAGTAACGCTCATCTTCGCGACCAATCTCGACCATTTGATGATCGCCGCCATGCGCGACAGCTATGAGCTCTTCGTGCCGGGGCAGTCTCTCCCCGTCGGCGATTTCTCGCAGATGGCGGTAACGCTCGTCTCGAATGCCTTCCGGATCGGGCTGCAGCTCGCGGCGCCCTTCCTCGTTTTCGGTCTCATCTTCTACGTCGGCATCGGCATTCTCTCGAGGCTGATGCCCCAGATCCAGATATTCTTCATCGCGATGCCGGCCAACATCATGCTCGGCTTCTTTCTGCTGCTTTTCCTTCTCGGCGCCATGATGACCTGGTTCCTGCAAGGCTTCGAGCAGTCGATATCCATGTTCGCCGGTTAGCGGAGAGAACGCGCCGTGGCTGAACAGGACGATTCGGAAAAAACAGAAGAACCGACACAACGAAAACTGGAGGAAGCCCAGAAGAAGGGCGACGTCGTCAAGAGCCAGGAAATCAGTACCTGGTTCGTGATGACGGGGGCCGCCGTCGCCATCGCACTTCTTGCCCCGACGTCTGCGAGTTCGCTTGCGGGTTCCCTCAGGATATTTCTCGCGCAGCCCGACGCCATTCCGATGGATGCTGAGCACTTGCGGCGCATATGGCTCGGGGTCGGGCGGGATGCCTTTGGGGCGGTCATTGCGCCGCTTGGCATTCTGGTCGGTGCCGCGCTTTTCGGACACCTCATTCAACACGCTCCTGTCTTCACCGCGGAGAGCATGAAACCGAAGCTCTCGAAGATTTCGCCGAAGGAGGGGATGAAACGGCTCTTCGGTCCGAAAGGACTGATGAACCTCGCGAAGGGCGTCGTGAAGCTTGCGGTGGTGGGTACGGTTTGCTTCCTGATCGTGTGGCCGGAGCGAGACCAGCTTTCGTTGATGATGACCTGGGATGTCGCGCAGCTCCTGCCCATGGTCCAGGCCATGACGCTCAAGGTATTCGCGGGCGTCATTGCCGTCATGACCATCGTTGCCGCGCTCGACTATCTCTTCGAACGGCTGCAATGGATGAAGAAGCAGCGCATGTCCGTGCAGGAGGTGAAGGACGAATACAAGCAGATGGAAGGCGATCCCACGGTGAAGGCGAAGTTGCGCCAGATCCGGGTGGAGCGCGGCCGCAAGCGCATGATGGCGGCGGTGCCGACCGCCACCGTCATCATCACCAATCCGACGCATTATGCCGTGGCGCTCAAATACGAGCAGGGGATGGGCGCCCCGGTCGTGGTGGCCAAGGGTGTCGATGCCGTCGCCTTCAGGATCCGCGAAGTCGGCCAGGAACACGACATTCCTATCATCGAGAATCCGCCGCTCGCCCGCGCCCTCCACGCGACCGTGCAGATCGACGAGGAGATCAAGCCCGAGCACTACAAGGCGGTTGCCGAGGTTATTGGATATGTCATGCGTCTTAAGGCTAAGATGAGCCGAAGCGGCCGGAGATGATTCGGCGGGGTGAGGCGATGTGCGCCGGCGCGGAGTTCCCTACGCCGGAGGGGCGGGCACAGCAGGAGTAGAATATGGCCGAGACGCCGGCCGATCTTGCCGACAGCGGCGTGGATGGCATCGATGCCGCCGCGGCGCGCGAGGATGCGCAATGGTCGCTGCCCGCGCGGCGCTGGGTCGTCATCGGCGCGCTCACGCTGGGTTTTGTGTTGGCCCTCCTCGATACGCTGGGCGTCCATGCTTTCGGTATGCCTGGGGCGCTTACCGCGCTCGGCCTCGTTGCCATTGCCGCCGCCGTCCTCTACGGGCTTTCCGGCACCGGCTCCGAGACGCTCAGCCGTGCGCCGCTTGCCGCCGCCGACGCCCTGACGGCGCTCCCCGATCCTTGCTACGTGACCGACCGGCGCGGCGCGGTGCTCTTCGCGAACGAGGCCTACCGCTCGCTCTCGGGCGGCTTCGACGGTGAAAGAACCGTTCCGGTCGAACGGTTGCTTTCGGGGCGGGGCGATGGAGCGGAGGCCTCTTTCCGGCTCGCACAAGCGGCGCGGACGGGATTTGCGGCCGAAGAAGATGTGCGCATCGGACCGCCCAATGCGCAACGCACCTACCGCGCCGTCGTCCGCCCGCTCAGCGGTGCGTCGGGCGGTGCGGTCTGGCTTTTCCGCGACATGACAAGCGAGCGCGAGCGGGCCGAGACCGCCGAGCGCACGCATATGCGTTCCCTTTCCTATATCGAGCATGCGCCGTTCGGGTTCTTCGCGGCCAATGAGGACGGCGTTCTCATCTTCATGAATGCCCGGCTTGCCTCCTGGCTCGGCGTGGTCCCCGAAAGGCTGACCGAACGGCAAACGAAGCTTTCCGAGCTTGTGTTTGGCGAGGTTCCGGCGCTGGCGGATGGCGGCGTTGGGGGAGATGAAACGATGCCGCCGCTCGACATCGACCTGAAAGGCGCCGACGGCAAGGCAATCCCGGTGCGCATCCTGCGTTCGCGCGTTCCGTCGACCGGCAGGCGGCCGCCGCGTGTTTTTGCACTGGTGCTGAACCGGACGACCGGCGACAAGGCAGAAGAAACGGCGCGAGATGCGGAAATGCGCTTCGCCCGTTTCTTCAACAATGCGCCGATCGGTATTGCGACGATCGACGCCGAAGGGCGGATCGACAATGCGAACCGTTCCTTCGTCGCCTATGTGGGCGACGGTGTGGAGCGGGGGTCGCTATTGACCTCGCTTCTCCTTGAGGAAGACCGTCCGGCGGTCGACGAGGCGGTTGCAAATGCGCGTGGGGGAGGGTTCGCGGCGGCGCCCATAGACGTGCGGCTTGCGCGCAGTCCGGATCGTGTCGGCCAGCTTTACGCTTCGCGCGTGGACACGGGCGCGGGCGCGGGCATCGTGGTCTACATGATCGATGCGACGGAGCAGAAGTCGCTGGAACTGCAATTCGCACAGTCGCAGAAGATGCAGGCAGTGGGCCAGCTCGCGGGCGGCGTTGCGCATGACTTCAACAATCTTCTCACCGCGATCATCGGTTTCTGCGACCTGTTGCTCGCGCGGCACCAGGCGGGCGATCCTTCCTTCGCCGACGTTGTGCAGATCAAGCAGAACGCAAATCGCGCGGCCAACCTGACACGGCAATTGCTCGCCTTCTCGCGGCGGCAGACACTCAGGCCCAAGGTTCTTTCGCTGACGGACGCGCTGGCGGAACTGCAGAACCTGCTCGCGCGGCTCCTGACCGAGAAGGTCGAACTCAAGATTGTTCACGGGCGCGAGCTTGGCCTCGTGAAGGTCGACCAGAACCAGCTCGAGCAGGTGATCATCAATCTCGCCGTCAATGCGCGCGACGCGATGCCGGATGGCGGGCGGCTCACCATCCGCACGGCCAATGTGTCGGAGGCGGACAGCCGCGCGCTCGACCACCCGCTGATGCCGCATGGCGAATATGTGCTGATCGAGGTGGGCGATACGGGCACCGGCATTCCGAAGGAAAACCTGGGGAAGATATTCGAGCCCTTCTACACGACGAAGGACCCGTCCAAGGGAACGGGGCTTGGGCTCTCCACCGTCTACGGCATCATCAAGCAGACGGGGGGCTTCATCTTCCCTTATTCGACGATGGGCAAGGGCACGACCTTCCGCATCTACCTGCCACGCTATGTCGAAACGGCGGCCGACAAGGCGGCGGAAGCCGCAACCGCCGCCGTGGTGCCGGAAGCGACGGACCTCACCGGCAAGGGCACCATTCTCCTCGTCGAGGACGAGGACGCCGTGCGCACCTTCGCCGCGCGGGCGCTCGGCACCCGCGGATACGAGGTGTTGCAGGCCGAAAGCGGCGAGGTCGCGCTCGAGGTCGTGCGCGCACATGAAGGCCGCATCGATCTCGTCGTCTCGGACGTCGTCATGCCCAACATGGACGGGCCGACCATGGCGAAGGAGCTGAAAGGCCTGCTGCCGGGCATACCGATCATCTTCGTCTCGGGCTATGCCGAAGACGCCTTCGCGAAGAATCTCGATCCGGATCAGGAGTTCCATTTCCTGCCGAAGCCCTTCTCCCTGAAGCAGCTTGCCGCCGCCGTGAAGGAAGTCATGGACAGCAGCAAATGAAGGGCGGGCTCGCGTAAGGAGGTGCCATGCTCATCATCCTTTCGGGGCTTCCGGGCGCGGGAAAGACGACGCTGGGCCGCGCGCTTGCCACGCAAACCGGTGGCA
>Ga0180009_10004546_pt1 | contig 15263 bp, 12 predicted proteins | sample OS_PC_MetaG_FD_123537 | JGI IMG/M metagenome (GOLD analysis project Ga0180009, IMG submission 123537) | Groundwater microbial communities from the Aspo Hard Rock Laboratory (HRL) deep subsurface site, Sweden - OS_PC_MetaG | ecosystem: Environmental > Aquatic > Deep subsurface > Groundwater...
AGGAGGCCGCGGCCCTTCGTCCCCCAGGGGGGTCGGTCATGCCATCCCCAAGAAAACGATGATGTCTGTCCTACACTTCCTGGAAGAAGTACGGCCTCAGACACTGCACGATCTTGTCATACGTCTCCGGATACAACCCCCACACCGTCGCCGCCACCGAACTCAGCAGGCTGTTGCCGTCCTGCGGGGTGAAGCAGTATCCGGTGATGCCCCGGCCGTCCTCGCCGATGTGCAGCGTGTCGACGGGCATGACCGACTGGTTGAGGATGCGGCCGCAGAACCCGTGGTCCCGGCCGAAGGAGAAGATGCTGTTGGCGGTGGTCTTGTAGGTGACGGCGATGCGGTCGTCTTCGTGCATGCGGGCGACCAGCTCGTCCTTGGTCACCGGCTTGTTGACCTTCAGGTAGTAGTGGATGATGTGCATCAGCTGGCTGTTGACCTTCAGGGCCGAGCTGAACAGGTTCAGGTCGTACTCCTTGCCCTTGGTCTGGTACAGGTGCCAGGCGTCGCGGGCGTGGTGGGTGCCGAAGCGGGCGTCCTTGTGGCCGCCGACCTGGGGGCTGGGCACGAACTTGTCGTCCTGGCTGATGTCGTTGGCCCGCCGCATGCAGACGAAGCGGCCCTCAACCAGGTTCTCGGGACCCTCGTCCCCCAGGCCCAGCATCTTGATCAGCACCGACAGGTTGTGGGTGTTGCAGCTGACGACCTGCAGGTACTTGTCCTTGCCGACCTCGAGGATCTCGTCGTTGATGCCCCGGGCGTAGGGCTTGCCGAAGCCGAACTCGCTGCCCTGGGCGATGAACAGATCGATGTTGTCCTCGTAGTTCTTGTACCATCTCTCCTTCATGGCGTTGCCCGAGGGGGTGCAGTCCACGACCACCTTGGACAATTCCAGGGCCTCCTCGGTCACCATCTCGGCCTTGATCCCCAGCTTCTTGAAGCCGTCGACCTGTTCCTGGTCGGTCACCAGACGGGCGCCCCGGCGCAGGAGGTTCTGGACCTTGCTGCGGTCGGTCATCAGCGGCGTGCGCTTGTGGAACAGGACCTCGTCGATCCCCAGCTGAGCCTTGAAGTGGGTCAGCAAACCGATCAGAGGTTCCCCGATGGTTCCGGTACCCACCACCAGGACGGTCTTCGAACCCTGCATGGTCATCTCCTTTACTGGGTGACGCTGGTCGCCCGCATCAGGCCTCCGGCAAGGACCACCGTTCATGGGGCAGCACCTCGACGGGACGGGCGAAGAACTTGTCGGTCGGATAGTTGAGCAGGTTACTCACCCTGCTGGTATAGATACAAGCAAATTCCATGACCTGCTGCCCGAAACGGCTGGCGGCGCGGCCTTCCCGGAAAAGGGACTCCCAGTGGGGGTTGAAGGCCCCCTTGAGGACCCGCTGCAGGCGGGCCCGCCTGCCCAGCTGGCGGGCCACCTCGGCCTCCAGCTCCAGGAGGCGGCCGTCCCCGGTCAGGCCCAGGGCCCGCAGGTGGTCCCGTTCGAGGACCAGGTCCTCCAGCAGGTCCTCGACCAGGGCCAGTTCCCGGTACTGGTCCCGCAACGGCAGCATGACCCCCACCTCCTCCTCCACCTCGGGCACGATCATGGCCGTGCGCCAGCCCACGCTCTTCTTGCTGCGCAGGATGTCGCCGTAGGTGTGGTCGCCGAAGTAGAGGATGCGGTCCCCCCCCGTGCCCAGCATCCGCTCCAGGAAGAAGGAATCGCCCCCGACGAAGCACCGGCCCCGGCGGTTGGGCAGGCGGGGGTCGGCCCCCGCGGGCAGGGGTCTGCCGTCGCCGCGGGCCAGGAAGAACCCCGGCTTGCCGGAACTGCAGATCACCAGGTCGAACAGGTCCTCCCACGAGCCCGTGGGACCGCCCACCAGGTGGTCCATGACCGCGGCGGTGTAGTCCGGCTCGCTGTTGGTCAGCAGGAACAGCTGCTTGCCGGCGGCGCGGAACCGCTGCAGCGTGGGCACCAGGTTCGCGTCCCGCAGGAAGAACCGGTCCAGGTCGGCGGTGATGCGGGCCTTCAGGCTGCCGTCGGCGTGGGTGGTGTCCACCGCGGTCCGGATGTCCTCGTACAGGGTGCGGAAACCCACGCGCGGGCCCGCTTCCGGATCGTTCTCCTTCAGATCAACCAGCCCGGTGTAGAGGCTGCCCTCGGGCAGGTCGAACAGGGTGTCGAAGGTGCGGTAGCGGCCGCTGCCCAGCTTGATGCGGCCCTGCTGGTACAGTTCCCGACGCTCCTCCTTTTCCAGGAACCGCATCCCGTGACGGGCCCGGGTGACGTGGTTGTAGGCGTCGATCTTCAGCAGGTGGCCCAGCTTCTTGTCCACCACCAGGCCGCGGACCGCCGCGCGCGGCTCCCAGACCACCCGTCCCGGATCGCGGGGATAGCCCCGGTCACGGACCAGCCGTTCCAGGGCCATCTCGAAGCTGAGACGGTTGAAGTTGTCGGTGTTGTAGATGGCCAGGGTGTGGTCCATGTCGAAGCCGATGGCCTCGATGGTGTGCAGGCGCAGGTTGCGGTTGGTGAAGACGCGGTTGCCCGGTGAAAGTTCCTGGGGAACGGGCGGTATCCGCCCTTCATGCTGGAGGGACGACATCGATACTCTTTCGTCTGGTGTCCTGCGCGCCGGGACCGGATCAGACGTCCGGGGTCAGCGCGAGATCGGCCTCCCGGTTGCGCCGGATGACCTCGGGATGCTCGGGGAACGCCCGGGTCAGCCGGGCCCACCAGCTGGAGGCGTTGTCCCGGTAGTCGAGCTCCCGCATGAGGCTCCAGCCCCGCAGCCAGCCCCGGTGGTTGGCCTCGGCGGCCGTCACCGTGCGCAGGTAGAGCTTGAGGGCCCGCTTGCGGTCCCCGGCGAACCGGGAGCACTCGGCCATGCCCAGCCAGCCGAAGCTGTAACCGGGATCCAGGCCCAGGGTCTGTTCGAACAGGCCCACCGCCTCGCTGACCCGCCCCTGCAGGAGGGCGAGTTCTCCCAGGTAGCGCAAAGGATACAGGTGCAGGATGCGGGTGTCCAGACCCGCGGTGTCGCCGGACCCCGCCCGCTCGAGCAGGGAATGCAGGAGGCGGGTGACCTCCCCCGCCCGCTGGGCGCCGTCCCCCCCGGGCCCCATCCCCCGGCCGAGTCCGGCCAGATCCACGGCAACGGACTGGAGCAGGACGGCCGGGTGCAAGGGCAGAACAGCCAGGGCGGCGTCCCTGACCCGGCAGGCTTCGGCAAGGTCCTCCCGGACCAGGAGGGCGGAGACGAGCTTGGCCGCCAGGTCGGGGAACCAGGGGATTTCGGCCACCTCGGCCGCCGGCCGGTCGGACAGGCGGCGCCAGGCCTGCTGCAGGTGGACCAGCGCAGCGCCCATGCCCGCGGCCGGCAGGACGTCCTGGTCCAGCAGGCTCAGTCCCTGGCAGGCCATGAGGTAGCTGAAGTAGGGCTCGGCGGGACGGGCGTCCCGCATCAGGCGCATGATCTTCTGCTGGCGCTCCCGCTGGCGGAGCACCCGGTCGGGGTTCTGCCCCTCGTTGACCACGACCAGGTCGGCGGGCTTGACTCCCAGCTCGTGCCGCCGGCAGTACTCCTTGAGGGACGGATCCAGGCTCTCGAAGACCGGATGCCGGTAGCGCAGGTTCTGGTCGTTGCGGAAGAGGCGCACCCGGTTGCCGTGCCCGCCCAGGTCCGCGCCGGCCGGATCGACCACCTCGGCCTCGTAGGCCGCGGCGCCCGGATCGTTGAGCAGGCGCTGGAATTCCACCGGCCGCATGGGCTGCAGGTACTCGTCGGCGTCCAGGACCAGGATCCAGTCGCAGCGCGCCTCGGCCAGGGTGCGGTTGCGGGCGGCGGCGAAGTCATCCTCCCAGGGGATCTCCAGGACCCGCGCCCCGTAGCCCTCGGCGATGATCTGGGTGTTGTCGTCCGATCCGGTGTCCGCGACGATGACCTCGTCCACCAGCGCCAGGACGGACTTGATGGCCATGCCGATCGATGCTTCCTCGTTGCGGGCGATCATGCACAGGCTGACGGTTCTTCTTCTCATGGATGCGGGTTCGATCCTCGGCGGCGGTCCGTGGTGTCGTGTTACGCCCTGGTTATCGGCCCGATCGGGCTCCGGTTGACCCTTGATTATGCCGATTTTCCGCCCCCGGAGGGATTCCGTTGCCAAGCGGGCGCGGTCATATCACTATGATTCCATGGATCATCGGGAACGGCACCACGGGATCCCTCCCGGCCCTCCGCCCCGCCTTCCCGGGGCAGGAGCGGCCATGCCAGCCTACGCCCTGCTGGACAACATCCGCAGCGCCTGGAACGTGGGTTCGATGTTCCGGTCGGCCGACGCCGCCGGGCTGGCCGGCCTGTACCTGACGGGGATGACCTGCACTCCCCCCCGGCCCGACCTGGAGAAGACCGCCCTGGGGGCCACCCTGACCGTGCCCTGGGACTACTGGCGGGATCCCGTGGAAGCCGCCCGGGCCGTCCGCGACCAGGGCCGCGCCCTGATCGTCGTCGAGCAGGTCCCCCGCGCCCGGGATTGGCGGGAGTTTACTTTTCCGTTTCCTTGTTGTTTCGTGGTGGGACACGAGGTCGCCGGCGTGAAGCCGGGGATCGTGGAGCTCGCCGACCATGTGGTCCAGATCCCCATGGCCGGCCTGAAGAAGTCCTTGAACGTGGCGGTGTGTTTCGGGATGCTGGCCTTCGCGATCCGCAGCACATGGCTCGACCAGACCGGCGGTTGACACCCGACATGGCGCCCGACCCCCGTTTCCGCTCACCCTGGCAATCGCCCCTGTTCGTACGGTGGGTCGCCTTCGCGCGCGCCGTGCTCTCGGGCCTGCCCGGCCGCGAGGACCGGTTCATCGACCGCCTGGTGACCGATCAGAACGCCAGGGTCCGCGACTTCCTCGCCGGCCGCCCCGCCCGCAAGGTCCTGCTGATCATGCCGCGCTGCGTCAAGATGACCGGCTGCCGGGCCGCCGTCCAGGAATCCCTCGAGGAATGCCTGGCCTGCCGGCGGTGCCCGCTGGGCGACGTGGCCCACCTGTGCCGGGACCACGGCGTCAAGGCCCTGGTGGCCTTCCGCAGCCACATCGCCTTCGAGATGGCCCGCACCGAACAGCCCGACGTGATCATCGCCTCCGCCTGCCGCGACCGCATGATCAAGGCCCTGCGCTCGACCCCCGACCATCCCGCCCTGCTGGCCCCGCTGACGGGGATGCGCAAGATGTGCCTCGACGCCGGCCTCGACATGGTCTGGCTGAAGCAGCAGCTCGAGTTCGTGGCCCCGCCGGCCGAAGCCCCGGACGCGCCGGCAACCCCCGCCGCCCGGGAACTCCCTGCGGACGACGCCCCCCTGCGGGCCGCCCAGGGCTCGTGACCAACCTTCCGGACATCCGGGCCGCCCTGGCGCTGATGCGCCCCCGGCAGTGGCCCATCCTCTCGGCCCAGCTCGCGGTGGGCTGCCTGCTGGGCATGCCCGCCGGACGGGCGGACCAGCCCGGGGACTGGGCCGTCCTGGCCTCCGCCTGGTTCTGCTGGGTCGTGCTGCTCAACGGCGCCACCCTGGCCTTCAACAGCGCCTACGACCGGGACACCGGTCCGGTGGCCTACCTGCCCGATCCCCCGCCGCCCCCGGGCTGGCTGGCGGGCGCCTCCCTGGCGGCCATGACCTGCGGCGTCCTGATCGGCTGGGCGACCGTGGCGCCCGGCTTCGGCCTGGTCCTGGCCGGCTGCCTGGTCCTGTCGGTGCTCTACTCCCACCCCCGCAGCCGCTGGAAATCCCGGCCGGGACTGGACCTGCTGGTGAACGTGGTCGGTTACGGGGCGGGGACGACCGCCGCCGGCCTGCTGGCGGGCAAGGCGGCCTGGGGCGCGGGCCAGGGGCTGGGGACCGCCGACGTCCTCTACGTCGCGGGTTTCGGGCTGCTGTTCGGGTCCTTCTATCCCCAGACCCAGATCTACCAGGCCGCGCAGGATGCGGCCCGCGGCGACCGCACGCTGACCACGGCCCTGGGTCCCCGGCCGGCCCTGAGACTCGCCCTGGTCCTGGGCCTGGCGGCCGGGGCGGCCTTCGTGGCGGCGGTCTGGCTGCACGGCCGACCGGGCCTGCCGTACCTGCTGGTCGCGGCCCTGATCGCCTGGTGCGGGCACGTCCTGTGGTGGGAACGCCGGCAGGAACGGCTGGACGTCCCCGCGCAGGAACGCGCCATGTACCGGGCGTTGAAGCTGTGGGCGGTGGTCGATGCGGCCCTGGTGGCGGGCCTGTTCCTGGGCTAGACGTAGATGCGGCGCCGCCGGCTGATCTCGCCCGAGAAATTCGCGCCGAGCGCGGCGAACTCCGTCAGGACCTGATCCACCAGCTGCACCTTGTCCTTCAGCGGCAAGAACGCGGACTTGAACCCGTTCATGACCAGCCCCAGCACCTCGTCCTGGCTCAGGTCGTACTTCTCGACGGCCAGGCGGTACTCGTTGGTCACGGTCGTGCCCGAGACCAGGCGGTTGTCGGTGTTCAGGGTGACCCGCAGCCCCTCTTCCATGAACCGGCGGATGGGATGGCTCTGGAAGTCGGGGATGGCCTTGGTCTGCAGGTTGCTGGCCAGGCAGATCTCCACGGGGATGCGGCGGTCGTTGACCCACTGCATCAGGTCCGGATCCTCGATCAGGTGCGTGCCGTGGCCGATCCGGTGGGCGCGGCAGTAGTGCAGGGCCTGGTGGATGCTGGGAGCGCCGAAGGCCTCGCCGGCGTGGATGGTGATGTTCACGTTGTTGTTCAGGACGCGCTGGAAGGCCTCCATGTGATCCTTGGCCGGATAGTCCTTCTCCGCCCCGGCCAGATCGAAGCCGACCACGCCCCGGCCCTTCCAGCGGACGGCCAGGTCGGCCAGCTCGAGGCTCGACTGGGGCGAGATGTGCCGGATGCCGCAGATGATCTGCCCGCAAATGATCCCGTACTGCCGGCGCGCCCGGTCCAGGCCCGCCTGCACCGCGGCGACGATCTCCTCGTACCCGAGGCCCTTGCTGATGTGCAGCAGGGGCGAGTAGCGGACCTCCATGTAGCGCACGTTCTCGCGGTGGGCGTCCTCGGCGAGTTCGTAGGCGATCCGGGTCAGCTCGTCCTTCTGCTGCATGAGCTTCAGGGTGATGTCGAAAACCCGCAGGTAGTCCACCAGGCTCTGGCAGTCGTCGGGGACCTGGCAGACGGCCCGGACGTCCTCGTCGGTCCGGAAGTCGAAGCCCAGGTCGTGGTGGGCGGCCAGCTCCCGGACGGTGTCCAGGCGCAGGGACCCGTCCAGGTGGACGTGGAGGTCGGTCTTGGGCAGGGCATGGAGGAAGTCGAGGCTGGGCCGGTTTGCCGTGGGGCGAGCGCTCCCGGGTGTCGCCATTTCTTGATCCTCCGTTATCAAATCGGCGTAACTTCCATATAAAAATTATCGATGCGGGCGAAGTGTTTCTCCAGCGGACAAGGGGCGACTCATTCCCTTGAGGCCTTTGAAACGACTTCGATTTCTCCGGCGGTGATTAGCCATATCACCGCGGAAACCCGCATCGAAAAGAGGTGGCGGAACCACCACAGGCGGAAACCGCCTGCCCGTGATTATACGAAAGAGCGACACTGGAATGCAAGCCCCATCTTATTTTTCTGGTCCCGGGCCGGAAGGGGGCCCGGAAGCCTAATCCACGCAGGCAAAGGAGATTGGACAAGCACGGGGCCAAACTGTATATTCTTCGAACCGACCCCATAGCGCCTACGGGAGCCGTTATTCATGAGGAGAGTGCCAATGTCGCAGGTAAACCACCGTGGGTTTGCGCCTGTCGTTTTCCTGACCGCCTTGATCGCCATGCTGGCCGTACCCGCCCTGACCCTGGCCGCCGACCCCTCCGGGGAATGGCTCGGCAAGGCCAAGAACGCCGACGGCGACGAATTCGAGATCACACTCTCCCTCGAAAAAGTCACCGGAGGCTGGGCCGCGACCCTGACCGACGAGACCATCGGCGACGTCGAATTGACCGACATCCTGGTCACGGGCAACTCCATCAGCTTCCGTTACCAGCCCCAGGGCGTCCCCTTCCCGGCCCACTTCCTCGGCACCTACGACCCCGAAGAGGACCAGCTCGCCGGGACCTTCGCCATCCGGGGCTCCAGCCGTTTCGTGAAGTTCAAGCGCATCAGCGGCGGCGACATGCCGGTGGCCGCCCAGACCGAACCCAAGGAGCCGGTCCGCATCCGCCACGACTACCGCCTGGGGCTGAACGGCCGCCTCTCCTACTGGGGCGCCCCTCACACGGTGAAGGACGAGACCTACAACCTCAACGACGTCACCAGCGGCGCCGGCGGCAACCTCGACGGAGCCGTCTACCTGTACATCCAGGACGGTTTCTGCCTGTACGGCCGCGTCTACCGCGGCGGGCTCAACTTCACCGACGACCCGGACAAGCTGGGCCAGTGGGACGAGATGGGGATCTCCAGCGAAAGCTACCTGACCCTGGACGGCTGGGACCTCGGCATCCGCGGCTTCCTGGGCAACAAGGTCTTCCCCAAGAGCAACTTCAATCCCTACCTGATCGGCGGCATGGGCAAGGTCAACTGGGAACTGAACGCCACGGGCCGCGGCAGCGAGGTCCTCTCCATCGAGCGGACTCCCCTGGAGGGCTCGGACTGGGTCTTCAACGCGGGCATCGGCTGCGAGTACGAACTCTCCCAGAAGCTGCAGCTGGAGTTCGAATGGCTGTGGCGCTACTTCCGGACCGAGGACGACGTCCTGTGGGCCGACGTGGACCGGAACTGGTCCCACACCCACGCCTGGGTCTTCAGCTTCGGCGCGAGCTACGGCCTCTTCTAGTCCGGACCCGGACGATCATACCGGCAAAAAGGCCGGTTCCCGCGGGAACCGGCCTTTTCTTGCGCCCTTTGCCGGGGGATCAGGTCCCGGCGGCGTAGTCGTTCAGGTAGGCGACCTGCTCGGCGGTCAGGACGTCGAGGCCGCAACCCATCGTCTCCAGCTTGATGCCGGCGATCAGCTGGTCCTGCTCCTCGGGGATGTCGTGGACCGTCGTCTCCAGGCCCTGACCCTCCCTGGCCAGGCGCACCATGGACAGGAACTGGTTGGCGAAGCTCATGTCCATGACCTCGCTGGGATGGCCCTCGGCCGCCGCCAGGTTCACCAGCCGGCCCTGCGCCAGCACGTAGATCCGGCGCCCGTCCTTCAGGGTGTACTCCTCGCAGTTGGTCCGGACGGTCCGCTTGCTTGCGGCCATCTTTTCCAGGTCGACCAGGTTGATCTCGCAGTCGTAGTGCCCGGTGTTGCAGACGATCGCCCCGTCGCGCATGACCTCGAAGTGGCGGCCGGTGATGACGTCCTTCATGCCGGTGGCGGTGATGAACACGTCGCCCACCCTGGCGGCCTCGTCCATGGTCATGACCCGGTGGCCGTTCAGGATGGCCTTGAGGGCGGCGGTGGCCTTCACCTCGGTGGCGATGACGCTGGCGCCCAGGCCCGCGGCCCGCATGGCGCAGCCCGAGCCGCAGTGGCCGTAGCCGACGACCACGAAGTTCTTGCCCGCCAGCAGCACGGAGGTCGCCCGCAGGATGCCGTCGATGCTGGACTGGCCGGTGCCGTAGACGTTGTCGAAGTCCCACTTGGTCTCGGCGTCGTTGACGGCGATCACGGGATACTTCAGGGCCTTGTCCGCGGCCATGGCCCGCAGGCGGTGCACCCCGGTGGTGGTCTCCTCGGTGCCGCCGATGATGGTGGCGGCCAGCTCGGGGTGGCGGTTGTGGACCGAGAAGATCAGGTCGGCGCCGTCATCGAGGGTCAACGTGGGCTTGAACTCGAGGGTCTTGTCGATGCACCAGTAGAATTCCTCGGTGTTCATGCCGTGCCAGGCGTAGATGCTGATGCCGGCCTTGGCCAGGGCGGCGGCCACCTCGTCCTGGGTGGACAGGGGGTTGCAGCCCGACCAGCTGATCTCGGCCCCGGCCGCGGCCAGGGTCTCGACCAGCACCGCGGTCTCCTTCGTCACGTGCAGGCAACCGGCGATCCGCATGCCCTTGAGGCTCTGCAGCGCGGCGTGCTCCTCGCGCAGGGCCATCATCACCGGCATGCGGCTCTCGGCCCAGTCGATCTTCATCCGCCCCTTCTCGGCCAGGTCCAGGTCACGGACCTTGAACCGGGGACCCTCGCTGTACTTTCCGCTCATCGATTCGCTCCTTGGTTGGGTCTTTTATGAATCCACTCGATCGTATCCTCAGCCTCGAACGAGGGTCTGGCTCCGGTCACCAGCTGCACCTCCGGCCAGTCGACCTTGCCCCCGCCCGGCAATCCGTTCTCCCCGGTGGTCACCGGTCCGCGCCGCACGTGGTTGACGACCTCCAGGCCCGCGGCGGTCAGGAAGCCTTCGATCTCCTCGCGCTCGAACCCCAGCCACTGGTGGGCCAGCTCCCGGCGCATCCATTCCTGGTCGTGCCTGCAGAAGGTGGTCACGGTCAACCGCCCTCCCGGCCTGATCACCCGGGCCATCTCCAGCACCGCCTGCGCAGGACGGGCGACATGGTGCAGGACCATGGCGCAGTTGCAGGCGTCGAAGCAGGCGTCGCGGAACGGCAGGCCCACCGCGTCGGCGTTGCACAGGCGCACCCGTTCCAGTCCCTGCCGGCGGCAGAGGGCGGTCGCGCGGGCCAGCATGACGGCCGAGTTGTCGATGGCCACCACCGTCCCCCCCGCGGCCGCCAGGACGGGCAGCAACGCGCCGGTGCCGGTGCCGATGTCGAGCACCCGGATGCCCGGGGCCGCCAGGGCGGCGACCATCCCGACCCGCAGGTCGGGATGCTCGAACTGGGAGCGGAAGTCGTCCCACCGGTCGGCGATCGCGGCGAAGAAGTCCCGCGATCCGGCATTCCGCTCGGCCAGGACCGCGGCCACGCGCGCGTCGTCATCGGCGCCGGAGGCCAGGCCCCCGGCGGCGGCCAGCACCGTCCGGAAGAGATCCTCTCCTCCGGGAAAGGCGGTCGGATCGACCGTCCTCTGCCAGCTGCGGGTCCCTTCCTTCCGCTGGACGAGCCACCCGTGGTCGCGCAGGACCCCCAGGTGCTTGGACACCCTGGGCTGGCTCAGTCCGGTGGCTGCGACCAGTTCCTGGACGTTCAGCTCCTCCCGGGCCAACAGACGCAGCAGGCGCAGGCGGCATTCGTCGCTCACCGAATGGAACAACGCGGCCGGATCAGGCTGAGCGTGCACGGACGACCTCCAGGGTTTCGACTGCCGGAAGGCCCATGATAAGACCCGGGATTGGGGTCCCGCAAGCACAATATTCCAATATTGTTATTAAATGATATTAGCCTTTGCGGGCCGCGAACCACAGCAAATCGGTCAAAGGGAGGACCGGGAGGCCCGGCGCGACGTCCGCGAGCGCACCGGCGATCTGCCCCAGGCAGCCCGGATTGGTGGTGACCACCAGATCGGCCCCGGTGGCGGCCAGATTCTCCGCCTTGCGGCGGGCCAGGATCCCGGACAGGTCCGGATACCGCAATCCCCAGGCGCCCCCGCTGCCGCAGCAGACCTCCGGTTCGGCCGGTTCCACCAGCTCCAGGCCGGGGATGCCCCTCAGCAGCCGGCGGGGTTCGGCGACGATCCCCTGCCCGTGACGCAGGTGGCAGGGATCGTGGAACGCCACCTTCAAGGGGACCGGGCGCAAGGGCGGCAGGGAAAGGCGCGTCAGGATCTCGGTGGCGTCGAGGACCTCCCCCGCGAGTTCCCCCGGGACGCTTTTCAGTTCGTGCCCGCAGCCGGAGGCCTCGACCAGGATCCAGGGGCCCCCGTCCGCCGGGGCGGGGCCGGGGCCGAACGCCTCCCGGTTGCGGCGGTGGCGATCCTCGCGCCCGCGGCCGTCCCCGGTGTGGGCGGCGAGCGCCCCGCAGCAGGCCTGGCCCTGGGGAACGTCCACCCGGCAGCCGCACCGGCGCAGGAGGTCCAGCAGGCGCCGCGAGGTTCCGGGCATGAGGCCCTCGTTGGCGCACCCCCGGAAGAAGAGAATGTCCGGGCTTGCGACCCGAGATTCGGGGCCAACCGTCGCGGACGGGGACGGATCCTCGACGCGGCCTGCGGCGGCGCCTGCAGCGGCGGCGATCAGGCCGTTCAGCAGGCGGACGACCCCCTCATCCGCGGAGGGCGACCGGGGCAGCGAACCCAGCAGCCGGGGCAACCGCCCCAACCCGCCCGGGGCGCGGGCGAGCCGCGTCCGCCAGCCTGGTCCGAGCAGCCCTCGCAAGAGGCCGCTCGCCAGGGTGGCGGCGGCCGCCGCCGTCCGCAGGAAACGGACCGAGGACAGCCGGCGGATCAGGGGCGCCGGCAGGGCGGGTCCGCTCGACCAGCCCGCGGGCGATCCCGCCGCGGCGAAGGCCAGGTCCTGCCCGTACTCCAGCAGGGAGTACGGCACTCCGCTGGGACAGGCCGACTCGCAGGCGCGGCAACCGATGCACTGGTCGAAGGCCGCGAGGAACGAGGGTTCGGCCGCGTCGGCCCGGCCCCCGAGGATCTCGTCGAGCAGGATCAGGCGTCCGCGCGGGGACTGCACGTCGTCCCCGGTGGCCAGCCAGGTCGCGCAGTGGGGCAGGCACAGCCCGCACTGCACGCAGGAGCGCAGAAGGGTCCTCAGTTCCGTCTGCATCCCGTCGGTCATCGCAGGCGCCATTATCCTTCCTCGAGCCATGCCGGGGTTTCCAGGCGGCCATCCGGATCGAAGATGCGCTTGAGCCCGCGCAGGTACGCCGCCGGCACGTCCTCGGCCGGCCGCGGCAGGGGCGCGGCGCGGCCGCCGCGGCACACCGCGTCGGCGAACCAGGGCGCCGGGTCGGTGACGGACTCCGGCGTCCAGACCAGCCAGGGGTCGGCCTGCAGGACGGCGCGCCGCAGACGCACCGGCAGGACGTTCTGCCCGGGATCGGCCGCACCCGCCGGCAGGCCCAGGAGGTCCCAGTCGCTCCCGGCCGCCGCCCACCCCGGCAGCAGGCCCCGGGCGGCCAGTTCGGTCGGACCGTCGCGGAACGGGACCACCGCCTGCGCGGTGCACTCCAGACCGGCCTGGCGGGCGCATTCCCCGACGAGGCGGCCCAGGGCCCCCAGGTCCCAATCCGTGTCCCGTCCCGGGGCCGTCACGATCAGCGTCCCGCCTCCTGGGGCCTCCAGATCGACCAGGCAGACCGGACCCGGCTGGTTCGGCCGCTCCCGCAATCGCCGCAGCAGGGGTTCGAGCGCGGGCCAGTCGAGGGGGACGCCCCCTGCGGTCTTCAGGCCCCAGATCCCCAGATGGGCGGGGCAGGGCCGCAGCTGGAAGGTGGCCGCCTGCATCTCGACGAAGACGCGGCCCGACCCGCAGAGGGCGTGGGTGAAATCGTAGCCCGCGACGTTCTTGAACACCGGGGCGCCGGTGTGGAAACGGCGGCCGTCCCCCGTGACGGCCCACAGTTCGAGCAGGCAGTCGCGGACGGATCCGGACCCGCCCAGGACCGGCCCGGTGACCAGGTCGGCGACCGCCTCGCCCACCGTCCCGGCGGTCGCCAGGCCCCAGCTGCCGGCCGGCCTCGGCAACCACGCCCCCAGAGGCACCCAGAGCCCCCGGTCCATGGCCGCGGACTGGAGGTCGGCCAGGCAGGCGGATGCGGGCGCGCGGGCGGTCAGGCTCTCCCACTGGAAATCCACCGACTCGGGCGGCTCGGGACAGGGCGCGAACGACGCGCCGGGCGCGGGCAACAGCTTGCCGGGATTCAGCAGGCCCTGCGGATCGAACAGCGTCTTGACCTCGTGGTGCAGGCGTGCCGACTCGGCGTCCAGCATCCAGGGCAGGACGTGGAGCTTCTCGATGCCGATCCCGTGCTCGCCCGAGACGCTGCCCCCCAGTTCGAGAGCCCGGGCGATGATGGCGTCGGCCGCGGCGTGGGCGGCGCGGGCCTGCTCGGGATCGGTGTCGTCGTAGTGGACGCCCGGGTGCAGGTTGCCGTCCCCCGCGTGGAAGGCGGTGGCGATCTCCACGCCCCAGCGGGCCTTGATGTCCTGGATGTCGCGCACCAGGAGCGGCAGCCGGCCCAGGGGCACGACCACGTCCATGGTGACGTAGCTGGGCGCCAGGCGGCCGACGGCCCCGAAGGCCTTCTTGCGGCACCGCCACAGGGCCAGGCGCTCGGCCTCGTCGGCGGCCGTCTGGACGTCCCGCGCGCCCCCGCGGCGCAGCAGATCCGCCGCCCGCGCGGCGTCCCCGGCGGTCTCCTCGGCCGCGCCGGAGAACTCGAGGATCATGGCGGCCTCGACGTCGGTGGGGAAGCCGAAGGCGAAGGCCTTCTCCACCGCCTCGAGCATGGCCTGGTCCACGATCTCCACCGCCACCGGCAGCAGCCCGGAGCCCAGGAGGTTCACCACCGCGGACACGGCGTCGTCCAGGCGGGGGAAGACCGCCAGCAGGGTGGCGACGCTCCGGCCGTCGGGCGTGAGCTTCAGATCGGCGGAGGTGACGATCCCGAGGGTCCCCTCGCTCCCGCAGAGCAGGGACACCAGGTCGAAGCCGCGCTCGAGGGGCAGTCCGCGGCCGGTGCCGGCCGGCTCGCCGCGGGCATCGCACCAGCGCAGGCGTCGCAGATGCTGCAGGGTGACGCCGTGGCGCAGGCAGTGGGGTCCGCCGGCGTTCTCGCCGATGTTGCCGCCGATGGTGGCGGCGCTCTGGCTGGAGGGGTCGGGAGCGAAGTGCAGGCCCGAGGGCCGGGCCAGGGCGCTGATGCGCTCGTTCAGCAGGCCGGGTTCGACGGTGACCGTCCGTCCCAGGGGATCGACCGGGCCGCAGCCGAGCAGGCGGGAGGTGCCCAGGACCACCCATCCGTCCCCGGGCAGGGCACCGCCGCTGAGGCCGGTCCCCGCGCCGCGGCACACCAGCGGCCTCCGCTCACGGGCGGCCTGCCGCACGATGGCGCGCAATTCCGGCTCGCCCGCGGGCAGGTAGACCGCCGCAGGCCGGCCCAGGGCCAGGTGCGAGGCGTCCCGCGCGTACACCGACAGCGACGCCGCATCGGTCAGCGGACCGGAGCCGCCGCTTGCGCCGGGGCGGCTCGCACGGGACTGACCGGGCATGCTCACGGGCTACCTCCAGGGTGGCGTTCAACCCATCCGGTCGGCCTGGGCTTCGACCCTGCGCCCCCGAGCGCGGCGCGGCAGACGTCCCAGCCCGCCGAGAACGTCCTCGACCATGGTGGCCATGGTCGGCAGCAGCACCGAGGTCAGGAAGGTGCTG
>Ga0180009_10004547_pt1 | contig 15260 bp, 14 predicted proteins | sample OS_PC_MetaG_FD_123537 | JGI IMG/M metagenome (GOLD analysis project Ga0180009, IMG submission 123537) | Groundwater microbial communities from the Aspo Hard Rock Laboratory (HRL) deep subsurface site, Sweden - OS_PC_MetaG | ecosystem: Environmental > Aquatic > Deep subsurface > Groundwater...
ATGATCCTGACCTTGTCATGTCCACCCTTGCATTCAAGATAAAAGATGAAAGGGAAATTACAGATCCAAAAGATGTAAAAGTCACCTTTGATCAAAACGGGTTTGCCCTTTATTTTTCAAGGGCCCAGATCCCTTATCCCAGGGACAGGGAAACCCGGGCGGATTTTTACAAGCACCTTGGATTTTACGCCTATAAAAAAAGTTTTCTGGATAAACTGGTAACACTTCCCACAGGAACCTGCGAGCATATTGAAAAACTCGAACAGCTCAGAGTGCTTGAATTCGGTTACCGGATCAAGGTAGTCATCACCTTGTATGACTCCCCTGAAATTGATCTGCCCGAAGATATCAACCGGATTGAAACCCTGCTTTCATATTGTTAATATAAAAATGAGATCTCACTATAAAATAGTTCATACCACCTGCCACACTCAGTGGGGGGGACTTGAAAAAAGAATCTACAATGAATCGGTGTGGATGGAAAAAAACGGACATCAGATTATCATTGTCGCTCCCAAGGATACGCCGTTGTTATTAAAAGCAAAGGCCCATGGATTTAAAGTTTATGAAATCGAGTTTAACCTGTTTTCCATGATAAAGGATTACAAGTTTTTAAACCGTATTTTTTACAATGAAAAACCCGATATTATTAATACCCATGGAAACAAGGACTCAAAGTTAGCCCTTTTTGCAGCAAAAAGATCAAAGGTTCCCTTAAGAATTCTGTCCCGGCATATCAGTGCCCATGTGAGAAGCTCCTGGTATAATCGAATGGTATATAAAAAGCTTTGCCACTATATCTTTACAACAGCAGATTATACCACAAAACATCTTAAAAAAGTGTTTAAACTCAAAGATGTGCAGATCTTTTCCATGCCAAGCGGTATTGTTGAACCTGATCATCTTTTGGAAAAAACAGAGGCAAGAAAGATGCTGGCCATAGAACTTGGTCTTGATCCGGAAACAAGGTTTATCGGTTTTGTGGGAAGGGTATCGAAAGACAAAGGCGTTTCAGCCATCCTTGAAGCATTTCAAAAAGTCAAACCAGCTCTGCCCGGCTATCATGTTGCCATAGTGGGAGAAGGAACGAGCGACTACATAACTTTTCTTAAAACCCTGGCAACGACCCTTAAGATAGATGACCATATCCATTTTACAGGATTCAAAGAGGATGTCTGGCCCTATTACAGGGCACTGGACTTAAAGATTCTGCCATCTGTAGATGTTCACGGCATCCCTTTTGAAGGCGTTCCCCAGGCACTCCTGGAGGCCATGTTCTCTGAATGCCCGGTCATTGGTTCAAGAAGCGGCGGTATCGTTGATATCATTGATCACGAAAAGACAGGGCTTTTGTTTGATGCATCCAATCCATTGGATCTTGCCGATAAGATCCTTCAGACACTGAAATATAAAAACACAACCATAAAACGGATTGAAACTGCCCGGGAGCTTGTAAAAAAACATCACACCATTGATGCAATGGGCAGGAATGTCAACCGAATCTACCGGCTTCACCAGGTCAAGCTGGACCGCAGGCACTTTTAGCGGTTTCTTTTTTGTCGTAAAAACACAAAACCGTTTAAAAGAGCATAGGTTGCAAAAAACAGCAACAGTTGTGCCATTACCTTGGCTACCACCTCTCCTGCCGATAGATATTGAATAAAAACATAAATCAAAAAAATCGATGATGAAAGATTAAATCCGACGACCACAAGGTACTTGGCAATTTCCAGCAGGTTGGGAGCATCTTTATATGAAAAAGTAAAATATTTATTGGCTGAAAAATGAATCATAACAGATAAAATCCTGGCCAGAATTGATGCAGTGACAAACCCGCATGACAGATTGATCAGGAGGATATAGGCTCCAAAATCAGCAATGGTGGAAAACATGCCGGACAGGGAATACTTGAGCAGTTGTTTGAACCGGAAGGTAAACCACCAGAGAAACAGGGTTTTATAAATCATAAATGAATCAGATACAGGATTGAAGCTTGAAACCGAATTATTGTCCTCATATACCGTGGTGATGGTGACTTCCTTTACAGGAACCTTTTTTTGAACCAGTGTCAAAAGCATTTCCAATTCATAGGCATACCGATCTGATCTCAATGCAAGAAGTTCTTCCAGCAATGAACAGGGAATTCCCCTGAGTCCTGTTTGTGTGTCTGATATGGTTTGACCGACAAGTCCCCTGAACATCAGATAAGTGGCCTTGTTTCCCAGCAGGCTTCTAAGGGGTACGTTTCCTTTAAACTTCCTTACGCCTAAGACCAGTGAACCAGGATGTTTTTTTATTGACCCGATGATTTTATCCACATCTTCGGGCAGATGCTGTCCGTCGGCATCAACGGTTATGACACTGGTGCAAGAGATTCTATAGTCTTTTACATGCCGAAAACCGGTCCGTAATGCGGCTCCTTTCCCCTGGTTTGCCTCATGATATAATACAAGGGTCTTTGGGATGGTTTCAACCTGCTCAAAAACAGATTTAAATTCCGGGCCGCTGCCATCGTCCACAATAATGATCTTTGCCACATCAAAGCCAGCAATTTGTTCCACAATATTTGACAGTGTTTTTTTATCGGGTCTGTATGCAGGAATTATAACAACCGGGTTCATTTTTATATTTACTCAACCTAAAATAGTTTAATTAATTTTATATTCTTATCTTCAGCCGTTTGCGTTCCTTCCTTTCTTATCCTAAAAAAGCCCTGGTTTTCAAATGTTTTATCAACAAACGGATGTATCCACTCAATAACAGGCGGGTCAGGATGATTGAAGAATACATAATCATACTGCTGAAGGCTTGATAAAAAGATGTCTTTGTTTTGTACAGGGAAGCCGCCATGATTTACCCTGTCTGGCAGAAGATGATACAAAAGCTTTATGCCCAGGTGGTGATCATTGGTTCCGGGGACAACACATATTAAGTTTTCTTTTTTCTTTTCCATATTCATTTCAATCTTTTGGGCGATAAGCTCAGCTTCTTTATCATGGCTGTCCCGGTGAAAAGTGGTTTCAATTCTGGAAATCCCCAAAACCAGGAAACCAAACAGGATAAAAGAATAAAGCATTTTATTGGAAACCGTATTCTTAAAGAAGGTATGGTCCACAAATAAAAGCACTGCAAAAAAAACCATCTGGGAAAAAAAGATGTTCAGATACCGTGTCAAGCCTATGGTATGATCGTAACTTACCCCGACATTGAAAATAATGATCTGCAGAAAATACATCAGTATAAGATATATAACAAAAGATACAGACAATATTTTAAGGAGTCGCGCATATCGATTTTGATTTTTGATGCCAGCTTTATTATAGATTTTTATCCAGAAAAAAATGACGGCCAGATACCAGAAAATATACGGGATATTCAGCCTGTCTGCAGGCCCGATAAATATATCTCTAATAAAAAGAAAAAACCCTTTTTGGATATTTTCATTGGAAAATATTTGCAGCGAGTGTTTGATAGTTTCCATATTCACTGCAGTATTAAATTTTAAAAACCCCATTGCCTGGCAGTGGTCTGTCCAGGTTTGTTTCAGTACAAACAGGATGCTCCCGATAAAGACGACAAATACAATGGATGCAACCCTGGTTTTCCTGTCAAGATCTTTGTGAAAAACAAGATCAAAAAAAATAATAATTAATAAAAAAAAGCCCAGAGCAAACCCGATTTCCTTGATTAAGAAAAGAAAACAGATGGGCAAAGAAATTGTCAACAGGGTCAAAAGACCTGGCTTTTCCCTGAAATATATCCACAGAACGCTAAAAAAATAGATGGAAAGAAGATAATCCACCTGTAATTTTGTAAAAATACTGCCGGAAAAAAGCGTTAATAAAATTACCAGAAGGCACAGGAATATCAGTGTTCTTTTTAGGTCGTCTTTTTTTAAAACAACAAAAAGTGAACTGATTAAAAGTATGTTTTGAGCAAAATAGGAAATTGCTGGATTATATTTCCCTGCCAATGTGTAAAACAAATACTGAAAAATAGAAGTCCCGGGCGTATATGCCAGATGTCTTGCAATAATGGCTGTATTTGAATCCGGCAGATGATGATTCAAATATAAATATTTTCCGATAATCCCCCAATATACATAATCGTCAATCACAGTAAACTTCATGCCGATGGAAACCAGGGATGAAACCACAATCAGTGACAAAAGCACCATGAAAAGCTTTACAGGGAAAAAAGCCTGCTCTTTTTTCCGGTTGTACCAGGCATCAATGCTGCAAACAGCAGACAATATAACACCTGAATAAATGATAAACCAGGTTCCTTGTTTCAGATAATTTGACACGGCAAAAACAAACAGCAGCAGGCCGACCAATGAAGCAGAAAAAATCGGGGCATAGGCAACATCCATCTTAAGCCATCGGCTGGATGCATAGACAAACCCGAAAAACCATAAAACCGTTAAAAAAATCTCCATCATGTCCTTAATTGTCTGGAAATTTGGTGTCTAAAAAAGAGTCAAGACCTTTTTGTTTTAAATATAACTTTGCATACTTATAAAAGGTTCCCTCAAAATTTCCAAAGGCAATGATAAAACCGGGCCAACCGTCTAGAAATCCCAGTTTTAAAAAATAAAGCGTAAATGCGGCCCATAACCCATGCAGCAATGCCTTGAACATTCCGGATGGCTGTCTGGTTTCAAACAGTTTTTGCGCGCCAAGGGTGGAGTACCGATTGGTTTTATGAATCACTTCTTCAAGATTTTTAAACGGCACCTGAAAGATATGGGCGTTAAAATATCCGCATTTTTTATCACTGATCACTTCATACCGCTCATGAACCGCATCGTTTTTAAACTTCAGCACCCCTTTTTTGAATAACTGGGGTTGTCTGTAGTCAGGAAAAAATCCAGCATGCCGGATCCATTTTCCCATAAAATAATTTCTTCTTGGGACATAATAGGCATCAAGGCTGTCTTTTGAATGAATAATTTTTTGTATCTCTTCTCTGGCCTGATTCGTACACCGCTCATCAGAATCCAGGCTGAAAATCCATTCATGGCTGCAGGCGTCAATGGCTTTGTTTCTCAGCTCACCAAATCCGTTAAACGGTATCTGGACGACCTTGGCGCCAAACTCTTTTGCAATGGCGGAGGTATTGTCCGTGCTGAACGAGTCTGCAACAACAATTTCATCGGCCCATTCAACACTTAAAAGGGCCTGTCTTATCTTCTCTTCTTCATTAAAGGCAATAATATAAACAGATAGCTTGGTCATCATTTTTTTCTTTTCTTTTATCTACATAAATCTTGTCACAGGTTCATCGTTTTTATCCCGGCATTACAAAAATAAGCGTCAGACGCCATTGCCTGTTCAAGAAGTTCATCGTTTTGATCAATTGCAATTCTTGTATTTTCCTTGTGCCACAAGTGATAACAAATCGCCCTGAACGGATGCTCTTTTCTTTTAATACCATATTTATACAGCCTTACAACTATTTCCGAGTCTTCTCTTCCCCATCCTTTAAATTCCTGGTTAAATCCGTTTACCGACAAAAGGTCATCTTTAAAAAATCCCATGTTGCACCCCCGAACCCCGGATAATTTAGAAGTGGTGTATGACGGGAAAAAAGGGAGCCTGAAAATATGATGGCTGTTTGAAACCCTTGAGGCAAAGACATGTTGTAAAAGACAAAACAAAGAGGTGGTATCTTTAAAGGAAAAATCATGACTGCCCTCTTTGCTGACAATCACCCGTTTCCCTTGAAAAAAGAATCCTTTTTGAGCCAGAAAAAAATGATCTGCAATAAAATGCCTTGATGGGATGCAATCTCCGTCAAGGAAAATCAAATACTTAGAACTTGATTTGAGGATTGCCTTGTTCCTGATTTCTGCCAGCCTGAATCCGTCATCCTCGTGCCAGACATGATGGATCAAGATATCATTTTTTTCAAGATATGGGTTAAGCATTTCCCTGGTATCATTATTTGAACCGTCATCTGCAATGATGATTTCTTCCGGACAGCGGGTCTGGTTCAAAAGGCCGTCCAATACTTTTTTCAATGCATCCGGCCTGTTATAGGTGCTCACAATGACGGCGATGTTCATATCTGCTTTATCTTTTTATCAATTGTCACAAACACATCCTCAACACTTAAATCCTTCATGCAGCTGAAATGGGAACAGGGGTGTTTGGCATAGCATGGGGCACAATCCATTTTTTTTTGAATAATGGTATGAATGTTACCGTAAGGACCTGTTCTGACAGGATTGGCCGGACCAAACACGGCAAATACCGGGACATTTAATGCTGCAGCGATATGCATGGGTCCTGTATCATTACACACAAAAAAAGCGGCTTTCCCAATCAATGCAATCAGATCTTTTAAGCCTGTTCGCCCTGCAACTGAAATTGCTTTGCCATTTGAGCATGCCACAACCTGTTCGGCAATACCCGCTTCAGCTGCACTTGCAATCACAATGGTGGGAAGGGCAAGTTTTGATGCAAGCTCACCAAATTTTTGTGCCGGCCAGCGGTTTGCAGGCTTACCTGCCGAAGGCGCCATCACAATAAAATCTTGCGGCAATTGGTTCAGTATGGCTGGGTTTGGATCATAGGGCGCAAAGGGATATTCGATCCTATCGGTGGAACACCCCATGAATTTAGCAATTTGCTGGTATCGGTCAATGGCATGAATATTCATATTGCCATGAATCTTATGGGTATAAAAAAACGGGCTGCCCTCATCAGATTCTTTAAACCCGAGTCTTATTTTTGCCTTTGAAAAATAAGTGATGATTCCAGATCTCAGCAGTCCTGAAAGATCTATGGACACATCATAATGGGCCGCTTTCAAACCGTTTCTAAGTTCATTGATCTCTTTAAGGGTATGATTCAGATTGTTAATTTTCTTCCACTGGTCTTTTTTTATCACCCATAACCTGTCAATCATGGGGTGGCCTTCAAGAAATTTATGCAGGCCATGGGCCACGACCCAGTCAATTCTGGCATTGGGAAACCTTTTTTTAACTACTGACAAGAAAGGAAGGGAATGGACAATGTCGCCAAGGGCACTGGGTTTGATGATCAATATACTTTTTATGTGGTCAAACAAAGACTTCCCCTTAAGATTGCTGCCGGCTGTTTTTCAAAAGAGACTCGCAGGTTTCCATGACCATGTCAACACTGATTTTATCCATGCACTCATGGTCTTTCGGGCATTCATCTTTCAAACAAGGGCTACAGGGAACAGGTACCCTGACCATAACACTGTTTTGATTTGAGGCACAGGTGGCAATATGATCCGTGGACCCAATCACGGCGACCTGGTTGATATCCAAAGCCGCTGCCGCATGCATCAGCCCTGAATCATTGGTAATAAACAGCGAACACTTCTTGATTAACGCAAAGGCCTGGCCAAGCGTTGTTGTACCGGCAATATTGACACAGCAACCCTCAGACAGACCGGCAATATAATCTCCAAGCTTAACATCTGCAGGGCCGCCGAAAATCAGCACCTTAACCTTGAATTTTTGTGTCAGTTTTTTACAAATATCAGCATACCTTTCCGGAAACCATCGTTTTGCTGTTCCCCCGGTTGCTCCCGGATTAATGCCGATGACAGGTCGGGATAAATCAAATCTCTTGAGTTCTAAAAACCGGTCGGCAAATACCCGGTCGGATTCAGAAAGAAATAAATCAAGGTCTCTGCCGTCATCTGCCAGGCAAACGCCTTTCAGGATACCGATATAATAATCAATCAAATGCCCTTTTTTCAGCGCTGGATTTAACTTTATGCTTCTGTTTAAAAGAAACCCTCTTGCATCGGTGTTGTAACCGACCCGCTCTTTTATGCCGGCTAAAAAGGAAATCAGTCCTGCTTCAAAGGCATTCTGCATCAAAATGGCCAGATCAAACCTACACGCTTTTAACTCCCTGACAAGGGTTAATGTCCCAACTCCTTTTTTGTGGCGGATATTGCTGTCATAGACAAAAATCTTGTCAATATACGGATTGTTTTCATACACGGGAATCACCCATGGTTTTGCCAGGACTGTGATGACTGCCTTTGGAAAATTTTTTCTGACGGCCCGGATAACCGGTGTGGTCATGATGGCATCACCGACCCAGTTAGCCGCCCGTATCATGATTTTGGCCCTGGGTGTGTCTGTCAGCTTGATAACTCCCATAAAAGTTTTGATCTGCCTTGATTAAATGTTGTTAAGGAGACAATAGGGTTTGGTTTTCCAGCGGTTATGAACCCAGAAATATTGTTCCGGGCATTGTCTTATCATTGACTCTATGGCAGACACATAGTTCTGGGTATTGTTTTCAATATCTTTGATGGGATCTCCTGTCTCCTGAAGGGGAATTTCCGGTAAAAATTCCATGATATATTGATCATTTTTCTTTACTATGAACATTGGAACAACAACTGCTTTTGATTTTAATGCAAGCTTTGCAAAACCATTATTGGTACAGGCAGGCCGGCCAAAATAATTGACAAATACTCCCTTATACCAGTCCACGTTCTGATCAAGCAGAGTGGCTATAATCCCTTTGTTTTGTAAAACCGCATTAATTTTTTTGGATGCCCCCCGTAACGGAATCATTTGGGTTCCAAATCGTTGTCTTTCTTCAAGCAGCAGGCGCTCCAGGGGTTCAAAATCAAATTTTCTATAAATCCCGCAGGGCTTAATGCCGGCTTTTGCTACCGAGGCAACCAACAGCTCAAAATTGCCGATATGACCGCCTAAAAGAATAACACCCCTGTTTTTTTTTTTTGCATTTTCCAAATGACGAATTCCTTTAACCACAAAATATTTAAACAATTCATCTTTGGTTTTCCGATAGGACCAAATGACCTCAAAAGGGATGCTTGCAATATTTTTAAAAACAATTTTTGTAAATCTCTGGGATTGCGCCAAAGAAAACCTTCCCGGATAGGCAGCAGTGATATTTTCAATAACAACATTTCTATGGCGCTTATCTATTCTGTACCAGATCAGTCCCAACAGGTCTGAAAAGAACTTTAAAACTTTTCTTGGCAGCAGTGCCAGGATATTTATTATCAGTTTTAACAACTTGAACAGTCTGTCATCATTCATTGTTTTTCAACCTTGAATTTAATAAAGATTCAAACACTTGAGAGTCTTCAAACTCTATTTGAATACCCATTACGATTAAATCCAAAATCCAGTTTGTATCCTGGTCCAGTTTTGCCCAATCCTTTTCAGTTGTCATAATAACATCGGCGCAAACAGTTGCTGCCGATTTGTTTATCATTAAAATGTCAGACTTCTTATACCTGTAATGATCTTTGAATTCAAGATGATCCAAGACATTAACACCCAATTCTTTCATTGCATGATAAAAAGATTTATTTTTTGCAATGCCTGAAAAAAGAAGTGCCTTTTTCCCTCTTAACATGCCGACATCGGTTATTGAATCTGTTAAATTTTTGTTATGAACAAAGTGTTTAAAAATAAAGGGCGCATGAACTGTTTTAAACCAGAGACAATCAGGATAATACTGCAATACCCTGTTGATATTTTCAGAATTGCCCTCTTTATCAGGACTTCTGGTAAAGATAAGAACATCCGCTCTTTGTGCTGAGCTTTTAGGGGTTTCCCGCAATCGACCGGCTGGAAGGAATCGCCTGTTTCCCAAAGGATTTAAATAATCTAAAAGCAAAAGATCAAGATCCCGTTTAAGTTTCAAATGCTGAAATCCGTCATCCAGTATAATTACGTCAGGGTTGAATGCATCCATAGCCCTCATTCCCGCCTTGAACCTGTCTTTGCCGACCACCACGGGAAAAGATCGTCTTTTTGCCATCATATGCGGTTCATCCCCTGAATTCTCGGCATTTGAAAAAATCATATTACCATCGGTTACAATCATGGAATCGTTTTTATATTTGCCCTTATATCCTCTGCTGATAACCACGGGTTGTTTTCCCATTTTTTTTATTAGCTCGGCCACATAAATGGCCATGGGTGTTTTCCCGGCGCCTCCAGCAACAATATTTCCAATGGAGATAACAAAACAAGGCAGTGTTTTTTGCTTTAAAATTTCTTTTTCATATAACCAGAGCCTTAACCCTGCACCAAGGCCATACCCATAGGAAATTAAAACCAAAAGCCATTCAAAAGAAAAAATCCTGGGCTGATAAATCCGGTTTGAAATCTGTGTAACTCTTTCTTCCAATCTATTTAGCCATTTTTTAAACAATATGAAAGCGCTCCATATTCTTTAGAATTCTTTGAACCGCACCGGAATTTCTTGAAAAAACTTCAAAACCTCGCTGGCCCATTCTCTGCCGGATCTGCCTTTTTTCCAACAGGGTTTCAAGTTCTTTTTCAAGATCTTGTCCGGATGTCACTTTTTTGGCGCCCCCGTTATCCATCAGCAGATTTGAAATCAGCAAAAAATCCGACATATCAGACCCGAAAAGTATGGGTTTGGAAAAAGCCGCTGGCTCCAAAGGGTTGTGTCCGCCTTGTCTGACCATCGACCCTCCTATAAATGCCACATCGCAAATGGCATACAACCGGCTGAGTTCTCCCATTTTATCCACCAGGATAACCTCCGGGCTATCGCAATCTTTATCCATTGCTGACATAAAAACCGCTTGAATCTCATTTGACAAGAAATAAGACCGCAGAACCGGACATCTTTTGGGATCCCTTGGCGCAAGGATCATCAAAAGCTGTGGAAACTTTTTCTTTACTTTTTTATATGCCTGGCAAAGAATCTTTTCTTCTCCTTCATGGGTACTGCCGGCAACAAATATATGAGTTTTATTTTTAATGCCAAGGCCACTGATCAAGTCGTTCATAGCTTTTTTATCAATATCTTCACAGGATTGATCAAACTTGATATTGCCTGTAACGAATATGATATTTTGATCAATACCCAAGCGTTGAAACCGTTCTTTATCCAATTGAGTTTGTGCCATGATTCCGGTTAAAAAAGAAAAAAATATAACAGAAAACTTCTTGAAAAACAGATATCCCTTTAAAGAGCGTTTTGAAAGCCTGGCATTAATTAATATGACCGGTGTTTGACGTTTTTTCATTTCATATAAAAAATTGGGCCACAAGTCTGTTTCAACAAGCACTACTGCATCTGGATCTATCTGCTGGCTTATTTTTTTTACCGAAACTCCCAAATCAAACGGGAAATATCCCAATTGATCGATCAGCCCAAGATTTTTTAGAAACAATTGATTGGCCATATCAAATCCAGTCTTTGTTGAAGCTGTAAAAACAATCTCAACGTCTTTGTATTTGTAGTTTAGTGCTTTGACAAATGACAGGGCTGAAATGACTTCCCCGACGGAAAGGGCATGTACCCAGATTCTTTTTTTTAGGGCCTTTTTAGGATTAAAACCGGTTTTTATCCCAAACCTGGGGCCTAAGGTTGCCCTTCTTTTTTCTGAAAAAAGGTAGAGGACCGGTAAAAACGGGAAAAAAATGAAAAATAAAATGTTCACGATACTTTTATAAAGAAAAATCATCCCGTAACCTTTTTAACGCCTTTATTGTCACTCTGTATTGACCAGATACAGAATCCCGAAACACAAAAAAAACAGGTTGGCAGCCCAGGCACTGATGACGGGCGGCAGGATGGCGCCATACCCCAGTGACAGGCATAATCCATACATGACCCAATACATGAAGGCAATCACCACACCAATGGCGATGGCCGCTGGAATATTCTCTTTTACAAAGGATCTCATGCCTGTGGCAGCTCCTGTTAGAACCATAATGATGCAGATAAAAGGAAATGCAATTTTTCCATTTAAATCAACTTTATAGCCTGTTGCATCATATCCTTCTTGTTCTACCTTTCTGACATATCTTCTCAATTCAAAAAAACTCATTTCATTGGATTTTTTTAACACCTCTACAAGGTCTTCAGGCTTAATTGCCAGGGGAATACTCTTTTTATCATATAAGTTTACATCATACTCCATTGAATTTTTTACATGGACCTGTTCGATGATATTTTCAAACACCCACTTGCCCTGTTTATAATACCCTTTTTGGGCATCAATTCTTGATTCAAGGCTGAAATCCTTACCTAACGTTGTCACGGTGATACCGGCAACAAATTGTTTGACAGGGTCGTAAAAGTTGATGTGAACCAGTCTGTTTTCAGACTTTATCCAAATGTCTTTTCTTGCAGAATAGATATTGTCTCTTTTTTTTAACACATAATTTCTTATATAATTTGCTTTGGCCATGGAAACCGGAATAATGGTTTCCCCCAAAAAAAACATGAGCATGGCAAGAATCACGGCGACCATGATGGCGGGCTTAATCAGATAGTATATACTGATACCACTTGACCTTACGGCTAAAAGCTCATTGTTCTTATTCATGAGTCCAAAAACAATAATCGTTGCCAGCAGAATACCGGCTGGGGTCAGTTGAACAAACATGAACGGGATTTTTAAAAGGACATATCCCAGGGCACCCAGAAGAGAGAGATCAGAATTTAGAAATTTATCCATCCGGGATAGATAATCAATAAATACAAACAGCACCAGAATCATCAACTGGATAATACAAAAAAATTTAATGAATTCCTTTAACCAGTATTTATGCAGACATGACATATGTTATACTTTTTTTGTAAACCGTTTTTTTATAATTAATGCAACCTGTATTACGACTGCGGGCATTGGGACTGGTTTTTCCTTTGCATTCCTGACAAGAAAAAAAATCCCGATGCCCCCCATAATAAAATTTGGCAGCCACATGCCCAGAACAGGCGGATAATCTCCTGTTTCCCCGGCCGACCAACCAACAGCAAGAAGAAAATAATACAAAAGAAAAAAGGAAATCCCCAGAGAAAATCCTGAAGACCGCCTGAGAGATGCTGATTGAACACCCAAAGGAAAGGCCAGGAGACCTAAGGACAGGCAGGCAAAGGGAATTGAAAATTTCTCATGAAGTTCCATGAGTGCTGCACTCAAATGTGCTTTATCTTTAATGCCTGACCGGATAAACTGTATCAAGTCAACCAGACTTCTCTCATCCAGTTCTTTTGAAATTTTGTTATCGGTTTTATTCATGGCATTTAAATCAAGATTGATATCATACTCTCCAAATCGAATGCTGTTCACAGAATTATCATCTATCCCCACCTGATTGATCATGCCAGCATAAAGTCTTATGGTATACACCTGTTCATCGTCAAGCCGGATCAATTTACCTGAAGGGGCAATAGAAATACTGATAACACCTTTTGTTCTTCTGTCTTCAATAAAGACATCCTTTAATGTTTTTGTTTTCATATCCACATGGGAGACATAAATCATAACGCCTTCCAATTCCGAGTTGAATTGTCTTTCCTGCAGAGCTGCGTCAATGCTTGACCTTGCAATCTCAACAGTTTTCTTCTTAAAGGACAGCGCACCCCAGGACACCCCGAAAACCGTTATACTCATGGTTAAAAAAATGCCTAAAAAACAAAACGTCAGCACCGGGGGCAACAGTTTATACAAAGAAACACCGGCACCTTTTAATGCAACAATCTCATTTTCTTGTGACATGCGCATAAACGTCAACAGAATGGATATCATCACAGACATGGGAATGGTAAATTCTAAAAATCTGGGAAGGGTATAAACAACCATAATCACAACAGCTGAAATATCAGCATTATAGTTGACAACCATATTGGTAATCTCTGGAATCCGTGTCATTAAAAAGACGAATGTCAGGAAAAACAGGCTGATGCTGAAGGGAAATAAAAGTTGTCTGAAGATATATCTGTTTATGATATTAAAATTTTTCATTTCCAGGGAAAATATAAGTTACCGGGCAAATAGTCAAGATTTGATAATAAGATTACCTGTTTTCATGAATCCATTTTCATGATAATGAATCGCCTATGAAATGTGTTATAATAGCCAACGGTGATTTTGAATACAAAAGCGACATGGGCGGCATTATTAAAAATGCCCAATTGATTATCAGTGCTGACGGCGGTGCCAGGCATTTAAGAGCCTTAAATATTTTACCCCATGTGATGATCGGTGATTTTGACTCCATTCATCCGGATGACAAACAATTTTTTAAAGAAAACCAGGTAAGAATCATCCCTTTTTCCTCAAAAAAAGATCATACAGATTCTGAACTTTGTGTGTCATGGGCCCTTAAAAACAATGCAACAGATATCACTTTGCTGGGGGCAACCGGCACACGGCTGGATCATACACTGGCCAATATTTTTCTTTTAAAAAATCTTGCCCGGAAAAATATCCCGGCCAGGATTATAAATAAAAACAATGAACTTCATTTGGTAACAAAATTTATAGAACTTAAGGGCCGGCCCGGAGACCTGCTATCCATTATTGCTGTTACACAAAAAGTAACCGGGATTACGCTTAAAGGGCTTGAATACCCTTTGACAAACGCTGTCATAAAAATGGGGTCAACTCTTGGGGTCAGCAATCGTTTTAAAGGAACAATTGCATCTGTTTCTATTGAAAAAGGCATCCTGATTGTAACAAAGTCAAAAGATTAAATCGAAAATTATTTTTTCTCTTGAGGTTTTTCTTCCTCTTCTTTTCCCGCTTCAGGTGTTGATGCTTGTGCCAGGGTATGTTCTATAATAAACTCTTCCACCTTTTCAACTTCAGTTGCAACAATGACATGTTCGATGGTGATCTCTTTAATAAAACCTTCCATATAAGGATTTAAAACATCAACAAGCTTTTCGTTCTGCTGTTTAATGCTGTCAAAATCCTTTACATCATTGAAGACAAAAGAACTTAAAAAAATAATAGCGGCTTCCCGGGCTTTGGGATGGATTGGAGGGATTTCCTGGTTCGGCATTAATTCTTTGAGCACAAGATTCAAGTCTAGACACAAATATCGGTCTTTGTCATTTGATCTGTTTTTATTTAAATTAACGACAACAGGTCCCATGGGTATGATCGGGGATAGATCCACTTCGGTTTCCACAGCTTTCTTAGCTTTTGTCTGTTTCCAAACAATCATGCGGCCGGATTCATCCTTAAGCTGCATTGTGGTTTCAGTCAATTCAACAATATCAAAAAAACTGGTGGCATTTTTCTCCCAGATCTCTTCAATATCCGATTCTGAAACCGTAAAAATCATCTGGCCTTTTTCAATATGCCATGTCCCTTTTGCGTTCCCCTTGGATTTAACGATTTTGGAAGTTGCATCGGCAATCCTTACTGAAGAATTCCATTCCCCTTTTGGACTGGTAATCAAAAGAATATAGGCCCGATTTTTTAATTATATCCAATTACCTATTACA
>Ga0180009_10004548_pt1 | contig 15256 bp, 16 predicted proteins | sample OS_PC_MetaG_FD_123537 | JGI IMG/M metagenome (GOLD analysis project Ga0180009, IMG submission 123537) | Groundwater microbial communities from the Aspo Hard Rock Laboratory (HRL) deep subsurface site, Sweden - OS_PC_MetaG | ecosystem: Environmental > Aquatic > Deep subsurface > Groundwater...
GAAAAATATATAAAAGCATGTTATTTCGATTTAAAAAAAGAAGTGATGGTTATGCTCGAAATAAGGATTCATGGAAGAGGCGGACAGGGCTCTGTGACTGCAGCCCAGATTCTTGCCATTTCAGCTTTCTATGATGGCAAGATGAGCCAGGCATTCCCGCGGTTCGGTGTCGAGAGGAGGGGCGCCCCTGTCGAGGCTTTCTGCAGGATCGATGACAAGCCGATTAATGTGAGGAGCCAGGTCTATACACCTGATCTTCTGATGGTCCTTGAGCCTTCTCTGCTTGAGGCGGTAGATGTCACCGCAGGCCTGAAACAAGGTGCGGATATAATAATCAACACTTCACAGCAGGTCACTGACAAGAAATATGCGAAGTTCAAGGTTCACTGCGTTGACGCGAGCAAGGTCGCTCTTGAGATATTCAAGGCAGATATCGTTAACACAGCCATACTCGGCGCTTTCTCTAAGGTCACAGGAGTCGTATCGATTGACGCGATTAACAAGTCTATTGAGGACAGGTTCGCTGGCAAGCCCCAGATCATCGACATGAACAAGGCTGCTGTCAAGCGCGTCTATGAGCAGGTGAAGTGATATGCCCGGAAAGAAAGTGGATAAGGCTGCAGCCACGAAACAGAAAGGCAAGATATTGGACATAGGAGCAGTAGTCCTCAGACCGGGCAATTCTGTCGAGAACAAGACAGGAGGCTGGCGCGCGCTCAGGCCTGTCTGGAACAAGGAGAAGTGCACGCAGTGCATGATCTGCTGGATGTACTGCCCTGACATGGCAATCCCGCAGAAGGACGGCAAGCGTCTTGAGACTGATTTTGATTTTTGCAAGGGTTGTGGCATCTGCAAGTCAGAGTGCGTGTTCGGTGCCATAACCATGGAGAAGGAGAAGAAATAAATAGAAGGTGAATAAGGAGAATAATTAAGATGGCAAAAAAAGTGACAGAAGCTTCGCAAGCAGTCGCTGAAGCTGTCCGTCTTTGCAGGCCAGCAGTCATTCCGGTGTATCCAATAACACCACAGAGAACCTAAGGCGTCTTGGATTCGTGGAAACGCATATACCGGAAAGGATTTCTGACTTCGTGAATGACGGTGAGTTCGATTGCGAGATGATCTATCTCGAGTCAGAGCATTCTGCGATATCTGCTGCGCTGGGCGCTTCGGCTACGGGCGTGAGGTCTTACACAGCGACTGCCAGCCAGGGCCTTGCGCTGATGCATGAGATACTCCACGTGGTCTCTGGCATGCGCCTTCCGGTCGTGATGAACGTGACCAACCGGGCCCTCTCAGCACCAATCAACATCTGGAATGACCATCAGGATTCCATGTCCGCGAGGGACACTGGCTGGATCCAGCTTTATGTAGAGTCTGCGCAGGAGGCGCTTGACACGACGATAATGGCTTTCATGATTGCTGAGGACCACAAGGTGATGCTTCCTGTGATGGTATGCCTTGACGGCTTCACACTGTCGCACGTGTATGAGCCTGTCGACATCCCTGATCAGAAATCTGTAGACCAGTTCCTTCCCAAATTCGTCCCGCTATTCAAGCTTGACACAAAGAGACCTATCACCATGGGCCCTATAGGTTATCCTGATTCGTTCATGGATTTCAAGAAGCAGCAGCAGGATGCTTTCGCAGAATCACTGCAGATCATAAAGAATGTGAACTCTGATTTCAAGTCTAAGTTCGGCAGGTCTTATGGTGACGGCCTTGTCGAGCCTTACATGCTTGACGATGCTAAGTTTGTCTTTGTCGGCCTGGGCACCATCTGCGGCACTGCGCGGGTCGTGATAGACAAGATGCGGAAAGAGGGCAAGAAGGTCGGCATGATGAAGCTCAAGTCGTTCAGGCCTTTCCCTGAGGACGCGCTCATCGCGGCGCTGAAGAAGGCTGACGCTGTCGCTGTGTTCGACAGGGCAGTGTCTTTCGGTCAGAAAGGGCCTGTCTTTTCAGAGATAGAGTCGGCATTCTGCGACCAGGCCAGGAAGCCCGTCATCCATTCGTTCATCGCCGGTCTCGGCGGAAGGGATGTGACTCTTGATCATATCGAAGATGCATTCAACAAGATCATTAAGGAGAAGCAGGCCAGTGTGGAGTGGCTGTTATAGAAATTGTTTGTGTAAGGTGTTGAGAGAGTATGACTGTACATCATATAATGTGCGAAAGCGACCAAAAGAATGCCTGCCCTTACTGCGGCAGGAAGGCGGACCCCCTGAAGTGGGAGTCTGTCTTTGACCACAATAATTTCCATTACAAGACGCATCATTGCGATTGTGGACGGAGGATGACCATAAAGATGTCGTTCAGCGGCTCTGGCCACGACAGTTGGAATGGTGTTGATGGCGTCAAATGCCTCGACAAGAGGATTGAGGAGGTTGATTCAGAATCACTGAAGCAAAAACCGAAAGAATGATCAATGCATTGCCTGAGCGGGAGCTTTTCGCTCCAGGGCATACTGCCTGCGCAGGCTGCGGCGCGCCCATAGTGTCCAGGATAATCCTCAAGATAAGCGGCCCTGACACAATCATCTGCAATGCGACAGGCTGCATGGAGGTCTTCACGACCCCTCATCCCAGGACCTCATGGAAGGTCCCTTGGATACATGCCGCTTTCGAGAACGCTGCTGCTGTGGCTTCTGGTGTCGATAAGGCCTTGAAGAAGCTGGGCACAAGGGACAAGACAAACCTTGTCATCCTGGGCGGCGACGGCAGCACTTTTGATATCGGCTTCGGCGCATTGAGCGGGATGCTGGAGAGGGGCCATAAGGCCACTTATGTCTGCTATGACAATGAGGCTTACATGAACTGTCTCAGCCTGTCTTCGCTGATTATGGCCAAGGATGGCCTCAAGAAGATTACCGAAGTCAAGAAAGGGGAATGGGTGTATGCTTTCGACCAGAATACATATCGGCTGGTGCTTAAGAAGTGCTCAGGTGTTTTTGACAACGGCAGGAAGAAGGTCTATCAGCTATCGACGCTGCACCACGACATAAAGGCCACTTCGAACCATCCGTTCCTGGTAGTCAAGAGGAATGGCCGCGGGAAAGAGAATGATCTTGTTTGGAAAACCCTTGCTGAACTGAGAAAGGGTGACGATGTTGTTGTGCTGAAGAAGCTGAATATAGGCAAGCCGTTTGCATTCGGCGGTTTCAGGGTTTCCAAGAAAGGCGATTACAAGGTCAACAAGATAAATGCTGTGAGGATTCCGGAGAGATCCAGCAGTAATCTGATGAGATTCCTCGGCCTTTATGTCGGTGACGGCTGGGTGCGCGTCAACAAAGCAGAGACTGGTTTTGCTCTGCCAAAGGGTACAAAGGGAAGGAAAGAGGTTCTTGCTGCCACAAAGAAGGTATTTGGCATTGACGCCAGCAGGATAGATGATTGCTATGTCTTTTTTAACTCGGTTAATCTTGCGCGGTTCATTGCATCCCTTGGATTCGGCGAAGGTGCGAAGAGCAAGACAGTCCCTGACTGGGTTTTCACTCTGCCTGAAAAGGAGAAGGTTGCTTTTGTCGAGGGGCTGATGCTTTCAGACGGCTACAGGACAGGTAACAGCTGCAGGTATGTCTCTGCCAGCTTTGATCTTCTCGGGCGGTTGAGGATGCTGTTGCAGACTATGGGCTTCAGGGTTGGCAAGATACATAGGCAGGTGAAGAAGAAAGGCACGTTTGTCGTGTATAGGAAGCTCCTGAAAGACAGCGAATACGGCTATATTTGCTTCAGTAAAAGGGACGATTGGGACGTCAAGAGGTATCCGCAGCAGTACAAATATCAGAATTTTCTTATAGGAAACAGGAACTTTGAGACTGAGAAGGTCCGAAGCATAAGGTTTATAGCTGTTGAGCCTACCCTTGATTTAAGGGTCGATGGTGAGCACAACTTCATCGCAGACGGCATTGTTGTCCACAACACAGGCATCCAGCGTTCTGGCGCCACGCCGAAGTATGCCAACACGACCACCACGCCTGCAGGCAGGTCTGTCCACGGCAAGACAGAGTTCGCAAAGCAGCTTCCTTTCATCATCGCTGCGCATGGCGCTTATACCGCGACCGCCAATGTGGCTTTTCCCCAGGACCTGGCTGCGAAGCTGAAGAAGTCTTTCAGTTTCAATGGGCCGTCGTATATCCAGGTGTTCGCTCCGTGCCCCACTGGCTGGAGGCATCCGACTGACCAGAGCATCGAGATCGCTAAGCTCGCATTCAAGACCAATGTCTATCCGCTTTACGAGATTGAGAACGGCGTCCTCAAGATCAACAGGAAGCCTGCACAGTCAACGCCTGTCGAGGAATACCTGATGAGGCAGGGCAGGTTCAAGCACCTCACCAAGGAGGAGATTGCTGACGTGCAGCAGCATGTCAACGCAGACTGGGAGCGCCTGCTCAAGCTCGAGGAGTCAGGTCTCAAGATATTCTGATGTTTCTAGAAGCAGCGTGGCAGCTGCCACCGCTCTTTGCGTGCAATCAGACAAGATATGCAGGTTGGCTGCACCAGCGGTAGAACACGCGGTGTTTGCGCAGCAACCAGAGATGCAAAGGTCAAAAGCAGCCGACAGCAGTCTAGCAGCGTGGCAGCTGCCACGTGATGAGCTGCGGCGGCGCTGCGTTAAGTGTAATCACATCACGCGCCCATGCCTATCAGGCTCACTCCAACAAATATCAGGGCTATGCCTGCCCATTTGAGTGCAGTTATTTTCTCGCCGAGGTATTTCTTTGACAGTATGTTCGCCCAGACGTATTGCAAAGCGACGAACGGGTAGAGCACTGACAACTGTCCGAATTTCAGCGCTATCAGCGACAGGATTGTTGCAAGGCCGTATATGGATATGCCGAAGAAAAAATGCCAGTTCTTGACTAACCTTTTTATGTTCCTTGTTATCTTGGGCGCGCCTATCTTCACGAAGAAAGTCGCTACTGCGCTCATCACCGAGACGATGATGAACAGCCCTATTGCCCATATTGGTGTTTCCATCAGCCCTTGAACCTCAGCTTCTGGTTGCCGTTCCTGCTTGATATGCCTATCAGCACCACTCCGCAGACTATGGCTGCGACGCCGGCCATCTCAAGAGGGGTCACTGCCTCTTCCAGGACTATCGGTGAGAGTATCGCCACCCATACGAAGCTCAGCGACACGAACGGGAACAGCACTGAAAGCTCGCCGTGCCTGAATGAGAATGTCAGCAGGATGAACCCTATGAAGTAGAAGAACAGCCCGACGATGACAAGGTATCCGTCAAGCAGGCCTTGTAATGAGAGGGAGAGCCTGTTCGCTCCGAGCTTCAGGAATAACGATCCTGTGGATGTGAATACTGTGCATAGTATGACTACAAGTATAGCCCATGGCTTTGTTTCCCCCATCCAGAAGGACCTCCTGATATTGATTATTTGTATTTGTTTAGCTCATTTAGCAGTGCCGCCGCTCCTTGCGTAGGTTGGATAAATGAGCGGAAACCGGCCTAATCATCAGTTGTATGCAGAAGGCGTCAGCCTCTCGCGCTGAAACCCTCAAGTTCTTGCCGGCAATGCGGTTTAGCAGCGCGGCACTGCGATAGTGAAAGCTAAACAAATACTATTATTTCTTGAGGAGTGTCTCGACCATCGCAGCGTATGCAGGCCTTGTTATGAACACTCCTATGGATATTCCGAGTATTGTCGTGAGCGCGAATCCTTTGAGGAGGCCTGCTCCTGCGAAGAGGAGAGGCACCATTGACGCTACGCCACTGAAGTATGCCACCATGATTATGAAGAATGCCCGTTTGATCCTTTCCTTCCAGCCGAACTTCTGGGACTCTCCCCTAAGGGTCTCGTCTGCTATGACTATCTGGTCGTCCACACCTGTGCCGACTGCGACTATGATTCCTGCGATGGCAGCCATGTCTATGTTCCACTGGATCAGCGCAGCCACTCCCATTATGAGGATGACCTCTGATACCATCGTGAGCAACATCGGGATAGCTATCTTTATCTGCCTGTACCTGATGAAGACGACGAGCGATACCGCAAGTATGGATGCTATGGCCATTATCAATGCGTTCTTGACGAAATCGTTTCCGAGCACAGGTGATATGGCGTCGGTCTTCTGGACTTCCATCTTGACCGGCAGCGACCCTGTTATGAGGATGGTCTGCAGGCGTTTCATGTTCTTGAGCGCGTCGAAGACAGCGTCCTGCTGCGTCGCTCCTATGCCGCTCCCTGATATCATGATGTCTGTCGCTGCCTTGCCCCTGAGGTCTGCGCCTATGTTGAGCTCGTCTACAAGCGCGTCATCAAGGTATAGGTAGAGCTTCTCGCTGAGGTACTCGTCTCCTTTCTCTTCGACTATGATCTCAAGGTTCTTTGTCGCTTCTGCCTGCTTCTGTGCGGCTGCTGGTGACAGCGATATCGCGAACCTGAATGAGCATGCCCACTGGTTAGGGCTTGACTGGCCGCATCCCCTGTTCGGGTCTATGCCTGAGCAGTCCGCGCTCCTGCACACGTATGTTACGTCGTTCCCTCCCCTGAATACCGTGTTGTTGCCGACCTTGGCCTCGAACTTGCCCTGCTTGGATATTAGGTCGCGGACCTCTTCCTGGTTGGCGCCTGCTATCTCTATGAGGACGTATTGGTTGCCTTCTAGGTCTGATGCCTCCCTGACTATAACGTCGCTGAGCCCGAAGACGTTCAGCCTCTCCTTGAGGTTGGATATGACAACTTCCATATCGCTGCTGTCTATCTTCTTCTCTGGTGTGAGAAGGACCCTTGTGCCTCCCTGGAGGTCAAGGCCTTTCTTGATGTTTGTGGTCGGCGCGTCATAGACGCTGAGTCCTATGTCTTCTGTGCCGATGACATCTGTGAGCGTCTTCTGGACCTCGACCGTCCTGTTGAGCGTCTCGTTGACTTCCCGCTCCTCAGAGGTGCCGTTCTTGAGCTTGAAGGTCTTGTTTACCGTGAATGTCTCCTCTATCGTCTGGTTTTCCCATTCGTCGAGGTATGTTATGTTGAGAAGCGGCTTTGTCTTGAGCTGATACAGCCCGGCAGATGTCTTTATCTGGACTGTCCGGTTAGGTTTCAGTCCCGAGACCAGCTCTGTATAGGTCTTGACATCGTTCACAGGCTCGTTGTTTATCTCCAGCACCCTTTCCTTGGACATGGGTGTCGATGATGGCGATGGGCTCTGTATGCCTGCGAGGCTTGCTGAACTGTTCCTCATCACGCTCCTTATCGCAACCCCTTCTGCGTCCGGATTAGGGTGTATGGCGACTATTGATAGGACTATGAACACTAATAGGACGATTATCCTTACGCTCTTCAGCATCTGTTTTATCTTCTGGTTCATTTTGTCATCGAGCTACTTGTTGTGCTCTTTCCTGTGCTCTTCGTGCTTGTGTTCTGTACCGTGAGAGTGGTGTGTTTCGTGAGGTTCTGTCTTGTGCTCTTCCTTGTGGTGCTCGTGATGTGCTTCCTTATGCGCTTCATGATGAGGGGCTTGATGGTGCGCTTTCTCTTCTTTCTCCTCTTTCTCCTCTTCTTCGCCCGCATACTCATGATCATCTTCAGGCTCTTCGTCTTTCCTGAAGTCTGCGAGCGTCTGCGCAGTCCTCTTCTTTGAGACCTTCTCCATGTAGATTCTCAGTATGCCTGCGTTCTGTATCCAGGTGTTTAGGATGTCGAAGATGAGTCCTATGAGGAGTATGATCATTATCTGCTTCAGTGTCTCTGACTGCGTGAATATGAGCGCGACTATGACTGCCGCTATCGATGTGAATGTCATGGTGAGGCCTGTCTTCATGGCGCCCATTACCCTCTCGAAGACAGTGCCTTCCTCTCTCTTGAGGACCCTTGTGGTGAGGAGCACGTCTGTGTCTACTGAGTATCCTATGAGCATGAGCAGCGCCGCTATCCCTGCAGTCTCTATCCTTATCCCGAATATGTCGATGACAGCTATAGTCATGACTATGTCCGAGAACGCTGAGAGTATGACTGCGAATGACGGCACGAATGTCTTGAATGCGAAGAACACGACTATTGACATGAGGGCGAACGCCACGAGTATCGCCATGAGTGTCTGCTTGAAGAATGCCTGCCCGAGCGCGGATCCCGTGGTCTCGAGGCTGAACTTCTCCATGCTGCCGACCCTTGACTGTATGGATTTTAGGAGCTCTTCAGGGTCTGCATCTGACGAGTCCACTATGAACCCTATCCGGTCTCCTGCGCTGGTCATCGCCCTTACTGAGATGCTTGCTTTAGGGAACTCTCCGCGCAAGTATGATTGGAGCTCATCGATGTTGAGCTGGCCTTCGTAAGGTACCGTGATAGTCACTCCGCCCTTGAGGGAGACCCCTCTTGGTATCAGCTCTCCTGTCGTTGCTGTGTGCACCCCTATTATTATTAGTGAAATCACCAGCAGGATTATTGTGAACCACATCGACTTCCTGTAGCTGTGCTCGTAGAAATCCAGTATCTTCCCGGTGATATTTCTCCTTTTCTTTGACTTGGCTGTCTCTTTTTCAGAGGTGATATCTTTTGTCTCTGTGACAGTCAGGTCTGGCCTGTACTTCTTGCCTTTCCGCCTGAGGAGCTTTCTTTCTCGTCTGGACATACCTTGCGTGGAAAAGACGGTTATTAATAAATGTTTCTAAGAACCCAAACAAACAAAGCGATAATAAACCCGTCTTGATTTATAGGAGAATCAACTGGCCTTTTTCAATTCTTTAAAGGCTATTGCCGCCTTCGTGAGCCCAAAGAAAAGTGGAGCTGGCTCTGAAAGCTTTGATTTGAGCTCAGGGTGCGCCTGTGTCGCGATGAAGTAAGGGTGTTTGTCAAAAGCTCGAGTTTTTGACTGCCGAATGGAACTGGTGTCCTCACCAGTGGAATGACCGCATTCCAGCTCTATGACCTCTGCGAGCCGCTGGTCCTCTGATGCTCCTGATATGACCAGCCCTCCTTCAGCCAGTGCCTGGTGGTATTCTGGATTGACCTCATACCTGTGCCTGTGCCTTTCCCACACCATGTCTGAGTTGTAGAGGTCATATGCCAGCGTGCCTGGCTTGAGCACTGCCTTGTACGCCCCCAGCCGCATGGTGCCGCCTTTCTTCTCTATGTTCTTCTGCTCAGGCATTATGTCAACTACAGGATGCTCTGTCTTCGGGTTTATCTCTGTTGAGTTCGCGCCCTTGAGTCCGCACACGTTTCGGGCATACTCTATCACTGCCAGCTGCAGGCCAAGGCATATCCCCAGGAATGGTATATTGTTCTCCCTGACATACCTGACTACCTCTATCTTCCCTTCTATACCTCTTGATCCGAAGCCGCCCGGCACTATGACTCCGCTGACACCTTCGAGCGCCCTCTTGACAGGGAGTTTCCCTTCCTCTATCTCTGTGGTCTCTATCCACTTGAGGTTTATCCTGTGCTTTGTGTGCGCTGAGCAGTGCATGAGCGCCTCGATTATGCTTGCGTAGCTGTCCTCGAGCTTGGTGTACTTCCCGCATATCGCGATGGTTATCTCCTTGTCGAGGCCTTCGAGGTTCTGCAGCAGCGTCTCCCACAGCCTCAGGTTCGGCGGGGAGTATATGCCGAGCTTTTTGTGTATTATCTCTGAGAGCCCCTGCTTCTCGAATATGAGCGGTATCTTGTAGACGTCATCGACGTCGATGCCTGTTATGACCGCGTCCTCTTCGACGTCGCAGAATATCGCTATCTTGCGTTTTATCGAAGGGTCGAGGTATTCGCTGCACCTCGCGATTATCACGTCGGGCTTTATGCCTCTCTGCCTGAGGAGGTTGACGCTCTGCTGTGTGGGCTTTGATTTCTGCTCATTGACCCCTGAAGGCACTGGCACGTATGTGAGGTGGACGTACATGACGTTCTTCTCGCCGACCTCTGTCTTGAGCTGCCTGACCGCCTCTATGTAGAGCTCGTTCTCCATGTCTCCGACTGTGCCGCCCACCTCGATTAGGAGTATGTCTGCCTTCTCTTTCTTCGCGACCTCGTGGAACTTGCTCTTTATGAGGTCCACGACATGCGGTATGTACTGCACTGTCTTCCCGAGATAGTCCCCGCGTCTTTCCTTCTCGCGGATCTCTGAGAATATCTTTCCCATGGTCAGGTTCCATTCGAACTTGCATGTGACCCCAAGGAACCTCTCGTAGTGGCCGAAGTCCATGTCCACCTCTCCGCCGTCGTCCAGCACGAACACCTCGCCATGCTCTATCGGGTTCATGGTGCCTGGGTCTGTGTTGAGGTAGCCGTCGAGCTTCATGGGTATGACTTTGAGCTTAGAAGATAACAGGTGGCCTATGCTCGCCGCTGCGATGCCTTTTCCCAATCCTGAGAGAACTCCGCCCGTGACGACTATGAACTTGGTCTCTTTGTTGTTGAGCATTACGGGATTTTAAGGAAAAATCAGAGTTATTTAAAGCTTTACTGTAATCGACTGATGACAATGAAACACCGTTATAAAGAGAGATATGGGAGTATCGATTCACAAACAGGGGAGGGTGGTGGGGGCCCGTAAGGAGGGTCATGCCACACCCAGAAACAGTAAAGGTCAAAAGCATCACAGGAACGCGTGTATCAGCCCTGAGTAGACCTTCCACCCGTCGAACATTGGTATGGGCAGCATGTTGAAGATGAACAGGAACAGGTTGATGCGTGATGTCAGGGACAGTATGGAGAGGTATTTCTTGTACTTCTTCCTGAACCCTGCGTTCTTCAGCAGGAGAAAAGGGACAAGGAAGAGTATCAGGTTGATTGCTGGCCCTGCGAACGCTATCGCTGAGCTCTGGAGATATGTCAGGCCTGCCCCTCCTATCGATACGTATGCAGGCACGAAGAATATGAAGCCGAAGTTGAGCAGCTTCAGCAGCACGCCCAGGCCCAGCCAGAAGTATGCTGCGTGGAATTCTGCTGACATGCCATAGCTTATCGCGAGGATCTTGTGCCCGAGCTCATGGAGCAGGACTGCGGGGGCTGTGACTATCATCGCGAACAGGAACCCGTTCATGCCGTACTTGCTTCCTGCGCTCTTGTAATGCTCAAGAGGCTCGTACTTGTCTGTGTCAAGCACTGTCCGCCTTCTGGGCAGGAACACATCCTTGAAGATGAAGCCTATCGCCAGCGTCATTATCACGACATCGATGAACTCGCGTGCGGAAAATATCATGCGCAGGAAGGACTCAGCAGCATTATTTAAATGTTACTTTATAAATGGTATTGCCAGATTTAATCAGGTTTAAGTATATTTATTATCAAATGCCTGAATAACCTGAATAATAATTATATTTATATAGTATGATTTGATTTTGCAGGGCATCAACGTTCGAGGTGTTCAGATGGCTGAAAAAACTGAAAAGACCAAGAAGGTCGGTGCTTCTAAAGAACGCGCAATCAAGGACAATGATGTCGCTTGCGTCCATTACACAGGCAGCCTGGAGTCAGGCGAGGTCTTTGACTCCTCAAAAGGCAGGCAGCCCCTGGAGTTTGTTGTCGGCTCCGGCCAGCTCATAAAAGGGTTTGACACCGCAGTGGTCGGCATGAAGGTAGGCGATAAGAAGAAGGTTGCTATCGTTCCTGCTGAAGCTTACGGCGAGCGGGATGACAAGAGGGTCCAGCAGGTCCCGAGGAGCATGCTGCCCAAGGAGCCTGAGCCCAAGCCAGGCATGATGCTGACCATCAGCACACCTACGGGCCAGATGTTCCCTGCGAAGATAGACAAGGTCGAGAAGGAGTTAGTTACCATCGACTTCAACCACCCTCTGGCAGGGAAGAAGCTGAACTTCGAGATTGAGGTTGTTGAGATCAAGGAGAACAAAGGCGCTGCTAAAGGCCACAAAGAAGGCTGTTCCTGCTGCGGGGAATGAGTGAGTATTGCAAAAGATTTAAATAATAAATCAGCTAAAATAACCTTAAATCAGCTAAAGAGGCATCAAGAGGCAATTTATGGAAAAAGGGAGTGACATATCAAAGGGTCTCGCATTAGTACTGATAATACTCACCATATTCATTTCTGCGATAAGCACCTGGGTGCTGGTCAACAAATCTGTCAGTTCAGGCTCTGAGCAGGGAGGGCTTAACAGGGCCCTTGTGCAGCTGCACATATTGAAGGGGCCGGTCAAGGAGCCGCTTCAGACTGATACAAACAGCGGTGATGTTAAGCTTTACATAGCCAAGACTAAAGGAGGTTAGCTAGATGGGGGAAGATCTTTCAAACAAGACACTTGCGATTCTTTTGGCATTATCGGTGGTTATCTCGCTGGGAGGGCTTATTGTCTTCCTGACCAAGGGAGGTGAACAGTTGACCGGCGCGGCGATTTCTCCCACGGCAATCGCGAGGATCAACATAACATCGCGGGCATCCATCAACTGGACAGTATACGCTGTTGACTGGGGCACTGGCTATGTCAATGAGACTGCACAGTACTGCTTGCTGAACAGTGAAGGCGAGAATAACGGCGCCAACTGCACGAACTTCTCTACAGTCACTCAAGGGTTGAGGCTTGAGAACGACGGCAACAGGAAAGTGTCAGTCAACCTCTCCTCTAACGTGACTCCTGCCCAGTTCATCGGCGGCACTGATCCCTGGTTCCAGTGGAAGATAAACAATAGCGAGCTTAACGCGTGTGGAGACCCAGGTCCTGGAGCGACATGCACGCCTAACGCATCATTGCCTAACTTCAATGGTGCGTACTACACAGTCAACACAGCAGCTGTAGAGATCTGTCCGTGCTTCTTTTTCGGCAATGACAACGATACTATGGATGTGAATCTGCAGGTCAAGGTTCCTTCAGACTCTTATACCGGTGAGCGAGAGGCGACATTGACCGCAATCGCGACCGTAATATAAGGAAAATGTACGTGCAAGATGTTGGGCGCTAAGAGGAAAGGTCTTGTATTTCTTTTTTATTTACTTTCTCTTCTGGCCGCCGCTTCATTTGCGTATGCTATAGGCATCAGCCCTGCAGACGCCTATGTCAACTTCGTGCCTAACTATGAATACGTGATTGACTATTCTATTGCGTCGTACAGGCCTTTTGAGTTCTATGTGGAAGGGCCGTTCAGCGAGTACACAAGGATAGAGACCCTGCACCAGTCTGATACGCAGGGGAATTTCAGGGTCTACCTGACATTGCCTGAGGATTATGATCCTCCTGGGAAGCACCGGCTTTACGTCGCCGCAAAGGAGAAGCCCTCGGAAGGTACAGTCAACACCATCGCAGGAATAAGGGGTTTCATCGAGATTGATGTCCCGTTCCCTGGATTTTATGCTGAGATGGACATCTATGTGGATGATGTCAATTCAGGCGAGCCCATCCCCATCAGCGCGGTCATCAGGAACAAGGGCACGCTGAACATCAGCGACGCGAGGATTGTGCTTGAGATCCTGGACGATGTGCGAAGCATCAAGACAATCAGTTCAGACCCGGTCAGGATAGAGACCGGCGGGGCGTACACTTTCAAGACTGCCATCGCAGGCAATGAGCTGAGGCCTGGCAGGTACAGGCTCAAGGCAGTGCTTTATTATGAAGGCAAGACAAAGGAGAAGACCGTGGAGTTCCGTGTCGGCGCTTTTGACGTTGCAATCGTGAACTACACTGACACTATGTTCAACGGCTCTGTGAACCTTTTCGAGATTGAAGTCGAGAGCCTCTGGAACAACAGGATAGACACTGTATACATGGACCTCAGCATAATGGATGGCTCGAAGTCCCTTTCAACAGTCAAGACTCCTCCGTTCGACCTTCCTGCATGGGAGAAGAAGAAGTCCTCGCTATACTGGAACACCGAAGGCATCCCTGTAGGTAAGTATGACCTGGAGATAGTGCTCCATTACAACGAGGGAGTCAGGACAGAGAACAGAAAGGTATATATTGTCGCTCCGCCTGTTGAAGAGGCGCCGATACCTGTCTCGACAATAATATTGGTTGTCATCGCCCTGATGCTGATCGCATTCAATATCTATTTCATCTTCGGCCGCAGGAAAAATGAAAAGAAAGAGGATAAAGAGGGCAAAGGCGGATAAATATGGGTGAAGACCTTTCGAACAAGACGCTGGTATTCATCGTAGGCGTGACCCTGGTGGTCCTTCTTTTCAGCACTGCGGTATACTACTCGAGGTTCAAGGGAGAGCAGGTCACAGGAGCCGCACTGACTGACCAGGCGCGCGCGAGGATAAACATCACCACGCGGGCATCCATCAATTTCACAGTCAACAGCGTGGATTGGGGCAGCGGTTACGTGAATGACACTGCCTTGTATTGCCAGCTGAACACAGAAGGGCTAAACAACCCTGCCAACTGCACGAACTTCACTACCGTCTATGAGGGACTGAGGCTTGAGAACGACGGCAACAGGAATGTCGAATTGAACCTGTCGACAAACAACAGTGCGGCGCAGTTCCTCGGCGGCACCGGCCCAGCATATCAATGGAAGTTCGGGAATAATGAGTCTGACAGCTGTGGAAGCAAGGGCATCGGGACAAATTGCGTAAGCAACAGCTCCGCGCTCCAGTACCAGTCGTACACGACGGTCTCGACGGCGTCTGGGGAGGTCTGCCCCTGCTTTAGGGCAAACAACCCGAGCGATCTTCTTAATCTGGAGCTCCAGATACGCGTCCCTTCAGACTCATTCACCGGGCTGAGGGAGAGTACCATCACAGCCATAGCCACTGTCATATGATTAATACAGGTCATCGAGATGAGAAAGAAGAAGCTTAAGAGCAACACCCTAGTCATCATGATTGTCTGCGCAGCCCTAGTGACTGCAGGGGCTGTCCTGTTGTTCTTCTCCTTGTTTGCAGTATACAAGGTCTATGACGTGAAGATGACCATCGAGATTTCTGACCGTTCTGGCTTCAATACAAACACAGACTCAATCAACTTCGGCAAGGCCATGCCCGGAAACTCCAACACCAGGACTCTTGTCATGTCTCATGATTTCAGCAGGCCTTTGCTTGTGCATTTCAAGAAGTCAGGCAACATCTCAGGATTTGTGACCATCCCTGATGATTTCTATCTTGAGCCTGGCTTGACCAGGGAGGTCCCGATAAATGCAGTGATACCTGATGATGCCGCTGAAGGCTTCTATGACGGCAATCTGCGGGTGTATTTCAGGAGGATCTGAAACCTCCGACCACCTCCCAAATTATCTATGTTTATCTTATGTTGAAGACCACTTCAGGCTCTGCTGGCGTCCTGAGCGCCATCTTCTCTGAGAACACTCCTCCTTCCTCGCCCGATGCAGTGACTGTCAGGTTGAAGTCTGTCGAGAACGCGC
>Ga0180009_10004549_pt1 | contig 15255 bp, 10 predicted proteins | sample OS_PC_MetaG_FD_123537 | JGI IMG/M metagenome (GOLD analysis project Ga0180009, IMG submission 123537) | Groundwater microbial communities from the Aspo Hard Rock Laboratory (HRL) deep subsurface site, Sweden - OS_PC_MetaG | ecosystem: Environmental > Aquatic > Deep subsurface > Groundwater...
GGCCACGCCCTCGCTGGAAAGCTATGCGCACGCGCGGGCCGGCCGCTACCAGCTGATCGAATTGAAGCAGCGCGCGATCAGCGCGGCACGCCTGCCCGACATCGAACTGGTCGACCTCAAACATATCCCGGTCGACAACGGCCTCACCCGCCCCGCGCTCACGGCGCTGACCGACACGCTGGTGCGCGGCGAACAAAGCCTGGTGTTCCTCAACCGGCGCGGTTATGCCCCGGCACTGTATTGCCCGAGTTGTGCCTGGGTGTCACCTTGCCCGAGCTGCTCGGCGCGGCTGGTATTGCATCGCGGCGGACGAAATCGGGCCATATCGGGACTGAAATGCCATCACTGCGGATTTGAAGCACGCATCCCGACCGAATGCCCCGGCTGCGGCAACCCGGATTTGAAAGCGCTCGGCCAGGGTACCCAGCGGCTGGAAGAAACGCTCACCGCGCTGCTGCCCGCCGCGCGCATCCGCCGCATCGACCGCGACACCATGCGCCCACGCGCCTGGGCCGAGCTCGGCGAGGCGGTGCACGGCGGCGCGGTCGACATCCTGGTCGGCACCCAGATGCTGGCCAAGGGCCACGACTTTCCCAACATGACGCTGGCGTTGATTCTCGACACCGACGGCGCGCTCTACAGCCCCGACTTTCGCGCCACCGAACGCCTGTTCGCCCAGCTGATGCAAGTGTCAGGTCGCGCCGGCCGCGCCGACAAGCCCGGCCGCGTCGTGATCCAGACCGCCTTCCCCGACCACCCGTTGTTTCGTTATTTGCAACGCCACGACTACGCCGGCTACGCGCGCGAACTGCTGGCCGAACGCAAACAGCTCGAGCTGCCGCCCTATACCCGGCAGGTACTGCTGCGCGCCGAAGCGAAAACCATGGATGCCGCACTTGCCTTTTTGCACCGCGCCGCTGCACTGGCGCCCGCCACCGCCGAGGTCAGCGTGTTCAGCGCCACCCCCGCACCAATGGCACGCGTCGCCAATCTCGAACGCGCGCAACTGCTAATCCAGTCCGCCAATCGGCAAGCCCTGCAAGCCTTGATCAAAGACTGGCGACCGCAACTCGACACGATCAAGCCGCGCGTCGCGCGCTGGTCGCTCGATGTCGATCCGCTGGTATTTTGAAGCCCCGCCCCCGGCGCTTATAATCGCCGGCTATCTATTTGAACACTGAGGCCGCGCCCGTCGTCGCCTCTTTGTACCCATGCCCAACACCCATCCGCTTAAAGACCAAATCGCCCTGCTGATCGGCGTCGCCCTCGAAACCGTGGCGCCCGATGCCCCGGTGAGCCTGGAAATCGAACGCCCGAAGAACGCTTCGCACGGCGACTTTTCGAGCAACGCAGCGATGCAGCTGGCGCGGCCGTTGAAGAAGAATCCGCGCGAGCTGGCGCAGCTGATTCTCAACGCGCTGCCTAAATCGCCGCTGATCGCAAAGGCACAAATCGCCGGCGCGGGTTTCATCAACTTCCATCTCACGCCTGCGGCGTGGCACAGCCTGCTGCCGCAGATCCGCACGGCGGGCGCGCAGTTCGGCCGCGGCAATGCCGGCAAAGGCCACAAGGTGCTGGTCGAGTTCGTGTCGGCCAACCCAACCGGTCCGCTGCACGTAGGGCACGGCCGCCAGGCCGCGCTGGGCGATGCGATCTGCAATCTCTATGCAGCGCAAGGCTGGGCGGTCTACCGCGAGTTTTATTACAACGACGCCGGGGTGCAGATCCAGACACTGGCCAACAGTGTGCAGGCACGCGCCAAAGGCCTGAAGCCGGGTGATGCCGAGTGGCCGGAATCGGCTTATAACGGCGATTACATTGCCGAGATCGCGGCCGACTTTATGGCCAAGAAAACGGTGAAGTCGGACGACCGCGAACACACCGCGTCAGGCGACGTCAACGACCTGGACGCGATCCGTCAGTTCGGCGTGGCCTACCTGCGCCACGAGCAGGATCTCGACCTCAAGGCGTTTTCGGTGCGCTTTGATAACTATTATCTGGAGTCGAGCCTGTATAGCAGCGGGCGCGTCGCGGCGACGGTGCAGAAGCTGGTCGATGCCGGCAAAACCTACGAGCAGGACAGCGCGCTGTGGCTGCGCACAACGGATTACGGCGACGACAAAGACCGCGTGATGAAGAAGTCAGACGGCACCTATACCTATTTCGTGCCGGACGTTGCCTATCACATCGCCAAATTTGAGCGCGGCTACGAGCGTGCGATCAACATTCAAGGCACCGACCACCACGGCACGATTACGCGGGTGCGCGCGGGCGTGCAGGCGGCAGGCGTCGGCATCCCGCACGGCTATCCGGATTACCTGATGCACACGATGGTGCGGGTGATGCGTGGCGGCGAGGAAGTGAAAATCTCCAAGCGCGCCGGCAGCTACGTCACCCTGCGCGATGTCATCGACTGGACCAGCAAGGATGCGGTGCGCTTTTTCCTGCTCTCGCGCAAAGCCGACACCGAGTACATGTTCGACATCGACCTGGCGCTCGCCAGAAACACCGACAATCCGGTGTACTACGTGCAATACGCCCACGCGCGGATCTGCCGCGTGTTCGAGGAATGGGGCGGCATGTCCGACGCACTCGACGACGCCGATCTCGCGCCGCTGACTGCCTCGCATGAAACGGCGCTGATGCAGCGCCTGGCCGAGTACCCGGAAACCGTGGCCACTGCGGCGCGTGAACTGGCGCCGCATCTGCTGGTCCATTACCTGCAAACGCTGGCAGGTGATTTTCACGCCTGGTACAACGCCGAGAAGTTTCTGGTTGACGATGCCGCAACCAAGCTCGCCCGACTGACGCTGGCCGATGCCACCCGCATTACGATTGTTAACGGACTGGCCTTGCTTGGCGTGTCCGCCCCGGAGAAAATGTAGTCATGGCAAAATCCCCCTCCCGAAGAACCGACCGCGCGGGCAGCGCTTTCCCCCGCAAGGAAGGAACCGTTTTCAGCGGCGTAATGATCGGCCTCATCGTCGGCGCGGTGCTCGCTGTGGGCGTGGCGTTATGGATAACCGGCAACAATCCGTTTAAATCGTCAGCCCCCGATGCGTCCTTACCGGCCAAAATCGAGCCGGCTACCCCTGCCACGCCTGAAACTGCGCCGAGCTTTGATTTTTACAAAATGCTGCCAAGTGACGCAACCAGCGAAGCACCGCCGTCTCCTCGCCCGGCTGCCATCACAACCCTCTATTACCTGCAAGCGGGCGCGTTCCAGAACCCTGCTGATGCAGATAATCTGAAAGCACAACTGGCTTTGCTGGGGATCGAGACGGTGATTCAGACCCGCGATCTCGGCGGCGATCTCGGCGTGTTCCACCGGGTACGCGTCGGACCTTTTCTCGCGATGGACGAAATAAACCGCACGCGAGCACTGTTAACGCAGAACAATATCCCCGCCACGCTAGTCAAAGAAGTTCCCACCACTCAGGAGACGCCTTGATGTTTACCCGCACACTGGCCTTGTTTGCCGCTGCTGTCTTTTCTTTTTCCGCCTATGCCGCAGACGCGATTTTCGAAGGCCATGACTATACCCGCGTGCAAAATGTGCAAGCTGTTGCTACCGGCAAAAAAGTCGAGGTGCTGGAATTCTTCTGGTATCGCTGCCCGCATTGTTTTCAACTCGAGCCCGCAATCAACACCTGGCTGAAAACTTTGCCCAAAGACGCGCAAGTTCGGCGCGTGCCTGCCGTTTTCCGTGACGATTGGGCACCGGCCGCCAAAACCTATTACACGCTGGAACAGATGGGCCTGCTCGACCGCCTGCATAACAAGGTGTTCGACGCCTACCATATCGAGAACATCAACCTCAATGACCCCGCCGTGTTGGGTGGCTGGGTCGAAAAGCAGGGTGTTGACCGCAAGAAGTTTGAGGCTATCTACAACTCCTTCTCAACCCAATCCAAGACGTTGCAAGGCGGTAAGCTTGCTACCGCTTATGCCATAACAGGCGTCCCGGCCTTTATTATCGACGGCAAATACACCACCTCGATGTCGATGGCACAGAGCGAATCGCGCTTGTTCGAAATCCTCGACCAGCTCATCGTCAAAGCGCGCGCCGAACGCCGTCGCAAATAAGCCGCGCCTCACACTTGATCACTTCGCCCTTCCCGGTCCGATGAATCAACCCCTGCGGGTTTTTATCACCGGTGCCAGTTCCGGGCTGGGCGCAGCGCTGGCACAACATTACGGCGCGCAAGGTGCCCGGCTTGGCCTCGCCGGTCGCCGACTGGCCGGTTTGCAAGCCACAGCAGCCGGACTGGACGCACAACTCTATCAAGCCGATGTGCGTGACGCGGCAGCGATGCAGCAAGCGGCAAAGGCGTTTCTGGACGACGTAAGCACGCCGGATATTGTGATCGCAGCCGCAGGCATCAGCGTCGGCACCCTGACCGAAGAGTCCGCTGACGCGCCGGTTTTTCGCGCGGTCATGGATGCCAATGTGCTGGGCCTGGTGCACACCTTTCAGCCCTTTATCGCTGCCATGCAGTCTAATCAGGGCGTGCTGTGCGCCATTTCCAGCGTAGCCGGCGTGCGCGGCCTTCCGGGCGGTGGCGCGTATTCGGCTTCAAAAGCAGCGGCCACGGTTTACCTCGAGGCATTGCGGCTCGAACTTAAATCACGCCGCATCGCCGTCGTCACGGTTGCCCCGGGTTATATCGACACCCCGATGACACAGGTCAACCCGTATGCCATGCCATTCAAATTGTCTGCACAAACAGCCGCCATCAAGGTAGCGCGATGCATACAGTTACGTCGCGGCTATACCGTGATCCCATGGCAGATGGCCTGGGTCGCGCGTTTACTGAAATGGCTACCGAATCCAGTCTATGATGCGGTATTCGAGAAAGCGCCACGCAAGCCCCGCGGTTTGCCCACTTAAATAACTTTAAATGATGCGGAGAAAAAATGCCCACCCCCTTGAACATTATCCTTATCGACGATCACCCGCTGTTACGCATGGGGGTGGCCGGCTACATCGAGCAAGAGCCTGACTTGAACCTGACCGCACAGATGGCCAATGCTGCCGAGTTGCGTGCCTGGATAGCGGCAGGCAACCAGGCTGATGCGGCACTACTCGACCGTTCGCTGCCCGATGCTGACGGGCTGGACCTTGTTTCCGATCTGCGTGATTTGGGTATCAAGGTCATCATGCTGACCATTGCCGACACCGACGAAGAAATCTCCGAGGCGATCTCGTCCGGCGTTGACGGCTATGTCATCAAATCCAGCGAGCCCGACCAGGTGATCGCCGCCCTTCGCAGCGTGTGCGACGGTCAGAGCAGCTTTCCGCTCAACATCATGCAGAAAATGGCGCGTGGTGAGCTCAACAACAGCGCGCTGGCCGCACTGACGGCGCGTGAAATGGAAATCGTCGACCAGGTGAAGGAAGGGTTATCCAACAAGGCGATTGCCTACAAGATGACCCTGTCGGAAAACACCGTACGCAACCACCTGCGCAACATCATGGAAAAGCTGAATTTACGCAATCGCGTTCAGGTCGCCACCCTGGCGCTGAAAGAAGACCATAAGCGGCACTGAGTTCTTCCTTTGGCCTGGCGTCATCTTGACGGTAGAAAATACTATTTTTAATGGGTAAACCACTCGCAGACACGGCAGCGGAGACTCGCTACACGAGAGTACGCTGCCAGCCCACCAGCTTTTCTAATTCGTCAGGAGGAAGCGCTCGGCTGAACAAGTATCCTTGCCCGAAATCACACTGCTGGCTCCTTAGGTAAGTCAGCTGTTCCTGAGTTTCAAGCCCTTCAGCAACTACTTTCAGTCCGAGGCGGTGCGCCATCGTGATAATGGTATCCACAATTGCGGCGTCATCCGGGCTATTGGTGACATTTTTAACGAAAGACTGGTCGATCTTCAGTATTCCTACCGGCATTTTTTTAAGCTGGTTGAGAGAAGAATAGCCTATGCCAAAATCGTCTATTGCCATGTTTATTCCTAGCTTGGTAAGTGACTCCAGGATATTTACCGCATATTGAGCATCTTCCATGGCCACACTTTCCGTGACCTCCAGTTCGAGTAGGCGCGCCTCCAGGCCACAGTTCGCCAAGGTCTGCGCAACCAAGCAGACAAGGTCTTCTCTGAAGAATTGCCGAACTGACAGGTTGACGGACATGATGGTTTCTGGAAAACCCATATTTTGCCAAGCAATGGCTTGCTTGCAGGCAGTTTCCAAGACCCATGCGCCTATGGGTATGATCAGGCCGGTTTCTTCCGCAAGCGGAATAAACTCGTTCGGTAAGATCATCCCCAATTCTGGGTGTCGCCAGCAAACCAGCGCTTCCACTCCGCGCATCTGTCCATGGGCCAAATCGAATTGTGGTTGGTAATGGAGCACCAGTTGCTGTTTTTCAAGTGCGTTATTTAAGTGATTTTCCAATTCCAGTCGGCGCATGCTGTGTAGATCGAGCGAGCTGGTATAGATTTGGACGCCGGCACGGCCCTGTTCCTTGACGCGGTACATGGCAGTGTCAGCATGTTTCATCAGGGCCTCGGCGTCGGCCCCGTCGTCCGGGTATAGGCTGATACCAATGCTTGCGCTCACAAAGATCTCCCGTCCTCCAATCGCAAAAGGTTGCCGTAATGCCGCCAGGACCTTGTCGGCTACCACCACAGCCTCTTCCACATGATCCGCGTCCGGCAACAGGATAGTGAATTCGTCTCCACCCAGCCGGGCCAACGTATCAGACTGGCGGACGATTTCACGTAGCCGGTGAGCGACCATTTGCAGCAAAAGGTCGCCCGCATCATGGCCAAGCGTGTCATTGACCCGCTTGAACCGATCAAGGTCGATAAACAACAAGGCTACTTTTTTGTGCTCTAGTCGGTGTGCGAAAGCCAGCGATTGCTCCAACCTATCCTTGAACAATACCCGATTCGGCAGGTTGGTAAGCGCGTCGTGGTGGGCCTGATGAATGATCTTTTCTTGGGCACGCTGTCGCTCCGTGATATCTGTGAAAATGGCTACGAAATGGTCGATCTGTCCCGATGGCTTACGCATGCTGCTGATAGAAAGCCACTCCGGAAATATCTCGCCATTTTTGCGCCGGTTCCAGATTTCGCCCTGCCATTTGCCACGGGCTAGCAGTGTTCGCCAAAGCACCTGATAGAACTCTATGCCATGCTGGCCAGAGGAGAGTTTTTTCGGGCTTTGACCGATCATTTCCTCCAGTCGATATCCGGTGATGTCGGTAAATGCAGGGTTGACCAGCAAAACACGACCGTCGGAACCGGTAATGATAATGCCTTCACTGGTGCTATCGAATACGGTGGCGGCCAGGCGCAGGGATTGCTCGTTTTGTTCGCGGACTGTGGCGAAGCGACGCCCCAGTAGGGCGGCCAAGGTAAACAGCAATCCAGAAAACAAGGCCGCATACAACAATGTTTGTTTGCTTCGTCGACTCGTAGCGTTTGCCTCTTCGTACACCAGGCTCGCAGATTTCACGATGCCCGTGGTGAAGCTCCCTGCCGTTTTGATTACCTGTTCATAAAGGGGTTGGGTATGCTGGCTGAACAGCCGTTTTGCTTCGACCTCGTCTGTTGCCATCTTGGCGATGGCCTGCTGTTGACTGGTGGAGAGTAGTGCGTACTGCCTTTCGAATTCCTGTATAGCGCGCTGATTATAGTCGCGCCTGAAATTCTTCTTAAGGTAGTCTACTTGGGTCCTTACTTTCGCATCTTCCTGCGCTAGCCTGCCCTTTCCCTCTGCGTATGACTGCATCCCGTTCAACACAGCACTGGCTTGCGAGCGCATGTGCGTGAGGCTTTGGCTCATTTCCATGGCCTGCTGCAAATTGACGATATTGTAGTTACGCAGCCAATCGATCTGACGTGTCGACTGCTCTATCCCCCACCAGCCAATTGCGCCCACTATTACACCGGAGCCACTGCCTAGTGCAATGAATGCCAGCAGAACTTTTGAGTAGGTAATGTTGCGCATCGCTTCTACCATAAATAGTCTTAACCTATTAAATGGGTAAGTTGGTTTGCAATTGGTACCAGGACGCTCTTCCATGCAAAGTGAAACTTAATAAGTGTGTTTTCGCTTCCTGGCGAATAATGGCTTGCCATAGAGGCCAATTGTCGTAGCACACTGTGTTCCGGCACGATCCTTTGCTACGGCAGACTGAACCGTTTCCTCATGCGTCGCTGGAGTACGTTTAGCCCTCGGCGGGCTGCAATCCCTATTTATCAGCTTGCAATGATCGTCACACTGTATTGACCCGCATTTCCTATGCCGCCCAAGGAGAAGCGAAAGCCAAAGGCGGCGATTATATAGTATATTCGGATTTCGTTGTCTCGATAGCTTGTTGTATAGGGGGTTATCCGGTCGCAGTCACCCATCCTAAAAGCTTGATCCCGCATAACAAGCGGTTCGGGCATATCCCCTGTTACCAAAGTAGCCGGTTAGCTGGTTCCAGGCTCTCCATTCAGGATGTGGAACGCAAAAGCCACCCGCTTATTCAACCGTCACACTTTTCGCCAAATTGCGAGGTTTGTCCACGTCCGTGCCTTTTTGCAATGCTGCATGGTACGACAGCATCTGCAATGGAACCGTGTGCAATATCGGCGACAACGCACCATTATGCCCACCGGGCAATTTGATGACATGCACGAATTCGGATTCCTCAATGCCCACATCGCCGTCAGCGATCACGTAAAGCTCACCGCCCCGCGCGCGCACTTCCTGCAGGTTCGATTTCAGCTTTCCGATCAACTGATCGTTGGGTGCAATCGTGATCACAGGCATGTCTTCGTCCACCAGCGCCAGCGGCCCGTGCTTGAGCTCACCCGCCGGATACGCTTCGGCGTGTATATAGGAAATCTCTTTCAGCTTCAGCGCGCCTTCAAGCGCAATCGGGTAATGCACGCCGCGTCCTAAAAACAAGGCGTGATGCTTGTTGGCGAATCGATGTGACCACGCTTCCACCTCGGGCTCCAGTGCCAGCACTTGTTGCAGCTTGTTCGGCAAGCTGCGCAGCGCAGTGAGATGTTCAACTTCCTGTGCGGGCGTCAAACGGCCGCGTAGCTTGGCCAGCACCAGCGTCAGCAAAAACAGGCCTGCCAGCTGGGTGGTAAATGCCTTGGTCGAAGCGACTCCGATTTCCGGTCCGGCGCGGGTCAGAAACTTGAGGCGAGACGCGCGAGTGAGCGCTGACTCCGGCACGTTGCAGATGGTAAGTGTCTTGTCCTGGCCGAGCGATTTGGCGTGATTCAGCGCGGCCAGCGTGTCAGCGGTTTCGCCGGATTGCGAAATCGTGACGACAAGCGCATTCGGATTCGGAACTGAGGTGCGGTAGCGGTATTCGCTGGCGACTTCGGCATGCGCCGGTATGCCCGCGATTTCTTCCAGCCAATAAGTGGCCACTTTCGCGGCGTGGAAGCTGGTGCCACAGGCAAGGAAGGTGACCGCATCCACTTTGCCCAGTATTTCGGCAGCATCGAAACCAAACCATTCGGGCTGGATATGATCCTGCGCTACGGCGATCAGCAACGTATCGGTCAACGCGCGCGGCTGTTCGTGGATTTCCTTTTGCATGAAGTGGCGGTAATTGCCGAGTTCGGCCATGTCGGCCGACAGCTCGGAAATGTGCACGCTGCGATCCACCTTGTTGCCTGCTGCGTCATACACATCAACCGACAGCAGCCCGATATCGGCCACATCGCCTTCTTCCAGATACATCACGCGCTGCGTCACTGGCAGCAGTGCCGAGACATCCGAGGCGATGAAATTCTCTTCTATCCCCAACCCGATCAGCAAGGGGCTGCCTCTGCGGGCACACACCAAACGATTGGGTGAGTCCTCACTCACCACGCCGATTGCGTAAGCCCCTTCCAATTCAGCGGCAGCCTTGCGCGTGGCTTCGAGCAGGTCTTTCGACTGCCGAAAATACAATTCAATCAGGTGGGCGATCACCTCGGTGTCGGTTTCCGAGGCAAAGGCAAACCCAGCGACTTTGAGCCGTGCACGCAGTTCTTCGTGGTTTTCAATAATGCCGTTATGCACCACTGCCAACCTGCCGCTCACGTGCGGGTGGGCGTTGGATTCCGTAGGCGCGCCGTGGGTTGCCCAGCGTGTGTGTGCAATTCCGATATGGCCATGTACCTGCTGCGCCGCGCAGTCTTCGGCCAGCGACACGACACGACCGACGCTACGGACGCGCTTCAAGCCCCCATTGATAATCACCAGCCCGGCCGAATCGTAGCCACGGTATTCCAGGCGGCGCAGACCTTCGAGCAGAATGGGGACGACGTTACGTTGCGCTACTGCGCCGACAATGCCGCACATGATTAGCTATCCTTTTTTTGTTTGGTCGGGCGCTTCCAGCCCATGATGGTGTGCTGCCTGGCCCGCGATAAAGTGAGTTCGCCGGCAGGTGCATCCTTGGTCAAGGTCGTGCCGGCACCCAGGGTCGCACCCTTTCCTACGGTAACCGGCGCGACCAGTTGACTATCGGAGCCCACGAACACCTCATCCTCGATTACCGTTCGATGCTTGTTCGCACCGTCGTAATTGCAGGTAATGGTGCCGGCACCGATGTTGACCTTCTTGCCCATGGTGGTGTCGCCCACGTAGGACAGGTGGTTGATCTTGGAGCCCTCGTCGATTTGGCTGTTCTTGATCTCGACAAAATTGCCCACGTGCACATCGCGCGCCAGCGTGGTGCCCGGACGAATACGCGAAAACGGGCCCAGCCGGTTGGCTTCGCCAACTTGTGCGTCGTCGATCAAGGTAAACGCGTCAATGCGCGTGGCCGCCGCCACACTTGCATTGCGCAACACGCAGTTGGCGCCCACTTGCACGCCATCGCCCAGCTTGACTTGGCCTTCGAATACGCAATTGACATCGATCACCACGTCGCGCCCGCATGTCAGCGTGCCGCGCACATCAATCCGCGCCGGATCCATCAAGGTTACTCCATCGTTGAGCAGCGCCTGGGCAATTTCATTCTGGTGGACGCGCTCGAGTTCGGCCAGTTGCGCCTTGCTATTCACGCCCAGCACTTCCCACTCAAAAGACGGTGGGTAAGTATCGATTGCCACGCCGTCGCGTACCGCCGAGGCGATGATGTCGGTCAGATAATACTCACCCTGCGCATTGTCGTTTGTCAGTTCGGCAATCCAGTTTTTAAGGTGGCGGGTCGCCACCGCCAGGATCCCGGTGTTGACTTCCTGGATCGCGTGCTCGGATGCCGAGGCATCCTTGTGCTCGACGATACGGGTGACCTTGCCGTTCTCGCGCACGATGCGGCCATAGCCGTCTGGGTGCGCCAGGGTAACGGTCAACAACCCCAGCCTTCCTGTATTCGCTGCCACCACCAGGGGTTTCAGGGTGGCGGGGTGGGTTAACGGCACGTCGCCATACAGCACCAGCGTCACACTGTCGTCCGAAAGCTGGGGCAGCGCCTGCTTTACCGCGTGGCCCGTTCCGTGCTGTTCGGCCTGAAGCACAAATGTCAGCTTGTCATGGACCATCGCCTGCGGCACGGCCTCACCACCGAAGCCAAACACCACACAGGTTTGAGCCGCGCCGAGTGCGTGGGCCGTATCCACCACGTGCCCCAGCAGGGATTTGCCTGCCAGCTTGTGCAAGACCTTGGGAAGGTCGGAGCGCATGCGAGTGCCCTTGCCCGCTGCGAGTATCAATATTTCTAGCTTGGTATCCATTCGTATCTATCAAAAGAGGGAATCACATCAGCACAATTGGGTGCGCAAAATGCGTGCCCAGTATAAAGCCTGGGGCAGGCGCCCACATGAAAAAGGCAACCGTTGGGCTGCCTTTTTCATTGTTCCACATTACACGCGCGTTCCTGAAACCGAATCGACCAACCCGGAAACTATCTTGCTTCTGCGACCTGTTTACGCGCCTCGATATATCCCGCTTCTTCCATCGCCTGATGCAGCGTCTTGAACTCGGCATCCTTGTCAGCCACGAACTTGCCTAGCTTGCTGACAAACGCTTTCTGCATTTTTTCAACCACTCTGGGGTCGATGGATGTGATGGCGACCTCAAGTTTATGTCTATCCTCCTCGCTCAAGCGATCGCTCGCCACCAGCGTAAACCCGGGGGATAGTGGCAAGGGGTACCACTCTTCGTAATCATCCGATGACTCCAGCAACGCCTTGGCTTTCTTGCCTCCCAAGGCGCCGGCTTGAGCGTAATTACGCTTCATTGCCAGCAGCACATCTTCCTGGCTTTTGACATTCATAAACTTCACCTTCTCATTATTCTGCTTGAGGACGAAGCGTCCGAGCACATCCGGAACCGACTGCCTTTCAGTCAGCGCGACGGTAGTCACAGTTGCCCCTTTACGACGAACCAGCACTACTTTAAGAAAGGCTTCGACCCGCGCTATTGGACTGTATCCTTTGTTAAAAGCAGCGACAGCGACGGTGGGCGGCGCAAAATACAGATCTTTCCGCCCTTTGACCATCGAGCGGTTGGTGCTCCGCAGGCTGCGATACATCGTCAGCTGAGCTTTCCTGCCCAGGGCCTCTGCCAACTCCTCGGCAAAAGGCGTTGCCATTGGCCTGAAATCTGACCGCAGCATGTCAGCGGTTCCGGTTCCCGGAAAAATACCTATGCTCAAGGACGGCCCAGCCGCCATGGAAATTCCGGGAAGGGAAAGTGTCAATACAAGACCTGCCAAACAGCTACGCCACTTCATATGAAACTCCTCGTTTATCAGTTTTGGGGTAGGGGTTCCTACCATTACGGCTGTTTTCACGACAAATTGAGAAATGGCTCAGCCAGCGTTATTCTTGCAGCGTGAATCAAAGGTTCTTTGATTTCATGTTAATAATCCCAACTTAAAACAGAATAGATCGTGATATCGGGACAATTGCCTGACAATCACATTACACATATAGCCCACAATGCTTTGAAGTAATTGCCATTAAATCCATAGGTTGCATTGATTGGATGGCTACTGGCGTATAAATAAAAACGGGGTCTAAAATCTCCGTTTATCTTTCGTTTGCAGTAATTTGCTTCATCGGTACCAACTCAACACGGCAGTTTTTGCAGCTCGCTTCACGCGGTTGATTTCCCGTAACTTAACTGGATTCTCCATAAGGCTTAACCGTCAGGCGGCCAGCTGCAATCCCTTTACTCATCAGATCAATGCACACCGCTTTCGCGCGCCGATGTGACAAGCGCAACTTGTGCGCTTCGCTACTGACTTAGCTAGTGTGGCCCGCAACTTGAATTTCACATCGCCCCACTCCGTCAAGCTTGCTGCAGCCTGGTCCAAAATGATGATGGCTTCGGGCAAGGTGCATCCAGGCACTGGCAACCAAAAACCCACCTCATGAGGCTTTAATTTTCAGTTCTAAGAATAAAAAAAGGCAACCATCTGGTTGCCTTTTTAATTTTCATTTTGTCGAATCAGCGCTACTTACGCAACTTCTTGATTGCTGCGAGTTGTGCGACTGCTTGTGCCAATTCAATCTGTGCTTGCGCATAGTCGATACTCGCGGCCTTATTCTTCATGGCTTCTTCGGCGGCGCGCATGGCTTCGAGGGCCTTGGCTTCGTCGAGGTCACCCCCGCGAATGGCGGAGTCCGACAGGATGGTTACGGTGTTGGGCTGCACTTCGAGAATGCCACCCGATACGTAGACCAGTTCCTCTTCTGCCTGATTCGGTACCTTGATGCGCACCGAGCCGGGTTTGAGCGTGGTCAACAGCGGAGTGTGGCGCGGATAAATTCCGAGCTCACCACGCTGGCCGGGGGCAATCACCACTTCGGCAGGGCCGGAGTAGAGCGATTTTTCTGCGCTGACGATGTCAACGTGTATGGTCATGGCCATGGTTTAACCTTGTATGGGCGGGGACGGGGCGTGCAAACAAGTCTGAGCTCGCTTACCCGTCCCCGAATCCTGCACTTTACTGAATTGTCTTCGCTTTTTCGACGGCTTCTTCGATGCCGCCGACCATGTAGAACGCCTGTTCGGGCAAATGGTCGTATTCGCCCTCGACAATCGCCTTGAAACCGGCAATGGTCTCCTTCAGGGTGACGTATTTTCCGGGCGCGCCGGTAAACACTTCAGCCACGAAGAATGGCTGCGACAGGAAGCGCTGAATTTTACGAGCGCGGGTTACGGCCAGTTTGTCTTCAGGCGACAGTTCATCCATACCCAGAATCGCGATGATGTCGCGCAATTCCTTGTATTTCTGCAGGGTGCCCTGCACTGCACGGGCCACGCTGTAGTGCTCTTCGCCGACAACTTGCGGGTCGAGAATACGCGAGGTCGAATCCAGTGGATCCACCGCCGGGTAAATACCCAGTTCGGCAACCTGACGCGACAGCACCAGCGTTGCATCGAGGTGGGCAAAGGTCGTAGCGGGCGACGGGTCGGTCAAGTCATCCGCAGGCACGTAAACGGCCTGGAAGGAGGTGATCGAACCGGTACGCGTCGAGGTGATGCGCTCCTGCAGGCGACCCATTTCATCAGCCAGCGTAGGCTGGTAGCCCACGGCGGACGGCATCCGGCCCAGCAGTGCTGACACTTCGGTGCCGGCCAGGGTGTAGCGGTAAATGTTGTCAACGAACAGCAGCACGTCGCGGCCTTCGTCGCGGAAGTATTCAGCCATGGTCAGGCCGGTCAGCGCGACACGCAAACGGTTGCCGGGAGGCTCGTTCATCTGGCCGTATACCAACGCCACTTTGTCCAGCACGCCGCCTTCTTTCATCTCGTGATAGAAGTCGTTGCCTTCACGGGTACGCTCACCCACGCCTGCGAACACTGAGAAGCCGGAGTGCGCAACCGCAATGTTACGAATCAGCTCCATCAGGGTCACGGTCTTGCCCACACCCGCGCCGCCGAACAGGCCGACTTTACCGCCCTTGGCGATCGGCATGATCAGGTCGATCACCTTGATGCCGGTTTCCAGAATCTCAACCGCGGTGGCCTGGTCGGCATACGCCGGCGGCTTGCGGTGGATCGGCATGAGCTTGTCGGCGTTCACCGGACCGGCTTCATCAATCGGCGTGCCCAGCACGTTCATGATGCGGCCGAGTGTGGCTTGACCCACCGGAACCATGATCGGGTTGCCGGTTGCGAGGACTTCCATGCCGCGGCGCAGGCCGTCGGTGGAGCCCATTGCAATCGCGCGAACCACGCCGTCACCCAGCTGTTGCTGGACTTCGAGGGTCAGTTCGGGGGTTTCCATTTTCAGCGCTTCGAAGATCCCGGGCATGGATTCACGCGAAAATTCCACGTCTACC
>Ga0180009_10004550_pt1 | contig 15252 bp, 15 predicted proteins | sample OS_PC_MetaG_FD_123537 | JGI IMG/M metagenome (GOLD analysis project Ga0180009, IMG submission 123537) | Groundwater microbial communities from the Aspo Hard Rock Laboratory (HRL) deep subsurface site, Sweden - OS_PC_MetaG | ecosystem: Environmental > Aquatic > Deep subsurface > Groundwater...
ATTCCTTATCTTTAGCTCACTTTAAACTTTAGTTCACTTCAAACTCTTGCAACGCTTCTTCAGGCAGAGCCGGACAACTCTGACCTGGCCCAGAGGACCAGGTTTTTTAGGACTAAATAAACACCAAGAAGGCAATGCCTGTCGGAACATTTTTAAAAATAATCCTTGACATACCACCATGTGGCATGTTTAATGTGTAGCCGTGTGGAGCGGATACTTCATCCCTACACGCTTCCATTCTTCTATCGTAGGCGGCTGTCCAATACCTCCTTCCCAGCCGCCTACTTTAGTTTGGGATCGGCAGTCCGGCAGTCCAAATCAGGGAATTTATTTCAAGGCCGTTCTGCGGCGTTTATCATCCTCGTTCTTATACTTAAAATAGCATTTGGCGCAGAGGGATTCGTACTTCACACTGTCTTTACCTTCTATGGCCACCTGCTCACCCTCAAAGACAAACCGGTTTCCGATCTTGCGACCGTTGGCCACCGCTTTCTGACCGCATTTGCAGATGGTTTTGAGTTCTTCAATACTGTGCGCCAGCAGCAGCAGGCGTTCGCTCCCTTCAAACCCGTTTAAGCGGAAATCGGTTCGCAAACCGTAACAGATGACCGGGACCTCCAGAATTACAGCCACCTTGAACAGCTGATCCACTTGCGCGTGCTTTAAAAATTGCGCCTCGTCGATCAGCACGCAATGAACCGCACCCTTCTCCTTCTGCCGGTCTTCAATCATCACATACAAATCATCCGTTTCGCCGGCCACGATATCCACGCCCCGTTCTATGTCGAGACGGGAAACCACTCTGTCGCTTCCCTTGGTATCGGTGTCGGGCTTGATGATCACCGTGTTCATGCCTCTTTCCCGGTAGTTGTAATCCACCTGGATCAGGGCCGTGGTCTTTCCGCAGTTCATGGCGCCATACCGAAAATAGAGTTTAGCCATTTGGAGCTCCGTTTACTATTCAATACGATTCACGAAAGGATATTCAATCAAAAAAGGAGGTAAAAACAGATCAGGACAGGAGATCACTTTGTCCCAAATATCTTATCCCCCGCATCGCCGAGACCCGGCAGGATGTATCCTATATCATTCAGCCGTTCATCAATGGAAGCTACATAAATGTCCACATCCGGATGATTCTCTTCAATCCGTTTGATCCCTTCCGGGGCGGCCACCAAAAAAAGTCCCCGGATGTTCCTGCAACCGGCTTCCTTCAAAAGTTCGATGGCGGCATTTAAGGTGCCGCCTGTGGCCAGCATGGGATCGAGAATAAGAGCGATCCGTTCTTCGATCTGGCCGGTCATTTTCACGTAGTACCGCACCGGTTCCAGAGTTTCCTCATTTCGATAAAAGCCCACCACACTGACTTTTGCGGAAGGAATCAGGTTAAATACTCCGTCCATCATGCCCAGACCGGCCCGTAAAATGGGGACAACCGTAATCTTCTTTCCCTTGATTTCTTCCACCTTGACAGGACCGGCCCACCCCTGGATTTCTCTGGACTCTGTTTCGAGATCTTTGGTCGCCTCGTAGGTGAGAAGGGCGGCCAGCTCCGAAGCCAGCTCGCGAAAGTCTTTGGTGCTGATATTATGTTCCCTCATTAAACCCAGTTTATGACGGATCAGCGGGTGCCGAACAACATGAACAGTCACGACTGCCTCCTTGTCCTTTTATATCCAATGATGGTTAAGCCTGTTTAAAAATCACCGAGCGGTCTTCTGAACGTATATTCAGCAGGCTTCTTTACCAGGCTTTCAAATGCTTCCTCGTGATTCCCACCGGCATAGGAGAAAGGAAAGGATATCAGATAAATAACTGTTCCCGCTGCAGTGCCGATCAGTCCTGCCGGTCGAAGAATCACCATATCAAAAGCCATTTTCTCGCCGCTTCGCTCAGCCAATTTTTGAGCTGCGTCCTTGGCAAAAACGGGTGCGGCCAGCGGTACCAACAGCAGGGTCAATATGGTGAAAAGAACCGTGGATTGTTTGACCATTTTATGCATATATACCCCCATACGGTTTAAGTTTGAATAGGGAAAAGAGTTGACACGTTGATATGTTTTTTACGTCTGTTCCGGGCACACCTGCCTTTTGGGGAATGACTTTTTCGATTAAAATCGGACGCTTCATTGGATACAGACAGGAATCGATTTGCAGAGTAGAAAATGGTGGTGGGTTAGTCAAGAGAAAAGAGCAAACCGCAGGCCGATTTGTTAGCATTATACCATATAATCAGCAAGTTAGTGTAATCGATGAAAGGCTCTCCATATCACATTGAAGTCGCAGTGGCTTTACCGGTTCATCAAACCTATACCTATCTGGTACCGGAAGAATTCATTCCTTTTGCAGATGTGGGAAGGAGAGTTTTGGTCCCTTTCGGAAAGCAGCGTGTCACCGGTTACATTTTGGGATCCTGCAATGCAGATACGGACAAAGGCATCAAACCGATTGAGGACATTTTAGACGACGCACCTATTTTCCCAGAAACCATGATCCCGTTTCTGAGATGGACGGCTTCCTATTACATGCATCCCATGGGAGAGGTGATTAAAACCGCGTTGCCGGGGGGGCTCAATCTTTACGAACGGGTAACGTTATCGATTACGGAAAAAGGGAAATCGGCCCTCGCATCCCATAACCTGCCGGATCAGGAGCAACAGCTTTTAGATCACATCCACCGGAACCGCTGCAGTCTGAAAGATCTCTACAGACAATTTCTTAAAGACATTTCGTCACCGTCCGCCGTGATCCGGAAGATGGAAAATTCGGGGTTGATTATACGGCAGAAGAGATTAACGCACGGGATTGCCAAACCCAAGATGGAACGATTTGTCCGAATTCAAGATCCGCCCGCACCATCGGAGGGCATCTCTCAAGTCCGGAAAAAAATTATCGATTTCGTATCATCCGAAGGTGAGATGTCGGTCAAGCACTTAAGGAAATTGGTTCCCACCGCATCTCACCTGATTAAATCCATGGAAGAAAAGGGTCATCTCAATATCTGCCACAAGCAAGTCTACAGGGATCCTTTTGGGGAATCCATTCCCCCTGACACCGCACCTTCCTTGACCATAGAACAGGAAAAAGCGGTAACCACTGTTTTAGAAGCACTGGGCAAAGGATTTCAGACCTATCTCTTGGCGGGCGTCACCGGCAGCGGAAAAACCGAAGTTTATATGCAACTTGCCGCCGCTGTCTTACAAAACGGATATTCTGTCCTGGTCCTGGTCCCTGAAATCGCTCTGATTTCTCAGATCGAGCGGCGATTCCGGGCTCGATTCGGTGAATGCGTTGCCGTTCTTCACAGCGGGCTTTCGACCGGTGAGCGATACGATCAATGGATGCGTATCCTTAGAAACGAAGTGGACATTGTCATCGGAGCAAGATCTGCTGTTTTTGCTCCCTTTTCTGATCCGGGTCTGATCATCGTGGATGAAGAACACGACACCTCGTACAAACAAGAACATCAGTTGCGTTACAATGCCAGAGATCTGGCCGTTGTCCGTGCCAAACTTCAAAATGCCGTGGCCTTGCTGGGGTCTGCAACGCCTTCGATTCAATCTTATTTCAACTCCCAGCGGGATCAGTATATACAATTGACTCTAGAAAACAGGGTGGAAGAACGATCCCTTCCCGAAATTACCGTACTCGACTTGTGTCAATCCAGGGACTCCCGCGGGATAAGGCGATTCATTACCCCCGAGCTGTCCCAAGCCATAAAGCATACGCTCAACCGGAACGAACAGGTACTGCTCTTCCTCAATAGAAGGGGATATGCCAGTTTTCCCATCTGTTCAACCTGCGGGGAAACCATTCGATGTAAAAACTGCGATATTTCCTTGACCCTCCATCAGGATATCAATGCCTACAAGTGTCATTATTGCGGTCATACCAAGGCATCCGCATCCGATTGCCTCGCATGCGGGTCATCCAAAATTCATCATCTGGGCCTCGGCACTGAAAAAGTCGAACAAGCCATGGCCGGACTATTTCCTGAAGCCCGGATCGTTCGTATGGATCGGGACACCACGAGCCGGAAGGGATCTTTGGTCAGTATACTGAAAGATCTTCGCGCAGGCCGCATCGATATCCTCGTGGGCACCCAGATGGTGGCAAAGGGTCACGATTTTCCGAACATCACCCTTGTGGGAATAATCTGTGCAGATCTCTCCCTGAATTTTCCGGATTTCAGAGCCGGTGAAAGAACCTTTCAACTGTTGGCACAGGTTGCCGGAAGAGCCGGCCGGGGGGATCGCCCGGGACGGGTCATTCTGCAAACCTATAACCCGGATCACTTCAGTATCGAAACGGCAAGAGATCAAGACTTCAGGGCCTTTTACGAAAGAGAGATTACCTTCAGGAAGGCACTGAATTACCCCCCGTTTTCAAGGATCGTGCTGATTCGGATCTCCGGTAAAGACAAGAATCTGACGGAACAGGCAGGCAGGTCCATTGGCGATGCCTGCCGCGAAATGCAAAGAGCCCATAAGAAATATTCGGATTCGGTGGAAGTTTTAGGCCCCATATCGGCGCCGGTTTCAAAAATTGCAAACCGATACCGCTGGCAAGTTCTGATCAAGGGGGGGAAGGCCAAGTCGCTCCACCAGTTTGTCCGCCGGGTCGTTTTTGAAAATTCGTCCATACTGAAAAACCGGTCCGTTAACGTCTCCATCGATGTGGATCCCATGCATATGATGTAGAAAGGGTTCTGGGTTTAGACAAAAGCGCCTTGACTTTAGGAAAAGGGGGCTTTAATTAATTGATATATGCGAGTTTCAAACATCAAATTTCACAAAATATTGGGCTCGGAGGGTTGTATGATTAAAAGAGGGCCGATTTTGCTGCTTTTGGTTTGCTGCTCCTTTTTGGCGGGTTTGTTTTCATGGTCCGGTGCGTCTGCCGACACGGACCAGCCCATTGCCGTTCTGCCGGAGATTCAATACGAGTTCAAACCGGTTCCGGAAGGCACCCAAATTCATCATGGCTTTCAAATTCAAAATAAAGGAACGGCAACGCTTAACATTGAAAAAGTAAGGACCGGCTGAGGCTGCACTGCTGTTTCGTATCCGAAACAGATCCCTCCCGGCGGCGAGGGAACGATAAAAATCAAAGGAGACACAGGAGGCTATGGCGGCCGAAAATTCAAAAAGCACATCAAAATCAATACAAACGATCCAAAAAACAAGGAACTGACCTTTACCCTTTTCGGCGATGTGGAGTTGGTCTTTGCCATGCATCCCCGGCATGCAAAAATAAAAGGGACGGTGGGCTCGACCCAGAAGGTCGTCATAAACATCGTGCCGGAAAAAAAATATAATTTTAAAATTCTGAGCGCAAAAGCGGAAAAGGGTAACCACATTAAGTATGAACTCAAAGATATAAAAAGAGACGATCAGACAGCCTATCAGTTAACGGTTGAGAATACGGTAACGACAAAGGGCCGGTTTTTCGACACCATTGAATTGAAAACAGACAGCGAATTCCAACCGGAAATATCCGTATGGGTTTTTGTGGACCTCGAGGATAAAGACAAGAACAATAAATAGCTATTGATTCCCGAATCCGTTCTGCCCTCCGCAGTCCGGACATTTCCACGTGATGCCGTTGCAGGACATTCCCCATAGATTTTCTTGCATGCATCCTTGGCAGATCCTAAACCCGCACCGGCAGCCCCAGCAAAAGGGGACACGGATCCCGCAACAGTGGCATTCGGTTTCCGTTTCCCTGCGCCGCCTTTTTCTTGGCTTTCTATGATTCGACATTTTGGGTGGTTGCATCACACTCATACCAAAGCAGTCCCGTGGCTGCTTGTTGTTTTAAAGGGTAAGTGGTATAGATTTTTTTAATGCAGCGGCAACAGGCTGTCAATAAGTCCATATGTCACTAACTTTTTGATTAAATAAATTAAATAGGACACAGATCTACGCAGATATGCATAGATAAAAATATCAATATTTTATAATCGTTATAATCCATGTTTATCTGCGTTCATCCGCGTCCAAAAAAAGGAAATTCCTATACCATCAAGTTGCGATTATCATGAAACAGGAAAAAACGCTTTATCTGATTGACGGAACAGCCTTCATCCACCGGGCGTATCATGCCATTCGGGGTTTGACCAATTCCAAGGGTCTTCCCACAAACGCCGCATTCGGTTTTACCCGGATGCTCCTGAAGTTAATGGACGACCACAGGCCTGAATATGCCGCCATGATTTTTGATGCAAAAGGCCCCACGTTTCGTCATGAAATCTATGACGCCTATAAAGCCAACCGCCCGCCCATGCCGGAAGATATGGCGGTTCAAATTCCCTACATCATGGATATTACGACAGGATTCAACCTTCCGGTTTTCCAGGAATCCGGATATGAGGCGGACGACTTAATCGGAACGTTTGCACGTCTCGCGGAGAACGCCGGTTTTTCCGTGGTCATGGTGACCGGGGATAAAGACTTTATGCAGCTGGTTACAGAAAAAACCGTCATCTGGGATCCCATGAAAGACAAAACCACAGATGCCGCCGTAATCAAAGAAACCTTCGGTGTTTCTCCAAAACAGATGATCGACGTGATGGGGCTTTCCGGCGATACTGCCGATAACGTTCCCGGGGTGCCGGGAATCGGTCAAAAAACGGCCGTGGATTTAATCCAAACCTTCGGTAGTTTGGAAGCATTGTATGAGCAGGCGCATACCATCACCCGAAAAAAACAAAAAGAAAACCTGACGGCGTACAAAGACCAGGCGGTTTTGAGCAAAAAACTGGTGACCATCGATACCCACGTACCGGTTCCATTTGATCCGGAAAAGTTCAGGATAATGCCGCCGGATCAGGACACGCTTTCCGCTTTATTCAAAACGCTGGAATTCAAACAGCTTCAACAGGCATTTCAAAAAAAGAGGGATCTTCGTAAAAAAGACTATCAAGCCGTTTTAACCGAAGAAGCGCTTTCCCGCTTGACGGACCGGCTAAAAAGCGCGGAATCCTTCGCCCTTGATACGGAAACCACCTCTCGGGATCCCATGCGGGCGGAACTGGTGGGGATGTCGTTTTCCATTTTCCCTGATGAGGCGTTTTATCTCCCCTTCGCACACGAAGATCCGGATGCCCCTCAACAGCTCGATCTGGACGAGACACTCAGCCGGTTGAGGCCCATACTCGAAAACCCTGATATTTCGAAAATCGGGCAGAACATAAAATACGACTGGATGGTCCTGAATCGGCACGGCGTTAAACTCAAGGGAGTGGCCTTTGACACCATGCTGGCGTCCTATCTCTTGAATCCTTCCAAACGTTTTCACAACCTGGATCAAATTGCCCTCGATTTCTTGGATCATAAAACCATCACCTATGAAGATGTCGCGGGGAAAGGGAAGAAAAACGTCGGTTTTAGTAAAGTGCCGTTAAAAAAAGCGGTTCCCTATGCCTGCGAAGATGCCGATATCACACTGGCGGCCAGGAACGTCCTCTTGCCGGAATTGGAAGCGCTCGGCTTAATCGATCTCATGGAAAAGGTTGAAATGCCTCTGGTGCCGGTGCTCATGAAAATGGAAGAAAAGGGGGTATCCGTGGACCAGGAAAGGCTTCGGGACCTCTCCGGTTCGTTTCAATATCAACTGGAAAAAATCGAAACCGACATCTATTCCGTTGCCGGAGAAACGTTCAATATCAAATCTTCCCAGCAGCTTTCCCGGATACTGTTTGAAAAGTTAATGCTTCCGGTTCAGAAAAAAACCAAAAAAAAGACCGGACATTCCACAGACGTGGATGTGCTGACCACTCTGGCCGCCCGGCATGAACTTCCCGCACTGGTTCTGTCTTATCGGACGCTTTCGAAACTGAAATCAACCTATACCGATGCACTTCTCGATTTGGTCAACCCGGATACGGGTAGAATTCATACCTCTTATAATCAGACGGTTACAGCCACGGGACGTCTCAGCAGTTCAGAACCGAATCTTCAGAACATACCCATTCGAACCGAAGAAGGGCGCCAGATTCGAAGCGCCTTTATTCCACACCCGGGATGGCGTTTCGTCTCAGCGGATTATTCCCAAATCGAGCTGCGTATTCTGGCCCATTATTCCGAAGACGAAATTCTATCCCGGGCGTTTTATGACGGGGAAGACATCCACACCCGGACGGCGGCAGAAGTATTCGGGATCCCGGGAGATCAGATTACCGCCGAACTCAGACGCCAAGCCAAGGCGATTAATTTTGGAATCATATACGGTATGAGCGCCTTCGGCTTGTCCAAGCAGCTCAATATTAGCCAAAAAATGGCAAAAATCTATATCGATAATTATTTTTCGAGATATAGCGGGGTCAAATCCTTCGTCCAGCAGACTATCGAGAACGCCAGAGAGACCGGCAAGTCCAGCACATTGCTCGACCGCATCCGCCTGCTTCCTGATATTAATCACGCAAACCCCACCGTCCGCGGGTTTGCCGAGCGGACCGCCATCAACACCCCCATTCAGGGCACTGCGGCAGACCTCATCAAGCTCGCCATGATACAGGTCGATGCCGCATTAACCGAACAAAACCTGAAAGCCGCCATGCTGCTTTCGGTACACGATGAACTTGTGTTCGAGGTCCCGCCCGAAGAGGTGGAAACGGTCTCAAATCTCGTTAAAAACGTTATGGAAGGGGTCTGGGATTTGAAGGTGCCCTTGAAAGTAAATATATCTTCCGGAAACAACTGGGCAGAGGCCCATTGACAGGTGTGTTGCCCCGACACCATTTGACAGATACGGTTTTTTTCTCTATTAACAGTGTGCCTTACAATCTGTATGAGGAGCTAAGATGCCGGACAATCCCAGCTTTGGGGTAAACTATAATTTGGAAAAACCGGATACTGTTAAAACGGATATCCTGGACCCCATCGATTATGCTTACGCAGGGAAGAGGGATATTGAGATTGAAATCAAACAACCGGAATATACTTCGGTCTGCCCAATGACCGGGCTTCCGGATTACGGATGTATCATCGTTAGATACCGGCCGGATAAAAAAATTGTCGAGCTCAAGTCCTTGAAGTATTATCTTCTGCAATATCGGAATGTGGGGATCTTTTACGAACATGTGGTAAACCGGATTCTCGATGATCTGGTATCGGTGTTGAAACCCAAACAGATGGAAGTGGTCGGCGATTTTACGGCTCGCGGTGGTATGACCTCAAGGGTATCGGCGGGATACGAGAGGAAATGATGAAACCGAACCCCAAAACAAAACCAAACAGCATCCTGCTTTTTTCTATGGTTATCTTTCTGGTGTACATCTGGACATTCATCGGATGCTCCACCTATTACACGGCCCGGCGAACCACCAAAAAGATAACCCGGGACATGATGGCAGGCGAAGGGGATTTAAAGAAATCCATCGCCATCATTAAATTTGAAAATCAATCCTATTACACCAATGATAAGATAGAGGAACTGTTCCAGGAAAAAATCACTGAAACCCTGCAATCCGCCTGCACCAATATCCATTTGATTCTGCCGGGAGACGAGCGATATCCGAATCCGCTTAAAGCTCCGCCGAGGTTGAGTTCAGGGCGAATCGACAACCTCAAACTGGTTCAAGTCGGCAGACTTTCCGGTATCGGCGCCATTGCCACCGGATCCATCAACAATGTTTCAGCGTATCAAAAAAAGAGGGGCATCTTCTGGCTCAGGGACGATCATGCGTATCTTCAAGTCCAGATCCATTTAGAGGTATTTGATACCGAAACCGGAGCAAAGCTTTTAGATGAAAACCGTCTCGAAGAAGTAGAAATAGAAGAAGATGATTATCACTTTATTAAAGAGCAAAGACAAGTTCCTATTGTAGAAATATCAGAAAAAGTTCAGTTCTCCGCCACCCTGCTGGGAGAGAAGATATGTGACTCCCTCGTCAACCAATCCTGGAAGAGCTACGTGGTTTCAAAAGAAGGCGAGAAAGTGATCATTTCCTCCGGGAAAAATGCAGGCCTTCAGCCCGGCGACCGGTTTGAAATATATGACACCGGCAAGCTCATCAACGGAATCGCAGACGAACGGTTTTTGCTGCCGGGGAAAAAGACCGGTGTCGTCCAGGTCACCTATATTCATATGGATAAGGCGGAAACGGTGGTTGTAACGGACGAGGGAATCCGCCCGGGCGATATCGTTAAACAGCAATAACCGGTGGAAGCCGGCCTGCTCATCCCCATTTCATGAATCGATATTGACGGTTTCGGTTAACGTCCCGGGATGACAGGATCGATTCCGAAGCGAATCGTAATATCCATCGATTTTTTCGATGGCCTCACCGATTGTCGATACCCGTTTAATGGACTCTCTAAATTTGCTGCTGTGCGGCAACCCTTTCACAAACCAGCAGAGCCTGCTCCGCATCATTCGGCAGCCGTTTATTTCTCCGAAATAATTTACTGAAGCGGTCACATATTTTCGTACCATATCAAAGTGAGTCTCCAAATCGATATCCGGTGCGGGCGTTTCTCCTAAACGGGCCATGAGCTGAAGGAAAATCCACGGATTTCCGATGGCGGCTCTCCCGATCATGACCGCGTCACAACCGGTTTGGTTCAGCATGGCTTCGGCAGTTTCAGGAGAAACAATATCTCCATTGCCGATCACCGGTATGGAAACCTGTGCCTTCACTTTTGAAATAACGGACCAGTCCGCCCTTCCGCTAAACCCTTGATCTGCAGTTCGCGGATGTACGGAAATGGCATCCACCCCACACGATTCCGCGATATGGGCAATGTTGACGGCTTGACTGCCGGAAGCTTCCCACCCGCTTCGGATTTTTATAGTCATCGGGACATCTACGGCCTTCCGGACGGCGTTTAAAACCGCTTCCGCCTTTTCCGGATCTTTCATAAGCGCAACACCCGATCCGGCCCTGATGATTTTTTTTACCGAGCACCCGAAGTTAATATCCAGAATTTCAACACCGTTTGACTCAACAATGGCTGCGGCTTCAGCCATAATGGAAGGATTTGCTCCGAATATCTGCACCGACAAGGGCTTCTCTTCCGGGACCGTGTCCAGGAGTTGAAATGTTCTTTTGGAATCATGAACCAAACCGTTTGCGCTGATCATCTCTGAACAGACCAATCCGCACCCGGCCTGCTTCGCCATGAGGCGAAACGGCAAGTTGGTGATACCGGCCAACGGCGCCATTACGGTGATATTGGGCAATCGAACCGATCCGATATTAAATCCGTCAAATTTCATCAGACAAACACCCGGTTTCAATCCAGTTGATCCCATAATACCAGATGCGCCGGGCCAAATCACGGCCTATTTAAAACCTCCGTTGGAAAAGCGGAAATCCACAAGCATCTTTACATCCTTGTCGGCTTGTGCCATAAAAAAATATGGGGGCAACTTCTATTCTGATCCTATAACAACCTGTTATTTTTGGGCAATCTATGCTTACGGAACTTTCGATTCGAAATTTTGCGATCATTGATGATCTTAGGATACGATTTTCCCGAGGACTGACCATCTTAAGCGGTGAGACCGGCGCCGGAAAATCGATCATCATCAATGCCGTCAATTTGCTCTTGGGAAGCCGTGCAAGCCCCCAGCTGATTCGATCGGGTTCGGAATCTGCCGAACTGGAAGCGCAGTTCAGATTGTCATCCGACAATTCACTATCAAAGACGCTTGTGGAACTCGGCTACGATGCAGAGGACGGGCTTCTGATCCGAAGAATCATATCCCGCGCCGATCGCAGCAGAACCTACATCAACGGAAGGATGGTCACCGCAGCCATTCTCACTAAAATCACCGAAAATCTGGCCAGTATTTCCGGGCAGCACGCCCACCAGGGCCTACTCCAGGAAGACAATCATTTGCTCATTCTCGATCAGTTGGGCGGACTTTTGCCCTTGCGATCTGAAATCCATCAAACCTATCATGAAATGCAACCCGTGCTCAAGCGGCTTGAAGACCTGGTGAAGCTCCAAGATCGCCAATCCGAGCAGACAGAGCTCTACCGCTTTCAGAAAAGAGAAATTGCAGATGCCGCAATTACAAAAGATGAAGACAAGTCCCTTGAGCAAGAACGGATACGATTGAAAAACGGTGCAGCGCTTTATCAAACCGTTTATGACAGTATTGAAACACTTTACAGTAGAGACGGTGCAGTTATTGAAACGCTGATAACCACCGGAAAGCATCTGGAAAAAGCCGGTGAAATCGACCCGACGCTTTCAAGGATTCAGGAAGACCTTTCCGTCGCCAGGTTTCACCTGGAAGATATCACGGAAAATTTAAGAGGCTATCTGACCTCACTTCAAACCGATGAGCAACGCCTGGAAGAAGTAGAAGCTCGAATCGATGCGCTGCATCGACTCAAGCGCAAATACGGCGGAACTCTTGATGCGGTCCTCAACCACTTGAAAACAGTAACTGAAGCGCTTTTGAGCATAGAAAATATTCCTGAAAAAATCGAAGCGGTTGAAAAGACCCTGGCGACACAGCATAAAAAATTATGCCACTCAGCCCTCGGTCTTTCTAAAAAGCGGAAACAGACGGCTGAATCACTGGCCCGGAAAGTGGAGTCCGAACTGGCCACTCTCAGAATGGATAAAACAAAATTCGAAGTTACTTTTGATACCCTTCCGGTGGATCATCGCACCAGTCCATATCTCACCATCGAAGACCATCTCATTTCGGAATACGGTATGGATCGCGTTGAATTTCTCATCGCTCCGAATGTGGGAGAGCCGCTAAAACCTTTGGCCGGCATTGTTTCCGGCGGCGAGCTCTCCAGAGTAGTGCTGGCCTTAAAGGCCATTCTTGCAGAAACCGAATCGGTGGAAACGGTCGTCTTTGACGAAGTGGATGCCGGCATCGGCGGCGGGGTGGCAGAAGTGGTGGGTAAGAAGCTTGCCGCCCTTTCCCGATATCATCAAGTCATTTGCATCACCCATCTTCCACAGATTGCAAAATTCGGAGCCCAACACTTTCAGATCTCCAAACACGTTTCAGATGGAAGAACCCGAACCGACATCCGCCCGTTGAATCCAGGCGAGCGGGTTGAAGAAATCGCAAGGATGCTGGGTGGAGAGAAAATTACCGAGGCCACCCTTTCCCATGCCCGAGAACTGCTTGAAAATTCTTAATTTCCTTTTCTTGACAATCCTGGTACTATAAGCGTAAAAATGCAATTTTCTTGCGATTAAAAAACCGGGAGATTCACATGCCCATATATGAATTCAGATGTCTTGACTGTCAAAATTTATTCGAGCTGCTCATCTTAAACGATGGTGAAAAAGTAGAGATGAAATGCCCGTCCTGCGATTCTGGAACCTTCGAACGGATAATGAGCACCACCAATTTCAGCCTGGGCGTCAGCTCAGCCGGAAAAGGAAAAGTCACTTCAGAATCGAGAAGCTGCGCCGGAGGCTCGTGTACCACTTATGAAATACCGGGTCACACGCGATAGCCGGTGCTTGACAGATCACTGTCCGATTTGGCCATATGCCCAGTTTTCAGCCTGCATATATCGAAACCCATCGAAAGGGGTTTCTCAAGGAAAAAATAGAATCGGCAAAGCAAATGCTGAACTGCTGCACGCTTTGCCCCCGAGAATGCGATGTGGATCGCCTCTCGGGTGATTCAGGAATCTGCAAGACGCAGGACAAAGCTCTGGTTTCAAGCTATAATTCTCATTTTGGCGAAGAAGCACCGCTGGTGGGACGAAACGGTTCGGGTACGATCTTTTTTACCCACTGCAACCTCATGTGCAACTTCTGCCAGAACTACGATATCAGTCATGAGGGCCATGGCCAGGTTGTCATCGCCGAACAACTTGCGCAGATAATGCTGCAGCTTCAAAATATCGGTTGCCATAATATCAATTTCGTAACGCCGTCCCATGTGGTGGCCCAAATTTTATCCGCTCTTGAAATTGCCGTGGAAAACGGACTTTCCGTGCCCCTGGTTTACAATACCGGCGGCTATGATAAGGTAGAGACATTAGAATTGCTGGACGGTGTGTTTGATATTTACATGCCGGATTTTAAATTCTGGGATTCGGATATTGCAGAGAAAACATGCAACGCCAAGGATTATCCGGAAATCGCCAAAAAAGCGTTTGTGGAAATGCATCGCCAGGTGGGAGATCTGGTAATTGACGAAAACGGCATCGCACAGCGGGGGTTGCTGGTTCGCCATCTGGTATTGCCCAAAGATCATGCGGACACACGAGAGGTGATGGGGTTTCTGGCCCGGAAAATTTCACCCGATACTTATGTAAATATCATGTCTCAATACCGCCCTTGCGGTAGGGCCGCTGAAATAAAGGATCTCATACGGCCCATTTCCGACAAAGAGTTCCAACAGGCCATAGAAGCCGCAAGAGAAGCGGGGATTACCCGATTGGATCGACCGAGAAGGGTTTTTATGTTCTGAAGAAAATGAACTTATTTGCTGATTCCCAATCCGGACAAGCCGGTTGATGCAAGACGTAAGAAAAAGAATATCGAAGGGCCTAAAGGAACCTTTAATTTTATAACTATGAACGGGTATCGCATAAAGAGACAGCTGGTTCTGATGATGAGCGTCGTGTTTTTGCTTCAATTTCCGGCTGCTGCTGCTGAACGATACGCCGTATCCTCCGAATTGGCCAATATACGCTCAGGGCCCGGCACAAACTACGAAAAGTTGTGGCAGGTATGGAAATACCACCCCGTCACTGTATTGAATAAAAAAGGACCCTGGTTCTATTTTAAAGATTTTGAAGGAGACGAGGGCTGGATCCACAACTCGCTGCTCCAAAAAATGGATACGGTAATTTCCATCAAGAAGACGTGCAATATACGATCAGGGCCCGGCACCGAAAATAAAGTTGAATTTACGGTTACGGACGGCATCTCCTTCAAGGTTCTCGGACGCAAGGGATACTGGATTCAGGTGGAGCATGCAGACGGGGATCAGGGGTGGATTCATAAGTCGCTTGTGTGGTAATACAAAATAGATTTTAACTATTTGATAATTTGGAGGTAGACGGTGGCAAAACCCACAAAGAGAGTAACACGAAAACAGCTGTTGAAGGAGCCGGATGAGTTCATGACATTTACCGGCAGAATGATCGGGTTTTTTAGGACGTATCATCTGCAGATCATGTACGGTGCTGCGGCTTTTTTAATCATCATTTTCTCCATCGCCGGGTTTCGTTATTATACCGGCTGGAAAGAAAAAAAGGCTTTTACATCTCTGGACCAAGTCATGACAGCGTATAACAAAGCCCTTGATG
>Ga0180009_10004551_pt1 | contig 15250 bp, 12 predicted proteins | sample OS_PC_MetaG_FD_123537 | JGI IMG/M metagenome (GOLD analysis project Ga0180009, IMG submission 123537) | Groundwater microbial communities from the Aspo Hard Rock Laboratory (HRL) deep subsurface site, Sweden - OS_PC_MetaG | ecosystem: Environmental > Aquatic > Deep subsurface > Groundwater...
AGCAATGGCGACGCATCGCAACCCGATACGACAAGCTCGCCGCCCACTTCCTCGGCTTCATCAAGCTCGCCGCAATCATGCTCTGGCTGAAATGACTAAATTGTCACTACAGCCTAGAGCTTTCCAGTGTTTCATGGAAACACTGGAAAGCTCCAAGTCCTTGGTTTGTCGCATTTCCGGACGGCGAACCGGTGTCCACTTCACCTGGAAATGCTCTAGTCGTCATTGCGAGCACCCGCAGGGTGCGCGGCAATCCAGAAGGCTGCGCGCGCCGGCATTCGCGGCCTGCTGGATTGCTTCGTCGCCTCGCTCCTCGCAATGACGCGCGGGAACAATCGCTGCAACACACTCGCAAAGGCATGAGCGCCGGCACCGGCGCCACCCACGCAGACTGTGGCGCGCCGCCCGAATTTGCTGTATTGGGCCGCCCATGCACGACACCAGAGATCAAATGCGCGCGCGCGGCAAGAAGGTCCATATCAAGACCTATGGCTGCCAGATGAACGTTTACGACAGCGACCGCATGGCGGACGCGCTGGCGCCCCACGGCTATGTCCAGACCGAGGACATGAGCGATGCCGATCTCATCGTGCTCAACACCTGCCATATCCGCGAAAAAGCCGCCGAAAAGGTCTATTCCGAACTCGGACGGCTCAAGGAATTGCGCGCCAGGCGGCGCGCCGCGGGCAGCGACCTGATGATCGGCGTCGCCGGTTGCGTCGCCCAGGCCGAGGGCGAGGAGATCATCGCCCGCGCCCCCGTCGTCGATCTCGTCGTCGGCCCGCAATCCTATCACCGCCTGCCCGAGTTGATCGAGCGCGCCAGAACGGCGAGGGTCGTCGACACCGAATTCCCGCAAGAGGACAAGTTCGACCACCTGCCGCCACCGAGCACCATCGCCACGGCGACGCGCGGGTTGACCGCCTTCCTGACGGTGCAGGAAGGTTGCGACAAGTTCTGCACCTTCTGCGTCGTGCCCTATACAAGAGGCGGCGAAGTATCGCGGCCCGTCGCCAAACTCGTGGCTGAGGCGGAGCGGCTGGTCGGTGCCGGGGTGCGCGAGATCACCCTTCTCGGCCAGAACGTCAACGCCTATCATGGCGACGGCGAGAATGGCGAGACCGCCAATCTCGCCGGTCTGCTGCGCCGGCTGTCGCGGATAAACGGGCTCGAACGGCTGCGATACACCACCTCGCATCCGCGCGACATGGACGCCGACCTGATCGCCGCCCATGGCGATCTCGATATTCTGATGCCCTTTCTGCACCTGCCGGTGCAGACCGGCTCGGACCGCATGCTCAGGGCGATGAACCGGCGCCACACCAGCGCCGACTATCTCGCTCTGATCGATCGTATCCGCGCCGCCCGGCCCGATATCGCCCTCTCCGGCGATTTCATCGTCGGATTCCCCGGCGAGACCGACGAGGATTTTGCCAAGACGATGGCGCTGATCGAAGCGGTCGGCTACGCCGCGGCCTTTTCGTTCAAGTATTCGCCGCGCCCCGGCACGCCCGCCGCCGATCTGCCCGACCAGGTCGACGACCGCTTGAAGGCCGAGCGCCTCGCTGCCCTTCAGGATCTCCTGGCAGGCCAGCAGCAGGTGTTCAACCAGGCCCAGGTCGGCCGCACCCTGCCGGTCCTGTTCAAGCGCGAAGGCAGGAAATCCGGCCAGCTCGGCGGTCGCTCGCCCTATCTGCAGGCGGTGCATGCGCCCGGCGATCTGTCCCTTGTTGGCACGGTTCAGCCGGTCGAAATCGTCGCGGCCAGCAAAAATTCACTTCTCGGAAAGATTGTCACATCAGATTAGGTGTGGTGCTGTACCAGAACCCGCATGATTTGCGCCCTGCGCCGTTCGCGGCGCTCCGGAGACCGAGCAGGACAGGATTGTCAAAGCACATTGCCACCGTCGCGGATGCCGCGCACCTCACCGACCTTGAACTCGCCTTCGAGGACAATCGTCTCGCCGCCCAGCTCTACGGCGACTACGACCAGAACCTCGCCCTGATCGAACAGCGCCTGGAAGTCGCGGCCACCCCGCGCGGCAATCACATCCTGTTGCGCGGCCGTGTCTCCGGCGTCGATCAGGCGCGGCGGGCGCTCGAATCGCTTTATGCCGCCCTCGAGGAAGGCCGGCATGTCGATATCGGCGATGTCGACGCCGTCATCCGCATGATCGAGACCGAGGACAGCCAGCTCACGCTGCCAACGCTTGAGAAAAAGGGCCGGGTGCGCATGGCCACGATCGCCACCCGCAAGGCGGCCATCGTCGCCCGCACCCCGGCGCAGGACGCCTATATGCGCGCCATGGAGCGCAACGAACTGGTTTTCGGCGCCGGCCCGGCCGGCACCGGCAAGACCTATCTGGCCGTCGCCCATGCCGCGAGCCTTCTGGAACGTGGCGACATCGCGCGCATCATCCTGTCGCGCCCGGCCGTGGAGGCCGGAGAGCGCCTCGGTTTCCTGCCCGGCGACATGAAGGAAAAGGTCGATCCCTATCTGCGCCCGCTCTATGACGCGCTTTACGACATGATGCGCGCCGAAGTGGTCGAGCGCGCCATCGTCGCCGGCACCATCGAGATCGCGCCGCTCGCCTTCATGCGCGGCCGCACCCTTTCCAATGCCGCAATTATTCTCGACGAGGCGCAGAACACCACATCGATGCAGATGAAGATGTTCCTGACCCGCCTCGGGGAGAATTCCAAGATGATCGTCACCGGCGATCCCTCGCAGATCGACCTGCCGCGCGGCGAGCGCTCGGGCCTTGTCGAGGCGCTCGAACTGCTCGACGGCGTCGAGGGCATCCACGTCACCCGCTTCACCGATCGCGACGTCGTCCGCCATGCCCTGGTGGCGCGCATCGTCAGGGCCTATGAAGCCAAAAGTGCCAGACCCAAGAGCGCAACCTAGAGCATGTTCAGCAAAAGTGGATACCGGTTTTGCGGTTCGAACATGCGACCACTCAAGGACTTAGGTCGTGCGCCATGACTCCAACAGAACGTGACATGACCTAGGTGAAACCTCCCGACATCTCCGTCGATCTGCGCACGGAAACGGGCGACTGGCCCGACGATGCCGAAGCGATGGCCGAACGCGTCATCGCCTTGGCGCTTGCCCGCGCCCGCGCCGACATCAGGGGCCCGCTCGAGGTCTCGGTGCTCCTGACCGGTGATGCCGAACAGCAGGTCATCAACAACGACTGGCGCGGCATCGACAAGCCGACCAATGTCCTGAGCTTTCCCCAGGGCGAACCGTTCGCACCCCTTTCGGGACCGATCGGCGATCTGTCGCTCGCCTTCGAAACCCTCGTGCGCGAGGCCGGCGAACTCGGCAAGCCCTTTGCCGAGCATTTCGCCCACCTGCTCGTGCATGGAACACTGCATCTTGTCGGCTACGATCACCAAACCGAGGACCAGGCCCTTGTCATGGAGGGCCTCGAGACCGAAATACTGGCTGAACTCGGTATCGCCGACCCCTATGCCGACGGGGCGTGAACGATGGACGCTTGCGGTAGTTTCGCCGATACTGAACGCCAAATAGGAAAGAGCGCCGCCTGTGCGGCGCATGAGGAATGAACGACAGCGATCACTCTGGCACCGCGTCCGCCGGGCCACCTCGCGAGATCGAGACCGGGAGCGACCTTTCGGAACCGGACCGAACCGGGCCATCCACCGAGATTGTCCCCTATGCCGAATCCCTGCCGGCCGCCGACGGACGCCGTGCCGACAGGCCGCGGACGGGCCTTTTCGCCTGGCTGCGCGAGGCCCTTGCCAATCGCGGCAAGTCGACCATCCGCGCCGAACTGACCGAGGCGCTCGAGGATCTTGGCACGGCACTGCCCGGCAGCTTTTCGGCCAGCGAGCGGGCGCTGTTGCGCAATGTCCTGAAATTGCGGGAATTGCGCGTCGATGACGTCATGGTGCCACGCGCCGATATCGATGCCGTCGATGCCAACGACACCATGGCCGACCTGATCTTCAGTTTCCGCAATGCCGGCCATTCGCGCCTGCCGGTTTACGAGGACACGCTCGACAACATCATCGGCTTCGTCCACATCAAGGATGCCCTGCACACCATGACCGCGGAGGTTGCGGTCGACCGCGAGGCCAAGCGCCCGGCATCGCCGGTCAAGCTCGTGACCCCGGCCTTGCGGCACCGCATCGGCGCCGAACAGATCGTGCGCAAGGTCCTGTTCGTGCCGCCCTCCATGCCGGTGCAGGACCTTTTGCAGCAGATGCAGGCGCAGCGCCTGCACATGGCCATCGTGGTCGACGAATATGGCGGCACGGACGGCCTTCTGACCATCGAGGATCTGCTCGAATCGGTTGTCGGCGACATCGAGGACGAGCACGACGAGGACGATGGCCCGCTGGTCAGGAAACTCGAAGACGGCACCTTCATTGCCGATGCGCGCGTCGAACTCGACGCGTTGCGCGACGAGCTCGGAGCCGATTTCGACCCCGGCGAGCATATCGAGGAAGTCGATACGCTGGGTGGCCTCTTATTCAGCCTCGAGGGGCGGGTGCCGGTCCGCGGCGAGGTGATCACCCGCTTCAAGGGCTTCGAATTCGAGGTGCTGGCCGCCGACGCCCGCCGCATCAAGCGCGTCAAGATCATCGCCAAGAAGCGCGCCCCGCGCGCCAAGCCGGCGACACGGGTGAGCGAAGCGACGCCGGAAAAAGGCTAGGGTATCGGGCGAAAAGTGGAACCCGGTTTTGCGCAAGAGCCGATGCGACCACAAGAGACAGAGCCGGGCATTTTGATGCAATCAAATTGCCCGATGCTCTAGTCTCCGGCAAACGCAACTGATTCGGGACCGGATGCAGCGCTTCGTCCATTTCGTCATGCTGGCACACGGCTGGCGCCGTGCCCTGCTCATGCTGGCGGCGGGCGCCGTCGCCGGGCTTTCCGTGCCGCCGCTTTTCGTCTTGCCTTCCCTGTTCGTCGGGCTGCCGGTTTTGGTCTGGGCGCTGGATGGCGCCGAAACCGGCAGGGGCTGGCGCCGGATATTCGGCGCGCCTTTTTTCATCGGTTTCTGGTTCGGGCTCGGCTATTTCGCCGTCGCCATCCACTGGATCGGCTTCGCCTTTTTCGCCGAAGGCGGCTGGGTTCCGGTCCTGGCGCCCTTCGGCGTCGGCTTGCTCGCCGCCATCCTCGCCCTGTTCTGGGGCGCCGCGGCGGCGCTCGCCCATTTCTTGTGGAGCGAAAACGGCTTCCGCGTGGTCGTGCTCGCCGCCGCCCTGGCGCTGGCGGAATTCGCCCGCGGCCACATGTTCACCGGCTTCCCCTTCGACCTTCTGGGCTACGCGCTGACGGCCAACGACCAGATGATGCAGGCGGCCTCGCTTGTCGGCGTTTACGGCCTTTCATTCGTTGCACCGCTCGTCGCCGCGACCCCGGCGCTGATCTGGCCGGCCCTCGATCGGCCGCTCAGCAGAAGGTTGATGCCGTTCTTTGCCGCCCTTTCTGTTCTGGCCGCGCAATTGGCTTTCGGCGCCATACGGCTCGAAACGACCGAAACGAACCTGCGCGACGACATGCGCGTGCGCATGGTGCAGCCCAATATCGACGAGGCGGCGCAATGGCTGGCGGCGGATGGCGAATTCGTGCTCTCCCGCCTCATCGAGATTTCCGAGGCTGTGGGCAACCCCGATGCGCCGGGCCTTGCCACCATCACCCACCTGATCTGGCCGGAATCCGCTTTCCCCTTCTATTTGAGCCGCAAGCCCGAAGCGCTGGCCCGCATCGCAAGGCTCCTGCCGCCCGGCAGCTTGCTGATCACCGGCGCGCCACGCCTCGATCCGGAGGACCCGCTCGGACGCACCGCCCGCAACGCCATTCTGGCCATCGATGAAAACGGCGAGATCGTCGCGTCCTATTACAAATCCCACCTCGTTCCGTTTGGAGAATATTTACCCTTTGCCGAGTTTTTCGCCGGCTTCGGCATCACCCAGTTCGTGCCGGGCAACGACGGCTGGACCGCTGGGGGGCCACGCCGGTTGATGAAGCCGCCGGCGACGCCGGCCTTCCTGCCGCTGATCTGCTACGAGGCGGTTTTCCCTGGCGCGCTCGGGCCGGTCGCCGACGCCCAGTTCATCCTGAACCTCACAAATGACGGCTGGTTCGACCGCTCGATCGGCAAGGAACAGCATTTCCACCATGCGCGCCTGCGCGCCGTCGAACAGGGCAAGCCGATGATCCGCCTCGCCAATACCGGCGTGTCGGCGGTGATCGATCCGCTCGGCCGGCTGGCGGTGACGCTCAAGCCCGATTCGGTTGGCCTTGCCGATTTCGCCCCGCCGAACCCGATTGCCGCGCCGCCTTTCGCAATGTGGGGACACCTGCCTTTGCTTGCGACGCTCCTTGCCGCCTTTTTCGGCGCCCTGGCGCTGCGCCGCCGCGACCCCGGCGAGATATAACGAAATCTTTATATCCCGCTTGACCGGAAGCGTCGTGGCTGGCAGAACTGCGCGATATGCCTGCCTCGGGCGGGCCGAAGGCCAATTTGAAAGCATTGGGGAAAGACGTGACGAGAGCTTCCTACCAGTTCACTTCGGAATCCGTGTCCGAGGGACATCCCGACAAGGTGTGCGATCGCATCTCCGACGAAATCGTCGATCTCGTCTACAAGGAAGCCAAAAAGACCGGTATCGACCCCTGGAAAATTCGTGTCGCCTGCGAAGTGCTGGCCACGACCAATCGCGTCATCATCGCCGGCGAAGTCCGCGTTCCCGATACGCTTTTGAAGACGGACCGCCACGGCAAGAAGGTCATCAATCCAAGCAAGTTCAAATCGGCGGCCCGCCGCGCCATCAAGTCGATCGGCTACGAGCAGGACGGCTTCCACTGGAAGACCGCCAAGATCGACGTGCTGCTGCACTCCCAGTCCGCCGACATCGCCCAGGGCGTCGACAACGCCTCGGACAAGCAGGGTGAGGAAGGCGCCGGCGACCAGGGCATCATGTTCGGCTACGCCTGCAACGAAACGCCGGACCTCATGCCGGCGCCGATCTACTATGCCCACAAGATTCTCGAGCTTCTGGCCGAGGCCCGCAAGAAGGGCGAGGGCGAAGCGGCAAAGCTCGGACCCGACGCCAAGTCGCAGGTCACCGTCGAGTATCGGAACGGCAAGCCCGCAGCAGTCTCGCAGATCGTCGTGTCGACCCAGCATATCGACCCGTCCTGGAACTCCAAGAAGGTGCGTTCGGTCGTCGAACCCTATGTGCGCGAGGCGCTCGGCGACCTGAGGATCGCCGACGATTGCGTCTGGCATATCAATCCGACCGGCAAGTTCGTCATCGGCGGCCCCGACGGCGATTCCGGCCTCACGGGCCGCAAGATCATGGTCGACACCTATGGCGGCGCGGCGCCCCATGGCGGCGGCGTCTTTTCCGGCAAGGACACCACCAAGGTCGACCGCTCGGCCGCCTATGCCGCCCGCTACCTCGCCAAGAACATCGTCGCCGCCAAGCTGGCCGAGCGCTGCTCCATCCAGCTGAGCTACGCTATCGGCGTCGCCCAGCCGCTGAGCGTTTATGTCGATACCGCCGGCACGGGCAAGGTCGACGACGCGGTCCTCGAAAAAATGCTCCGCAAGGTCATGGACCTTTCCCCCTCGGGCATCCGCCGCCATCTCGACCTCAACAAGCCGATCTATGCCAAGACCTCGGCCTACGGCCATTTCGGCCGCAAGCCCGGCCGTGACGGCTCCTTCTCCTGGGAGCGCACCGACCTCGTCAAGGCGATGAAGGACGCGGTCAAGGAACTGGTGTGACGGCCAGCCAGCGACCCCGCCTGTGCCGTCCCCGGAGTTGCCGCTCCGGGGTTTCGCGCCTGCGCTGGCTTCGAAGCGGCAATTGCAGCGACCGGCGTGCCGGCACTTGAGCCGGCCGTTGCGGTCGACGAGTGCAGCATCACGATGAGCAAGCAACCTCCCCTCACCATTTCCGGCGAACCGCGCGCTTTTTTCGGCCGCCGCGCCGGCAAGACTTTGCGCGGCCGCCAGCAGGGCCTGATCGACACCCTGTTGCCGCGTCTCGCTATCGTGCTGCCGGAACATGGGGAGCTCGATCCGCGAGCCCTGTTCGCGTCCTGTCCCGCCGAGATCGTCCTCGAGATCGGTTTTGGCGGCGGCGAGCATCTGGCCCGGAAGGCCTCCGAAAACCCGGAAACCGGCTATATCGGCGCCGAGGTCTTTGCCAACGGCATCGGCAAGATGCTCGAAAGGATCGATGCGGACGGCCTCGCAAATATCCGCCTGTTCACCGACGATGCCCTCAAGCTCCTGCAGGCCCTGCCCGACGGCGCACTTGCCGGCGTCCATCTGATCTATCCCGATCCCTGGCCCAAAACCCGGCATCACAAGCGGCGATTTGTCTCGCCGATGACGCTCGCCGAGCTCGTGCGGACCATCAGACCCGGCGGCTTTTTCCGCTTCGCCACCGATATCGAGGATTATGCCGTCTGGACCCTCGCCCATGTGCTGCGCAGCAAGGGGCTTTGCTGGCAGCACGGGGTGCCGGGTTCCTGGCACCGGCCCTATCCCGATTGGCAGCCGACGCGCTACGAGGAAAAGGCGCGGGCCGAGGGGCGGCTTCAAAGCTGGTATTTCACCTTCCTGCGCCTGTGAGCGTCTTGCAAACGCCGCAAACGACGCGTATAGAACGGCCAACATCTCAGGGTTAACCGGAGAGTGGGTGCCGAACGGCCCCGCTCTTTTTTGTTGTCAAAAGGGCCGACACAGCTGACCGACCGCCGATTCATCAAGGAAACCGGCCTCGAAACGCGCATCGCGGCGATCATTGCCCCGATTGCCGAGGATCTCGGCTATCGCCTGGTGCGCGTGAAAATCCTCGCCCAGAACGGCACGACGCTGCAGATCATGGCCGAGGACCAGAATGGACGGTTCACCATCAACGATTGCGAGCGCTTGAGCCGCGAGCTCAACCCGGCACTCGATGTCGAGGATCCCATCGACCGTGAATACAGTCTGGAAGTGAGCTCGCCCGGCATCGACAGGCCGCTGGTCCGGGCCGCGGATTTCGTCCGCTTTGCCGGCCACGAGGCCAAGCTCGAAATGATCGACCTTATCGACGGGCGCAAGCGCTTCCGCGGCACGATCGAGGCCAGCGACGGCGACACGGTGACCATTCGCCTGCCCGACGTGCCGGAGGGGGCCGATCCGCTGCACACGCTGCCGCTCGCCGACCTCGCCGAGGCCAAGCTGGTCATGACCGACCGGCTGCTCGCCGAGGCGGCCAAGGAACAGGAACTGGACGACACGCTCGACGATCCGGACATCGAGACCGTCGAATACGACGCCGAAACGGAAAACTGAGTTTCGGCTTTTTTTGTGGTCGCATGATCGAACCGGAAAGCCGCCCGGCACTTTTCCCGATCATGCTCCAAGACGAGGAGATCAACTGATGGCCGTTTCGGCAAACAGACTTGAGCTTTTGCAGATCGCCGACGCGGTCGCGCGGGAAAAGTCGATCGACCGCATGATCGTCATCGAGGCCATGCAGGAAGCAATCCGCAAGGCGGCCCGCTCGCGCTATGGCGCCGAGACCGAGGTCAAGGCCGAGATCAATCCCAAGACCGGCGAATTGCGCCTGTGGCGGCTGCTCGAAGTCGTCGAGACGGTCGAGGAGACGAGCCGCCAGATTTCCCTGCCCGACGCCAAGGCCAAGAATTCGGAGGCCAAGCTCGGCGACTATGTCACCGAGCCGCTGCCTCCCATCGAGTTCGGCCGTATCGCCGCCCAGTCGGCTAAGCAGGTCATTGTCCAAAAGGTCCGCGACGCCGAACGCGAGCGCACCTATGACGACTATGCCAGCCGCATCGGCGAGATCGTCAACGGCTCGGTCAAGCGCGTCGAATACGGCAATGTCATCGTCGACCTCGGCCGTGGCGAGGCGATCATCCGCCGCGACGAGCTGATCCCGCGCGAGCAGTTCCGCTATGGCGACCGCGTCCGCGCCTATATCTACGACGTGCGCCGCGAGCAGCGCGGCCCGCAGATTTTCCTCTCGCGCACCCACCCGCAATTCATGGCCAAGCTCTTCATGCAGGAGGTGCCGGAAATCTACGACGGCGTCATCCACATCCGTTCGATCGCCCGCGATCCAGGTTCGCGCGCCAAGATCGCCGTTTCCTCCAACGACAGCTCCATCGATCCGGTCGGCGCCTGCGTCGGCATGCGCGGCTCGCGCGTCCAGGCGGTGGTCGGCGAGCTGCAGGGCGAAAAGATCGACATCATTCCCTATACCGACAATCTCGCCGAGCTCGTGGTTTCCGCCTTGCAGCCCGCCGATGTCGCCAAGGTGGTGCTCGACGAGCAGGCCGAAAAGATCGAGGTCGTGGTGCCCGACGAGCAGCTGTCGCTGGCCATCGGCCGCCGCGGCCAGAACGTCCGTCTTGCCTCCCAGCTCATCGGCTGGGACATCGACATTTTGACCGAGCAGGAGGAATCCGAGCGCCGGCAGAAGGAATTCGCCGAGCGCTCGAGCTTGTTCATGGACGCGCTCGACGTCGACGAGATGGTCGCCCAGCTCCTGGCGTCGGAAGGCTTTTCCTCCATCGAGGAATTGGCCTATGTCGACCTCGCCGAGATTTCCTCGATCCAGGGGTTCGATGAGGAGACGGCATCCGAAATCCAGAACCGCGCCGTCGAGTTTCTCAATGCCCGCGAGGCCGAATTCGACGCCGAGCGCAGCGAGCTCGGCGTTTCCGACGAGCTTTACGACATTCCCGGCCTCGGCGCCGCCATGCTGGTGGCGCTCGGCAAGGACGGCATAAAGTCGCTGGACGACTTCGCCGGCTGCGCCGCCGACGACCTTGTCGGCTGGGTCGAGCGCAAGGACGGCGACGTCAAGCGCTTCGAGGGACTGTTTTCGCCGTTCCCGGTTTCCCGCCAGGAAGCCGAGGACATGATCATGACCGCCCGGGTGAAGGCCGGCTGGGTCACCGAAGAGGAACTGGCCGGCGACAAGGCCGAAGGCCAAGAGGAACACAAGGCAGAAGCCTGATCGTTCCGGACTGACCGGCGCGGAGGGCAAGAATGCCGAAAAAGTCAGAGATCATGCGCGAATGCTGCCTGACCCGCGCGAGCAAGCCGGCATCCGAACTGATCCGCTTCGCCGTCGGACCCGACAATGTTCTGGTTCCCGATGTCGATGCCAGGGCGCCCGGTCGCGGGGTCTGGGTCACGCTCGGCGAGGGCGCCGTGGCCGAGGCCATGCGCAAGAAAGCCTTCGCCCGTGGCCTCAAGCACACGGTCGAAGTGCCGCACGACCTTGCGCAACTGACCGGCAGGCGGCTAGAAGAGCGATTGCTCGGCGCGCTCGGACTGGCCCGCAAGGCGGGACAGATCGTTACAGGTGCGGCAAAGGTCGAGGCGGCCATTGCCGCCCGCAAGGCCATCGCCCTCATCACCGCCAGCGATGCGGCGGAAGGAGGGCGCGACAAGATGCTGGCGCACTTGCGGTCGCGCATGCCGCAAGCGGGCGTCGGGCATTTCGAATTCCTGTCCTCGGGCCAATTGGATTTGGCATTGGGACTTGAAAATGTGATACATGCTGCCCTCGTCGAAGGGGCAGCGGCACGAGCGGCTTTGGCGCGGGCTGAAAGGCTTGCCCGCTACAGGGCCGGATCCGGGAAAGAAGACGGAACTATATGAGCGATCGAGACGACAAGAGCGGCGGAGAACAGGGCGGCAAGAAGACGCTGACCCTCAAGGGCGGTGCAGCCGGTGTCGGCGCACGCTCCGGGGCGTCGCGGTCATCGCGCAGCGCCGTCGTGGTCGAGAAGCGCACGCGCCGTGTCGGTGCCCCCGCACCCGGCGCGGGGCAGGGCCATCCGCGGCCGCAATCCGGCATGGCGCCGCCGCAGCGGCGTTCCGATTCCGGCAACGGCCGCCCGGCGCCGCGCCCGGCTGGAGGCCTCACTGCCGAGGAATCGAGCGCCCGCCAGCGCGTGCTGGTCGAAGCTTCCGCCCGCCAGCAGGCTGAACAGCGCCGCTTCCAGGAAGACGAGCGCCGTCGCATCGACGAAGAATCGCGCCGCCGGGCCCAGCTCGAGGAGGAAGAGCGCCAGCGCGTCAGCGAACGGGTCCAGAAGGAAGCCGAAGCCCAGCAGCTCGCCAAGGGCGAAAAGCCGGCCGACGCGGCCGCGCCGGCGCGGCCGCCCGCCCTTGCGGCTCCGGGCGCTCGCCCGCCGGCGCCGCGCGGCGCCGCCCCGGCCCCGGCTCCGGCACCCGCATTGACGGCGACGCCAGCCGATGCCGAAGCGGCAGCGGAGCGTCGCACCCGCGGTCGTGGCGTCACGGCCACCAAGCCGGGCCTTGTCAGCGAGGACGAACTCGAACGCGTGCGCCGCGCCAATCGTGCCGCGCCCGAGCGCCCCGCGCGCCGCACCGCCGGCGACGCCAGCGGTCGCGGCCGCCTGACCGTGACCACGGCCACCGAGGAATCGGATCGCGATCGCGGCCCCTCGCTCGCCGCCATGCGCCGGCGCCGCGAGAAGCAAAAGGGGCGGAATACTGGCCAGCATGAAAAGATCAGCCGCGAAGTCACCATTCCCGAGGTGATCACCGTCCAGGAACTGGCCAACCGCATGGCCGAGCGTTCCGTCGACGTCATCAAGCTGTTGATGGCGCAGGGCCAGATGCTGAAGATCAACGACGTGATCGATGCCGACACGGCGGAACTGATCGTCGCCGAGCTCGGCCATACCTCCAAGCGCGTGTCCGAATCCGATGTCGAGACCGGCCTTTTCGATGACCAGTCCGAGGACAAGGTCGAGGACCTGAAGACGCGCCCGCCGGTCGTGACCATCATGGGCCATGTCGACCACGGCAAGACCTCGCTGCTCGACGCCATCCGTCATGCCAATGTCGCCTCCGGCGAGGCCGGCGGCATCACCCAGCATATCGGCGCCTATCAGGTCGACCGGGATGGCCAGAAGATCACCTTTCTCGACACGCCGGGCCATGAGGCGTTCACCGCCATGCGCGCCCGTGGCGCCCAGGCGACCGACATCGCCGTTCTGGTTGTGGCGGCCGACGACGCCGTGATGCCGCAGACGATCGAATCGATCAGGCACGCCCAGGCGGCCGGCGTGCCGATCATCGTCGCCATCAACAAGATCGACAAGCCGGACGCCGACCCGCAAAAGGTCCGCACGGGCCTGCTGCAGCACGAGGTCTATGTCGAATCCATGGGCGGCGAAACGCTCGAGGTCGAGGTTTCGGCCAAGACCGGCCAGGGTCTCGACAAGGTGCTCGAAGCCATTCTTCTGCAGTCCGAAATCCTCGATCTCAAGGCAAATTACGGTGGTCGGGCCGAAGGCACGGTCATCGAGGCCAAGCTCGACAAGGGTCGCGGCGCCGTCGCCACTGTACTGGTGCAGCGCGGCACGCTCACTGTCGGCGACATCGTTGTCGCCGGCTCGGAACTGGCACGCGTGCGTGCCCTGATCGACGACAAGGGCGAACAAATCAAATCGGCCGGCCCCTCGACCCCGGTCGAGGTTCTCGGCTTCAACGGCGTGCCCGATGCCGGCGACCGCTTCTCGGTGGTCGCGGGCGAGGCGCGCGCCCGCGAGATCACCGAATACCGCCAGCGCGTGGTGCGCGAGCGTTCGGCGGTGGGCGGCATGACCTCGCTCGAGCAGATGATGAGCCAGATCAAGGACTCGGGCATCTCGAAGTTCCCGCTGGTCATCAAGGCCGACGTGCAGGGCTCGGCCGAGGCGATCACCGCCTCGCTCGACAAGCTCGGCACCGACGAGGTCTCGGCGCAGATCCTGATGTCCGGCGTCGGCGGTATCACCGAATCCGACGTGACGCTGGCTTCGGCCAGCAAGGCCGTGATCATCGGCTTCAACGTCCGCGCCAACCGCCAGGCGCGCGACCTTGCCGAGCGCGAAGGCATCGAGGTCCGCTACTACAACGTCATCTACGATCTGGTCGACGACGTGAAGAACGTCATGTCCGGCATGCTGGCCCCCGAACGCCGCGAGACCTTCATCGGCAATGCCGAGATTCTCGAAGTGTTCAACATTTCCAAGGTCGGCAAGGTTGCGGGCTGCCGCATCGTCGAGGGCATGGTCGAACGCGGCGCCGGTGTCCGCCTGATCCGCGACAACGTCGTGGTGCATGAAGGTAAGCTCTCGACCCTCAAGCGCTTCAAGGACGAGGTCAAGGAGGTGCAGATGGGCCAGGAATGCGGCATGGCCTTCGAAAACTACCAGGACATGCGCCAGGGCGACGTCATCGAATGCTACCGCGTCGAGACGGTGAAACGCACGCTGTGAACTGCGAATGGTGAATTGTGAATGGCGGGGCGTCTCCGGCCATTTCGCCTTTCACCATTCATCATTTCACTATTCACGAGTTCGCCCAGATGACCCGATCCCGCAAACACCTCGCTCCCACCCAGCGCATGCTGCGCGTCGGCGAACTCGTGCGCCACGCGCTCAGTGACATGTTCATGCGCGGCGATATCATCGATCCCGAGATCGATGGCGCCACCATCACCGTGCCGGAGGTGCGCATGACCCCGGATCTGAAGCTCGCCAAGGCCTTTATCATGCCATTGGGCGGCAGGAATGCCGACGAGATCGTCAAGGCGCTTAACCGCCATGCCCGGTTCATTCGTGGCGATGTCGGCCACAGGATCGATCTCAAATATGCGCCCGAAATCCGCTTCTATGTCGACGACTCGTTCGAGGAAGCGGACCGGATCGAAGCCCTGCTGCGTTCCGATCGCGTGCGGCGCGATCTGCGGAGCGACGAGGACGCGGACGGGGAAGACTGAACCTTCCGCCTGCATCATTGCGAGCGCCCCCTTCGACAGGCTCAGGAGGCGCGCGGCAATCCAGAAGGCCAGAGGCGCCGGCGTTCGGGGCTCCTTTGTTGCTTGGTCGCCATGCTCCTTGCAATGACAAGGAGCGGCAAATCCCACAACAGCCGGTAGAGGCAATGTCCCAGAAGCGCTCCGACAAGAAACCCATTTCCGGCTGGCTCGTGCTCGACAAGCCGTTCGACATGTCCTCGACCGAGGCGGTCGGCAAGGTGCGCTGGCTCATGCAGGCCAAAAAGGCCGGCCATGCCGGAACGCTCGACCCGCTGGCGACCGGCATATTGCCCATCGCCTTCGGCGAAGCGACCAAGACGGTGCCGCAGGTGCAGGACGGAACCAAAGTTTATCGCTTCGCGCTCAAATGGGGCGTCCAGACCGCCACCGACGACGCC
>Ga0180009_10004552_pt1 | contig 15250 bp, 17 predicted proteins | sample OS_PC_MetaG_FD_123537 | JGI IMG/M metagenome (GOLD analysis project Ga0180009, IMG submission 123537) | Groundwater microbial communities from the Aspo Hard Rock Laboratory (HRL) deep subsurface site, Sweden - OS_PC_MetaG | ecosystem: Environmental > Aquatic > Deep subsurface > Groundwater...
ACCTAAAGGTCAGGGTATTACGCTCGACTATCTTAAAAGTCGAATTTTTGGGATTAAAAATCTCAACCTGAAGGTCGGGGTATTAAACCCCAACAAAATCTCTGTTGAGATTTTTAATAAGAATGTTTTTGTAAACAAGATTTTTAAAGCCCCTTTTTTTTGGGTTCTTCTAGGAGTCTTTGGTTTGGCGCAATTTAATCTTTTCATTCCTAACCTGTTTAGGGATGTTTCGTCGTTAACGCCTTCTTTGGCAGTCTTTATAATTGGGAGCGGGATTAGTTTGTCTTCATTTAAGCTAAATTTTTTTAATTATAGTCTTATTAAGTTATTATTAGCTCCGCTCTTTGTTCTTCCTCTTTTCTTCTTTATAAACGCTCAAGATTTCCTCATTTTTCTTTTTCTTGTAGCGATGCCGTCTGCTTTCTTGAATGTTTCATTGGTTTTGGAGTTTGGCTTTGATGAGACGATGGCTTCGAATATCACGACCATTAATACTTTGTTGTTCTTGTTAATTTTTCTAAAAATAATGTTAATTACCACGATTGGATGGTAAATATTTATAAATTGGTATTATTATCCTAAAGTGATTTTGTATGGGAAACAAATACTCGTGGTATGAAGATAGAAAATTAAACGAGACAGCAAAAGTTCTAACTCAATTGATAGATGAACATAAAAAGTATGATAAGGAACTTAAAAAAAGAGAATATACAATAAATATAATAGGCTATGGAAATATGGGAGAAAGCCTGTTAAAAGAACTTGCAGAAGTTGTAAAAGAGCCAAATTCTAAGATAAAAAAGATTAATGTCTGGTTTAGAGATAAACCTAACAGAACATCACAACAGTTAAGTACGGATTTTTTAAGCTTGTTTTCAAACACTGAAGAGAAGGGAAATAAAGTCTATAACAAACTTTGTGAAATAATAAAATTTAGACCTGTCAAAAGGCTTGATTATCTTAAGAATATAGCAGATCAATCAAAAGATAATGATAGTGAATCAGACCTATTAATAGTAGCAACAAACTATGAATGGCTAGACGACCTGGTAAGAAATGAGAATACCCCGACTGGAAAAAGAATTATCCCAAAAAACTTAGATGAACTACTAAAAGAAAAAGGAAAAGACAACATACTAAATCTGATAAAAACAACAGCTTACAAAGCTCCAGAAAGTGAGAGCGGACTAATGTCAAAACTAAAAGAGTTTCAAGACAAAAGGATTGCTATTGAAAATGTAATAACTAATATGCAGATGGAATTAGAAAAGAATAATGATAAAAATTATAAGAATGAAAGCAAGATAAAATTTCTAAATTCAATCAGGATAAATATTCTAAAACACAACCTTATAGGCATCAACGAATTAGGAAAAGCATTGAAAGGCTACAAAGGAACAATCCTAAACATAGTCAATGAGATAGATATTGCAACTCACGCTTTGATGTCATCAGCAGATATGGAGTTTAACAGAATATGGGGACCAACAGACAATGATTATGGAAGAGCAAAGTTACACGCAAAAGCGATGTACTTAGAATCAATATCTGAAGAAAAGATAGGCATCAATATAGATATACCATTTCCCTATGGACCGCACGGAGAAGGAATAGTTTTAGATGAGGAGTCAATATTGTTTGGCAACAAAACCTGGAAAGAATATTTTGAGACTCAGGCAGAAATCAAATTTGAAGAGTTATTGAAAAGAATAGGTCTACATGGAGAAGAATATTATCAAAGGAAAGGAAGAGTCTCAGAAGATACGGTTATGGCATTGATGTACACTATAGGCTCGATACTTACAGAAGAAAACAACGCTTTTCACAGAGGAAGTGTATATCAAAATGACCACGAAATTACAACAGGAATGATTTTTAACATAATGAAAGGAACTATAGCTTTTCCAAAAAATCCAGATAAATACATTGAGCAAGCCGGATCCAAGGCACGAAATAGATTTATTGAAGAAACGAAGATCATCAGAGATTTGACAAAAAATCTAATAAAAGAAGAGTTGATAAAACCTTATAATCTAAGACAAAGAACACTTGAATTTCCAGAACAGATAAGTCTTCAGGAGCCAAAAACTAGTTTTGTGGATGATATAATTCACGGAATAAAAGATTTTATTAAACCACTCCCACAGAAAGAAACTGAAGAAAAAAAAGAACCACGAGCGTTATTATATCTAAGAAACCCTGTTGACTTCAGATCAATTTTGCTCTATGACTTAAATTCAGAAAACATGCTAAGAGATGAGATAACATTTCCACAAGCTGATGACAAGACAAGTATAATTGGAATAAAAGCACTAAATGATAAAGCTGTTGCTCTAATAGAACATCAAAACAGGAACAAATTTTCATACAAGTTATTTTTGATAAACCATGACACTCTTAAACTAGAACAGATAGCAGAGTTTTCATCAAATCAAATAAATGATTTTGACTTTGTTGATAACCACCTTTTCTATGTTGCAAGGGATAATATTAACAACAGCGTCAGAGTATTTAACATCGAAGAAAAAAAAATAGTTAATTATAAAGATCCAATAATTGACAAAGAATTCTATTTTGTGAGAGGAAGAAGAATTTCTAATGGATACGGATTACTAGCACTTAGAGATGATGGCATACTTTACTGGGAGAAAGACAAAACAAAGTACCCAGTGAAAATGGCGGATATAAATAAAACGCCAACCTATATGGATATTTACAGAATGAATGGAAAGGAACTTTTAGTTTATAAATCAGAAGGGGCGGTCCATATAAAAAATATTAAAGACTACAAGGAAGAACCAGTGGTTCTAAAAACAACAGACGGAGTGATTGGATTATATGCAGAAAACGAGAAGATAGAAACATTTCATGTTAATTCAAATAGTGAATTTGTAGAAACATTGTGGAAATCCTACAAGTCACTTGTCAAAGGAAAAAAAGATGAGGAATACTCTATAACTATATCTGATGATGAAAAAGATATAATCGGAGATAAGATAACAAGTATAAATGTCACTAAGAACACTGCAATAATAGGGGGTTGGAATGGATATGTCATATATAAAAAAAATCCTTTCAGATTTGAAGGGCGGTATATTGAGCAAACATCAGGATGCCAAGCACTCATCGAAAGGGCTTGAATACTTAGTTGACAGTAGCACATCAATAGGTAAATATAGAACGCCGCCTGAATACGTCAATGAGGATTCAAAATCATCAGGGATGAAGGATTTTTACATAATAGCCGATGGCCTTGGCGGTCATGGAAACGGCGATTTTGCCAGTGGATTTGCTGTCTGGAGTCTTGAAAAAAGTCTTTTAAAATTCAGCCGTTTAATAAGAGGAAACAATAATATCGATGAAGATTATGTTGTAAAAGAGATTGAACGCCTAATCAAAGATACAAATTCTCATGTTCACACACTATCAAAATTCTCACCCATACTACGAGACTTCAAAACAACGATAGCTACTGTTTTATTGCATAGAGAAAAAGCATATGTCAGCAATGTTGGAGATTCAAGAGTATATCTGCACAGAAATAAAGAACTAATCCTTTTAACAAAAGATGATAAGAATTATGAGAATGATGAAGAATTAACGGAAGATGAAATAATGATAAAAAACAGAAAAGTACCAATGACTCAAAGCATTGGCTCACGGTCAGTTGATATTCATTCAAATGTCATCAATTTATACCCTGAAGACAAGATACTAATGGTTACAGATGGTGTGACTGATTATGTTCATGAAAAAGAACTTAAGAAAATACTCAGATGCTCAAAGTTTAAAGATGTGTGCAAGGAAATAAACCGTCTGGCCGACCACCCGGAAATGGTGCTTGACCTACTCTCAAAATACAGAAAGGAAGACAGGGGAGAAACGATGAGATACATAAAAGAACAGGAGAAAGGAGATAACAGGACGATGTTAGTGATATACGCGAAGAAAGGTGACTCAAATGCATAAAGAATTTATAGGGGAGAATTTTGGAGATTTTTTTGAATGTGTTGAACAAAAAGGCGGTACTTTTGCAGACATAACCATAGCCATAGCAAAGAAAAAGATAAACACCTCATCAATATCTTCTTCTATAAATAAGGGTGATAAAATAGCAATAAAATCGCCAAAAGGTAGAAGTTCATCAAGCAGAGATAGGATTAGAGGGGAAATAACAGTTTTTGAAGCTATGAAAGAGAATCCTTACATAGTAAAATATTATGGCTGGCTTGAAAGGTCAAGTATGCCTGTCATACTCTTAGAATGTGCAGAAACAGATCTTTACAACTGGAAACACACAAAATATGATAAAAAAGACATACCTGAAGGTTTAAAAGACTCAATACTTGAAAGGATATGTAAAGGACTATCTGCAATTCATAATATTACAGGTCCAAACAAAGAGAAATACCTGCACAGGGATATATGTCCACAGAATATATTTGTGTTTGGATCAGAATAAGAAGGAATAGTCAAAATAGGCGATCTTGGAAGCGCAGGGATTGCAAGAGCAAAAGATGATAATCCAAACAAGGGAACAGTAACCCTCTCATCAATGAATTTTCATGGAAAAGATGTTTATTCTGCACCAGAAGTAATGTTACCATTTAACAAGCAGGAGAGAGTTATATATGGTATACCTACTGAGGTTTACTCTCTTGGGCTTGTCGCATTGTTTTTGGAATGCGGAGAGACACCTTTTGAGCAAGATGGCATTGAAGAAAAATTTGATGAACTAAAAGCTGCAAAAGAAAACACCACATATTTAGATAAAAAAATGGACTTGATGCTAAGATCCAAAAGTGTATCAGAAGATAGAATCAAAGCCATAAGAAAAGCCATTGATCCAGATCCGACAAACAGGCAACAATCGGTGCAAGAATTCCTTGATGATTATCAGAGAGGATCAATACTAACACCACTTGAAACATATTATGAACGCCTTGAAGACCTTCTAAACCAGCCAAAAACAGGGCTTTACAAAACTGTTGAAATGCAAAACGTCGACGCAGCGATAAATATATATGAAAAAATGGTTGCTTATGAACAAGAACATAAAGTAACATCAAGCCTAACGCAGAAAGCATATGAAGAACTAAAAAGATTAGCAATTCAAGAACACAACATTTTTTTAAATAAAACCACTGAGATGTGCAACAGCATAGATAAAGGAAAAAAAGAATTCACAAGCGAACGAGATAAAAAAGATTTTATAGAAAAAATCGGAACTAAAGTGCATGTGTGGGGAAACCAATTCGGAGTTGATTTTATAAGCAGAAAATATGCTGGCAGAGTATCGCCAAACGATACAGAACTAGATAAAAGAATAATTGATTACTTCAAATAAGAAGGATAAAACATGATGGCTGAATCCCTTGATGATAAGATAAGAGAGATAGCGAAGAGTGATATTAACAATTCTCCTAAGCCTGGTTTTTTTAGCAGCCTTCGCAATAAATTGTTAGTCGGTGCTGCAGTAGTTGGTTTGAGTGTTGGCGGACTTTTGTATTTGGTCACTTCGACTGATGGTTTTGTTCCAGATATTAGAACTAATCTAGATACTCTTTTAAAGAAGACTGAATTGTCTGACTCTGTTTTTGAGAAACCAGTTTATAAGCCTAGTTTTGATTCTATCATTAATAAACCTGTTGACAACATTCTTAGAACAGATAATCAACCTAAAAATAAGCCTTATTTTAGTGATAACTTAGAGGAGGAAGTAATTGAATATGAGAACACAAATAATATTTCTATTTCAAATGTCAAAGATCATAAACTTGGAGAAGCCACAAAGTGGTATAAAAAGGGTGGAGAATTTTTTGATTACGAAAATTATGATGCTGCCATTAATGCTTATGACAGGGCATTGGAACTTGATCCTGAAAACGCAGAGATTTGGGATTATAAAGGCTTTGCTTTTGAAATGTTAAACCGTTATGATGATGCCCTGTCATCTTATGATAACTCTTTAAGGATAGATTCCAAGAAAGTTTATACTTGGGAAAGAAAAGGTGAGGTTTTAGAAAAATTAGAGCGACCTTATGATGCGTTGGCGGCTTATGACAAATCCTTAAGTTTGGATCTTCAAAATACTTCTGCAATGGTAAGAAAAGCTTTCCTTTTAAAAAAGATGAATCGCTTGGATGATGCTTTGAAGGTTTATGATGATGCTTTGGAGCTTGATCCTAAGAATGCTAGTGTCTGGCATTATAAGGGTTCTTTTCTAAACGTGTTGGATCGTTATGATGATGCTTTGATTGCTATTGATAAGTCTTTGGAGCTTGATCCTGAAAACCTTTCTGTTTTGATTGAAAAGTCTTATGTTTTAAATAATTTGAATCGTTTAGATGACGCTGTAAGAGTTTATGATGATGCTTTGAAACTTGATCCCGAGAATGCTGATGTGTGGCGTTATAAAGGCCGTTTTTTAATGACATTGGACTGCTATGAGGAAGCTTTGAATGCTTATGATAAAGCTTTACGACTTAACCCTGATAACGAGTTTTTATGGATTGAGAAGGGTGAAGTTTTGGATGAATTAAAACTTTATAATGTCGCTTTGGAATCCTTTGAGCAAGCTTTAAAGATTGACCCGAAATATAATTTTATTTGGTACAAAAAAGGTGAGGTTTTAGAAAAGCTTAATCGCTTTGATGAGGCTTTGAGTGCTTATAATAAGTCTTTGGAACTTGATTCAGAGTTTTACTCAGCCAAAAAAAGCAAGGAAGATCTTTTGAAGAAGATGTCAAATAAAAGGTGAATTGAATGAACAACGATTCCTTGGATGACAAGATAAGAGAACTTGCTAAGAGTTCTGATACTAAGTACGAGCAGTTAAGAGACTTTGGTGTTCGGTTGAGTGTCGCTAAGCCTTTCATCGAGGTTGATGGCAAGCGACAAACAACTCTTGTTTAGTCATCATTTTTTAATGGTGAAGAATCAAAACATATAAAAATGATGTTAAATACCTATGTATGATATAGTTGTAAAATAGTTATAGGTGGAATGCTTTGAACAGGCGTATCAACAAGGAGGATCTCGAAGGAAGGCTTGTGCTGATATCTAGTGATTCTGATCCTTCAAGAAAGTTTACAGGTGATATTTCTAATCATTTCAATCAAGACCACGAGGTAGGTGGCAGGGTTGTCAGGCTTGATGTGGAGTGGATTCCATACGCGAATGGAGAAGAGAACTTTAAGATAGTTGATCCTAATGACGTGTTAAGCATTCAAGAGATAGAATACGTAATCAAACATGGCGACAATTATTTCTTGACAAAACTAGAACAGCCATTCCTAGCAGATCCGTTGAAGTATCTGCTCAACTCAATAATTGAAACTTTTGGAAGGGAGTATTATAATCTTAAGCAGATAAGGCAGAATGAGGAAAAGTTTAGAAATGAGTTCTTGTCATTTATATCTGCAAGCCTTCCTGTTGAATTAAAGGGTGTTGTAAAACAGGACTTGATTAATAAAAAATTAATTCCTATATCAAATAAGATAATAGACATATTCGAGCATTATGAAGATAATATAATTAAATTTTTTGAAGAGGCTAATGGTGTAAGCGAAGTCAACCCAGATGATGAAAGGCTTGACATGTTCAAATCAACTCTGAGCGGATATCTCTCAAAGGAGATAATACAGCCAAAGTCAAAGCAGATATTCGTTGACGAGTTAAGAGCAGTATCTTATCGCGTCGGAAAGCTTCTTGAAAATGAGAAAACTGGACGCTTTAATTGGATAATTCCCTGGCTTGACGGAAGGTCAGACCATAACAAACCAGATCCTTATGAGTGTATCCGCGCCGGAGAATACGCTGACCTCGCAGCAAACACTGGAGTTAATTCTTTATACTCTGTTCGTATGCATTCAAAAAAACATATTGATTTCTTTGAGGAAAAAGGTGTTTGCGTAGTAAACTTAACTCAGACAAATGAGTATATAAGCCTTTTATGTCAGGATTTAAATATTAATTTTAACAAAGCTTACGCGTTTTCACCTGATGAAGGCGGCTTGACTGATGCAATGGTTTTTGCAAGGGAGATGTATAGAAGAACTGATGGAGAGTTTACGGGGCGAGTAGTGGTCTTTAAGAAAAAAAGAGTGAAAGCTGGCCAGATAGCAAAGATGGAATTCTTAGGTTCTTACACTTACAATCCTGAGAAAGAAAGAAAAGAGGATCTTAACAGGAGAGATGATGAAGGCAATCTTCTTCCTTATGATATTGTGCATTCTGGAGATTTCAAAAATGATCAAAGTAGTCATTACATTGGAAACTTGTTTGAACCTGAGTTTAATGTTGATCAAGAATCATCTCTTATAGAGAACATAAAAGGTCACATGGCAATAATAAGAGATGACATCGTTGACTCTGCACGCACCATGGCAAGAGCGGCTGGAACTATAAATGAGAAGTACAATTCTAAAGTGTATGGCTTGGCAGAACACGCACCCTTGACTGGAAACGCGATTGAAAAACTTGGTAGGCTTCACAGAGACGGAGTCTTGGAGATTCTTTACACTTCAACATCCATAGTCCATCCTCATATAGGTAAGAGGCCTTGGCACGTTCCAAGAACGATGTCTGATAGATTCAAGAAGTATGCTAAGAAGAGTTTTCTTCCATGGCTTAAAGAGAACCATCAGGAAGTATATAGTCGATTAGATAAATATTTGCTGAATAAATAAAATAATAAAATTATTTTCTGTAGTACACAGTGTCTCCTGGAGATATTTTCTTCCAGTTGTTTATCTGTGGGTTGTACTCTTGTATTTTTTGGTAGTCAACTCCTAAATTTTTAGCTATCTTGTTTGGATTGTCACCTTTTTGTACTATGTAAAACTCTTTTTCTGGCTCTTGAACAACTATTTGTGTGCTGTCAACTTTTGAGTCCAAAGTATTATTTGAATCATTATTTCCTTGTGTTAATACTATACCAAGTCCTATAGTGCCTACTATTCCTAATCCTAGAAGTATTTTCTTGCTAGTTTTTTGAGATTCTTCATGCCATTTGCTCATTATTCATCACCCTAATTTTACTATATACTATTATAATATATAAATTTTACTACTTTTAAAATGTGACTATTTTCTTATCTTGTTTAACTTTTATCAATTTCTTTCTCATGATAAATCTTGTTTTCTTTTCCAATTATTGGTCTGAATTTTTCTTGGTCATAACACTTATCTGCATCTAGTACTCTTATCCTTCCTATGATTTGGTCTAAAGAGACATCTCCAGTTTCGTAATTGTCGATCGTCGCCATTCTTCCAAAATATTCTTTTCTTATGAGTTTAAGGCTTTCTTCGCCTAGTATTCTCCCTCTGATTCTATCTTGAAAACTTGGAGCTCCTCCTCTTTGTATGTGTCCTAGCACAACAGCTCTTGCTTCATTGCCAGTCATCTCAGTATAATTCTTAGTTAGGAATTCAGCCACTCCTCCAAGGTACGTGTTTCCATGGTCATCAGTCTTTCCTTTTTTTATTTCACCAATGCTTCTGAGTTTTGTTCCTTCTGAAACGATTATCATCGTGTATCTTAGACCATCTAATGTGTAACCTCTTTTCATCGGCAATGATTTCTTTCTTTCAGATATTCTTTCAAAGAGTTTTTCATAATTAGTTTCTACTTCAGGTATTGTAACAAAGTGTGCGCCTGCTGCAACCGCGCTCCAATAAGTTAGATGTCCGGCGTTTCTTCCCATTATTTCAACAAAGTATGTTAAACCGTGTGAGCCCGCAGTTGATTTCAATATCTCAATTTCTTTCCAGACTATATCAACGGCTGAGTCAAAACCAAGGGTGAATTGTGTACCGCACAAGTCTTTATCAATTGTTTTTGGAATTCCAACAACCCTTAATCCTTTTTTTGAGAGTTTTCCAGCAACCCCTAAAGTATCTTCTCCTCCAATTGCTATCAACGCATAATAGTTCTCATTTAAGAATTTCATGACTTCATCAGATAAGTCTTGGTTATTGTAGTTGAATGGATTCTTCCTGCTTGACATAAGTATTGTTCCACCAGTCCGGTCTATCCTTCTGACTTGCTCAACGTTTAGAGGCAGCGTGTATGTTTCTCTGTCTCCTCCAAGCGCTATCTTGATTGCTCCAGCCCATCCTTCTGTGATACCTTCAATCTCAAATTTATCTTTTCCACTATGAACTATTTGTTTTATTGCGTTATTAAGTCCGGGGCAGTCGCCTCCTCCTGTCAAGACAGCTATCTTCTTCATGCTTAGTCACCATTTATTTTTATATTAACTTTTTAATGGTGAATGTTAATCTTTATTTAAACTTTATTTTTTTGAAGTTTTAATCTTGTTTTTAATTTTTGCAAGCTTTTTTAATATTTCTAACTTAACACTTGTTAAATATTTTCTAAAATCGATAGATTTATATATTATAATTTGTTTTATAAATATAGATTAATAACTATATGATTAATAACATTGTTTTGAATACATATAAATATTTAAACAGATTATACTAATAAAATAAAGGGAAAAAACATGGGTAAGAAGAAAGTTTTTGGCATTTTCTTTAGGGAAAAACCAGCTATGATGCTCGTTACTCTCCTTAATAAAACACATGAAATATATGCATCTTCATTGGCAAAGACGGTTGACTGCACTTATAGTCACGTTGTGAAAATATTGCAGGAGATGAACAAGGCAGGACTAATAACTTTTGAGAAGCAAGGAAGATTAAAAGTTCTTACTTTGACTTCTAAAGGTGAAGAAGTTGCAAAACACATAAATAACATCAAGAACTTATTATAAAACAATTTCTTACAAAAATAAATTTTTAGTTGACTTCAAACTTTTTTAGAGTTATCTTATTCTTCTCAGCAGTGCTTTGAATATCCTCGTGTTCTTTAAGGTTGGATATCTTAGTTATTATTTCAGGCAACAATATCCTTGTACCTCTAAAATCAAGAGTGCTTATGATTTCTTTTTTCTTTTCAAAATCTAAGTCTTTCATTATCTTTGCAGTGCCGTTCTTCTTGTCTTCTTCACACGTTTCGATTGTTTTGTCATAAAGATATTTTGCTATCTTATCAGCAACATCAATGTTTGTTGCTTGTGTTATTCCTTGAAGACCGGGGCTTATATTTACTTCAATTACAAGTGGTCCCTTGGCACTTTCAAGTATGTCAACTCAACAAATCTCTGCACCTATAGCTTTTGCAGTGTCAACAGCTACTTTTTGTGTGTAAGAGTCAAGCAGAATTGGTTCGGCAACACCACCTGTGTGAATGTTTGCCCTGACCTCATTTTGGGCTCCTTTTCTCTTCATGGCAGCAATCACTTTCTCACCAACAACAATTGCTCTAATGTCGGTGCTTCCAGTATCTATATATTCTTGTATTATGAAAGGCTGCTTTAAAGCTGATAATGCATCAAGCATTGAAGAAGCAGAAGCATAAGAGTCAGCAAACATTATTCCCTTTCCTTGAGTTCCTTGAGGAAACTTCATAATTATAGGAAAGTGTGCCCTCTCAAGAATCTTTTTTGCTGCTTCTGTTGTGGCACTCAAATAGGTTCTCGGCATAGGTATATTATGCTGTTGGAGTTTCAGTTGAGTTAGCAGTTTGTCATGGGCTATGGTGAAAGCTGATTCTTCAATTGGAAAATAAGTCTTTCCTTTAAGTAGGGATGCAACTGATCTTAAAAGAGGGGCGTACCTAAAAGATCCTTTTGCAAATATGCAGTCATATTTCTTCAATTCCTCTCCTTTGTACAATACTTCTGATTTCTTCCCTGAAAAGTTTATTTCAATATCTTTAAGGTTTAATTCATCGACTTCTTCAAAATATTTTTTCATAGCTGTCGCAGTCCACTGTGAACTCTTGCTGTTTTGGCTTATTATTGCTGCTTTCACTTTGTCTTTACCTTTGCACTCTCAACATTTTTTAAAGGGTCAATCAAGAATCCTTGCTTTAGAATGTTTTGCCCTATCAAGACGGGGTATTTCATATGAGACCTATCGGCTAGAGTGAAGTGTGCTCTTATTTTTTTATTGCAGATTTCAATGTCACATTCAATGACTGGTCTTAATCTTGTGCCATTGGCACTCTTGACGAGCTTTGATTGTATCACTGGACCAAGTTTTATCCTCGATGCAAGTCTTAAGTCTATTGAGCTGTTCGTCGCTCCTGTATCTATCCTTGCAGATATCTCCTCATCAGCTCTATGACTATTTAACCTCACTTTTTCAACAAGTCCAACTATTGTTTTTTCCATATTAAAAGAAAACAACACATTTTTTAAAAATGTTTCTAAAACTAGGCGATTATCTTTATTATCTATTTCTCAGGCCTCATTGTTGGAAACAGGATGACATCTCTTATAGATGAAGAATCAGTAAGGAGCATGACTAGTCGGTCCATTCCAATGCCTATCCCTGAAGTTGGAGGCATCCCATATTCAAGCGCTTTTATGAAGTCATCATCCATCTTTTCAGCTTCTTCATTACCTTTCTTTAAGAGTTCTTCACTTTTCTTCCAGTTCTCCCTTAATATCTGAGAATCGTTTAGTTCAGAGTACATGTTTCCAAATTCCATGCCGCATATTATTAGTTCAAATCTCTCTGTGAACTGAGGATCATCTTTTTTTATTTTTGCAAGCGATGATATTTCTCTAGGATAGTCATAGAGTATTGTTGGCTGTATAAATCTTGATTCACACATTTCATCACATATCTCTGCTAGTATCGCTCCAACACCCATATCATCTGTTATTTGAACTTTTAGTTTTCTTGCAATCGTTCTGGTCTCATCAATATTTTTGACTTTTGAAAAATCATATCCTGTTTCTTTCTTTACAGCATCAATCATAGTTATTCTATTAAATGGTGCTTTGAGGTTTATGATGTTTCCCTGGTATTTTATCTTTGTTGTTCCAAGAACTTTCTTTGCGATGAACTCAAGCATCCTCTCAACTCGGTCCATGCTGTCCAGATAATTATCATATGCACACATTGTTTCCATCTGCGTAAACTCAGGATTATGTTTTGTATCCATACCTTCATTTCGAAAGTCTTTACAAAACTCAAACACTCTTTCAAACCCACCAACGATTAATCTTTTAAGGAATAACTCATTTGAGATTCTCAAATAAAGATTCATGTCAAGAGTGTTATGCTTTGTGATGAATGGTCTTGCACTTGCACCGCCATAGATTGGTTGCAGCGTTGGCGTTTCAACTTCTAAGAATCCTTCTTTTACAAGAAACTCTCTCATCGCGTCAAATACTTTTGTCCTTGTTATGAATATGTTTTTTACATCAGGATTAACTATCAAGTCTACGTATCTTTGTCTGTATCGAGCTTCGACATCTTTTAAGCCGTGATATTTTTCAGGCAGTTGCCTTAAGCTTTTTGTCAAGAACTCGTAATCCTTGACGTAGACAGTCACTTCTCCAAGCTTTGTTTTAAAGACTGTTCCCTTAACACCTATTATGTCGCCTATGTCAAATTTTTTTAGGAACTTGTACTTGCTTCTTCCAAGGTCGTCTTCTTTGAAGTATAATTGTATTCTTCCAGTTCCATCCTGCAAATCAACAAATGTCGCTTTTCCCATTCTGCGAAGCATCATTATTCTGCCTGCGACACTTACTTTCTTCTTTGTTTTCTCTTCTTTTTTTAACTTCTTAAAAGCTGTTTGTAACTCTTGAGCCTTATTTGTTTGGTCAAATCTGTAAGCATACGGATTAACACCTACTTGCTTAATTTCATTAAGTTTCCTTAATCTTTCCTGCATCAAATGGTCTTCTTGGGTCATGGTCTAAATTTACTATTGGTGATAATATAAAGTTTTCGTTTGTCTATTGATGGCTATGTGCTGAGCTATTGTTTCTTCTTATAAACTTTGTCTCTGTGCTCTACATTGATGAATAAAATGAATTCTTTGTTAATATCAACTTCAAATGTCATTACCAGCCAATCGGTGATGTGAACTCTCTTTAAATTGTTTAATCCATAACTTAGATTTTTATAGATATTAATTGATTCTTTGTCTCGGTTAATAATTTCTTTTATTTTTCGGTTTATCGCTCTAGCAATTAGTGGATTTTTATTCGCAAGTTTTTTAAGAATTTTCTTTAAATCATCAGTGATATCAAACTCAAACATTATGAAAACCTGTTAATTCGTCTAATTCCTTCAAATTCATTCTTCTTTTAGAGTGTTTTTTGTGATGTTCTTGAACGATAGTTGTGACTTCTTCAATAAATTCTTTTTGTGTTTCTTTCTCAACAAAGTCATCGCCGTACATCTTTGCAAATAGGTTTAAAGCCTGTGTTTTATCCTTTAATCCAAATTTTTCCTTTATAACACCTAATACGCGGTTGGTGTAGTCATCTATTTCTGCTCTAAAACTTATTGTTCGTGTCATTATATCACTTGAAGTGTGTATAAGTGATATAAAGTGATTGTTTATATTTAAATCTTTTGTTTTTAACATTGATAATTGTTTTCTTTCTCACTTTAATATGTGTTTTGCAAGAATTTGCGGATTTATTTCGGATGTTTGGAAAAAACTATAACAGTTTCAACTCAGAAATCACTTCATCAACTTTCTCATCATCATCAGGGCCTATGGCGCAACAGGTCACTGTTCCAGGTGCAACAACTGTTTTTCCAGCGTCAGTTATCACAGCTGTTACCAGCCCATTATCCTTTGCCAATTGGTTGTACTTATGAAGCTCCTTTAAATCTGCAACCTTCAAAACTATCTTAGCCATACCTTGACTTCTCCAATCCTTAAGAGTTTCTTTTTCGCTTCTAAAAACTGCTTCAACAGATGCATGAGCTGCCTGCGCTGCAAGCTTACCTTTTGGCAACTTTAAGTCTTGTCTTATTAGGATTGCTTGTTTCAAAAAACCACCTCCATGGTTTTTTGGCACTTCAAAAAAATTTCCAATTTTTTTGTTTGTTTCATTAGAATTGACTTTGTTTTGTTATTTTAAAAACTTTTTCATTACAAAAAATAAAAAAATTAAATAAACAAATAATTTATTTTTTCTTATCGGTTTTGCACATTGGGCAGCAGCTTGTACAAACAACTATCAATCCACCTACCAAAAATGCGACTGTCCACCACTGGATATTCCAAAAGTTACAGACGTTTAAGTCTCTTAACAAGAACAGTATTCCAAACGCTAATACTAGCATTCCAGTCATCTTATTGCATTTTTCGCAACACATAATTTATCACCTTTGACATTAGTTTTTAGTTATATTTATTTAA
>Ga0180009_10004553_pt1 | contig 15244 bp, 16 predicted proteins | sample OS_PC_MetaG_FD_123537 | JGI IMG/M metagenome (GOLD analysis project Ga0180009, IMG submission 123537) | Groundwater microbial communities from the Aspo Hard Rock Laboratory (HRL) deep subsurface site, Sweden - OS_PC_MetaG | ecosystem: Environmental > Aquatic > Deep subsurface > Groundwater...
CCGCCACATCAATCGGATAATGTACCCCCACGTAGACACGAGATATGGCTGCCATCAAGGCTGTAATCAGGGCGTAGGGGGCTGCCTTTTTATAACGGTTGGCCACAACGGCGGCCACGGCGAACATATTGGCGGCATGTTGGGAGGGAAAGGAGAATGAATCGCTGCAACCGGCCATAAGATTAAATGTCCCGGGTGGAATAACATTGCATGGTCTGATCCTCTCGAAGAAGGGCTTTATGAGACGATAGGTAATCCCATCGGTTAGAGCCACAGCCAATATGAGAAGGAGAATAAAGTAGGCTCCGCTCCTCCAATCTTTGTATATAAGTATAAGGAGAGAGAGGGCGACTATCAGGGACCAATCGGAATATCTGAGGAACATCGGCATAAGATAATCGAGGAACGGGCCTTTTAGTCCCCCATTTATAAAGTGAAACAGTGCGGTGTCTATACTACTTAACATCAGTATCTCCTATCTTGGCTCGATAATATTCAGATACAGGGGAAAATAGGTCATCAACATTTATCTCCTCCATGCAGCGGTGATCGGTCGGGCACTCCCTCTTCCAGCAGGGAGAACAGTCGGCCTCTTTTCTTACTATAGTGTATAAATCGGATAGGGGTGCCGATTCACTCGGATCGGTTGAGCCGAATATGGCGACTATTGGAGTCCCCACCGCGGCAGCTATATGCATAGGCCCTGAATCGTTGGTGACGTATAAATCACAACGTTTAAGAAGAGCGCCGAGTGTCTTTAGCGAAACCCCTCCCGCCAGCGATATAACCCCTGCGGGGCAGCCGCTTAATATATTTTCTGCGTCTCCCCTGTCCCCCGAGCCGCCGAAGATGATAACCTTCCCCTCCAATTCCCTGACTATCCTGTTGGCCAGTTCCGAATATCTTTCAAGCGGCCACCTCTTGGCGTTGCCGAAGGCCGCCCCGACACCGAATCCGACCACAAAGGAGGAGCCGGTCAGACCGTTCTCTTGCCAGATTTTTTCGGCCTCTATGGCGGCCTCCTCGGGAACATGAAAGAATAATCTATCTGCCGGCTGACCGGGGCCTGCTTCGGCCACAAGGTCGGTGTAAAATTTTGACTGATGCATGCGTGGGGATTCCCTCTTGGGGAGAGGGACAGGATGGGTCAGGAGAAGGTTCCGCATATCCTTTCTGTAGCCAAGCCTTATTTTAGCCCCGGCCAGCCATGCGGCCAAGGCCGACTCGAAGGAGTTGGTGAACAATAGGGCCAAATCAAAATCTCTTTCTTTTAAATCACGGTAGAAGGATATCCTTGAGAGGGGAGAGAGCCCCTCGGGGGAGAAGGAGATTATTTCATCTATGTCGCCGTTCCCCTCCAACAGCGGAGCCAAACCCTTTTTTATCAGCACCGATATCCTGGAATTGGGAAACGATTCTCTCAGGGCGTGGATGGCCGGCGTAGACATCATTATGTCCCCTATCCAATTAGGTTCCCGGACAAGGATATTCTTAATGGAGTCGCCATCGATGATCATCTATTCTCCCATCTCCAATTCCCCCTTAGAAAAGGGGGGTTGGGGGTTGTTCCCCTTAACAAAGGGGGATGAAGGGGGTTGTAGGGGAGCCGGTTCCTTCGATTTCCAGCGTCTGTGAACCCAAAACCATTGATCCGGATAATCCCTTATATTTGACTCGATAACCTTGGTCAGGAGCTGGGTGTATCTCTTCGTATCCTCCTTCTTATCTCCGGTCGGCTCGAATCTTACCTCTTCCTTAATGATTATCTTTATCCTGCCGGGCGAGACCCTTATGGCGAAGACGGGGAGAATGGGGGCCCCTGTCTTAAGGGCAACAACCGGAATAACCGGCGTAGTGCAGGCCGGGCGCCCGAAAAAGTCAACAAAGATGCCATGATCCCAGAGGACATTTTGGTCCATAAGTATGGCCACGGCTCTCTTCCTTTTGAGGGCGTCCATTATTTTGTAGGGAGCCCTCTTATTATTTATCATCTCACTCCCGAACATGGTGCGGAGGCTGGTGATAAAATCGCTCAGATATTCGTTGTCGAGGGGCCTGGCCACAAAACTTAAAGGGAATTCCCGCCCTATCCCGAGGGCAACATATTCCCAGTTGCCGAGGTGTCCGGTCAGTAGCAGGACCCCTTTCCCCTTCCCTAAAGCATCTTCGAGGTGTTCTCTCCCTTCAATCGACACATGTTCCTTTATCCATCTCTCTCCCTGAACGGAGGCGGCCGCAACCTCGGCCAGCATAATACCTATATTCAGAAATACCTGCTCGGTGATCTCCCAGATCTCCCCTTCCCCTTTTTGCGGAAAAGATAGCTTAAGATTATCATAGGCGATCAGGCGGTGCTTTCTGCTTAGCTTAAAGAGGAGATAGCCTATAGACTCCCCTATCTTACGGGAAATTTCAAAGGGGAGAAGACCCAAGACCCTGATTGCGGCGGCCACAACAATATAAATAATCTTTTTTTGGACAGGCCTCTTCATCTTGTTTCCCTCTGTCTCATAATCTCGTAAAATATCAGGGTTGCGGCTGAGGAGGCGTTTAGCGAGCTGACCTTCCCCTTCATAGGGATCGAGACGATAAAGTCGCAATTTTCTTTGACTAAGCGGCGTATCCCCTTGGCCTCCCCACCGATTACAACCGCTATCGGGCCTTTGAAATCAAACTCGTAGCAAATTTTATCTCCCCCTTTTTCAAGTCCGACCACCCAAAACCCTAACTCCTTCAATTCCTCTATCGCCTTAGTTATATTATTTACCGTGGCGATCGGTATATGTTCTGCTGCCCCGGCCGAACGTTTTATTACCACAGGGGTGATTTGGGCCGCCCTATCCTTTGGTATAACTATCCCCTTCACCCCCAGAACTTCGGCTGACCTTATTATAGCCCCTAAGTTTCCCGGGTCGCTTACCTCATCCAGTATGGCGATTACGGCCTCTTTATCCTCCTTTAAGGCGTTATTGGCCAATTCGCGCAGGTCGGGGGGGGTCTCCCCCAATTTAGAGACAAGTGCCGCCACCCCCTGGTGGTTTCTATTACCGGTCAGGGCGGTTATTTCACCCCCTTCCATCAGGGAGACTGCAATTCTATTCTCCTCGGCTGCCTTTATAATCCCCTTGAGAGTTTGTTTCCCCTCTTTCCCCTTCTCAACGACTATCTCGCCTATTCTCCTTCCGCCTGCGCGGATTGCCTCGAGGATCGGATTGACTCCGTATATTATCTCTTTATTTTTCATATTGTTGGGTCTTCGTGTCTTAGTGCGGGTCATTCACCCTATTTCCCCTCTTTGGCGCCCCCACCGTAATCCTCTCCCCCCCCGCGGCGGGGGAGGACAAAAGAGAGGGAGAATATTACAGAGTCCCCCTTAACAAAGGGGGATAGGGGGTTGTAATAATTCTTAAGGCAACTCCGTATAGAATAAGTCTAACAAAGAGGCGGGGTAAAAAGAAGGAAACTTTTAGGTAAAGAGCGTAAGCCCTTTTTCTACGGCCATAATTATGCGGGGAACCGGCTCGGCTGAGCCTCAGGCCCGTGGCCAATATAGGGGAGATAAAAAGGAGGAGGACAAGGTAGTCTTCAAGCTCCCCTCCCTGGTTAAGGAGGGGCAGGGGTGGTTTGTTTAGAAAACTTACCACTCCGGCCTTCGGCCACCCCTCCTAAAATAGGAGGGGAGCTACGCAGAGGGGAATGAGCGGCTCGGCTGCGCGTCCCCCCCAAGGGGAGAGAAACTGGTGACAATAATTGTCGCTGATACAATATGAGTAACATTATTCGTTACAATATTTTTCAGGGGATAAACCGGTCAAGAAGAAACCTTATAAAAACAGGGGGTTATACGAATAGTGCCAACCGGCGATTTGGCACGAGTGTTGCGTGTTATATGGGCAGGGGGAAGGGCTGATATTGTTATTGATGGTGATGCAAGTCCGGAATAAGTCTAATAAATAGGCGGGCTTAAAAGAAGAAACTTTTAAGCGAGGCCCCGTTTATTTCTGTTATAATTGCAGGTGTTGGGCACTATATATCTCATGATATCTCATAGTTTTCTTGTTAAGGCGAGGGGCATTATGAAACTTTTGTTACAGCATGACTCTCAAGATAAAATAATAAATGAATCGGTTGGGTTTACCCTTGTTGAGCTTCTCATCGTCATCGCCATTACCGGCATCATGCTGGCCTTGGCCTACCCTCAACTTAGATCAAGCAAGCTTGCCGGCGCGGCAGATATGATTTATTATGACCTGCAATTTGCCAGAATGCAGGCGATAACCAATAAAAACAACTTCAGGGTGTTCCTTGGCGCTGTTGACACCGGCGGCTGTAATCATGCCTTAGATGGCCACACATATATAATTCATAATGATACAGATAGCGACAGCAACTGTGATGCCGGGGAGGAGCTGATGACCAAAGATATAGGTGACAGTTTTGATGGGGTAACATTCACCACCAGTCCAAATATAGCCACCTACAATCCGGTCGGGACATCAAATGCGGGGACTATCACCTTAACTGAAGGCGCCGCCATAAAATATGTCAAATTTTCCGCTACAGGGAGGATAAGGGTAAGTGACGCACCGTAATAATACCAACCAATCCGGTTTTACCTTAATTGAAATCATGATAGCCTTGGCTGTCTTTTCAATCGCTATTCTGGCTATAGTCGGTTTGCAAACGACCGTGATCAAGAGTAATAAAGGCTCGAGGAATATAACCTCGGCCACATTTCTGGCCGAAGCAAGGATGGAACAATTGCGGGCAGGAGGGTATGCGAGCCTTGCTAACGGCAGTGATCCGTCCCCTCTTAATTCGCAGGGGGGGACAACAGGGGGCATCTTCACCCGAACTTGGACGATAGCCAATTATGGAACAAACATGAGGCGAATAACCGTAACCGTGACTTGGAACGACCAGGTGGCGCAAAACAGGAGCATTTCTCTTGTTACTGTCCTATCAAGCCAGATTGACTGAACAACCATGATAAAAAGAGATAATAAAGGATTTACACTGGTTGAGATGCTAATAGCCATGGCTATCTTCGCGATAGCTACGACGATTATCTATAATACCTACCGCTTATATGCTAAGAACTATTCTGCCCAGCAAAACATTGTCGATATGCAGCAGAATGCCAGGGCGACCCTTGAACTTATGGCCAGAGAGTTGAAAAAGACAAACAGGATAACCGCCATTGATTGCACAGCCAATAACAGCAGCATAACGTTCGCCTCTATAGAGGATGCGGGAATGGTCTCAGGCGCCGCTCCAACCACCCTTACTGACAATTCTAAATCATGGGAGGCTAATCAGTGGCAAAGGAATACGGGGACAAAAGATACAGTCTTAATAATAGGCGGCAAAGGGAGTGAAACGGATACAGGGACATCCACAGGTGGCAACTCTAGCACCACCCTGAATAAGACCGGTGCGGGCTGGACTGTTAATCAATGGACAAATTATACGGTCCTAATAACAGGAGGCACAGGGGTTGGACAAACAAGAACCATTGGTTCCAATACTGCTACTCAATTGACGGTTTCTACTAACTGGACGACAACTCCTGACAATACCTCCACCTATAAGATTCAGCAGATAAGAGATATTAGTTCAAACAATGCCACCCAATTGACCCTTTCCGGCAACTGGGGAGTAACTCTCGACAGTACACCCAACAATACCTCCCTCTATCTTATTCGTGGCACCAGAGGATTTTCGAGGGATGCGGCAGATAACGAGATAGATTACAGGATGAGCGGTTCTGACGGTGCAACTCAGGTTTATGCCGGAAATATAACCGGATTAACCTTGCAGGGATTTGACTCTAACGGGGCAAGTATAGCGTGTAACAGCGCTCTTATCAGGAGATTGGATATTACCCTGACTGCTAGGACAGAAGATATAAATCCCAACACTAATGCTGTTGATACCTATACCGTTAGTACCTCGGTCATGTTTTAACAAATAATAAAAGGAGGCCAAAATGTATAGAATAATAAAAGAGGAGAGGGGGATAGCCTTGATAGCCAGCCTGTTGATCTTGGCTGCCCTGACCACCTTGAGCATAGTCGCCGTAAACACCACCATAACCGATAGCATGATATCGGGGAATGTCAAGGAGATAAAAGAGGCCCACTACATTGCTCAGGCCGGTATAAGCCACGCGGCAGAATATCTAAGGGTAAATCAAGCAATCTGGGATGGGGCGACTGCATCCGCTCAGACCCTTACTCTGGGCAGTACAGCTATTGGCGCCGGCAGTTATAGTGTTACCATGACAGCCGCGGGTGTTGACAGGAGAAGGATTATCTCAACCGGAACCACCGACTCAGGCGCAACGAGAAGGATCGAGGCCTTTTTTGGCATAACGTCCGCAACCATTCCGACCGCAATGGTTACTGGGGGGGCACTTGAAATATCGGGAAATCCAACCATTTCCGGAACGTGTGGCAGTGTCCATTCCAACACTGATTTAACTATCTCAGGGAATCCGGAAATCTCAGGATCGGCAACTGCCAGTTCGGCCTGTAGCGGAGCCCCTTGTAGTATCGCACCTGCGCAAGATGTTCCGGTGGTAGTTCCCACAAATTTTTACAACCTGGCTGATATCCCCTTTACCCACACATTGAAATGCGATGGAACAGGCGCCTTTAATGCAGCTGGCACTCAAGTGACCCCCCCCCCCGCCGGTTGGGCTTATGACGGTTCTAAGTGGGTATTATCTGGAAAAACACCTGCTGATAATCTAAAGGTTAGAGTTGACTGTGATGTAGAGGTCACAACTAACGGCGGGAGTGATGCCGATCCACTATCGGTTACCATCTATGCCGATGGAGATTTTAAGGTTTCAGGTAATCCTACAATGGGAGAACTTAACATAATCACCACGGGGAATGTAGAAATCTCGGGAAATATTAATGGGAATGCTGGGTCGTCGGCAGAAATCAGCGTTATCGCCGGATTAGACGTCAAGATATCGGGAAACGGCAATCTTTCTGCCCCTGCAGCCGGTATGTTTGAGGGTTTATTTGTTGTTGGGGGGGGAGATTTGGACCTTGTTGGAAATGTAGAGACTACGCAAATATCGGGCTTGATGGCCGTCCATGAGCAGATAAAATTTAGCGGCAACCCGACTTTGATCGGGGCGGTTATCGCCGAAGATGCCGCAGATGTAAGGACTCTGGTAACAGGTGCTAGCAGCGTTTCCGGCAATCTGAACATCACCTACGATTGCGGTCTTAACCCTGCCGGTCTTGGACTTAACCAGATAACGGCAGCCCTTCGGAGGGAGTTATAATCACCTTATCCTAACCTGCTAACCCGGCCTCCTTTACCTATCTCGGCACTGTAAACGCCGGAACCGTCTACCTGAGGAATGAACTTGGAGATACGATGGCCGTGTCCATCTCCTCGGGGGGCCGCATAAAGACACGGCGTTGGGTCGGAACAGAATTTCAGTAGGTCAACCATCCCCCCTATATATTCTTCATATCCTTAACTGTTTATAATCTCCCCCTTGACAAGCCCCCCCTGTAACCTTACAATAGCAATTGAGAATCAATCGCAATTGGAGGTTAGTGTTGACCAAGATGAATAGAGAGAGCCGTTTTAGAGATTTTCTTTCAACCAAGGGGCTGAAATATACCCCTGAGAGGGGAATTATTCTTTCTGCTATCTTATCCATTAAAGGTCATTTCCTGGTGGAAGACCTCTATGCCCACATCCGTCAGAGTGAGCAGGGTATATCCTTGGCTACCGTCTACCGGACCATCCCGCTCCTCTTAGAGGGGGGGGTGGTGAGAGAGGTGCCGAGCCCGCAGGGGAAGGTGGCCTACGAGCAGATATTGGGAAATGAGCACCATGACCATCTTCTCTGCACCTCCTGCGGGAAGGTGATTGATTTTAAGGATGACCTTATAGAGAAGCGGCAGGACGCAGTATGTGATAGCCATGGTTTTGAGCCGCAGGGGCATCAGATGGTTATCAAAGGATATTGCAGGGCTTGTGCCTCTAAGAATAAATAATAGGAGTTAGATTTATAGGTGTTGCGGTGATAGATATAAAGACGTTAGACTGTTTGTTGCCGGGTGAAAGGGGCACTATTGTTAAGGTGGGGGGAGGCCATTCTTTGCACCAACGTATATTGAGCATGGGTATTACGGGGGGGACAGAGGTTGAGGTGGAACGGATGGCCCCATTGGGTGATCCGATTGAGATAAAAATTCTAGGGTATCATCTCTCCCTGCGGCGTGAAGAGGCCAAGGAAATATCTGTAGAGGTGAATATGATTAAGAAGGGGGCAATCCCCTTGATGAAGGCCAAGTCGGGGGATATGCTGGAGATTGTTTTTATGGATGGCGGGGAAGAATTTCAGGCCAGGTTGGCCGAGATGGGACTTGAAAACGGAACAATGTTTAAACTATTGCATGCCGGAGCAGAGGGGCCGGTGACCATATTGGTCGGCGGGAGCGAACATCTTCTCGGTTGGGGGATGGTTAAAAAGATATTTGTCAGGAAAGCCGATTGAAATACCACTGCTCCAAGCGATTTATAATTGAGTCTTCGCGTAATCGAGCGGCGAAGAAGGCCGCGTGCGGGCCGCCAAAACCGAAACGTGTCATTCCCCATGACACCCCCATGTCATTCCCCATGACACCCTCACGTCATTCCCCAGCTTGACTGGGGAATCCAGAGAATATGGAAAAGAATTTTTATGTCTACATAATTAGCGAGTAAGAGAAACGGAACATTGTATATTGGAGTAACTTCTAATTTGATAAAGCGTGTTTGGGAGCATAAAAACAAATTAGCAGAAGGGTTTACCAAAAAATATAGCGTAAATCAACTTGTTTATTATGAACAGTATCAAGATGCGGAGAATGCAATCAAGAGAGAAAAAAGGCTGAAGGATTACAATCGTAAGTGGAAATTAGAGCTTATTGAGAAGCTGAACCCAGATTGGAAAGATTTGTATGAAGAGATACTTACTGGATTCCCCAGTCAATCCCCCGGTCAAGCCGGAGGAGGGGAATGACGGGAATAAGGGGGGTTGTAATCGGGGAGCGGGGGGATGCAAGTAAAATATAAACAATATTGGAATATTTTTAATTAAATCTGTTTTCGGGGACAGGGATGAGTAATAGTCTAACCAAAAAAATAAAGATAGCCTTGGCGGGGAATCCCAATGCCGGCAAGTCGACCATTTTTAACCTGCTGACCGGTTCGCACCAGCATGTAGGCAACTACCCCGGTGTTACGGTTGAAAAGAAGATCGGCCACCTCTCTTACAAGGAATACAGTATCGAGGTTATCGATCTCCCCGGTATATACAGTATGACGGCCCACTCCCTTGACGAGGTGGTGGCCCGTAATTTTCTTGTCTATGAGAAACCTGATGTTGTCATAAATGTTGTTGATTCGTCAAATCTTGAGCGCAACCTCTACCTGAGTACCCAGATTATAGAGATGGGGGTTCCTATCCTCTACGCCTTTAATATGTATGATGAGGCCCAGGAGCAGGGGCTGATTATCGACAAGGATATCCTGGCCAGATTTCTTGGCGGCCCCATTGAGTTTACTATTGGAATTAAGAGGGAGGGGAAAGAGAGTCTTCTTGATAGGGCGATAGAGATAGTTGAGGGGAAAATAGACTATCCTAAGGCCAGAATAGGCTACGGGAAGGAGATTAATGAGGAGATAGATAAGATAGAGACCCTCCTCCTTGGGGACGAATCCCTCAGGCAGACATACCCGACACGCTGGCTGGCCATAAAGATGCTTGAGCAGGATAAGGATGTTTTGAAGATTATCGAAGGGGCTGAGGAGAGGGTTGCTATTGCGGGGCAGCTGGAAAAGAGTCTGGCCTATATTGAGGGAATATTTGATGACCGGGCCGGGGCCATTATCGCCGAGAGGAGATATGGCTTTATAAGCGGCGCCTGTTCTGAGGCGATCAGAAAAAATTATGAAGTGCGCCATAACCTGTCGGATAAGATAGATTCTGTTCTGATCAACAGGGCCCTTGGGCTGCCAATCTTTCTCTTCCTTATGTGGGGAGTGTTCAAGCTTACCTTTGCCCTGAGCGAACCGATGATGAGGGGGATAGAGTGGACTGCAAGTTGGCTGGGGAGGGGCATCGCCCAGTTGTTGCCCAAGGGGAGCCCTATTACCTCTTTCATTGTTGATGGGGTGATAGGAGGGGTTGGCAGTGTCTTAACCTTTGTTCCGATTATATTTCTCCTATTCTTTGCCATCGCTATTCTGGAAGATTCCGGCTATATGTCCCGCGGGGCCTTTATTATGGATCGGCTGATGCACAAGATGGGGCTGCACGGCAACTCGTTCATCCCTCTCTTGATCGGTTTTGGCTGTAACGTTCCGGCTATCATGGCGGCCAGAACAATAGAGGATAAGCGGGGGAGATTGATTACTATTCTCATAGCCCCCTTTATGAGCTGTGGGGCCAGATTGCCAATATATATCCTATTGATTGGGGCCTTTTTCCCCAAAGAGATTGCGGGGGATATTATCTTTTCCCTCTACATGGTAGGGATGCTCGTGGCCGTCATCGTGGCCAAGATATTGCGAAAATATATACTGAAAGGACCGGTCACCCCCTTTGTTATGGAACTCCCCCCCTATCGAATGCCGACCATGAGGGGACTTTTGGTCCATGTTTGGGATAGGGGAGGGGCCTATCTGAAAAAGGCTGGTTCACTTATCTTACTCGGATCAATAATTGTTTGGTTTATCAGCAATTTCCCCTGGAATCCTCTCTACAGCAGGGATTATCTTAAAGAGATGGAGACTGTTCGTGGTGATGAAGTTGCCCTGGCGCGGGTAGAGAATGAGATGGCCAAAGAGAAGCTGGAAAAGAGTCTGGCCGGAAGGTTTGGTAGGTTGGTTGTCCCAATCTTCAGGCCGCTCGGACTTGAAGATTGGAGGGTTCCGGTAAGCCTGGTCGGCGGGGTAGCGGCCAAAGAGATAGTTGTATCTACTATGGGGACATTATACTCGGTTGGTGAGTCTGATGCCGAATCAGCCTCACTAAGGGAGAATCTTCGCCGGGCGAGGACAGCTGAGGGGCGGAATGTCTATACACCCCTTTCTGCCTATGCCTTGATGATCTTTGTTCTCCTCTATTGCCCCTGTTCCGGCGTTATCGCCGTAACAAGAAAGGAGACCGGGTCATTTGCCTGGCCAATCATTATGATAGGCTACACCACGACTATCGCCTGGTTACTCGCCTTTGTTGTCTACCAAGGGGGGAGTTTGCTTGGCCTTGGCTGAGGTATTGCCTTATTTTTTCAAAAAAGCTGATATTCGGTTTCCGTTTTATGATACTATCCAAACCTATTATTCGTCCCCCCTTATTCCCCCTTAACAAAGGGGGATAGGGGGTTGTATATTGAGGATTGACGACAAAGCCGGGCGTGTCAAAGGCCGGTCAACTACAGCAAGATTTAGGCAATTAAGCACTACGATGAGAAAGATTAAACTATTAGTCCTAATAACAATATTAATATTTTCAACATCGGGGTTGGCCATGGCAGAGAATAAGAAGATAAAGACAGAGAAGGCGGGGAATCCGGTTCTCCTTATGAAGACCAATATGGGGGATATCTATATAGAGCTCTTTCCCAAAGAGGCGCCTAAGACGGTAGCCAATTTTATTGGGCTGGCCGAAGGAGAACTCGAGTTTGAGGATAGTAAAACGAAGAAGAAGGTTAAGCGCCCCTTTTACGACGGGCTGACCCTGCACCGTGTTATCGATCAATTTATGATTCAGGGGGGATGCCCCTTAGCTAATGGAATGGGAGGTCCGGGTTACACCTTCGAGGATGAGATAAATGCGGATAGCCTTGGTCTCAATAAAGAGCCGGCCCTTGATGATGTCGGAAGAACCCATGCCAGCCTGATGGTTCGAAGCCAGGAGGACTTTGATATGACAGTTATCCAGCCCCTCCTGGTCAATATGGGGATTACCAGCAACGAAGAGGTTCAGGAGAGACGGGAAGAGATCGATGCCCGCCTGAGAGAGATGACCCTAAAAGATGTTTATATCAACCAAGGGTATATTTATGATTCCAAGCTGACCTCCCGTCCCCCCACCAAGGGGGTAATTGCCATGGCCAACTCCGGCCCGAACAGCAACGGCTCACAGTTTTTTATAAACCTTATCGATACCCCCTGGCTGGCCGGTAAACACACCGTCTTCGGCAAGGTTGTTAAAGGGATGGATGTTGTTGAGAAGATTGGGAAGGTTAAGGTTGATGCGGGGAGTAGACCCTTAAAGCAAGTTAAGATAGAGTCTGTCCGAAAATATCAGTATAACAACCCCCCATCCCCCTTTGTTAAGGGGGAATAAGGGGGTTGTATGTCGCCTCCTCCTCGCCGCCTTGTTATCATTTTGAATGCACCTCCGCAAAAGGTGTAGGGAGGGGGTATTTGAAATTTACTCACCGCAGAGGTCGCCGAGTGCGCAGAGATTTTGAATACTTCCTCCTTTTGACCCCCACCCTAACCCTCCCCCCCACGTGGGGGAGGAAAAAGGAGAGGGGGGATTATTATAGGAGGGGTTGGAAGTGTCATTCCGCATCCCCGATTAAAGCATTCGAGGACATGCTTGATGCGGAATCCAGTTCTTGTTTTTTCTGGATTCCCCAGTCAAGCTGGGGAATGACATGTGCGGAGAGATTTGAAATATTTTCTGCTTTTCTCCCTTTCCTGCTCGTCCAAGAAAGGGAGGAAAACCATTTAATTACAAAGGGCGCTGAGAGTGAACATCAACGGACAAAAGTGATATTTCAAGGGCTAACTTTATTGTTTTCAGTAGGTGCTTTTTGTGCCTCCTTTTCTGAGTTTTCTATCTTTTTAATTGGTATGACATAGCTAGGAGCGTATTTGCGGTGTTTGTCTGTAATCGCATCTGTTATACCAAGATCTAAGAATATAGCGCTTGCAATGATCTTGGCCCCCATCTCACTTTCAATAAAGCCTGATGTTTCTCTTCCGTCATCAGTTTTACAAAGTAACCTTAGGGCGTCATCCGACTTTCTAACATAAATGGTGGCGGGTATGTCCATATCCCAAGAACCACGTTTATTCTGTAAGGTACATTTGCCATTTGAGCCATCACTAAATGAAATAGCTATAGGGGTCATAGCATCTTCTGTAAGAGTGGCACAGCCAAGAGTGATAACAACTAACACTAAAATTATTACTTTCTTCATATTTTCCTCCTCTTCTAATGAATTATTTGTTTTTGTCATTCCGCATTCCCGATTAAAGCATTCGAGGCCACGCTTGACTGCGGAATCCAGTATTAAAAGGGTTGCGTCCCCTTTTTCCCCCTTTTTCCTTTTTACTCTTTTTACTAACCTGTAGTCTAATATAATCCAACTTTGGGGTCACTAACTCAGAAACAGAGGGAATTTATAATCGTTGTTCTTTTTTTATTTCTGTTTCCTACTCCCAGCCGCTTTCTCCCTTTACTTGAACAAAAAACTTTGAGTCGTTTTTTAATTCAATCAGACGGTTTTCTTTAACGCCTGAAAGAGTGTAACGGGGCGCGGTGCAACCGCTAATAAAAATTCCCACAAAAACCAAAAACCCGCCAACCAAAAAATTAATGCCCTTTTTCATTATTTATAAAAGGTAAGGACTCAACTGAGTCCTTACCTTTTCCGATATTAGGTAAAAAACTTTAGAATTCATAATTTAAGCTGTGATATTTTTGCAAGCCCCTTAGCGATGTTGTCTCTTGCAGCGCCCTCGGTTGCCAGTCTCAACCGCGTTACTGCTGCGAAGGCGTCGCTGAAAGTGGTGGTATGTTCTGACTTTATTGATTCCTGCCAGACAACTGTGCCGTTATCGGCACGCTGGAGCGTCCAGCCAGCCTCCATTTTGACTGTGTAGGTCAGGCCGAACATCGGCTGCTTCATATTAAAGAGAAAGACTGTTAGCAGATAGTCGGCGCCCTTGTCTTGAATAACGCTTGAAAATATCTGGGATTTGGTAATTGAGTCCACCAGCGCCTGCGTGAACGCTTCATCGGATATCTGAAACGGGTTGCTCAACGTGGATTCCTGTCCACCCTGCACATTGACGCTGACTGTTTGAGGATGTTTTTTCGCAGTTTCAAAGGTAGTCGGAATCATCCCCTTATGTTTTGCAGGTGAAGCACATCCGGCAAGGAGAGCAACGAATATACAGAGAAGTAACAATAGCAGCGGGGACAGATTGCCGGGTAGATATTTTTGAGATAGGCGATTCATTGTGTTCCTCCTTTGGTAGAAACTTGTTTTGGACTGTTGAAAATGTTTGTCAGTACTTCCTCAACCATTTTTTCCGGAGATTTTCTGGTCAGAGAAGAATGAAAGGAATTTCCGACCGCCAGAGGAAAATTGTTGGTTGGATTTCTGAGCGTGATGGTGAGTTCTATCATGTACATGGTAATATCCCACATCCACTTGTCCTTATAGGTAACAACCACATCCGCCTTATAAGGCGGGGGCATTTCCGGCCCGCTTGTTGCGATAAAACCCATCTTGCCCAGTTGATCCTTGATCAGCTTATCAACCTCGCGTTTATCTTCAGGTGATTTCACGACATAAAAGACTTTCACTTTGCTCATGTCCGTGCCCGGTGTCTGTAATACTGTGGCACGGTTAACTGCGCAACCGGATGATAATAATAGTGCGCCCAGAATAAGCAGTATGGGTGTGAGTTTTTTAAACACTTTTGGTCTCCTCCTTTCTTTGTTCCTCTCTCGCGGTGTCAATGCCTTTATCTCCTTCTCCACCGCATCAAAATTTTTTTTGTAGAACTCAGCGTCTTCAACAGTTGCCCCTTTCTGTTTAACCTTTGTAGCTTTATTTCCTCTTTTTAAATGGCTGCCATTGTATATCGGGCACTTGCTGATACTTCTCACACATCGGTTTCCCTGTTTTCGCTTCTTCGTGCCTATCGCGAGAACAATCACTATCCTGAGATGTATTATCACTTTTTACAGGCAGTTTTTCCTCAGCCTTAACAGAATGCTTTTCCACCCATGCAGTATATTTTTGATCACCTTTGTCTCCTAAAGAAGAGCCATAGCGTCCAACTTCTTTTTCGGTTGCTGTTTCAAATTTTCCTGTTGCTGGATTTATCATGGCAGTTCCTTTACCAGTAAATGGGCCGAGTTGTGGCAATTCAGGAAGGATAGGTTCCAAAAAATAAGTAAAAGTAAAAGACC
>Ga0180009_10004554_pt1 | contig 15241 bp, 12 predicted proteins | sample OS_PC_MetaG_FD_123537 | JGI IMG/M metagenome (GOLD analysis project Ga0180009, IMG submission 123537) | Groundwater microbial communities from the Aspo Hard Rock Laboratory (HRL) deep subsurface site, Sweden - OS_PC_MetaG | ecosystem: Environmental > Aquatic > Deep subsurface > Groundwater...
AATCATTCGAGCGATTTTCGCTCGAAAAAGGTTCGAGCTTCGTTCAGTAATTGCGACCAATCTAAACATTGCGGATTTTGCGAGCAGTTTGTTTGCTCGCTCGCCCTGAAAATCCGCAATGTTTAGATTGCAAAAATATGACAAATTGATAGTATATCAGCATGATAGTAATATTGCATAACATCAGGTCAAATCATAATGTTGGCTCAATATTCCGCACTGCGGATGGCGCTGGCATTGAAAAAATATATTTAACAGGAATAACACCAAGTTTGATTGATAGATTTGGACGACAAAACCGCGCATTATCAAAAGTCTCGCTTAACGCGGAAGATTATATTAAATGGGAATATACTAAATCCGCGGCAAAGCTTTTAGATAAGCTTAAAGCGCAAGGATATATGATATTAGCGCTTGAACAAAACAAGCTTTCAAAGCCCTTATTTAAGCTTAAATTAGCTAAAAATAGCAAAATAGCTCTAATCGTAGGCAATGAGATAAAAGGTCTTCCTAAGACAATTTTAGAACGTTCTGATAAGATTCTAGAGATACCAATGTGTGGAAAAAAGGAATCTTTAAATGTATCTGTTGCATTCGGGATTGCCGCGTATCAGTTAATATAGTATAATATCCACAGGTCGACCTTTTATAAACAGAAACAAAAAACATATGAAACAAATGAACGCATTCAATTGGGTAGTTTTCATTCTTGTCATCATTGGCGCCCTTAACTGGGGCCTGGTTGGACTCTTTGAGTACGACTTGGTTGCCACACTTTTGGGCGCAGGAACTACTGTTGCGCGAGCAGTTTACACGCTTGTAGGACTAGCAGGTATTGTAAAACTTGTAAATGTGGTAAAAGCTTAAAATTTCAGATATCAAAAAATCCCCGCGCAAGTCGGGGATTTTTGTTTTAAATAATATTATTGTTTTGGCGCTCTAAATCCAGTTCCAGCAGGAATTAATCGGCCGATGATGACGTTTTCCTTTAAACCGCGCAGATGGTCAACTTTTCCAGTAATAGCGGCATCAATCAGCACGCGCGCGGTTTCCTGGAATGACGCGGCAGACAAGAATGACTCAGTAGAAAGAGACGCTTTTGTGACGCCAAGCAAAAGAACCTCGCCAATTGCCTGCTGTTTTTTATCTTTTGCCAAGTCTTTGTTCACGGCATTAAAGTGAGCGCGATCAACAATCTCGCCAGGCAGGAAATCAGCGCCGCCCACTTCCTTAATATATACGTGAGAGAACATCTGCCGCGCGATAATTTCCAAATGCTTGTCATTTAATTTTTGTCCTTGGGAAGAATAAATATTCTGGATCTGCTCCATAATATATTTCTTTGCTGCTTCTTCGCCCTTAAACTCATATAGATGATGCAAATCAACGCTTCCCTCTGTTAACACATCGCCCTGATTAACAACTTCGCCTTTTTTGACAAGTATTGTAAAATTACCAGGAACAGCATAAGAAATCATATCCCCTGCGTTAGCTATAACACGCACGTACTTTTTAGTTCTTTTTATAGTTCCATCCATTCCAGCATTTACAATATCATCTCCCTCTGAAAATATAACATCACCCTTTTTAACATGATCATTGTCTTTAACTTTGCAATTCTCTTCTGAATATTGATCTAATCTATATTTTTCCTCCTGTCCTTGGGCAGCTGTTATTGCAATTGATTTTGTCCCGCCTTCATTAGAAATTTCAGTTACTTTGCCGGTAATTTCAGAAATCACCGCGCCTTTTGTAATTCTGCGAGCTTCAAAAATTTCTTCAACTCGAGGAAGACCTTGCGTAATATCCTGATCTGAAGCAACGCCTCCTGTATGAAATGTCCTCATTGTAAGCTGGGTTCCTGGCTCTCCAATTGACTGAGCGGCAATAATTCCAACAGCAGTTCCCAGCTGAACCTCTTTATTATAACCCAAATCATAACCATAGCATTTTTTACACACGCCTCTCCTAGATTTGCATGAAAGCACGCTGCGGATTACAGCGCTATCCATATCAAGCTTTTCTACTTTAGCTGCCTGCTCTGGGGTTGTAATCTCTCCTTTTTTCACAATTACTTTGCCTTTAGAACCTTTTACATCATTAACTAACGCGCGCCCAACAATTCTTTCCGCGATCGTCTCTCCCATTGCCTCGCTGTCTTGCTTTGTAATTTCCCACCCTTTAGCATCGCCGCAATCTTCTTCTGCTATGATTATGTCCTGCGCGACATCAATCAAGCGCCTTGTTAAATATCCGGCGTTAGCGGTTCTAAGGGCTGTGTCAGTTAATCCTTTTCTTGCGCCATGAGTTGAAATAAAGTATTCAAGAACATCAAATCCTTCTTTAAAGTTTGCTTTAACAGGAAGCTCAATAGTAGCTCCAGAAGGAGATGTTACAAGGCCCTTCATTCCCATCATCTGGGTTGTCTGGCCCCAAGAGCCGCGAGCGCCTGATTCAATCATTATAAAAATAGGATTAAAAACGTCGCCAGAAAAAGCTTTTTGTGATTTTTTTGTAATCTCATCTTTTACTTTAGCCCATATTTCAATCACTCTTGCGTGGCGCTCTTCATCAGTAAGAAGGCCTTCTTCATATTGCTCTTGTATTTTATCTACTTCCTCTTGCGCCGCGTCAAGTATAACTTTCTTTTCGGGCAAATCAGGAAGATCATCCATTGCCCAGCTCATTCCTGACCTTGTCGCGTAGCAAAATCCAAGCTGCAGCATATCATCAAGCATTTTCGCGGTGACCTCTAATCCATATAAGTAAAAGCACTGCCCTGTAATGTCTTTTAGAACTTTTTTACTTGTAACTTCGTTTATAAATCCGATTTTTTCAGGAATAACTTCATTAAAAAATACTCTTCCAACAGTTGTTTCAATAACTTTATTATTTATCTTAACTTTTATAAGCTGTTGTAATTTTATAATTTCATAATCTAAAGCAAGCTTTGCTTCTTGTTCTGAAGCAAATATTTTTTCATATGGTTTTATATTTTCGTTCAACTGAGTTAGGAAATAGCTTCCAAAAACAATATCAAGTCCTGGGGTTGAAACAGGCTCGCCTGTCGCGGGCTTTAGAAGATTTTTTGAAGAAAGCATTATTTCCCTTGCCTCTTCTCTTGCTTCCGCAGTTAGAGGAACATGAACAGCCATTTGGTCTCCATCGAAATCAGCATTAAAAGCGCTGCACACAAGCGGGTGAATCTGGATTGCCTTACCCTCAATCAATACTGGCTGAAAGGCTTGTATGCCAAGACGGTGCAACGTTGGCGCGCGGTTAAGCATTACATGCGCGTCGCGAGTCACTTCTTCAAGAATATCCCACACTTCCGCGTGGCCTGCTTCAATATATTTGTTCGCGCTGCGCACATTGTGCACAAGCTCGCGCTTTATAAGCTGGCAGATTACAAACGGTTTGAATAACTCAAGCGCCATTGTTTTTGGAATTCCGCATTGATGAAGCTTCAATTTAGACCCAACAACAATTACGCTTCTGCCTGAATAGTCAATTCTCTTTCCCAGTAAGTTCTGCCTGAAACGACCTTGTTTGCCCTTAAGCATATCAGCAATAGATCGCAGGACGCGCCTTTGTCCTGTTGATGCTGTGACTGTTTTTCCATGGCGAGCGCTATTATCAATTAAAGCGTCCACTGCTTCCTGAAGCATTCTTTTTTCATTACGGACAATAACTTCAGGAGCATTAAGGTCTTTTAATCTCTTAAGTCGATTATTTCTATTAATTACCCTGCGATATAAGTCATTTAGATCGCTTGTGGCAAATCTGCCCCCATCAAGCTGAACCATTGGGCGCAGGTCTGGAGGAATAACAGGAATAGCTGTCAAAATCATTGACTCTGGCCTGATTCCTGTTTTTGACAAGCTTTGCAAAAGTTTTATTCTGCGCATTAATTTTTTGCGCCGGTCGCCTTTTGCTTTTTCTAATTGCAAATCTAATTCTTTAATCTGAGCGCTAAGATCAATTGAATTCAAAAGTTCGTAAATTGCTTCAGCTCCGATTCCTGCCTCAAAAATATGGCCATATTTTACAGATAAGTCATGGTAAATATTTTCAGATATAGTCTGCTTTTCTGAAAGAGAAGACAGCTCCTGTTTTGCAAGTTCAAATGCCCTATCCAGCTGCTCGCGCTTTTCTGCTAATAAATCAGAAAGTAATAATTTTTCTTTCTCTGACTTTTTGGCTAGTTTGCCTGGTGATAATTCTATTTTTGCGAGAGCTCCTTGTTTTTTAGACAAGGCATCTTTGAATTCTCTTTCCAAAGAAGAAGATTTGCTCTTAAATTCCTGCGCAACCTGCTCAAGAAGCTGCTTCTTTTTTTCTTCATCAACAGAAGTAACTATAAAACTGGCAAAATATATAACCTTTTCAAGATTTTGCACAGAAAGATCTAAAACCAAACCAATTTTAGAAGGAACTCCTCGTAAAAACCAAATATGAGAAACAGGAGCAGCCAAATCAATATGCCCCATTCTCTCGCGGCGCACTAATGCGCGAGTTACTTCAACTCCGCATTTATCACAGACGATTCCTTTATATCTAATGCGCTTGTATTTTCCACAATAGCATTCCCAGTCTTTTGTCGGTCCGAAAATGCGCTCATCAAACAATCCGTCTTTTTCAGGCTTCTGCGTTCTATAGTTTATTGTTTCTGGCTTTAGCACTTCTCCGTGCGACCATTTATGAATATCGTCAGCAGATGCCAATCGCAGTCTTATAGAATCAAAATCTACTGCGCGAGGCGCAGCTTGAATCGATGAAAATGTTTTTGTTGATGAAGGAGTAGACATAATTTATTCCCTTGTTTCGTCTTCTTTAATAATCCTTCCTGACTTCAAAAGTTCAACATCTAAACACAGGCCCTTTAATTCACGCACTAACACATTAAATGATTCAGGAACATTTCTTTTTTCAATCGGCTCTCCTTTAATAATTGCTTCATACGCCTTAGAACGTCCTGGCACGTCGTCTGACTTAATAGTCAAAATTTCCTGCAATGTATGAGCAGCTCCATATGCCTCCAAAGCCCATACTTCCATTTCTCCGAATCTTTGGCCTCCGAATTGCGCTTTTCCTCCAAGAGGCTGCTGAGTGACTAAAGAATAAGGGCCAATTGATCTTTGGTGGATTTTATCTTCAACTAAATGATTCAACTTAAGCATGTAAATATATCCAACAGTCACTTGCTGATCAAATTTTCTTCCTGTTTTTCCGTCATATAAATTAATTTTTCCGTTTTCAGGATATCCTGCTTTTTTCAATTCTTCACGAATTACTTTTTCAGGCACGCCATCCAGCGCAGGAGAAGCCACTTTATACCCTAAAGTATGCGCAGCCAATCCAAGGTGAGTTTCTAAAATTTGCCCTAAGTTCATTCTTGACGCGACTCCAAGAGGATTAAGAATAATATCCATCGGCCTGCCGCTTTCATCAAAAGGCATATCTTCAACTGGAACAATCTTGGAAATAACTCCTTTGTTTCCATGTCTTCCAGCCATCTTGTCTCCAACTTGAATTTTTCTCAATGAAGCGACTGAAACTTGAATTGTTTTAATAACGCCGCTCGATAGCTTGTCTCCATTTTCGCGGGAAAATACTTTCAGATCAACAACCTTTCCGTGCTCTCCGTGCTCTAAATATAGAGAGCTATCCCGAACATCTTTTGCCTTTTCGCCGAAAATAGCGCGAAGAAGCTTTTCTTCAGCGCTAAGCTCTGCCTCGCCTTTTGGAGTAATTTTTCCAACTAAAATATCGCCCGAAGAAACTTCCGCGCCAATCCTAACAACGCCTTCCGCATCCAAATCTTTAAGCTTCTCTTCGCCAACATTTGGAATATCACGAGTAATAATTTCAGGGCCAAGTTTTGTGTCTCTAACGTCAATAGTATAGTCATCTATATGAATTGACGTAAATCTATCATCCTGAACCAATCGTTCTGATATTAAAATAGCATCTTCATAATTTCCGCCTTCCCAAGAAAGGAAAGCAACAAGAAGATTTTGGCCCAAAGCAAGCTCCCCATTATCTGTTGCCGCTCCATCAGCAATTACCTCTCCTTTTTTTACTTTATCGCCTCTAGCTATAGTTGGCTTTTGATTCATGCTTGTGGACGCGTTTGATCTAATAAACTTGCCAAGATTATATTCTTTAATCCCATTTTTATGCTTTATAGTAATTTTATCTGATTGAACACCAATGACTTGTCCATCATCTTCAGCTAAAACAACTTGTCCGCTGTCAGCAGCTGCCCTGTATTCAACGCCAGTACCAATAATTGGAGATTCTGGCCTAACAGTCGCGATTGCCTGACGTTGCATATTTGTTCCCATTAAAGCCCTAATAGCATCATCATGCTCTAAGAAAGGAATAAGAGATGTCGCGATGCTTACAATCTGCTTAGCTGAAATATCTATGTATTGGATCTCTTTGGCATCAACGAACATTGGCTCGCCTTTTACGCGCGCTTCAACTTTTTCATCAACAAAATACCCTTCATCATCAAGGTTTGTTGTTGCTGAGGTTGTAATGCTTTGAGATTCTTCCATTGCTGAAAGGTATATAATTTCATCTGTAACTTTAGATTTTCCTGACTTGCTGTTATGCTCAACTTTTCTATACGGCGTCTCTAAAAATCCGAATTGATTAATGCGCGCATATGAAGCCAAGTGTCCAACTAAGCCGATGTTCGGTCCTTCTGGAGTCGCGATAGGGCAAATTCTTCCATAGTGAGTTCTATGCACGTCCCGAACGTCAAATCCTGCCCGCTCCCGAGAAAGTCCGCCCGGACCCATTGCGCTAAGGCGCCTCTTATGCTCAAGCTCTGACAAAGGATTTGTCTGATCCATAAACTGAGAGAGCTGAGAAGACATGAAAAATTCTTTGATTGATCCAATTACTGGCCGCGCGTTTATAAGCTGGTTAGGAGTAATTGTATTAATATCCAGAGTGGACATCCTGTCTTTAATGATTCGCTCCATTCTTGCAAGGCCAACTCTAAGCTTATTCTGCACAAGCTCGCCTACTGTGCGAACCCTTCTGTTTGACAAATGATCAATATCGTCAGCAGATTCTTGAGTTTTTGATAAGCGCATTATTTCTCTAATAACTAAAATTAAATCTTCTCTGCGCAAAATTCTGTGCTCTGGGTCATTAGGCACGTCTAAATTAAATCTTTGATTTATTTTATAGCGCCCTACTCTTGAAAAGTCATATCTATCAAAATTGAAGAACATCGCGTGAATCAATTGCTTAGCATTGCTTGCGGTTGCCAAGTCTCCTGGCCTAATTCTTTTATAAACTTCCTTCAGCCCCTCATCTTCATTTGTCGCAGTATCTCTCTTAAGAGTTTCTTCCAGCATCTGTTGCTCAACACCCTCTAAACCAGAAAGAGCTGATCTTATTTCCTGATCAGTGCCAAATCCAAAAGCTCTTAAAATAGATGTAATAGCAACTTTTCTCTTTCTGTCTATTTTTACCCAAATTGCTCCATTCGCATCTGTTTCTAATTCAAGCCAAGCGCCTCTGTTTGGAATAATTTTTGCTCCATAGTACTTTTTGCCGCGAACAATGTCAGCAGTAAAAAATACTCCAGCGCTTCGTATAAGCTGGGATACAATTACACGCTCAATCCCGTTGATTATAAATGTTCCGCGAGGAGTCATCATTGGAAAATCACCAAGATATATTTCTTGTTCTTTGATTTCACCTGTTCTTTTGTTGGCTAAACGAGCTTTTACGCGTATTGCTGCTTCATAAGTGACATTCTTGGCTTTTGCTGTAATTTCATCAAATTTTGGGTCATCAAGATAATAATCTTCTAAATAAAGCTCTAAATCACGGCCAATAAAATCCCGAATTGGCGAAATTTCATCAAATAATTCACTTAAGCCTGTTTTTAATAGCCAATTATAAGAATCTTTTTGGGATTTAATCAAATCAGGCAAATCAACTGCATCATGCAGTTTTGTAAAGTATTTGCGGCCTATTTTGGATGAAAATCTATTTGTCATATAAAAAATCCCTTATTTTGGCTAAAATAAGGATTAATCGCTTTAAAACCGCGATGAAATATTAATTTTTGAGAAACAAAAACAATGTTTCACAAAAAGCGATAATTGATGATGCATGATAAGAAAATTGTAACGACTTTTAAAATATTTGTCAACACTGCTTGCAGTGTACCGCATGGCACACTGTGGATAAGTCAATAAAGATGCATATTAACACATGAACCTTGTTATTGCAAATCTTCCTTTCCTAATCGCCATAATTCTGGTTTTTTCAAAAATACAGCAACAGAAACTAAAATAAATAACGCGTACAGCGCGACTGAAAGCATGCTGTGCTCCGCGACTCCAGCGCCTAAAAAGCTGGTTGCGATTTTGCCAGGAATTTTGCCGATTAAAATCATCCAAAGAAATGTTTTGAATTTAATTGATTTTGAAAGCGCCATCACATATACTAAAAAATCATCCGGAGCCCCAGGAAGCAGAAGAAGAAAAAAAATTATATATATTCCTTGCCCGACTATTTTATCAAATCTAGCTAATTTTTCTTCTGAAATAAATAAATTAACAAACCTTCTTCCAAAATATCTTGCGAGCCAAAAAACTATGATTGCTCCAAGAACCCAGCCGAAATAATTATATACAAACCCCATGTAAGGTCCAAAAATATATCCTCCGGCAAAATTTATTAAAAAATTATTCAGCGGAGCAACAATAACTTGCGCGACTTGCAGTAAAAATAACGCAAGAGGAGCAAACGCGCCATATTGCAATACCCACTCCCTTATCGCGTCTGAAGACGTAAAAACTGATTTAATTAATTCTCCAAAATAAAAAACAGCCCACACTAAAAATGCAAACACAAGACTATATGCGGCTACTTTTATTTTATGATGCTTGATGTATTCAGTTTTTATCCAGCTCATATCAATTCCTCCACAACACTTCTATCACTCCAAGGAATATATTTTCCATTTGCAACAGCCATGGTCTGCTCTGATCCTTTTCCAAGAAGCAATATTAAATCATCTTTTTGCGCGGAGCTTAGGGCTTTCTTTATTGCTCCTCTGCGATCAATTATTATCTGCACATTTTTTGATTCAGAAATTCCTTGCATTATATCTTGAGCAAGCTTCTCTGGATCATCGTCATAAGGATCGTCTGTTGTTAATATTATATTATCCGCGTATTTCGCGGCTATTTCGCCCATTTTTGGCCGCTTGCTTGCGTCCCTGCCGCCGCCTGTCGCGCCAAATACTGCTATAACTTTTCCTTTGGAGCGCATTTGTTGCGCTGTTTCAAATATTGCTTCAAATGATTTTGGCTCGTGCGCGTAATCAATAACCACACGAAATCCGCGTTTGGCTTCAATTACTTCCGCTCTTCCTGGCAATGATGTAATTTTCTCTAAAGCGCTCTCGCATGCTGAAAACGACACTCCGAGCGAGCGCGCTGTCGCAATTGCAAGCAAAGCATTCTGCGCCATAAACACGCCGCACAAAGGAATATCAATATAATGCCCATTAATTAACAATACCACTCCGTCTTTAGTTTGGTTTACTTCATCAGCGCGCAAGCAACTACACTTATCATAATCTTCTGATTTGCATTTTTTAGAAAAGCATGCGCACCATTTTTCATTGGCTCTGTGGCGCAGAAATTTTTCGCTCATTTTATCATCGCAATTAGCAATAATTATTTTCTTAACTTTCTTCTTATCAAACGTCTTGCGATGTGATTTATGCAGATTCTTAAAAATTAATTCTTTTGTTTTTCTGTATTTTTCATATGAACCATGCGACTCAATATGCTCTGGCCCTAAATTTGTAAACACGCAGACATCAAAAGCAATTCCCCATTGCCTGTTTTGCAATATTCCTTCGCTAGTCACTTCTATTACCGCGTGCGTGCATCCAGCGCGCGCCATTTTACGAAGAAGTTTTTGAAGTTTTAAACGACCAAGCATTCCTTGCTTTGTTGTGTTTGCCCATTCTTTATCTCCTATCTTGAAAAATATTGTGTTTGTTGAGCCAACCTTATATCCTGCTTCTTCAAGAATCCTGGTTATCATAACAACTGTGCTGGATTTTCCTTTTGTTCCTGTAACGCCGATGACCACCATCTTGCGCGATGGAAACCAATACACAATATTCGCTAAAATCGCCAATGTCTTATGATATGCGAGAAGCAATGATTTGGGTATGATTTTCTTAATAATCTTTTTTATCATGATTTTATAATCCATTAGGATTTGATGTTAAATGGGCGCTTATTAACCTCTTGAAGAATTTTAAGCGTCGCATGCACCGAAAGGTTATCGCTCGGCAAGAGAATTAAGCGATCATCCAATTGATTCAATAAGGGACTTAAAAATTCATCAGCCCAGGAGGGCGAAAATGTTAATACGCCAGAAAAATCTATTTCTAGTTTTTCATCCTTAGAAAACTCGCGCAAGGTTGGCTGAAACGCTTTAAAAGCCTCGCTGCCCAATTCTCGCGATATTAGTGTTTTACCAAATTTTTCTAGTTGTAATTTCATATACTTTTTTTAAAAATTATTTAAATTCTATTTTTGCCATACATCCGCGCACAATATTCTGTCCACGGGTGACACGAAATACTTTATCAGATCCTTTCATGCGCACTTCAGCGTCGCCACTGGTAAAAAACAAGCTGATCGGCTGTTCCAAGACCACCTCGCGAACAAGCTTAAGCCCGTTACCGCGCTTTTCTGGAGCTCGCCCGGAAATGAATTCAGTAAACGCGACTTCTACAGCCTCAACATGGCTCGGAAGCTGGGGTCGAACTTGGCGCAGTGTTTCTAAAATACCCAATCCTCTATCAGCCAGCACAACTATGCCTTTAGCAAGATCATAACCGAAAAAAATTCCAGCTGTGTCCGGCCACTTTCCTAAATTGTGCGCAAATGAATTGTCGCCAATCTCTCCGGCAATTAAAACAATCAAGGAGTATAATTTTTCAAACCCTGGCATCTTCATAAGAGCATTTTCCATTTTCGACAATCGCGCGTTAAAAATAGAACTCGTGGAACAATAAAATGTGCCAGGAAACTCAATACCATCTTGAATCCATTCAGAGGCAAACTTCATTAAATCGCTAGCAAAAATTTCCAAATCTTTTTCACGGTAATATCTATGAGTGCCGCCATCTTTATTAATCGCGACTAATTTACCGCTTTCATCCCAGCGGCGTAACGTATTCAAAGAAACCTTAAGATATTCAGCAGCCTGACTAATTGAAAGCAAATTTTCTTCCATATATAAATAATAACATACTATCTAAATCTACACAAGTACCAACCAAATCTACCCAAAAATACATCAATCTACTCATTATTGATATATAACTCCCCTAAAAATGCCTTTTTAAACATTATTTTCTTCAATTCCTCTAAATACCGATACGCGGTTGTATCAGAAACTTTGAGCAATTTTTCTATATCATTGTTTGATATTATAAAAATTACAAATTGTTATTTAAAAAATATTATGATAATATACATGCAAATAGAAATAAATTCGGAGGGCTTTGTTGCCCTTTTTATAATCCAAACAAGGAGGATGAATCATGAAATTCTTTGACGAGGATGTTCAATTGCGCCCAACAGATGACGCAGATTTATATCCATTTCTTGTCCGTATCACGCAGGAATGGAGATTCCTCTCCCAGATGCAGTTGTTTGAAATGACAGACATTACTGATAATCAAATGTCTGCTGTCACAAGTGCCAGAGATAGAGCCGTTGATCTATTCAATGAAAAAATGCTTGAGCTTTGGGACAAAGAATGGATGTGTGTTTTTCAACATCATGAGATCACAGATGACACTTTTGATAGTCATCATAATGTTGCGCTTACTGCTGGCACAAAGATAATGGTTGTTCACAGATGCCAAGGTGTGATGGCGCATATTGAAACACAAGAAAAAGTAATAACTTCCCCACATGGGAAAGATGTCGTACTTTTTGAGACACAAGAAGTTAATCTGCACTGTGCCATTGCTCCGCCTAGGGATGATGAGTTTAGAGTCCTTCCTTTGAGTGTGGTGCCTACTATAAGAATTTTTGAACATTGAATAACACTCCCAAAACCTTGAAAGACCGTCTCTGTGAATCTACAGGGCCGGTCTTTTTCTTTTAAATATTAATACACAGTTATATGTTGGATGATTATTTAATATCTCCCAAATCAATTACCTCATCAATTCTAATCTGCGCAACAAAATCTGGAATATGTGAAATCATAATTAATGCGCCTTTGTAGGAATCTAAAGCTTTAGCAATAACAGGAAGATGACGGAAATTGATATGATTTGTTGGCTCATCTAAAATAAGCAGCCCAGGATTCATAAGCGCAAGCCGACAAAAGTAAAGCAAACCTTTTTGCCCTTCTGAAAGCGCGCGAATTTTGCTTGCGAGTAATTTACCATCTAATAAAAATCCAGCGCCAGTAGCGCGTATCTTATGTTCATCTTCTGGTCCTTCCATAACTTCTAGCAAAGTATCATAAGCTGTTTTATCATAATCAAGATTACTAAAATCCTGCTTATAATATCCAACTAGAACATTATCAGCAATAGAAAATCCTTCACCACTTTTCTCTGTTAATTTTTCAAGCATTGTGGTTTTTCCAATTCCATTAGGCCCAGCAATTAAAATATGTCTATTCTTGCGCATAACAAGCTCAAGCTTTTTTTCTACAATTTCCCCATCCTTAATAGCGCTAACACTATTAAATTGCATAATCTTTCCATCAAAATGCATATCAAACTCTTGCGTAGGAATAGTAAAATCGCGAATGGTTTTATCTTCGCGCCTAACCTGAACAATACTTTCCTCAGCCTCTTGCGCTGATTCACGCATCTTTTTTGCAACACCACGAAGCTTTCCACCCTTATGCGCGAACACTTCGGACTTGGCTCGCTTTTCTTTTATCTGGGCTTGCATGCGCGCGTTTAATTTATTCTCTCGCTCGATTCGATTTTTAATCTCTTCTACTACTACATAATAGTTGCCAGTATATTGTTCAACTTCCTGAGTGTGCGCGTCAAGATACAAAACTCCATCTGAAAAAGCATTTAAAAAATCCGCATCATGCGAAATTACAATTACGGTTTTTTCATACATCATTAAAAATCCAGTTAAGTGTTCAATTCCTTGCTGGTCTAAATTATTTGTTGGCTCATCTAACAATAAGATATCTGGATTTTGGATTAATGCGTGGCTAAGCAATATCCTAGCTTGCTGTCCACCAGATAATGCTTTTATCTTTCTATCTAAAGGAATATTAACAAGATGAACAACTTCAAAAATATCTTTAATTTGTTTATCAAGATTATATTGCTTTTCTTTAAACGCGGTAGCAAAAAACTCTTGCACTGTTAATTCTTTTGCTTCTTCAGGCATAACCTGATGAGCAAGCGCTATTGTTGCGTCGCCTGGGGTGCGCGAAATTGTTCCAGATGTTGGTTTTGCTTCTGCTGTTATCAATTTAAAAATCGAACTTTTCCCTGCTCCATTTTGCCCCATTAATGTAATACGGCTACCTGAGCGTACGGAAAAATCCACTTCATTTAATAATTTTTTGTTTGATTGATATTCAAAGCTAACTTCATCGAATCTCAATACTACTGTATCTTGTCCCATATTTTTAAAAAAATAATCCCGCAAAAACGGGGTTGAAATAACTTAGCTATAATACTATAGAATTAGGGATATGTCAATGATTAATAATGGCTAATAAGATAAAAGCTATAATTAGTACTTTTTTGGTGATGGTTATATTTTAATCTAAGGTGGATATGCGGATATTATGATTATTTCCAATTTAGATATGTAATTGTTAATTGTAGAGTGGTGGCAAATAAAACCCAAGCCAAATATGGAATATTAGCATACACAATCCATCGCAAATCAGGCGAAACGTTCCAAATAGCCCATAGCGCCCAGATTAGTGTTCCAGCAACAAGTAATATATCAACTGCGGCAAGCATATTATTTTTAAGCCCAAATTGAATCGGTGTAAATGCAAAATTAAAAACAAGGTTTAAAGCAAATGGCAAAGCAACTATCCATGGAATTTGCTTAGTAAATGCTTTGTAAAATACTGTGCCAAATGTGGCCGCGATTATCACATACAAAACAGTCCACACTGGCCCAAACAGCCACGAAGGCGGCGACCAAGATGGTTTAATTAATTCTGAGTATGATTGATATGTAGGCATATTTTTTATTTTAATTTTAATTTATATTAATAAAGTCTTTCTATAAAAATTTATTTTATATAAATTATATCACAGACTCTACTGCATCCCTATAACCACAATAATCACAATCCTTTCCTGTTTTTGGAATCTTGTTTGATTTTAAGCACTTGTGCGCATCCTTGATTGTTCCTTCAACCCATTTTGCGTTTCCTTTATACGGAATGATATTGATATCAAATTCTAATTTCCCATCAAATGCCTTTCTGTCTGTTTTTCCGTTGCAATATACAAAATATCCTGTATCAGACACCTTAAATCCATTCTTCCGCAACAACCATTGATATATTTCCATTTGCCTCTTATATCCACCTTGCCACTCTTCGTTTAGTTCTTTTATTTCTTTATCTTTGCTTGTTGCTTTGTAATCCACCACAAAAAGCATTGAGTTGGTTTTGGAGTTGACTCTATTGCCAACTCTTCAACCTCAAAAACAAGACCCTCCAAATCCACAATAAGAGGAATATCAAACTTTTCTAATCTTTTAATAAGCGCGCGAAGAACAGCAATATAATTCGCGATAATATCTTTTTTAGGAGCATTAAAACGCGAAAACACATCATCCCCATCATGCCCATAATCATCTAGTATTTCCGAAACATTACTAATCACATCAGCAGACTTTACCCAAAGCGTTGGACCATTAATAATTTTTATATGCTCAAGAGCTAACTGCTTGCGCTCGTGCCAAGGAAGTTCTTTGTTTGGTTCAGTAACACCCTCCACAATATTACCAACAGAATCAACAAAACGCTCATCCAACATAGCACGCGTTACTTTGTGTTCAGCAACACCATCCTCCATAGTGTCGTGAAGAATACCAGCAATAATAATATTCTCAGGCGCGCCAGCGCGAGCAAGAATAAGCCCAACAGTTAAAGGATGAGTTATATAGGGAATATCCTTGTGTTTGCGTTTTTGTTTTTGATATATCTC
>Ga0180009_10004555_pt1 | contig 15240 bp, 14 predicted proteins | sample OS_PC_MetaG_FD_123537 | JGI IMG/M metagenome (GOLD analysis project Ga0180009, IMG submission 123537) | Groundwater microbial communities from the Aspo Hard Rock Laboratory (HRL) deep subsurface site, Sweden - OS_PC_MetaG | ecosystem: Environmental > Aquatic > Deep subsurface > Groundwater...
AACTTTCTCTTGTCCAAAAAGAGAGAATAAAGGATTTAGCCAAAAAATACAACCTTAAATTGATTTTACTTTTTGGCTCCCGGGTGACAAAAAAAATTCACCAAGAGAGTGATGTTGATTTGGCTTTTTTGCCAGAAAAAGATTTATCTTTTAAAGAAGAAATTTTATTAAATACAGAATTTTGCGGAATTTTCAGAACCGACAAAGTCGACACGGTAAATTTAAGAAAGGCACCTCCACTTTTATTGAGGGAGGTAGTCAATAATTCCAGGATTTTATACGAAAAAGAGAAGGGAATTTTTGATCGCCTTTCAATCTATGCTCAAAGGAGATATTTAGATGAATATCCTTATATTTCCAAAATTATTAAAGAAAGATTAAAGACTTATAAATAAAATGGTTGACAAAGAATTAGTTAAAGAAAAATTAGATGCAATCGATTATTACTATCGCCAATTTGAAGAACTATTAAGGCCCGGAATAACGGAAATTAAGAAAGATTTCCGAACTTATTACGCAATTGAAAGGTTGTTTATTTTGATCGTTGACGAAATCTTAGATATAAATCTCCACTTTATCAAAACTTTAAACTTTAAAACTCCGGACGATCTCCAAAGTACCTTTTTAATTTTAGCTGAAAATGAAGTTTTACCAGAAAATTTTTCTAAAAAAATTGCCCCTGCTGTTGGGCTAAGGAACAAATTAGTTCATCGTTATGAAAAAATCGACAAGGAGTTGTTTTTAAAAACATCAAAAAGAGAAAAAGAAGACTTCAAAGAATACATAAAGTACATTTTAAAATATTCAGAGAAAATTTAGCCCTCGTGGTGTAATGGATAACATGCCTGCCTTCGAAGCAGGAGATTTGGGGGTTCAAGTCCCTCCGAGGGCACAAAACGATCAATGAAATCAATGAGGGACTGTCCCCTTCCTGTCCCTCCCGCACCAGAACGAAGTTCGGTGCGGGGTGAGTCCTGGCGAGGGTATTACTATTTAAATTTGGTAGGGCTATAATAAGGCAAAATGAGTAAAAAAATATTTTTTTCAATTCTTATTCTTTTCTTGATTTTTTTGATTTTTGATCAAGCTAAAGCTCAACCTGCTGGCAGAGAATGTAGCACTAACTTAATGCTGGTGTTAGATGTATCAAGTAGTATGGGAACAGGTTGCGGTCCTTCTCAAGATAGGGCTAAAGATTTTATTGATAAGTTCATGGAAAAACCTGAACTTCGAAATTGGGGAGGTGTTGTTCATTTTGGGTATGAGTATAACGGGTATCGGACAAAACTAAGTCAAGAATTAACATCTGATAAGAAAGCAGTCCGCGATAGGATCAGTCAATCTTGTAAAGATCATACTCCTATAGAGAGTGGAATTGTAATGGGAATGGAAGAATTAAATGAAGAAGGAGCAAAACCTGCTAGTGCTGGTGTTCCCAAAGTGATGATTTTTTTCACTGACGGCGCTCCAAATGCCTGTGCTTCAGATACTTGTTACTGTAGTGCCGGAGCTGAAGAATGTAATACCACCGATGTTTGTAGCTCGGCCGCCTGTGATTATGATCCTGATGGTCCTGGCCCTAAAAAACCAAGTTCTGCTGATGACGCTATAAATACTGCTAACATTGCCAGAACCACCGGTATAAGAATATTTGTTATTGGATTTGGTCCCAGCGTAAATCATTCTTTTAATAAAAGCCTTGCTTCTGATAATTGTCCAACGACGGCGAATCCTCCTACGTACCAGGATCCTCCTTATTGTTATTGGAGAGCTCCAACTAAAGAGCAACTTGGCCCTGTTTATGATGCAATTTTTTTAATAATTGCTGATAAAGATGGCGATGGATTTGTTGATGTTAAATGTGGTGGTAATGATTTGGATGATACAGAACCTTGTGTAAACCCAAACTCAAAAGAAGTAGTAAAATACGGAGTTGGACCTGGAGATTGTAATTCGAATTCATCTGTTGCTACTCTTTTTGATCTCAGAGATCCAGACGGTGATATTAGAGCGGATTATGTCTGCGGGTTTAAATACTATGGATATGAATGTAATGGACAAGAAAAAGGTATTTGTATCCTCGGTTGCGAAGATACATTTGATAACGATCAAGATGAAAAAATAGACTTAGATGAAAAAGCCTGTCCTTTATTTATACTTGGAGGTTTAGTTCCTTGTGGAAGAAGATCAGATGAGCCAAGGACACCAGAATTTGAAAGTTGTCCTTGCCGACTTTGCCATTTTTTAGTTTTGGGAGATAAAATTGTAGATTTTACTTTATTGTATCTGGTTATTCCTTTAGCTATTCTACTAATAGTTGTCGGGGGAGCAATACTTTTAACTGCTGCTGGAAGTCCTGAGAAAGTAAGAAGTGGGAAAACCATCTTAAAAACGACCATAATTGGCCTTGTTATTATTTTTGCTGCCTGGCTGATTGTTAATACTATCCTCATATTCATTGGAGTTGCCGATTGGACCGGATTGAAAACCGGTTGGTGGCAAATAAAGTGTCCAGTACCAAGTGTCTGTGATTTTCAAGTATGCATGGTTGATGATACACCCAATCCTTGTTATTTAAGCGGAGAGTCGTGTCCTTAAAATAACGTATGGAAACAAAATATCTAAAAATCGGGCTAATTTTAATTATTTTTATTATTATTGTTTTCCTTTTAGTCAAATTTTTTTTGCAAAAAAGCCCCCTGCAACCCCCACCACCTCCTCCGGAAATTCTCTCTCCAGAAGAAGTAGCAATTCGATATTTATCATTAGAACAACAAGAAGATAGAGAAGAGGCAAAAAGATATCTAGCTTCTGATCTTCCTAAAGTAAAAATATTTGGTGAAAATTATGAAGACCTTTATCGAATCCTCTGGAGTCAATGGAAAGGCCCTTTACCCAAATATCAGATTAAAAATGTCCAAATTTTAGAAAATGAAACTAAAATAACTATTGAAGTAACGACAAGCAAAATTGAGACAGTAGGTAAGGAAGCAGAATCCCCTATATTTTTTAACTTTGATCCACCAAGGAAAGTTATTTTTGAAATAGATTTAGTCAAAGAAGGAAATTATTGGAAAATAATAAAAATTGATTTACCAGATTTGGTTTTAGAAAGAAAATTAGGAGAAAAGGTAGAAATTATAGAAAATGTTTTTATAAAACCAATTGGGATTAAAGAATATTTAGCAAAAGAAACAAAACCTGCTGAAGGATTTAAATTACTTTCTCTCGAGGTTGAATATGAAAATAAAAGAAACGAGTCTTTAGGTTTTTATTTCTATTCTTTTGGAGATTGGAGGTTGTTTGATGAGAATAATGTTTCTTACAAACCAATTTTCGATCCCTCAAACCCAGTAGAAATCCCACCCCCTGTTCCAGAAATGGGCCCGAAAGAAACTAAAAGAATTGATATCTTTTTTGAAGTCCCCGAAAATGTCGCTTTAAAAGAATTAATCTTTCAAAATCCAGAGAAAAAAATTATATTCAAAATCGACTAGCCCCCATAACTCCCCGAAGTACAAAATGCGTAGCATTTTGACTACGGGCAAAGCAATTGAAAGAATAAGGCCTTTTCACGGCAAAAAATGCCCAAACATTATTAAGATTCGATCTCTAAAAGATCTAATCTATATTAAAATTAATCAAATATTTTCTGTGACGCCCTGTTTATTTAAAAAAATTCTCTTAATATTTCTATTTTCTTTTTTAATACCTTTATCTACCGCAGCAATAACGTTTGGACCTCCTCTCGGCTATCCAACATTTGAAGAATTAATCAATTCAATTATCAATTTTATTTTCTGGGTTGCTATGGCCATTGCTCCGATAATGATTATTATTGCAGCTTTTTATTTTTTAACTTCAGCCGGCGACCCAGAAAAAGTAAGGACAGCTAAAAGAATAATATTATTTACTTTTATCGGACTAATTATTGTTTTATCTGGTCGAGGAATAGTTGCTTTAGTAGAACAAATTCTTTGGGGAGGTCCGCCGCCTCCGCCAGCAGCTGAAATTTGTAATAACGCAATCGATGATGATGGAGATGGTTTAATAGACTGTGCAGATCCTGATTGTGCGGGAGATCCTATTTGTCTACCACTACCACTGCCAACTTGTAATGAAATTGGTGGAGATTGTATACTAAAGGGAATATGTGATCTAGAGCCTGATTTAGAGTGTGTAGCGAGCCCTGACTGCCTAGCCCCAAAGTGTTGTTGTGTTAGCATAGCACCCCCGCCGCCTCCGCCACCTTGCGACCACGACGGGGTTTGTGAACGAGCAGGAGGAGAAAATTGTGATAATTGTCCTGATTGTTTCTGTTTCGCGCCCCATAGCGAATGCTGTCCTTTGAACGGTGATTACTACTGTTTCACTATTTGCCCAATGTAGTTAGTTAAAAACAACACAAACAATTTCTGAAATGCACTATTGATGAAATAGGATATTCAATTTGAAATCTTTTTATACTCGAAAATTCAAATCCTTCCTCGCCTCCATAGCTTAATTGGAAAAGCTACCGGCTCTTAACCGGAGGAGTCCAGGTTCAAATCCTGGTGGGGGCATAAAAAATTGTTTCACAATTTTAGTTATTAGTTAATAGTTTTTAGTTATTAGTAAAAGAGCTTTTGGCTTTTTTTTATTTTTGGTATAAAATAAAAGTAGGTTTAATGCTTACTCCAGAAGAAAAATTGAAATTAATTAAAAAATATAAACTTCATGAAAAAAATACTGGCTCTCCTGAAGTCCAGATTGCTTTATTAACTGAAGAAATAAAGAGATTACTTTTACATTTAAAAAAACATTCTAAGGATTTTCATTCAAAAAGGGGACTTTTGAAAATGGTAGCTAAAAGAAAAAAGTTGCTAAATTATTTAAAAGCAGAAGGCAAAAAAAGATACAATAGTATTGTGAAAAAAATAGGACTAGGAAAATAATATGGTAATAAAACATAGTGGTCAAAGAGTGGCGGTATTAATTGATGTCCAGAATCTTTATCATTCAGCAAAAAATCTTTATCAAGCAAAAGTCAATTTTGGAGAAGTTTTAAAATTAGCTGAAAGTAAGAGAAATTTAATTAGAGCTTTTGGCTATGTAGTGAGGACGAAAACCGGCGAGGAAAAACCTTTCTTTGAAGCCCTAACTAAACTAGGAATTGAAACTAGGGTCAGAGACCTTCAGGAATTTTACGGAGGTTTGAAAAAAGCTGATTGGGATGTGGGAATAGTTATTGATGCAATTAGAATAGCTCCCAGTGTTGATACTCTAGTTTTGGTTTCTGGTGATGGGGATTTTGTGGCTTTGGTTGAATACCTCAAGAATAGAGGAAAAAGAATAGAGGTTATTGCTTTTGGAAGAACTACCTCTTCTAAGTTAAAGGAGGTAGCAGATGAATTTATTGATTTAGACAAAAATCCTAAAAAATATCTTTTAACGAAATAGTATGAAATATAAATTAACTTTAGATGGAAAGGAATTAGAAATAGAAATTAGAAATTTAGCTGAACAGGCAAATGCTGATGTTTTAGTAAGAATGGGAGATACCTTGGTTTTAACTACCTGTGTGATGTCAAAACAGGAGAGAGAAGGAGTTGATTTTTTTCCTTTAACTGTTGATTACGAGGAAAGATATTATGCTGCCGGAAAAATTCGAGGCCCTCGTTATATTAAAAGAGAAACCCGACCATCAGATGAAGCAATTTGCAACGCAAGGTTAATTGACCGGGCCATTCGGCCAAGATTTCCAAAGGATTTTAAAAGAGAAGTCCAGGTAATTGCTACTATTCTTTCTTGGGATGGAGAAAATGATCCGGATATTTTAAGTTTGATCTCTGCCTCTTTGGCTCTTTCCCTTTCTGATATTCCCTGGCAAGGACCGATAGCGGCAGTTCGAATTGGGAGAATAAATGGTCAATTTATTTTGAATCCCAATTATGAAGTGAGAGAAAAAAGTGAAATAGATTTCGTCTTGGCAGGTGGAGAGAAAAACGGAGAAATTATAATCAATATGATTGAAGGAAATTTTGAGGAAATTGGAGAGGAGTCAATTTTAGAGGCTTTTGAATTTGCCAAGAAGTACTTAAAGATGTTGGTTGATTTCCAAGGAGAGATCGCAAAGAAAATCAGTAAAGAAAAAATTTCAATTGAAACTTTGCCAAAAGACCTTGAATTGGAAAAAGAAATCAAAAATTTTTTAGGTGACAAATTGGAAAAAGCCCTTTATCAGGAAATAAAAGCAGAGAGGATGGGCGAAGTCAACGAACTAAAAGAGGAGTTAACTTATTTTATTGAAAGTAAATATCCTGGTCAGGAAAAAATAAGGTATGCTCGGAATTTCTTTGAAGAGGAGATTAACCGATTAGTTCATGAAAATATTCTCAAATATGAAAAAAGGCCTGATGGACGGGCTTTGGATGAAATAAGAGAAATTCATTGTGAGGTAGGTCTAATCCCTCGAACCCATGGCTCTGGTCTCTTTTGCCGAGGTCAAACAAAGGCTTTGTCTATCTTAACTTTAGGAGGGCCACGAGATGTTCAGTTATTAGAAGGAATGGAAATTGTTTGCAAAAAGAGATTTATGCACCATTATAATTTCCCCCCTTATTCAGTTGGAGAAGTAAAATCTCTGCGGGGACCGGCCAGAAGAGACATTGGTCACGGAATGTTAGTGGAGCGAGCCCTATTACCTTTAATCCCTAGCCTTGAAGAATTTCCCTATACAATCAGGGTAGTTTCTGAAATTCTTTCTTCTAATGGTTCTACCTCGATGGCTTCGGTTTCCAGTTCCTCTTTGGCTTTGATGGATGCTGGAATAAAAATAAAAAGGCCAGCAGCGGGAATTGCCATTGGTTTAATGACAGAAAGACTCTCCGAAGATTTAGCTTCGGAGGGCAAGGGTTACAAAATTTTGACTGATATTCAAGGACCAGAAGATCACCATGGAGATATGGACTTAAAAGTAGCTGGAACAAAAAATGGAGTAACCGCTATCCAAATGGATGCAAAAATTGAGGGAATAACCAAGGAAATCTTCAGAAAAGCATTAGAAAGGAGTAAAAAGGCTCGTCTTCAAATTTTAGAAAAACTAAGAAAGGCTCTTCCAAAACCAAGGACTGAATTATCACACTATGCCCCCAGAGTTTTAACTCTCCAAATTGATCCAGAAAAAATTAGAGATGTAATCGGCCCGGGAGGACGAATGATCAATGAAATTATTGAAAAATGTGAGGTTTCCATAGATGTTCAACCTTCAGGCCTCATTTATATCACCTCTGAAAAAGAAACAGCGGCTAAGAAAGCAATTAGTTGGATTAAAAATATCACCCAGGAAATTAGAGTAGGGCAAGTTTTTCAAGGTAAGGTGAAAAAGATTTTAGATTTTGGGGCTTTTATCGAAATTCTTCCCGGGCAAGAAGGTTTTCTTCATATTTCAGAATTAACACCTGGTAGAGTGGAAAGGGTAGAAGATATAATAAAGGTAGGAGATGTGATTCCAATCAAAGTAATTTCTATCGATGAGCAGGGGAGAATAAATCTATCATTGAAAGCGATTAAAAAAATAGGGCCGGGTACACGTAGAGGTCGTCCTTAGCACAAAAAATCTCGATTCTATAAAGGATTTTAAAATTTAAATAAACATGCCTGAAAAAAAAGAATTGTTCAAAAGAGAAGAAATTAAAACAATGGAAAAGGACATTGAGAGATTGAGAGAAGAAGAGGCAAAAAAGGAAAAGGAAAGAATTGCCACTATGAAAATCGAAGAAAAGAAAAAAGAAATCGAAGAAAAGATAGCGGAAGAAAGAAAAATGGCTGAAACGTTAGAAAGAGAGGAAGAGGAGGTAAAAAGAATCAAAGAGAGAGAAGAAAAAGACCAAAAGCAAATTCTCAAGAAAGAAAAAAGAGAAATCAGAGATCAAATTATCAATTTAGCTAATCAAAGAGAGGTTCTTCAGAAAAGAAAATCTCAGTATTTAGAAGAAATTAGCCGTCTTGGAAAGGACATTGAGCCAGTTTTGGCAAAAGAAAAGGAAATTGAAAAAGAGAAAAAGAGAATCGAAGAAAGAGAAAAAGAGACAACCTCTTTTACTGAAAAACAACTAATTGAAAAAGAGAGGCGAGAAATTGAAAAAAAGAGGGAAGAGATTGAAGCTAAAAGATGGAAAGTTGAAGATGAAATTGAAACCACCAAAAACAAAATAAAGGAAGTAGATTTGGTAATTCAAAAAATCTCAGGAGAAATAAAAGAATTAAAGAAAAGAGGGGAAGAAATCTCAAAACGGGAACGAGAAACGGAATTGGAAGAAAGGAAACAAGAATTAGAAAGAGGACTTTCCTCGGTTTTATCAGAAGGAGAACCCCTACGAAGGAAATCGGCAGAGTTGTCTGAAAGGAAACGGGAAATTGGAAGAAATTTAGCCGAAATTCTAATAAAGGAAAGGGAGGTTGAACAAAAAATAACCGAACTTGAAGAAAAAGAAGAGAAAAGCCTTGATTTCGCTGAGAGAAGAAAGATAGAAAAGGAAAGATGGGAAACTGAAAAAAAACGGGGGGAGTTAGAGGAAAGAAAATGGCAGTTAAATGAAGAAAAGAAAAAAAACAAAAGCGAAGAGATGGAAATTAATCTTCAATATCAACCGTTATTAGATAAAGAAAAATTGATAAGGGAAAAGGTTGCAGAAATTAATCGTTTATTAAAGGAACTTCCTCCCCCATTGCCACCAAAAGTTGAGGAGAAACCTAAACCACCACCTAAACCAGAAGTACCCCCAATAGAAGAAAAACCAAAACCTCCTCCAGAAATACCTAAACCACCTGAGATTGAAAAGAAGCCAGAAGAGTTGGAAAAATTAAAAGTTTTTAAAAAAGAAGAGGAGGAGGAAAGAAAAAAATTTTTAGAAAAATTAAAGGCTAAGCCAAAAGAAAAACCTGAAGAAATCCTAAGACCGCCAGAGAAACCTGAAGAATTAATTATCCGGCCTATCCTTCAAAAACCCTCTTTTTTCGAAAAATTTTTAACTCGAGCAGTGATTTTAACTGTGACTGTAGTAATCCTAACCACTCTTTTCTTTTTATGGTATTTTTTCCTCAAAGGTAGATTTTAAAAATATGGCTAAAATATCTCAAAAACTTCTCAAGAAACTAAAATCGAAATTAGAAGAAGAAAAAGCTTTAATTGAAGCGGAGTTGAATAGATTTGCTCAAAAAAGCAAAAGAGCAAAAGAAGATTGGGAGGCCCGCTTTCCCCTTTTTAATGGAGAAACGGGCGGATCTGCTCTGGAAAAAGCCGCTGATGAAACAGAAGAGTATAGCACTCTCTTGGAAATTGAACGGGGCTTGGAGACTAAACTCCAAGATATTAATTTAGCCTTAAAGAAAATAAAAGAAGGAAAATATGGAATTTGTGAAAAATGTGGGAAATCAATCGAGATTCGTAGATTGAAAGCTTATCCCGAAGCTAAAACTTGTTTGAAGTGCAAGACGAAATAAATTAAATCTTAAACAAAAATAGAAAATTATGTCAGGTCACTCCCATTTTAAAAGTATCAAACATGCAAAAGGCTTAGCGGACAAACGGAGAGGTCAGGTTTTTTCGAAATTGGCAAGAGAAATTGAAATTACTGCTCGTGAAGGCGGCGACCCGGATTTTAACTCTAAACTGAGATTGGCGATTGAGAGGGCTAAAGAACTCAACATGCCCACTAATAACATTGAGAGGGCGATTAAGCGTGGCACCGGAGAGTTAGCAGGTGAAAAATTAGAGGAGGTTTTATTTGAAGCCTATGGCCCGGGCAATATCGCGATCATTATTGAAGGAATTACAGACAACAAGAACCGGACCAAAAATGAAATTACTCAAACACTGAATCAGCATAATGGAAAGTTAGCTGATCCAGGTTCAGTCAAATGGATGTTCGACAGAAAAGGAGCGATAACTCTCCTTTTAGCTTTGGAACAAAAGAAGGAAGAATTAGAATTAAAAGCGATTGAGGCCGGGGCAGAAGATCTCTACTGGCATACCATTACCGATGAAGCCGGAGGGGCTGAAAAGAAATTTCTTGATGTCTATACAAAAATAGAAGACTTAGAGAAAGTTAAAAAAGAATTAGAAGATAAGAAATTAGAAATTGAATCTGCCTCTTTAGATTGGGTGGCAAAGCAACAATTAGAAATTGAAGAGAAAGATAAAATCACCTGTCAAAAACTTTTTGAGTCTTTAGATGAAAACGAAGCAGTCCAAGAAATCTATTCTAATATCAAGCTTCCATAAAATGGGAGCGAAGATGAAGATGAGAACACAGTTCTCGTCGCCTATCAAGCTTCCGTGAAGCGGGGCGAAGAGATAAATCTCTTCTTTACCTTCACTCGGCTTCGCCTCGCTCGGTAAGCGGAGATAAAGAAGAGAACGTAGTTCTCTTCGCTTTAAAAGAATAATGCTATGCGAGAAGCAGATATAAGAAAGAAGGCATTGGAAATTTTAGAAAGCGGAGAATGGATCTGCTGGTTCCCCAAAAAAGTAAAATTCCACGAAACCGATATTTGGGGCATTGGCGATCTAATCTGTTGCCGAAAAAAACGAATAAAACTTATTCAGTTGACCACCCTTCCTAATGTCTCCAGAAAAAGAAAGAAAATAACAAATTTTCTAAAAAAATTTAAAGTAAAACTCCCGATTGAGATCTGGGCGTATTCAAAAAAAAGCAAAAAATTTAGAAAAGAAAAGATTAGTATAAAAATGAGAAAGAAAAAGAAAAAATCTAAATTTAAAAAAGCGGCCGCCAGGTGAGGCGGCCTGTGTTCTTTTAATTCCCATTCGTCGCCAAAACTTAATTTAAACTATTTTAATAAATCTCCTTTTTCCTACTTGAACTATCATACCTTTTTTTATTTCCACTGTCTTTTTCCAATCTTTTTGAACCACCTGGTCAATCTTCACTCCTCCTTGCAAAATTAATCTTTTAGCCTCAGATTTAGATGGGGCTAATTTTGTTTTAGTTAGTAAATCCAGAATGCCAACTTTTTTCTTTTGAATTTTCACTTCTGGAATCTTAGATGGCAATTTTTCCTCTTTAAACACTCTTTTAAATTCTTTTTCAGCTTCCCGAGCTAATTTCTCCCCATGATAGATAGTAACTACTTCTCGAGCTAAACGAGCTTTGGCATCCTTGGGATTTATTTCCCCAAATCTAAGGTCCTTTTCAATTTCCTTTATCTCTTCCGCAAGAATCTCAGTACATAATCTGAAATATTCTGGGATTAACTCATCTTTAAGAGACATTAACTTTCCATACATCTCATTGGCTGAATCTGCAATATTAACAGTATTGCCAAAAGTTTTACTCATTTTTCTCCCGTCCAATCCGACTAGCATCGGGCAGGTTAAGACAAACTTTTCTTTTTTATTGTAGATTTTTTGTAATTTTCTGCCCACCAGCATATTGAAAAGTTGATCCGTGGCACCTACTTCCAAATCGACATCCATAGCTACCGAGTCATAACCTTGCATTAGGGGATATAAAAATTCATTAACCCAGACTTCCTTTCCTTTCTTAAGGCGCTCCTGAAACATATCTCTCTCTAACAATCGGAGAACAGTAAAATAGGAAGTGAGCCGAGCAAGATCTTTGAAAGTAAGTTCAGCTAACCAATCGGCATTGTATTTAATTTTGACTTTTGAAAAATCAAGGATTTTTGAGGCCTGTTTTTTATAAGTGGCCATGTTTTTTTTAATCTGGGCTGGGGTAAGCGGCTTTCTTTTCTCATCTCTCTCTGAAGGGTCACCAATTTGAGCAGTAAAAGTACCAAAGAGCAAAATCACTTCATGCCCCAATTCCTGAAACTCTTTCAGTTTTCTCAAAGGAATAGCATGGCCCAAATGAAGCTCAGGACTGGTTGGGTCAATTCCAAGATAGAGCCGAATTTTTCTTTTTTTCATTAACTCTGCCAATCCTTTTTTACTCGGGAGTATTTTTTCCACCCCTCGCGTCAAAATCCTTTCAATTTTCTGATTGATTTTTACCATATTCTAAAAGTTTATCATAATTTTAGGTTGAAACCAATAAAGATTGATAAAATGAATTAAAAATGCTAAAATTTTTAGTTAGTTATGGCCAAAAGAAAAAGATATCTAAAAACCTATCAGAAAAGTAAGAAAAGGAAAAAAATTTTCTTGGTTTTGAAGTTTTTTGGATTTCTCTTTTTATTTTTTCTATTAGGATGTCTCTTTTTATTTGTTATCTACGCTAAAGACCTCCCCCGGCCAGAAAAATTTTTAGAAAGAGAAATTTTTCAATCAACCAAGATATACGATAGGACGGGGGAGGCTCTTTTATATGAAATTTACGGTGAAGAAAAAAGAGAAATTGTTCCATTAGAAAAAGTGCCAAAATATTTACAGCAAGCAGTGATTGTCGCAGAAGATGTGAATTTTTATCACCATTTTGGAATAGATCCCAAAGCAATAGGTCGGGCTATTTTAGCTGATTTAAGATTGTGGAAACCGGTTCAGGGAGCTTCAACTATTCCCCAGCAATTGATTCGTTCTTCTTTCTTGACCAGGGAAAAAACTTTGGAAAGGAAAATCAAAGAAATTATTTTAACTTTAGAATTAGATAGAAGATATTCTAAAGATCAGATTTTGGAATGGTATCTCAATCAAGTTCCTTTTGGTCCTAATCTTTATGGCGTTGAAGCAGTTAGCCAGAGTTATTTTAGAAAATCAGTTTCTGAAGTTTCTTTATCAGAAGCTGCTCTTTTGGCTTCTTTAATCAGAGCTCCCAGTTATTTCACTCCCTATGGAGAACATTTAGATGAATTGTTAGCCAGAAAAGATTATATTTTAGCACGGATGGAACGCTTAGGATATATTAGCTCCGAAGAAAAAGAGAGAACTCAAAACGAAGAGATAAAATTTGCTGAACCTCCAAAAATTTTAGCTCCCCATTTTACAATAGGATATGTTATGGAATATTTAGAAAAAGAATATGGCCAGGATTTTTTAAGAGAAAAAGGGTTGAGGGTTTATACTTCTTTAGATTGGGAACTTCAGAAATTGGCTGAGGAAATAGTTGAAAAAGGAGCAAAAAATAATGAAAAATACCGAGCCTTCAATGCTTCTTTAGTTGCCATTTCTCCAGAAACAGGCCAAATTTTAGCTATGGTTGGATCTAAGAATTGGTTTGCAGACCCTTATCCTGAAAATTGTTCCCCTGGGCAAAATTGCTTTTTTGAACCTTATCCCAATGTGAGTTTAAGAGGAAGACAACCAGGTTCTGCCTTCAAACTTTTTGTTTATGCTACAGCTCTAAAGAGGGGCTATGACGATAAAGTCCAAATCCTTGACGAATCAACTAATTTTGGTATCTGGGGTGGCAAAGAATATATTCCCAAAAACTATGATGAAAAATTTAGAGGAAAAGTAACCTTAAGAGAAGGACTAGCCCAATCTCTGAACATTCCCTCAATTAAAGTTCTTTATTTGATTGGTAATGAAGAAAAAATTGATATTCTGGAAATTAATAATTTTTTAGGCCAAGAAGAGGTTTTTAGAGAAGGCCTGAAAAAAAGTATTGAGACAGCTCAAGGAATGGGAATCACTACTTTGACTCAACCGATATCTTTTTATGGTCCATCAATTGTTTTAGGTGGAGGGGAAGTAAGGTTACTAGATATGGTTTCTGCTTACGGAGTTTTTGCGACCGGAGGATTGAGAGTTGAATCTACGGCAATTTTAAAAATTGAAGATTCAAAAGGAAACATCATTGAGGAAAATAAAAAAGTCCCCAAAAGAGTTTTGGAAACTGAAATTGCTCAACTAATCAGTGATATTCTATCTGACAATGAGGCCCGGACTCCTATGTTCGGAGCTAGGTCTCCTCTTTATTTTGAGGCACACAAAGTTGCAGCTAAAACTGGAACAACCGACAATTATAGAGATGGCTGGGCCATTGGCTACACTCCTTCAATTGTAGTTGGGGTCTGGGTAGGAAATAATGATAACTCTCCGATGGCAAAAGTTCCCGCTGTATCTCTGGCTGGTCCAATCTTCCATCAGTTTATGGAAAAAGCTTTGGTTAACTTGCCTTAACAGGCATAACTAAGTAAACATAGCTGGTGTCAGCAACTGGTTTTAAAACTGCTGGACCTTCTTCGCCATTTAACTCGAAAATTACCTCGGAACTTTTGATGTTGGAAAGACCGTCAATTAAAAATCTATAATTAAAAGAAACTTCTGACTCTTCCCCAGTAATTTTCCCAGAGAGAGAAGACTGGTATTCCCCTAATTCTGGATTTTGGCTGAAGATTTCAATTTCTTCTTTTTTCCGATTGGTTTTTAACCTCACCTCATTCATTTTAGAAGCAAAGAGGCTGGCTGCTTTAAGTTGATTTAAAAATTCATTTTTTCCTAAAACAATTTTCGTTTCAGATTCTTTAGGGAAAATGGCCTGGTAATTAGGGTATTCGCCTTCGATCAGTTTGGAAACGAGTTGAATTTTAGGATGGGCAGTTTCCTCCATTGGAAATTCAAACAAAATCTGATTGGCCGAAAAATAGATTTTTAGTTCTCCTTTTTGTTCACCAAAAATGTTAACTATTTCTTTAGCTGCCCTCTGAGGTAAAATCAAGGAATATTCTTGCAAAAGAGGAAGTTTTTTTTCAAAGAAAAGTTTCTTTTCTCCTAAACGAAAGCTGTCAGTGGCTACTATCTTTACTAAATCCTTCTGAAAGTACAAATAAACTCCTGAAATTTCTGGTCTGGCTGAAGAGAGGATAGGTATTTGAACAACTTGGTTTAAACCTTGGCAAAAAAGAATATTATCTATATCAACTAATTCCCCTTCTGTAATTTTAGGAATGATTGGAAATTCTTCAGGGTTAAAGCCTTTAATTTTTGTCTGATAGTTTTCTGATTCAATTACTAAAGTCTGATTTTTAACCTCTAAATCAACGGGTTCTTCTTCTAAAAGTCCAATAAAATTAGAAAAAACTCTGGCTGGTACAGTAATTGCGCCTTCTTTTTCAATTTTTGCTAAGTTCCACCATTTAATTCCAACTTCTAAGTCAGTTGTCGAGAGGTTTAGAAAGTTTTTTTCAGCTTGAAGTAAAACAGTACTAAGAATTGGTAAAGTTAAAGATTTTGCGGCTATTCTTTCCACAATACTAAGACCTTCTTTTAATTTACTTTTTAATATTTTTAATTTCATTATTATTGGAGATGTTATTAACTTTTCTTAAGGAAGAAAGGGA
>Ga0180009_10004556_pt1 | contig 15240 bp, 10 predicted proteins | sample OS_PC_MetaG_FD_123537 | JGI IMG/M metagenome (GOLD analysis project Ga0180009, IMG submission 123537) | Groundwater microbial communities from the Aspo Hard Rock Laboratory (HRL) deep subsurface site, Sweden - OS_PC_MetaG | ecosystem: Environmental > Aquatic > Deep subsurface > Groundwater...
AAAAAACAGAACATGCAGGGCGCATTAGCTCCCCAACATGGGCTTGCCCAATGTTGGAAAGGAGCGTAATGCGCCGCCAGCGGTGGATTACGCTTCGCTAATCCACCCTACACTGACGACTTGCCGTCACCCGATCGGAACAAGTAGGGCGCATTAGCGCAGCGTAATGCGCCGCCAAGCGGACTAAAAAACAGAACATGCAGGGCGCATTAGCTCCCCAACATGGGCTTGCCCAATGTTGGAAAGGAGCGTAATGCGCCGCCAGCGGTGGATTACGCTTCGCTAATCCACCCTACAGCCTGCTCCAGCGGCACCCTAACCACATCCGTCACCCCGTCGAAGGACGGGGCCCAGACAAATATCAGGAAACTGTTGCATTCACACCTCCACGCTGATTGCACCGGCAGGGACCAGATAGCCTCAAGAGCATACGGTTTCGGGGTTCACGTCCCGTATCACGGATCGTGGCCGGATCCCGGCCTTCGCCGGGAGGACGTATCAGTTGGAAGGCATCGCAAACCGAGCCGACTCCCTACTCCTTACTCCACGTCCTCGACCTCGACGCTCGCGCCCGTCACGCGCTGCGCTAGCGCGGCTTCGACGAACTGGTCGATGTCGCCGTCGAGTACGCCCTGCGGATCGGTGCTCTGCGCGCCGGTCCTCAGATCCTTGACCATCTGATAGGGCTGCAACACGTAGGAGCGGATCTGGTGGCCCCAGCCGATTTCGGTCTTGGAAGCGGCTTCCGCGTTGGCCTTCTCCTCGCGTTTTTTCAGCTCCAGTTCGTAGAGCCGCGATTTCAGCATCGCCCAGGCGATCGCGCGGTTCTTGATCTGCGAGCGTTCCTGTTGGCTCGCCACCGCGATTCCGGTCGGGATATGCGTGATGCGAACCGCTGAATCGGTGGTGTTGACGTGCTGGCCGCCGGCTCCCGAGGCACGGTAGGTATCGATCCTGCACTCGCTTTCGTTGATGTCGATCTCGATGTTGTCGTCGATCACCGGATAGACCCACACGGACGCAAAGCTCGTGTGCCGGCGCGCGTTGGAATCGTAGGGCGAGATGCGCACCAGCCTGTGCACGCCCGATTCCGTCTTCAGCCAGCCATAGGCGTCTTCACCCTTGATTTCGAGGGTCGCCGATTTGATGCCGGCTTCTTCCCCGGCGCTCTCTTCGATGAGGTTGACGCGGTAGCCTGCCTTCTCCGCCCAGCGCGAATACATCCGCGCCAGCATCTGCGCCCAGTCCTGGCTTTCCGTGCCGCCCGCTCCAGCGTGAACTTCGACGAATGCATCCATGCCATCGGCTTCGCCCGACAGCAAGGCCTGCACCGAGCGGCGCTGCGCATCCTGTTCGAGCCTCGCAAGCTGCTCTTCGCCTTCAGCAACGCTTGCCGCGTCGTTTTCGGCTTCGCCAAGTTCGATCAGCGTGACGCAATCGTCGAGATCGCGCTCCAGGCTTTCGTAGCTGTTGATCGCGCGGTCCAGCGATTGGCGCTCGCGCATGACTTTCTGCGCCTTCTTCTGGTCGCTCCAGAACGAAGGGTCCTCGGCTTGCGCGTTCAGTTCTTCAAGGCGGGCTTTGGCTGTATCCCAGTCAAAGATGCCTCCTCAGGAGGGCCATCGCCTCCTTGATGGAATCGACGTGTTTTTGTGGCTCGGCGCGCATGCGCGGCTCCTTGGCAAGGCAGTTGGGGGGAGCGCACGATCGCTTCTGATCGAAAGAGCGCACCAGGAGAGCGCCGATCGTGACTGGTACAGTCCCCGGTTATGGTGATCAGTCCGTCGATATAGGTTCGAAGCCCTGGCTTGTAAACGAAGGGAAGACCATTACGGCTGTGCCGGGGCAGCGGATTTCAATTGAATACCGTTTGAAAACCCTGCTGGCGGCGCTCCAGGCCCGCTACCAGAGCCCGCCGCCGCCACCGCCATATCCGCGCGGAGGCGGCCGCGGGTCGGCACTGCTGACCGAAGCTGAGTCCGGCGAATACGCGTCGCCGCTGCTATCGGCCCCCACACCGACCATCGAATAGGCATCATCGGGCTCTTCGTAGGGCTTGAAGGCTTCCATGATGGCCTGGTCGTCGCCGGGCTGAGCCCTGAGCCCCGTCATCAGGCTGACTCGCGCAAGTACGATGCCGGGCGGCTGGCGGAACGGCGTGATCGGCTTGCCTTCGAGCGCCATTTTCATGAATTCACCGAAGATCGGCGCAGCGAGCTGACCGCCGGTCATGCCCTTGCCCATCGGCTTGGGCGTGTCGTAGCCGACGAAGACACCGACCACGAGGTCGGGCGAGTAGCCAACGAACCAGGCATCCTTCTCTTCGTTCGTCGTACCCGTCTTCCCGGCCAGCGGAATGCCGAGCTTCTTCAGGCTGCGCGCGGTTCCCCGTTCGACGACACCCTGCAGGATCGAGGTCATCTGGTAGGCCGAATGGGGATCGATGATCTGCTTGCGGTCGTCGGGAATTTCTGGCTCCGGCTGGTCGTTCCAATCGGTCGTCTTGCAGCCTTCGCAGGGGCGCTGGTCGTGGCGCCAGATGGTTTGCCCCCAGCGGTCCTGGATACGGTCGATCAGCGTCGGAAAGACACGCTTCCCCCCATTGGCCAGGATGGCGTAGGCGGTCGCCATGCGCAGGAGTGTCGTTTCACCGGCCCCAAGCGACATCGACAAGACCGGCAGCAGATCGTCGTAGATCCCGAACCGCTTGGCGTATTCGGTGATCAGCGGCATGCCCATGTCCTGTGCGAGCCGCACCGTCATCTGGTTGCGCGACTTCTCGATGCCGATACGCAGCGTCGTTGGACCGTAGGATTTCTCCTTGTCGTAATTTTCCGGCTTCCAGACATCCTGCCCGGCCCCCTGCTCGATTTCGATCGGCGCATCGAGCACGATCGAGGTCGGCTTGTAGCCGTTGTCGAGGGCGGCCGTGTAGACGAACGGCTTGAATGACGATCCCGGCTGTCGTTTGGCCTGGATCGCCCGGTCGAACTGGCTAATATCGAACGAGAATCCGCCAACGCTCGCGAGGACGCGGCCGGTGTGGGGGTCCATCGCGACGATACCGCCGCCGACCTCGGGGATCTGCATCAGCGACCAAATACCGGTCGGATCGAGTGGCTCGTCAGGGGCAACGAAAATCACGTCGCCCTCCGCCAGCACTTCGCTCACCGCCTTCGGCTTTGCTCCGCCGTCGACCCGCTTTGCCCACTCCACCTGCGCCAGCGCGAGGCGCACCGCTTCGCGCTTTTCTTCGAGCTGGCCGTCTGGCGAGTTGCGCGGTTTCAGACCGACAACCGCCTGCTGCGCATCCGCGCTGAGAACAACCCCCAGCCGCCAAGGCTGCAAATCGCCAGGAGCCTCCACGCCGGCAAGCGTCGTGCCCCAGTCGCCGGTTATGTCGATCTTGCTGAGCGCACCGCGCCAGCCCTTGCGGCGGTCGAAGCTGACGAGCCCTTCGATCAGGGACTTGCGAGCAAAACGCTGGAATTTCGGGTGTAGCGTCGTTCTGACCGACATGCCACCGCCGTAGAGATCGCCCTCGCCATATTGCGCCAGGAGAGCGCGACGCACTTCCTCGGCGAAGAAATCCGCCGCGAACGTCTGCGCGCCGAACTTGCGCAAATTGACATCCAGCGGCTTGGCGCGCGCTTCCTCGGCCTTTTCCTTCGAAATATAGCCGTTCTCGTACATCTGCCCGATGATCCAGTTGCGCCGGGCTAATGCCTTCTCGGTATGCTTGATGGGGTGGTAGTTGTTGGGCGCTTTCGGCAGCGTTGCCAGATAGGCAGCCTGTTCGATCGTCAGGTCCTTCAGCTCTTTGTCGAAGTAGTTGAGGCTCGCTGCCGCAACACCGTAAGAGCCGATGCCCAGATAGATTTCGTTGAGATAGAGTTCGAGGATCTTGTCTTTCGAGAAGGTGCGCTCGATACGGATCGCCAGGATCGCTTCCTTGAGCTTTCGATCGATCGTCCGGTCGCTGGTGAGCAGGAAGTTCTTCGCCACCTGCTGCGTGATTGTCGAAGCGCCCTGAACGCGACCGCTGCGGCCTTGCGCCTTGTCGAGCACGACTTTGAAGACCGCGCGCGCGATGCCCTGGAAATCGAGACCGCCGTGTTCGTAGAACCGGCTGTCCTCGGCGGAAAGAAAGGCTTCGATGACCACCTTCGGTACTGTGTTGATCGGCACGAAGATGCGCCGCTCGCGAGCATATTCGGCAATCAGCGAACCGTCGCTGGCATGAATGCGCGTCATCACCGGCGGCTGGTATTCGGCCAGCTTCTCATAGTTCGGCAGGTCTTCGGAGGCCCGCATCAGCATGTAGCCGGCAACCGCCGATCCCACGACGAATACGACGACCGCCGCGGCAAAGCTGAACCCGAGCAGGCTGAGGACCAGGCTGCGCTGTCGGCGCTTCTTGACCTTCTTGGGCGGCTTCGGCGGTGGAATGATCGGCGCTCTCATCAGCCCTCGGCCCGGATTAGGGGTCTCTTTGGATCGTTACGGCGGCAAACGATGCTGCACTGCAGCACACGCCCACATGCCTCCTGCTAACCTAGTGTGGTGCCTCGCAATTGCCGACCAATAGTTCGGCTGGGTTCGTAGTCGGTAATTGCGAGACAAGCACCACACTAAGCTCATGTATTTGCTAGTGTCGTTCAGTACCGCAAATACCGAGACGAGGTCGCGGCAAGGATGTCGGTATTTGCGATACACGACACTAGTCGGCAATGTGGCATCACGTCGTCGCGATACGCTGCCCATGAAATAACAATCGTTTCAGGAGCTTTGGTTAATGCGGAGGGAACTCACCGCCAATCTCGCGGCTGAGATACCGCCATGCAACAGTCGTTTTCCGTACACTTCCGCACAATCCCACCATTCGCCGCTCGAAAATGAGCGGTTATGCGCTGCTTCAGAGACTCGGTCGCGACATGTGGCTACGGCGCCAGTGCAGTCCTGCGGTCGAAGTAGGCGCTGATCGCGGCGGCAAGCGATTCGGCCACTTTGCGGCGCCATGACTCTGAACTGAGCCGCTTTTCGTCGTCCTTGTTGCTGAGATAGCCAAGTTCGACAAGCACCGATGGCGTCCCGGTCTGTCGCAGGACCTTGAATGCCGCCGCCCGCTGCGGTTTGGCTGAAAGCTGGGTCGCCTGCTTGAGCCGCCCCACCAGTGAATTCGACGCATCCATCGAGAAATTCGCAGTCTCGCGCTTGACGAGATCGATGAGGATATCGCGAACACCGCCCTCCTCCTCCTCCTTGAGGACCGGCAAGCCGGCAATGGCGTCGGCGCTGTTCTCTTTTTCGGCCATGCGCCGCGCGGCTTCATCAGAGGCCCGGTCGGACAGAGTGTAGACGGTCGCCCCCCGCACCTGCGAGGTGAAGCGCTTGTCGGCAATTGCGTCCGCATGCAGCGAAACGAATAGATCGGCCGAGCGCGACCGGGAGAATTCAAGCCGGTCGTCGAGCGAAACAAAAACATCCGTTGAGCGCGTCAGGACCACGTCGAACCGGTCGAGTTTCTCGAGTTCTGCGAAGAGCTCCAGGGCGGCCGCCAGCACCACGTCCTTCTCATAGACGTTGCTGGCCCCCAGCGCGCCTGGATCGACCCCGCCATGGCCCGGATCGATCACCACCACCGGCCGCCCGGTCCTCCGTGATGGCCGCGGGCTATCCGCGCCGCGGCCGAGGTCCGCTTGCACCGGCCTGCTCGCCGTTCTGCTGGCACCCGTACCGGCCCCGAAACTCGCCGCATCGCTGGATTTGAGGGACAGCAGCAACTTGACCGCTCCACCTGGCGCTGCGGTCATCTCGGCCTTTTCGATGCTGACGGGCGACACTGTGTCGATCACGACACGCGACTTGCGGGCCGCAAACAAACCGTAGCGATAGGCGCTGATCAAGCCCTGCCCCGACTGCCCGGCATCTTTCGGCAACTCGAAGGTCACATCGGGCATATCGAGGATAACCCTGTAGGGGTTGGCCAGCGTGAAGACTTCGACCGTCACGCCCTGCGACAGCGTCATCGAGAATTCCGTGCGGGTTTTATCGCCCGTTATTGCCGCCCCCGTCACGACGACGCCGGCCTGCGCCGGCAAGGCCAGTATTTGACAGCCGAGCGCCAGCCCCCCGATCAAAGCCAACAATAGTCTCGAAATGCACCCCAAACCTGCCCCCAAGCTGACCTTTCAGCCCCTTCCCGTGGCCTCGTCCCGGAATCCACGCCCCGGAGTCAGCCACACATTGCCGCAACTCCGCGTCCGGTGCGATGCGCACCAACGGCTTCAGCCCACCTCGATTTCCACCTGCCCCACGCGATATTACCCGTTTGGCATGTCGATGTACCAGTCCCGTCCCTGTGTTAACCACTTGTTAATGCCGACACTGGATGATCGTCGAGTCATGCCCGCCAGTAAGCCCTGTTGCCGCAATTGCGTGACACTTGCATGTCTGCCGCGGAGCACTTAAACATTCTGTTGGCTTGATATGTCGATGTGTCCGGAAGCTCCGCAGATTGCTGAAAGCTTCCGAAACCGCCAGACAATCCGCTCGAACGCGTCGTTGTTTTGACAGGGGCCGCCGCGACGTTACAATTTGCGGTCGGTAGGTCTACCTTGTCGACGATCCCACCGTTGCAGTCGTTTTCGACGCTGTATGGGTGGCCGTCCGGTCGTCGCCGAAGCCAGGAGTGAGGCAGTTCTCACCTGTCGCCGAACGCTGAGCCGGAAGTTCGCGGGGAATACTGGGCCGGATACTGGGCCGGATACTGGGCCGGATACTGGGCATGACGGCCGTCGCCTCCCTCGCCGGAGGCAAAAAGAATGGGGCGTTGACGCGAAGTTTCGCGTCCATTGCGCCGCACGTGAAAGCTAAAAAGCCAATGCAGAATGCACGCTCATTTCAAAGCTCTGTCCGCCGGTCGCTTTCAGCGACTGGTTTTCGGCGCCACGCATTGCGCCAACAGACGCTGACGAGCGCCGCTACCGCCACAACAATCTTGCAAAACTCAATCGCTAGAGCGCGCGCCCTGTCGCAGCGCACGGTCGCCGAAGGCTTTCCGGCTGGCCCTGCCATGAAGATACGGCGCGCCGAGGACAATCGATGTCAGAAAATAAAATGCTTATCGATGCCGCGCACCCGGAGGAAACCCGGGTTGTGGTATTGCGCGCAGGCCGGGTAGAGGAGTTCGACTACGAATCAGCGGCTCGCAAACAGCTTCGCGGAAATATCTATCTGGCCAAGGTGACCCGGGTCGAACCGGCGTTGCAGGCCGCCTTCATCGACTACGGCGGCAATCGCCACGGCTTCCTTGCCTTCAACGAAGTGCATCCGGACTACTATCAGATTCCGATGGCCGACAGGCTGGCGCTGCTTGAAGAGGAAGCCGCCGCCGAAGCCGAGGAAGAAGAAGAAATCGACCTCGCCGCCGAAGAGGTCGGTTCTTCCGATGGGTCCGGCGACGCCGATGATGATGAGGACGACGACGAGGATGACGACGTCGAGGTGCTCGACGCCGGCCCTTATGACGTGCACGCCGATGCTCACGACGACGAGCCTTACGACAACGATGACGAACCGGACCTCGACGGCGCCGACGACAGCGCCGGGCCCGCCACGACCTACGAAGAAGAAGCCAAAGCCCGCCAAGCCGGCTCCGCAGGTGCGTCCGCAACCGGCCGTGACGATGACACTGAAACCTCCACCGCGCCGGACGCCGAGGCAGAGAACGCTGCGGGCGAGCCCCGCTCGACCGTCCTGAGCGAGGCGATGCCCCGCGATGCCGCGTTGCACGAAGCACCTGCAGGCTTGCACGAGAGCGCAGAAACCGCAGCAGCCGGCTCCAGCGAAGCACCCGGGCCGGCAGCGACCGGACAAGAAGGCGCGCAAGCATCGACCGCAGCCTCCGATAACGAAGACTCCGTCCCGGCGGCCGATGATCACAATCAGCCGGATTACTACACGCCGGTCGCGGCCGGCGCGGACGCTGGCGAAGCCGACGAAGCCGACACCGACGAGGAAACCGGCGACGACCGCGGCGGCGCACGCCGCACCGGGCGCCCCCCGGCGGGTCGCCGCCGGCGCGGCGGCCGATCGCGTCGCGGCAGACCGCGCGATGGTGCAACTTCCGGCGACGACGACACCGATAGCGTCGATCAGGTTGGCAATGAGGATGCGCTGGAAGAACTGCCCTCGCGTCCGCGCCGCTCGCGCCGCAGCTACAAGATCCAGGAAGTCGTCAAGCGCCGCCAGGTGCTGCTGATCCAGGTTGTCAAGGAAGAGCGCGGCAACAAGGGTGCCGCCCTCACCACGTACCTGTCGCTCGCCGGTCGTTATACCGTCTTGATGCCGAACACCGCACGCGGCGGCGGCATCTCGCGCAAGATCACCACCCCCCAGGACCGCAAGCGCCTCAAGGCCATCGCCAACGAACTCGACGTGCCCGAAGGCATGGGCCTGATCATCCGCACGGCCGGTGCCGCCCGCACCAAGCAGGAAATCCGCCGCGATTTCGAATACCTGCTGCGGCTTTGGGAAAGCGTGCGCGAACTGACCCTGCAATCGACCGCCCCGGCACTCGTCTACGAGGAAGGCGACCTCATCAAGCGTTCGATCCGCGACCTCTACAATAAGGATGTCGATCAGGTCGTCGTCGCCGGCGAAGAGGCTTTCCGCGGCGCCAAGAGCTTCATGCGCATGCTCATGCCGAGCCATGCCAAGAACGTCATCCAGTACGAGGACCCCGAACCGCTGTTCACCCGGCATGGCATCGAGCGCCAGCTCAACGCCATGTTCAGCCCCTACGTGCATCTGCCGTCAGGCGGCTATCTCGTCATCAACCAGACCGAAGCGCTCGTTGCCATCGACGTCAACTCGGGACGTTCGACACGCGAATTCTCCATCGAGGAGACTGCGCTCAATACCAACCTCGAAGCCTCCGACGAGATTGCCCGCCAGCTCAAGTTGCGCGACCTCGCAGGCCTGATCGTCATCGACTACATCGACATGGAAGAGCGGCGCAACAACCGCAACGTCGAGCGGCGTATCCGCGAGGCCTTGAAGGACGACCGCGCCCGCATCCAGATCGGCCGCATCAGCCCCTTCGGTCTGCTCGAGATGTCGCGCCAGCGCTTGCGCACCGGCGTCCTGGAAGGTTCCACGACGCAGTGCGCGCACTGTCAGGGCACCGGCATCATTCGTTCCGTCGAATCGGTCGCACTCGGCGTCCTGCGCGGTCTGGAAGACGCGGTGATGGCAGGTGCCCGCACCTCGCTGATCGCCAACACGACCGCCGAGGTTGCACTCTACATCCTGAATAACAAACGCGACTTCGTCGTCGCCATGGAAAAACGACTCGGCATGCCGGTCGTCATCCAGTCCTCCCCGAAGATGGCTGGCGCCAACTTCACGATCGAGAAAGGCGAAGTCGCTCCGCTCATAACCCGGGCCGCGCCCAAGCTCGACGCTGTCAGCGTCGACTGGGGCTTCGACGAGAACGACGGCGAGGTTACCGAGGCCGCAGAGGAGCCTTCCGATGTGATCGAAGCGGTCCGCTCCGACGACGCCGACAAAGGCGAAGGCGAAGGCCGTTCGCGCCGCCGCCGCCGCCGCCGTGGCGGCCGGCGTTCCGAAGAGGGCTCCGCGAGCGACGGATCGGAAAGCGTCGAACACGCCGACGCTTCAGATGAGTCCGACGACGACGACGATAGCGACGAAGTGCGTTCGGCAGGGCCCGAAGACGATGAATCGGGCGACGAAAAGTCCGGCCGCCGCCGCCGCCGTGGCCGCCGCGGCGGTCGCCGCAATCGCGGCCGCAATCGCGACGGCGAGGAAGGCCGCGAGGACGCACACGTTGCCTCTGGCGACAACGGTTACGCGGACGACGAGGACGGCGAGCCTGACGACGCCACCACCGGTTCGAAGGATGGCCCGCCGCGCGGCGCTGCCGGCGAGCACCATGCTGCAAACGACGATGAGCCGGACGCAGACGATCCGGCGGCGGCGGCTTCGCTAGCCCAGCCTTTCGCAACCACGATCGAGAGTGGCACGCCGGAACGCGAGCACAACAGCCACGACGCCTCTTCGCCCATCCCCGAAGCGACCGCAACCGAAGACATCGCCCTCGGGAAACCGCCCCTCGACGAAACCGCCACCCCCGTCACGATCGCCACCCAGCCTCTCGAAGATGAGTCCGGTAGCGAAGCCGCTCTGATTGCAGGGGCCGATGCGGACAGCTCCCGGCGTCCGCGCGGCGAACCCGTCTCCAGCGAGCCGCGCATCGCCCGCATCACCGTGGCACCTGACGGCCCGCCATCGGCTGAAGAATCCTCCACGGACGATGAAGTGGTCGACACCGGCGAGACCGGCGACAAACCGACCCGCCGCGGCTGGTGGCAGAGAAAGCTCCTCGGCGACGCATAACTTTTTTGCCGTCCGCCAAGAGACAAGACTGCCAAGAGACAAGTCCGCAAAGAGACAAGGCGCTCCCTGATTTGGGGGCGCCTTTCGTCTTCGGCGCCGAGGCGACACAGCGAAACAAACCCCTCGACGCGATGCGTCGAGGGGCCTGGCGGGCGGTCCGGATGCCGGGCATGCCAGGGAGGAGCAGCCGGCTTGGGGGAAGGACGGGGGATGAACCCGGATGCCACCCTGACTTTAAGTTACCGGATTACTGGCCTTTGATCAGGGACAGGGGGGTCTAACCCGGCAACACAGTCAACCTAGCCGGTCGCCTTCGACCCGGCTGTTCCGCAGGTAACTCTCCTTCGGATTCTTGCCGGCACTTGCTGGCATTACGCGTCCGGATCGACTTTATCGATCTGCGCCAGGATGTCCTCGTGCGTCGCCTCGGCCGGCAAGCGATAGAAATCGCCTGGAACCTTCAGGGCTTCTTCGAGCCGCACCTGGAATTCGCCCCGGCCCACTTCGATGGTGCCGAACTGGCGCAGATGATCGGTCACGAATTGCGTGTCGAGCAGCACGAACCCGCCGGCAATCAACCGGCCCGCAAGATGCACCAGCGCGATCTTTGAAACGTCGCGTTCCAGCGAAAACATGCTTTCGCCGAAGAACGCACCGCCCAGCGCCACGCCGTAGAGCCCCCCGACGAGCCGCGAGCCGTTCCACACCTCCACCGTATGGCAGTGCCCCAGGTCGAACAGATCGCGGTAGAGCTGGCGGATGCGTGAGTTGATCCAGGTCGAACGCCGTCCGGGCCGCGATGCCGCGCAACCCTCGATGACCGAATCGAAATCGCAGTCGGCGCGGACCTCGAAGGCTGTCGATCTGATGGTCCGCTTCAGTCGCCTTGGCACGTGCACCCGATCAAGCGGCAAAATCCCCCGGTGCTGCGGCTCGATCCAGTAGAGCGCAGGATCGCTCGAGCTCTCGGCCATAGGAAAAATTCCGCAGCTATAGGCCTTGAGCAGAACCTGCGGCGTAATTTCGATCATGATGTCGTCACGTGAGGCCACGAGACGCGTTACTCCCCGGTTGCTCTAACCTTTGAACCCGCGATTGTCCGTCAAGAATTGATGGTTTTCAAGGATTTGGATTACTCTCTGCACCCGATCGCGACTGTACCGCAAATCGATTGCATGGCGTGGCCGGCTGCCCGATCGCTGAACGCCGGTGAAGTCATGCCCAAGATTATGGCGGGTTGACGAATTACGGCTTGCTGAGGAAGTTTTCGAGCCAGTGGATGTCATACATGCCATTGGCGATATCGGGCTGCCGGATCAATTCGTTGAACAGCGGGATCGTCGTCTCGATGCCATCGATCACGAACTCTGACAGCGCCCGTTTCAGCCGCATCAGGCATTCGTTGCGCGTTTTTCCGTGCACGATCAGCTTGCCGATCAGGCTGTCGTAGTAGGGCGGGATCGTATAGCCCTGATAGACGCCGGAATCGACGCGCACACCGAGGCCGCCGGGTGGATGCCAATAGGTAATCCGCCCGGGCGACGGCCGGAAAGTGCGAGGATTCTCCGCATTGATGCGGCATTCGATGGCGTGGCCTGAGAACGTCACGTCCTTCTGGCTCAGCGTCAGCTGCGATCCCGACGCAACCCGGATCTGCTCCAGCACCAGGTCGATGCCGGTAATCATCTCCGTGACCGGATGCTCGACCTGCAGGCGCGTATTCATCTCGATGAAGTAGAAATTGCCGTCCTCGTAGAGGAATTCGACCGTACCCGCCCCACGATAGCGCAGTTCGGCAATAGCCTTTGCGACCGTCTCACCGATCTTCTTGCGCGAATCCGCGTTGAGCGCCGGCGATGGCGCTTCTTCCATCACCTTCTGGTGTCGCCTTTGCAATGAGCAGTCACGCTCACCGAGGTGAATGGCATTGCCCTGGCCGTCGCCGAACACCTGGATTTCGATGTGCCGCGGCCTGGTCAGGTACTTTTCGATATAGATCGTATCGTCGCCGAAGGCGGCTTTCGCCTCCGAGCGCGCAGCCGCCATCGAGGACATCAGATCGCTGGCCTTGTGCACGACCTTCATGCCGCGCCCGCCGCCCCCTGAGGCCGCTTTGACGAGCACCGGATAACCGATTTCCTCGGCGATCCTTTTCGCTTCACCCTCTTCGCGCACGCCGCCTGGCGATCCAGGCACCACCGGGATCCCGAGCTTCAGCGCGGTCTCCTTGGCGGCGATCTTGTCGCCCATGATGCGGATATGTTCCGAGCTGGGCCCGATGAACGTGATGTTGTGGTCTTCGAGGATCTCCGCGAAGCGCGCATTTTCAGACAGGAAACCGTAGCCTGGATGCACGGCATCGACGCCGGTGATTTCACAAGCCGCCAGCAGACGCGGGATATTGAGGTAGCTGTCGGACGCTGGTGGCGGCCCGATGCAGACGCTCTCGTCGGCAAGGCGCACGTGCATGGCATCCGCGTCCGCCGTCGAGTGGACCGCGACCGTAGAAATGCCGAGTTCCTTGCAGGCGCGCTGGATACGCAGCGCAATCTCGCCGCGATTGGCTATGAGGACCTTGTCGAACATGGCGCCCGTCATTCGATGATCACGAGCGGCTCGCCGAATTCGACGGGCTGACCGTTCTCGAACAGGATCGCGGCCACCGTACCGGACTTCTGGGCAGGAATCGAGTTCATGGTTTTCATCGCTTCGATGATGAGAACCGTATCGCCCTGGTTGACGCGGCTGCCGACCTCCACGAATGCGGCGGCACCCGGCTCGGGCGAGCGGTATGCGGTCCCGACCATCGGCGATTTGAGCGCGCCGGGATGGCGCGCGGCATCGGCTCCCGAAGCATCGACCGGCGCCGCGCCGGGAACCGTGGCGGCGGCCCGCGAGGCGTCGATTGCAATCGGCGCGGCAGCCATCATCGCGATCTGCCGCACGACGCGCACGCGCAGTCCGCTTTTCTCGATCTCGATTTCGCTGAGACCGGTTTCGTTGAGCAGATCGGCGAGCTCGCGGATCACCTGGCTTTCGGTGATGTTGCTCCCCTTGCCGTCCTTAGCGCTCATGGACCTATGCCCCCTGCTCTTCGGCCGCTTTGAGGGCCGTGCTTTGTCTTCTCTCACGCGTTCTGGCTTTTCACGATTTCGGCGAGCGCTTCGACCGCCAGCTCATAGCCTTTTGCTCCAAGCCCGCAGATCACGCCATGGGCGCCCAACGAAATATACGAGTGTTGTCGGAAAGGGTCGCGGCGAAAAATGTTGGAAAGGTGAACTTCGATGACCGGCAATTCGGCTGCCTGCAGCGCATCGAGCAATGCCACCGAGGTGTGCGTATAGCCCGCCGCGTTGATGATGATGGCGCTCGCCGCCTCTTTCGCTTCCTGGATCCAGTCGACCAGCTGCCCTTCGTGGTTGGATTGCCGGAACTCGATTCTGTAGCCGTGCTGCTGGGCTCGCGATTCGGTCCGCTTGCGCACGTCTTCGAGTGTCGCAGTCCCGTAGACGTCGGGCTGACGCTTGCCGAGCAAATTTAGGTTTGGTCCGTTCAGGACGAAGATGGGCTTTGCCATATCCACGTATTGCAAAACAGGTTGGGCTGGCCGAGTGGTCGAGGATGAATGGACCGCGAGTCCGTCCGAGCCGTCAATTCCAGAAGACTCCGGCTAAAGCGTCTATCAGCTTTCTTGATGAAGTCAAAGGTGGCCGCCTGTCGCGACCGCCTGGGAAGAAGCGGCTGCGCCCGCTCTCGTCGACCTCTTGATACCGCCAGACGGCCCGTTCAGCAGACTTCGCAGCCGTTCTTGCGGAGATCCGTGACATGGGCCTCGATCTGCTCGAAGAGGTTTTCGGGTGCCCCGGCGATCGTGCGGTCGCCCACGAGGAAATGCGGCGTGCCGTTGATCCCCATTTTCTGGGCGAGTTCGCGCACCTTGTCGATCTCACCGGTCACTTCCGCCGAATCCATGTCGGCTTTTAGCTTTTCTGCGTCAAGCCCGATTTTGGCGGCGATTTTCAGGGCGCTTTCGCCGTCGACCGAGCCGCGGTAGGTGAGCAGGGCGCTATGCATTTCCCAGTACTTGCCCTGCTTCTTGGCGGCCAGCGCCACGCGGGCGGCTTCCTCCGAACCCTTCGACAGGATCGGCAGTTCCGCGAAAACGACCCGGACCTTCTTGTCCTTTTCGATCAGCTTGGCGACCTCCGAAAAGCCGCGCTTGCAGAAGCCGCAGTTGTAGTCGAAGAACTCGACGACCGTGATATCGCCCTTTGGATCCCCCGCCGAGGGCGCATCGGCGCGGCGGTAAAGTTCGTCGGCGTTCGACTTGATCGCTGTTTTGAGCCGCTCTTCTTGCTGCTTTTCCATCTTTGCTTCGAGCTTGGACTGGACTTCGAGCAGGATTTCAGGATTGGCGAGCAGATAGTCCTTGATGATGGCTTCGATGCCGGCCTTCTGGTCGGACGAAAACGCCGCCGCGGCAGCGCCCGCCGCCGGTTTTGCCGGATCCTCGGCGGTTGCGCGGTCGAAGACGGCATCTACGGCGATGGCACAGCCAAGCACGCCGACGGCCAAGAGCCCGGCGCTCCGGGTCAGGTCTGCGCCAAGCTTCCAATTCGTCAAGTTCATGGAACGTCCTTTTCAAGTTTCGGATCGCAGGCGCTTTCAGGGCGCGAATTAATTTTCCATCCGGCTCTAGTGGCCCGTCGCACCAAAATCGCATCATAGCCGCAACCTCGTCCGATTTTGGCGCGACATCAGGGCCACTAGCAACATCAATGGCTTAGTGAGGCGTTTATCGCGCCTTAGTTGACTCAA
>Ga0180009_10004557_pt1 | contig 15236 bp, 25 predicted proteins | sample OS_PC_MetaG_FD_123537 | JGI IMG/M metagenome (GOLD analysis project Ga0180009, IMG submission 123537) | Groundwater microbial communities from the Aspo Hard Rock Laboratory (HRL) deep subsurface site, Sweden - OS_PC_MetaG | ecosystem: Environmental > Aquatic > Deep subsurface > Groundwater...
AATGGTTTGGGACGCTTGACGCTGATACTCAAAAACTGGTTGGTCAGATACTTGGTTTTGGAGCACAATTAACAGTGCTTGCCGGTATTCTTGCCACTGGTGGGGCAGTCCTGGGTGGGTTGTCTCTACTTACAGGGCTTTTTGCCTCAAGTGGTATCCTTGCTACGGGGTTGACAAGTGTTGTCGGATTAATCTCAGGCCCGGCCGGTCTTGTGGCCGCATTAACTGCCCTGGGTGGTGTGACAGTCTTTAAAGGATTTGATTTATTAAACGAATCATTAAACAAATTAGATTTATTTAATGTCAATAAAAATTTTGCTGATACTGCAAAAGAAATAGCAAGCAACGATGAAACGTTAAAAATATTAAACGAAACTCTTGATGAAGCCAAAGCTTCAATGGATTCTTTTGGCCAGTCAGCAGAAGATGTGCCGAAAGAAACAACAACAACCGTAAAAATCGACGGCAAAGATGTTGCCATAGAAGATATAACCAGTACACTTTTGGCAATGGATGAACTATCAAAAACTATTGCAGAGCCAGAAATAACCCCAGTATTAAAACCAGATCCGGCCATAGCAGCGGCGGAAAAACTTAAAGCGACACTGGAAAATAAGCTTGCCGGAATTGAATTACAGGGTGATATTGATATTCAATTACAGAATATTGTTTCATCTGCTGAAACCCTTCAATCTGCATTTGAGTGGAAAGCCAAGCTTAATATTGCCGAAGTAGAATCAGCAGCAAAAACAATAGAAGCCGCCTTTGCATCTGCAAGTGCTACTGTGGACAGCTTGACAATATCAACATCAAGCATGTTCGGGGATCTTATATCCGGTTTTGATGACCTGTCTATCTCAGATCAATGGAAATTCACTGACCTGCTCAATGAACAGATAGACCTTGAAAAAAAGGCCTTAGATTCTCAAATTAAATTGACAGACGCACAAGTTGCATACATGGACGCAAGGACAGCAGCTTTGGCAGGCGGAAAGGCTCTTATTACAATTGATTCAACAGGCCTTGAGCCTGCCCTGGAAATGATCATGTTTGAAATTCTTGATAAAATACAGATTAAGGCTTCAGAGGAGGCGAGCGAATTTTTGCTTGGAATATAATATAACATGATATCAATAACATCCTCAACACGGTCGGCAATAATAAAAGAATTAAAAACTTCTGACTTGCACAGCACAACGGCCAGAGTATCAAGGGCTAAAACCCTTGATGGTGGTGTGTCAATTACTCATTCAGGCACAACAGATGGAGACCGGACGTTAAAAATTAAAGCGAAAATAACAAAAACTCAATCAGATGCGTTGTGGGCAATTTACAATAATGACACGTTTATCCAGATTGCCTTTTCTGACGGGGTTTTTTATGGGGTTATAGAAAATTTTAAAACGAATAACGGGAATTTGGATATGACAATACTTATAAAAGAGAGGGATGTATAATGGCTGTTGTAAGCACACTGAGCAATCATGCAAAATTCATGCTCAAGACAAAAAAAATAGACACTGAGAACGACGTTTTTAAAATCATCCTTATGGACAATGCATTTGCATTTGACAAAGATACTCATGCGACATTGGCAGATGTCACGGCCAGCCAACTTGCGACTACCGGGGGATATACTCAGAATGACAAAACCCTGGCCGGAGTAGCAGAAACCGAAGATGATGCAAATGATAGATCAAGAACAACATGGAGCAATGTTACCTGGACAGGCAGCGGTGGCGGTTTTGGTCCAACCGGGGCAGCCATCCTGATTGATGAAACCGCCCTTAACGTCACTGAATTTTTTACTACTGCGATAGACAGGACTTTTACAGGCGGTGCTACGAATTGGGCTAATGGAACCATTGGTACCACATTTGATGAGACGACTGATTTAAGCTTAGTAGCGAGCGCTACCGGACAGTATTGTGGCATTTCATTCACAAATATCGGTACTGCGTTGGTAGCCGGTGGTTTATATCGGCTAACCTATGATTATGCTCAAGCCGTTGCCGGGTATGAATTTAAAATCAATGGCGTGGCCTTGCAGGTTCTTGGTGATGCGGTTGTCGGAACAGCCCAGACGATTGATTTTTATGCGGACGAGTCTTTCACTGGTGCCCATGAATTGAGAATCTATTCAAAAACTAATGCTGCAGCGGCCGGTGATTTTGATAATTTTTCATTGAAACAACTTGGGACGGTCATTGGCTGTATTGATTTCGGTACAGATTTTACCATTACCGCCGGGATTGATTTCCAGATTAATGATATAATTTTTGATTTGAGCTAAACATGAGCTTTACTGCAAAAAGTGTAGTTTTTGATTGTGCAGATAGTTACGAGGCTGTCAATTATATTGGCATAAGATCAGTCGATTTCTATCTTGCCTCTGTTTTAGTTGCTCGAGTGTCAGGTGACATGACATGTTATGCGACCACATCTGAAAGTGGAACAGCACCAGAAGACGCGTTTATCACTGCTTTATCAAAAACAGGTTCATATGTTGATAAATGTTGGTTATCAAATGCTCCAGCTCCGACAAATCAACGATTGATAATGGTGAATGATTCTCCTATTGAATTTGATGAAATTGTGATTAACAATTTTCATAATTCTGGTAGCAGTACTGATTCAGGTGCGCAAAATGTAAAGATAACAATCAGCACGGATGCGATCACAGATACGACATATAATGCAGCAGTGAGCAATAGCACGGTAATTTATAACAGCACGTTTGATCAACATATTGCCTCTGACGTTCAAGATGATCAAATATTAACTCTTATAACCCCAGAAACAGTCGATTCAGAACCATTTGAAGCAACAGTCAGCCTTTCTGCAAGTCCAGTCATTGCATTATCAGCAGGGACATTAAGCTTGACTACTTCAATGTCAGCAAGCGTTTTTGCAGGAATTCAAATATCTGCTCTGCCTCTTGAAATTACCGGATCGTTATCTGGAAATCCGGTGGCGGTTGTATCATCAGAATCAATATCAGCTACAGGCGAAATATCTGCAACGATTTTTGGCGGGTCAATTGTCATAGCAGATCCGTTAAGCGCATCTGGTTTATTATCTGCGAATCCAGTAGCGGGCGTGTCCTCTGAACCTTTAAGTATTACAGGCACATTGTCAGCAACAATTTATGCCATTGGGTCGGTTACGTCTGAAATATTTCAACTCACGGGCACCTTGTCAGCAGGAGAACCAGTTACGTTCACAAAAACCTTTGCAGATATTTATTATTTCTTCACCCTGACCGGGGATGCAGACGGAGAAGATGACGTTGAAATCCCTATCAGCTCTTTTCAATGCAGGCAAAGATCAGGGGACCCGACTTTTTTATCTGTTATAATCCCTGATTCTGGTACCTGGGCCAGCTATATTACTGCCAGGCCAAATGGATCAATGAAAATTGATATGGCCTATAAATACGAAGGAACAATTATTCAGCGCGAGACTATTATTGAAGTTGATTTGACGGAGGTTAGATATGACGAGGGCGCAATTAATCAAACCATAACCCTGAATGGATACAAGACAGAGACGTTTTCGGCCAAAGGAATCACTCTGGAAAACAGCATATATCGAAACGAAATTGACGGGAAAATCAGGCATAGATTAGCGGAACCAAATATATATCTCAGACCAGGAGACACAGCGACAGTCGGAACAGACACTTTTGTGGTGGATTCTCTCACTTTTTATGTAAGTGTTGAATCAAAAACCATGGAATTGGCGGAGGCATAAACAAGATCATGGGCAAAGGCACAATCGTATCAGGCGGTACAGACGGAAATTATCAGCTTCAGGTCAATTATAATACTGACCGGGCCACGGCTGAAATTGCCGCACTAAATGCCAAAATAACGGAATTACAGGCGTTATTGCCTGATGATATTATTGCCTTAAAAATCACATCCTGTGAAAAACGAATTGAATATTTGAATAATAATATTCCGGCTGATCCGACTCAGCAGGCATGGTGCGCTGATTTGACTGAGGATCTATCCGGGGAAGTTGGAACAATTGAGGTGCCGGGGGAAGTTGGTACAGTATTAATCCAGCCGGGGTATTCCGGGAATGCGGTTTATAATTCTGCCCGGGATGGTCAATTATTTCCTTCTGTTGTCACAAAGCCCGCACAGACTTTTTATAATTTGGCCATGCTCCCTGGCTGGCAAAAATGGAAGCCGACATTTAGGTTTGGCACAATCACAGATATTAATTTTGTTGCTGACACGGCGGATGTTACCCTGGATGCCGCGACAAGTAGCCAAAAAAGCATAAATGTGAATCAGGCAAGCGCCTTGTCAGATGTTGTGATTGATTATCTTGCTTGCAATGCGGATGCTTTTACAATCGGTGATAAGGTTTTAATTAAATTTACTGATCAAAATTGGGCAAATCCGGTGATAATTGGTTTTAAGGATAATCCGAGAGCGTGTGAGGGGGCCGATTGTGCTAATATTTCAAATCTTGTTTATAATGGCTGCATGGAATTGAGTGATGGGTGGACACAAAGAACAAAGGTCGGCTCAAGGGTATTCGATCCTAATGAAAAAGGCGGGTCAATATCTTATAATGCAATTATATTTGAAGAAGGTGCGCGATCATTAAAAATGAACATGCCGGGATGGGCATCATACCCAGGCGAGAATGTTAGTAGTAGTTTTAGTAGCAAGGCCTTCACAACAATATCAGACGGGCCTTTTTATAAGCTGACAGGCTATATATATGTTACATCGTTTGGCACACCAGACAATACTGGTGAGATAAGTATAATATTATTTAGGGGAGATGGTAGCAACCTTCCTGATTGGCGGATAAGAATTGTTGAAAACAACTTCCCTTTGAATACTTGGATAGAATTGACTACTACTGCTAAAACTTATCAGGGGGGTGCATCCGCAGTTTTAGATATTGAAGTAAATGGAAAAGACTGGCAAAGCGAACCAGTAGTTTATTTTGATAATATATCATTAATACCAATATAAAAATTTAACAAGGAGCAAAAAATGAAAAAATTAATCACAGTTTTCTTAGCTTTAACAATTTTAACCGTTACAATCTTATTTTCATCTTTCACATTTGCCGCTGACCCGGTATCAATGACCTTGCGTGATGGTATCACAAAAGGGTATTTTTATTCAGAGACAATCGCAACCGGGGCAACAGGATCAAATGTCAAAATCCCACCCATGGGTATGGACGGAACTTACATTACATGCACAATCCATGCCGGGGCCAATACTGGAAAATTCCAATTCACCACGTCCAGCGATGCGGCTGTTCTTGCTGACACGGCGACCTGGATTGACTGGCCGAAAGGCGTTGTGACCGGAACAAACTATGATGCACTGACAAGTCAGGTGACAGGGTTGAGAGGTGTGTCTGCAGCCGGGGAGGTGACAATTGAAATTGTTTACTGATAATAAAATGTTAAGATTTTTTGCTAAAATATTATTTATTGGATTAATTTTATTTTCCTTTGCCGGGTCAGGAAATGCGGCGCTTTGGGAGAGTGAACAAGCTTCAGCCGCAGCGGTTGCTCTGAATACGACTCATAGAACCGATACCACAGGAGCAGATCATAGTGCCTTTATAGCGGCCAATGTGGATATAGTTGATGCTGGGGTGATCATAACTGCAACTGAAGTTGAGGGGGCTTTGCAGGAACACCGGCTTGCCATAAATCTGAATACGGCTAAGGTGACAAATGTATCCACTGCCCTAAGCACGGGCACAGTAGACGGTACCTCTTATGGCATAACCTCTGACGGTGGGGCTGATGATGTAGTTTTGGCTCAGGCCGACACTACAAACGCGGGTGTTTTATCAGCAGCAAAATGGAATGAGATTGTAGCCAATACTGCAAAAGCAACTAATGTAAGCACTAATCTCTCTGAGGGAACATCTACCGAAACAACAGTTGATGTTAATTCCAGTGACGGGTCAAATGCTACTTTGGCGGCGGCTTCTACTTCCAGGGCCGGGTTATTAACAAAAGCGAAATTTGATGAGATTGTAGCGAACACCGCCAAGGCAACCAATGTTCCAACTGCTTTATCTGTAGGCACAAATACCACCACGGTCTTGGCAATTACCAGCGACGGTGGGGCCGATGATGTAACAATCCCATTGGCATCCACGACTTTGACCGGTGTGATTAATAGCGCCACGTTTGATGCAATTGGTCTTAATACTGCCAAGGCTACCAATGTTCCAACCGCCCTAAGCATGGGAACTGTTGGGGTCGCTGCTATTGCCATAACTTCTGATGGTGGAGCCGACGACGTTACACTCCCGGCAGCGACTAATGCGGCGGCTGGTGTGGTTACAGCAGCACAGATAACAAAATTAGAGGGGATTGAAACAAGTGCAGATGTTACTGATGTTACGAATGTAACTGCTGCTGGAGCTTTGATGGATTCTGAAGTAACAAATCTATCTCAAGTCAAGGCTTTTGATTCTTCCGATTACGCAACCTCGACACAAGGAAGTACGGCTGACAGTGCATTGCAGAACATAGTAGAAGACACAACCCCTCAATTAGCAGCAGACCTCGACGGACAAGGCAACTACGCAGTAGACCTCCAGAACTTCCCCGATATGCTGGCTGGTGGGCCGGGGTATTGGTTTGATGGGGTGGATGATTATGTGAGTGTTGCTGATGATGATAATTTAGATGTTGGTACAAATGATTTTACACTACTAACTGTATGTAAACCACACAAAATGACCGATGGTGGGATAATTACAAAATATTCAGCTAATATCAACAGGTGGAGTTTTGATCTTAGAGCTGACGGGAGTATTAGATTTTATGCAGAAGTAGGTGGTGTTGGTAAAGGAAATTATACTACTACCGCTGTTGTATATTCTGTTGATAAGAGTGTCGTGCTTGGATTTGTATCTGATAGAGATGGAGTTAAGGGACAATTTTACGCGAATGGCAAAACTATTTCAACCACAGAAGCAACAGAACTGGCAGCAGATACATTATCTAATAGTGGGAATTTTTTTGTTGGGAAGCAGTCTACTACCTATAATAATTTTACATCATATAAAAACCTCCTTTTCAACCTCGCCCTAACCGCAGCCGAAGTCAAAGCCTTCTCCAACGGGGCTGCGATTCCTTATAAGTACCTGGGGGCGAGTCAGACGAGTTTGGTAACTGGAACATTCGAAAGCGGGGTTGAGAGTTGGACAGGAAATAATGCTACAGTAACACAATCGGCCGATCAAGCACATGGTGGTTCTAATAGTTTAAAAGTTGTTCAAACCGCAGCTTTTGGAGAAGCTCGAAATTCTATAACAACAATACCGGGTAAATTGTACAGGATAAATCTTTGGCATTACGATGGAAATACTGATGGCAGAGTCAGAGTTGGTGTGTCCGCCGGTGACGCTACACTTCTAAATATTGCCATAACTTCTGATGGTGGGACATGGACAGAAAAAGAAGGCACTTTTACAGCAACAACCACAACAACTCATATTGCATTTCGACCAAGTAGTGCTACCGTCACTACATATTTTGATGATTTTTCAGTAACCCAAATCGGCTGTGTCCTCGACCTTAACCCATCTTCGGTTGGCAAAAATAATTGGCTCGATGTCTCTGGCAATAAGCTCCACGGAGTCGTGTCTGGTGCTATACCAACCAACCTACCAGCAAATCATATTCAGAAATATATTAACTTAATAGTCACAGGGAATGGTTCTTTTACCTTACCACAAGGTTATAAAATAGATTCAATCATTGCAAAAGAAACTGCTGGCAATGCTTTAACCGGCGGTCTTGATGTTGGCTTGACCACAAATGGGGTTGAAGTTGTTTCTGGTATGGCGATAGGTGGGAGTGCAACAGTTGTCTGTACGCTTGTTGAAGCCGGAACAATAGGTGGAACACTTACTACAGCAGACGATATAATCTATTTCAGTGACGGTGACGATGACGGGAACTGGAATAGTGCTTCGCTTGAATTAACAGTAACCATGAAAAGGATATACTAATATGAATCTTAAAAAAGAAGTCACAAAAACCATTGTCAATGAATTTGATAAGGGGATAACCCATATTGAAATCACAGCAATCAGTGAAGAAGATCAAGCTATTTTTTGCAATCTTTACAATGGTGAAACCATGATGACTCAAGGCAGGGTTTACCCTTTTGACAAGTTTCCCTGTGAAGTTTTGAACCATGGAGAAAAGGAACTAATCAAAGGCAAAGAACCAACTGACAAATGGAACGTACCTGAAATTAAAATGTGGCTAGATTCAAAGCAGAAAAAAGATGACGATGGCAAAGTGATTAAACCAGGACCATATATTTATTTGCCCGATGACACAAAAGATAAGTTGCTGGAAAAAGTCAAGAAGGATGATTTCCAATGAAAACCCTTCTAATCCTGATTCTATCCTGTCTGATTTTCACAAGCTGCACCACAATGCGAGACCCAAAAGCAGTACGTGATTCATATGAAAACCAGATCAAAGATTGGCAGGAACGGGTTAAAAAAGAGGGCTGGACAAACCGGGTTATAAAATCCATCAACATGGAATTGATGGAGATGTCAGTCTATGTTTTTGATAAAGAAATCCCCGGTCAGAAATGGCCTGGGGATCACTGGGACACGCCAAATGAGTTTTTTGAAAAAGGATTAGTAGGTGACTGTGAGGATATGGCAGTGCTTGCATGGTCAACTTTCAAACGGTTAAACTATCCATATCAGATCAGAATCCAGGCAGTAACAATGCTTACAGGAGACCACGCGATTGTAAGCATTGAGCTGGCTGATGGATCATGGATGATGCTTGAAAGTGTCTTAGCAAATTATGCCTCTATCGAGAGTCTTTTTTATCGTTCTTTTGCGGAGTGGGATGTAAATAATATTTATACTATTGGGAAATGAAAAATGACAAACATATTGACGGGAATGCAAGTTAAGATTCTGACATACGGCATTTATGCTCTCATGGCTTTCCTGACTATTGTTACGGGCTGGGCTGCTTTACAAATCACTTCTATGCCGCACCAATATGTCAGGCTGGAACGATACAAAGAAGACTTGAATGCTAATAGGGGGACTCTTGGAAGAATTGAACATAAATTAGATCAATTAATTATGGCGGACAGGAACAAAATAAGTGCTAAAGGGAGGGATAGATGAAAACTGCAATTACAATTTTTATTTTAGCTTTGTCATTATTGCTTTTAAGTTTCCCTTACGCAATTATGTTTTTTGGTCAAAGTGCGGTAATTCTTTGCTGGCTCAACCTGTTTGGTATTATGATCTTGAGTTTTATTCAGATCGTGAGAGGCAATCTGTGAAAAATCTTGAATGGGTGCTGCGGATAAAAAAAAGGATGCGGAACGGAACTCAGTTCTCACCTGATTTCCGCATTTCCATTCAGGACGAAAAAGATGATGGAGTGAGTTTTTTAATGCATCCTATGGGCATGCGGAATAATGTTTTTAGATTTAGATCAAAGGGTAATGAAATATTTCCGGAGAGTGAGAAATGACAGAAACAATTGAAGAAATGCTAATTAGGCATGAAGGATTAAGATTCACGCCCTATCGATGTACTGCTGAGAAACTTACTATAGGGGTTGGAAGAAATCTGGATGATAAAGGAATATCAAAAGATGAGGCCATGCTTATGTTTTATAATGACCTTGAAGAATGCGAAAGAGATCTGTCAAATAAAGTATTCAAGGGCAGGTTTTTTGAGTTTCCAGGGCCTGTTCAGGGTGTTTTAATAAATATGAGATTTCAGCACGGCCCCGGTGGATTCAGGCGTTATCGAAAAATGATTGCAGCATTTAAACATTTTGATTATGAAAAAGCGATTTTGGAAATGATTGATTCTAATTGGTACAGGGATAAATTTACTCAAGATAGAGCAAAGGAATTAATTGAAATAGTAAGGAGTGAAATCAAATGAAAAACTTGTTGGGAGGTAAATAATGGACGCATGGCTATTAGAATTTATAAAAGAAAACATGATAACGATTTCATTGATTTTAGCAGCCTTGAAAGTTATCGCAATTGAAACACCCTGGGCCGCAGATGATAAGATAATTGCAATTCTGACAGGGTTTTTTAACAGGGATAAAAAATAAATGCACTCAGGCACAATAATATATATGCGTACAGTTCCAGGGGAGCCGAACAATAGAATGTTGACAGAACCTCTAATTTGCGAACATTGGGATGGTAGCACAAGATATATTCCCACAGGTTTTGGATGGGATGGGTCCAGCGTGCCTTTTATTTTCCAGGGAATGTTTCCACGGCACCGGCACCCAATAGCGAGTTGCCGGCATGATTGGCGGTGTGCTCATGCCAAAAACAAAGCAGAACGAAAATGGGCCGATCAGGAATTCGAGAAGGATGTTGGAACTACATCGTGGTATGTCACAAAGAAAATAGGATACTATGGCGTCAGGATTGGCGCTTTTTTAGGTATTGGCAATCAGTTTTAAAAAAAGGAAAAGAACATTACGATTTCATTTATGATACATCTAAGACCGAAAAAGAGGCCTTAGAGCTACTTAAAAAAGAGCTTAAGGATATAAAGAAAGGATCTAAAGAAGAATAATTATCTATCAAAAAAGCGGCCCCAGATATAGGGGCCGAGATATTTAATTATTGAGCAGATACAGGCTATTATTGCAGCCATAAATAGCAGGGTTATTATGTGAGCAGCAGTAGACATCAAGAATCTTGAACCCTTAATTATGAAAATTTTTTCATTTCTTAGTCCTTTTATTCAACAACCTCACTTCCGTCGGTTGTTCCATAGTTATAAATACAAAATTCACCGATTAATTCATAAAGACATTGTTGGCAAAGGTCACACTCAACTATATTCATATCTCCGAAAACGGAGGCATAACCCCCCGTAATGTGTATTTCTTGCATTTCAAACTCGTCATCAATAAATTCTTTTTTGCATTTATCACATTTGAAAGATATTAATTCTGGATATTTTATCATAATTGTTTTATGTTTTTTCACTTCTTAGTCCTCCCAAGCAAAACCCACATTTATGTGAGCAGCAGTAGACATAATCTGTTTTATTTAAAATTGCCTTGTCAGCAGGATATTTAAATTCCTTCGAGAATATAATTGATTCCATCAATATGATATTTTGATATCTCACCACGTTTTTTCAAAAACAGTAAGGCCATGAGTTTAACAAACCCTTTTTTTGTCTGACTCTGCATGGCCTGAAAATCAGATAGAGACAATGCCGTTTCAGCCAGGCCAATTACAACTGGCCTATTCTGCTTGACCCGGATAATTCTTGCTGTGACAGTGTTGGATTTCTCGTCGAGTTGAGGGATGAATATGAATGATTTCCGGTTTTTGCTGGCCAGGTGTTTTTTGCTGGTTTTTGTAAATTTTTTCATGGTCTTTTCTCCTTTGATTTAAAACCAGTTATTGCCTGATATTCTAATAAATATTCTTTCATATTATTTTCCGGGTCAAGACAATATCCAAGGTCTTCTAAGTTTAAATATATTTCACCACATTTATCGCACAAATAACGATTACAAAGTCTGATTTCACCATCTTCTCCATATATTAAGTCTTCAATTTCTGTCTGTGGCGCTCTGAATCTTCCAAACTCAAGAACAGGATCACCTATATTGATTAATTTTTTACAAGATCGACACCTTTTGCGTTTTGATGTTTCAAGTTTTGTAAAATCTTTTGGCGATTCATACGCTATTCCTTCGCCTTCATATTCAGAGCAGCTACATGATAACATTTTCATTCTCCTTTGATTATTAAGCTATTAAACTATTAAACTATTCCAATTTTTTACATGTACTTTCAAAAGTATAAACAATACTCTTTAGATCTGTAACAAATTTCAACAAAATCGAGCGCTCAATAAAGGAAAGCTGCTCGATTTCCTTCTGACACGGTATTAAATCGGTGATTGATTTGTCAGATTGATCGATTATGTTGGATAGGATTTTATTTTTCATTGTTTTCATCCTCTTCATTTTCAATATCCCCCGGACAAATCCAACCACCCGGGAATTTAATAATCACACAATCACCACGATTGGTGCCGGATTTTTTTTCGTGTGGACATTGACCGGAATTACACATGGCTATTTACCTCTTATTTAATCTTGCTTATTGAATCACTTTCATTAAGTAAATAAAAATAATATTCATTTTCAATAGTATAAATCCATCTTTGTTTATAACGTGACCAGTGCCTGCAAATAATTTGATAATCGTCAACAATTGCCCGGATATGAATTACCTTATTGTTTATATTATTTTTATTATAAAATATTTTATACTTTTCACCCGGATTTACTTTCATTCCTCCACCTCGTATTCTTTGGATATGTGGACACAGATTACAAAGTCATTATTAATGATTTTAAAACTATTTTTACGTAATTTTCGGCACCCCTCACACATATTGATTATGGGGCCTTCAAATTTATCCGGATTTACAGAGGTAGCACACATGGATCTTAATTGGACACGCTTAACATCATCACCATTACACCACGCCATCATTCTTTTATTTTCACATTTTTTTTCCATGAGATTTTCCCTTATATACATCATTAAGTTTAATTAAAACTTTATCTCATGATCAGCCATCGCCGCAACATCTATCTTTTCAAGTTTTTTTATTAAATTTGATTTTGTCATTCTTCTACCTCGTATTCTCCGGTTAGTTTTACATAATCCAACCCAGGCCAGGCTTTTTCAGCACCGCTTTTCCCTGCGTAAAAACCTGCATAGCCACCTTCTTTAAACATTGCTGCCCAGCATTGGACAGGCTTCGGAACCAGCTTTTTGACGAAAGTCTCAGGACAGGTTCGTGCGAATTGCCATAAAAAATTGCCGTGGTCTGTTCTTTCAACTCTAAAAGAATCTTCAGTGTAAGGCGAATCAAGTTGATTCAGCCCTTTAAAGACTCCTCTAAACCAAGTATCGTTCCTTACCTGTTCAGGATCAGCAAACTCCATCGTTCTACCTATGTAGACCTCAGCATCCTTCTCGTTCAGGGCTGAGAAGTATTCGTAGGTGAAGTCTTCCGGCGTATCTGCGAGTTTAAATCTACTTGGTATAAACCCATCAGAAGCTCGACCATTGTTATCTATAACAAAAACATAAGGGTTTTTAACAATAAGGTATTCTTTCCCTTTAGTTAACCGATTATCGCAAGATTCTGTGCATATAACTTTATCCCCAACCTCAAATTTTCCATCTTTCATTTTATTTCTCCTTTACCATCAAAAGTGATTTTTTTGAAGGTGCTACAAAAACACATTTATATCCGGGAAGAAAAAGTGCCTCTGGCGGTACTTGTAACTGCATGACATCCCACTCCCTCTTTTCTCTCTTTATATCTATGAGTTTTTTTAACCTATTTGATATAAACCCCAGGTTGAAATAATCGGTCTCTTGCTTGTAATACATTTTATTAAAATTGATCTGATCCTTTGTTAATGAGTTCATTCTTCAAAATTCCCTTTTTAGCGTATTTATCATTTTATTATACAACTTATTGTTCATCCCATTCAGTAGGATTTGAAGATCAATCACATCTTCAAACGCTTTTGCAACGTCTTCGACAATTGCTGGGGCTATAATCCCTGTTTCTACTGCCCTGCCGGATATCAGGCAGTCAATTTTTTCTTGAAGTGTTTTGCAGTCACACCATAGTTTTTTCATTCTTCCACCTCCTATCAAAACTCCCCATGATAAAATTTATCCATTGACATCATTTTATCGTCTATATAGTGATCACTACCACCCTTCGCCATAATCACCCCATGGAAAGGCACGGAATACTTTGTCAACCAGGATACCAGAAAGGGTGCTTGATTCCATTGGCGGGCGGTCCAGATAATGATTATGTGGCCGGACATATATAAATCTTTTAACCGGTCAATGATTGATTGCTCTGGTCTTGGATTGTCGGTATATTCTCCGGTTGTTAAGACGCCATCAAAATCTATGTTGAATACTTTTCGGTTTGGGTTGTTTTTGTAGTTTGTCATCAGTATCCACCTCCAAAAAGATCCGCCTGGTCAGTTTGATCAACCGATATTGGCAACATGTTCTTTGCCATCTGCCGGTAGTAAGATGGTTTCAATTCGATTCCAACACCCTTCCTGCCTTTTGATACAGCTCCATAAACTTCAGATCCAACCCCGGCAAATGGGGATAAGACTATTTCTTCAGGATTTGTATACATAACAACCGCCCTTGTAATTATATCTAAATTCAAAGGGCATACGTGCCGGTCATCATCTTTGTCCCGGGCAGGCTTATAACTCAATGCCACATTTGCCCTGATATCTTCCCAGGCGCTTGACGCATACCGGCGCCAAATAAACTGGCTCAGACGATTTGTTTTATCATTCGTATGCTTGATATATTTTATTTTCAAGGTGTTATATTCTGCAAGCTCTTCTGTGTTCATTAATGACAAATCACCATCGTATTCAGTCAATCCAAAAGGCTTTTCAATTGGGATCTCATTATCACCCCGTTTTTTAAATACCAGCAAATAATCAGCCAATGCCCCCCGGCATCTTGCTGTATCTTGACATAATACCATGTGCATCAATGCTCTTTGCCTGGTTCTTATAGCCACCCTTAAAGGCTCTTTCCAGATGTTTTTCCTATCCCAATACCTAAACCCTGCATCCTGGTGCATCCTGATAATATCCCCCGGAAAGTCAATCAATCCATCTGTTTTAGGGATATCCATACAATGCACACAAACCATGCGGCCAGGCTTTATAACCCTGAAGGTTTCTCCCACGACAAATTTATAATGTTCTAAAAATTCAGTATATGATTTATTATTTCCCAAGTCATATACTGAACTGGAATAGCAATACATATTGTCAAATGGTGGTGAGTAAATAATCATATGCACTGAGTTTTCTGGCAGTGTTGGCATAACCTGGCAGCAATCGCCATTTATCAGCGTGTATTTGTCGTTTGTTGTTTGATCATAAGTTTCCATGGTGCTCCTTTAAAATAATTGTGGTTGTGCCTGGGTTATTCTTTGTCTTGCTATATCACAATATTTCTGTTCTTTTTCAATACCTATATAATTCCGGCCTGTCTGGATTGCTGCAATAGCTGTTGTTCCAGATCCCATTGTGAAATCTAAGACGGTTTCGTTTTTGTTGGTGTAGGTTTTTATTAAATATTCAAATA
>Ga0180009_10004558_pt1 | contig 15235 bp, 9 predicted proteins | sample OS_PC_MetaG_FD_123537 | JGI IMG/M metagenome (GOLD analysis project Ga0180009, IMG submission 123537) | Groundwater microbial communities from the Aspo Hard Rock Laboratory (HRL) deep subsurface site, Sweden - OS_PC_MetaG | ecosystem: Environmental > Aquatic > Deep subsurface > Groundwater...
ATTGCCTTCCATTATTGAATTTACTTGTTTAATTGTATCTTTGGTAATTTCCTGTTTGCATATTCTCATGCCCTCTACTATATTCTATAATTACCTCGGTGTCAAGTGTGTCTAAGTGTCAGCACCTACCACCTACCACCTACTACCCAACTACCTACTGGTTAAAAGTTTAGTCCCGCGGAGATCCTGTGGACGGAACCGAGGCTGCCGAAAGGCGAGAGGGAATAGTCTATTGAATAAGTGCCGTATTTAAAGCCCGTGCCGAATGTCAGGTTCCTGAAGCCGCTTATGTCCGTGACGGCACGGGTATTGAAGCCGCCGCGCAGGAACAGCGCTGTCTTGCGAACGCTTATTTTAAATTCTCCGCCCATGGCCAGGAAAGGATAGTTGTCCCTGGCGGCCACCAGATCGGCGGTCAAAATGAAATAATTGTTAATCTTTGTCGCGCTTCCCAGGCGCAGTATAAGCGGCAGGGGATACTCCTCCCTGTCATACCTTAACGTGCCCATTATGTTCTGAGCGGTCATGGCCAGCTGGAAGCGGTTGTCAAAGAAGTAGGGGAACAGTATCCCTATGTCCGCCGAGACGGTGTTATCCGCCAGAAGTATCTGCGACCTGACGAGTTTGCCGGTGGCGCCCAGCACGAACCTTTCCTCCGGTTCCTTGTTGAACCCCGTGATATAAGTCGCAAACCCCACGTTTGCAACCATATCATACGGTGTGAATCCGCCGGAGGCCACGCCGCTTGAATCGGTCTTCTTTATGCTTCCGTAGTTCATGTATTTAAAAGCCACGCCCCAGGATCCCACCGCGCCCGCGTTTTGCGCGTAGGCGAAGAAATCCATGTAAGTGCCCGCGAGATACGGCGAATGCATGAAGGACAGGGACTGCTTTTTTATCTTGATGAGGCCGGCCGGATTCCAGTCAAGGGCGGAGGCGCCGTCCGCCAGGGCGGAAAAGGCCTCGCCAAGGGCCACGCCGCGCGCATCCACGGCTATTTTAAGGGACTGCACGCTGGCGGTGCCGGCGGAGTTCTTGTCGAAACCGGCGGCGAAACAACAGGGTATAGGGTATAGGGTATAGGGTATAGTTAAAACCAGGAAATAGAAAACCATGCGCAGAATTTTTTCCATTTTGCGGTTTATACTTTTTGTTTTAAGTCGTTTATTCTGCATTGTGAACTTTACCCGCTCTTCCTTATACCCTAGTCCCTAGCCCCTAACCCCTAGCCCCTGCTTTTTTCATCTTTCTATCGCCACTTTAAAGGTTTTACTGCTCTTTTTATTCCTGGTCTCGAGTAAAGCTATATAGATACCGCTGGCCACTTTCCGGCCCCCCGTGTTGGTCCCGGCCCAGTCGGCCATGCCGTTGACGTCGGCTGAAAATTCTTTTACCAGTTCGCCCAGGAAAGTGTAGATCTTTATCCTGCAGTAGGGGGGCAGATTGGTGAAATGCATGACACCGCTGACGCTTGACGGGGTGTAGGGATTCGGGAATATTTTGACGGCGGAAAGCCCGGCGCCCGGGATGGTTTCCATCAGCTGGAACGTGGAGAGATGCCAGGTCCGGGCCGTGACTTTGTTGCCGGCGGTGTCGGAGACCGACGGCAGCGGCACCCAGACGTTATTTATCTCGTCGTAAAGCGCTATGATAAGCCTGGACCGGTCTATGCCGGCGGGCAGATCGCTTATCCTGTAAGGCAGGATTATGGTCAGCGGGTTTAATAACAAGACCGGAGGAAAGTGCGTTATCTCAAGGCCGATGCCGGTTTCCCGTAAAACAGCGGCCTCCGAGACCGGCGGCATAAACGAGGTGACCGGCTTTAACCACAATTTGATGGTGCCGCCCAGCGAACCGGCGGGGATCAGGACCGTGATGACGCCGTAGGAGGCGTCAAGGGTCACGGTAGTATCCACCGCTGCTATGACGCTGCTTTGAGCGTAGGATATCGTCTTTGTGGAGCCGGCCACCACAAAACCGGTCGTTATGCCGCTTTGGCCCCTGGTCTGAATGCGAGCCCAATAGGTGGTGTCTATTCCAAGGTCTGTGAACGTGTAATTAAATCCGGGCACGGACGCGGTCTTGCTGCTGGCCCAAGCATTGAAATCTTGGGCGGTGGAGACTTCAAGATTATATATCGTAAAGGATGAATTGCCGTTGTCCGCCCAGTGCAGCGTGAAGCCGTCTATCATAAGGCCGGAAAATGCGTTTTCAAAAGCCAGGAGATAAGCCGTTGCCGGCAATGTCAGGGCAGCACCCAGGCTTGTGGGCGTGGTGCCTACGCCGGTCAGATTCAAAGCTGAAACGCGCAGGTAATAAGTGGCGTTGGAAACCAGGGCGTAGAAAGTGGCGCTATTGTTCAGGGTGACGTAAGAAGACACCGGTGCGGCAAAGGCGGAGCTTGAAGAGATCTCCGGTACATAGTAAGTGCCGCCGACCGGGTTGGACCCGTGTCCCCAGTTAAGAGTAACGGAGGAGACGCCGATGCCGGAGAAAGCCCCGGGCACGGGATCGAAAGCCAGTGTGGCCATGGGGTTGAAATCAATAGGCCCGGTGGGGATGTTAAGCCGGTTCAAGGCGGTGGCCTGCGGATAATAAGTGGTGTTGGGGATAAGCCCCGTGAAAGAGGCGTGGACGTTCTTTGTGCCGGATGAAAATACCGGCGGCGAAAAATCGGAATTAGAAGACAGGCGTACCAGATAAAGCGTGTCGGAAGGGTTTGGGTTGGCCGTCCAGTTGACCGTCATCTGGCCCGTGGTCAGGCCGGTGAAGGCCGTCGCCTGGACAGGGGACTGAACCGGGGCATTGGCGAGAGTAGAAGTGTCCGGCGTATAAACATAGTTCCTTTCTCCGTCCCAGTTGACGGTGGCCGCCCTGAAGTAATAGCTCGTATTCGGCAGAAGGTTCTCTATGCTCAGGTTCGCGCTGGTTATGTGCGCGGTAGAGGAGGAATAAAGCACCGTGTCAAAAGACTGGGAAGTGGATGTTTGCAGAATATAAGCTTCAGCTGTCATCTTTTGCGGGCCTACGGCCAAAGGGGTCCAGGAAACGGCGACGCTTGAGTAAAAAACCCCGCTTATCTGCTGGTTAGTCAAAGGTAAGGACAGGGTTGACTTAATGTCCGGCGTTGTGAGCGTGTATATGGTGGCGCCGTTATAAAGAGCGCCCGTCCTGAAACGATAGAGCGTATTTTCATCCAGCCCCGATACGGTCAGGGAGGTCGCCGCCGCGCTGGCGGTGAAAGAGCTTAAAAAGACGTTGAAATATTCGAAGGTGGAGGCTTCAACAATATAACCGTCGGAATTAACGCTTGGGAAAGAGATAGTCGCGCTTGACTGCCATATATCCGTTAGAACCACCGAACTTAAGGGCGCCGGCATGGCCGTAACGACCGGGGACAGGGCCACGTAATTAGGCGTCCCGGCCCAGTTCAAGGTAGCCATACGCAGGTAATAAGTAGTGTTGGCGCGCAAGCCCTCAAGCATCAGCGAGTCGGTGAAGTTTGAGTATGACGCTGAAGAATGTGTTACCGCGCCTGATCCGAAAGGTCTTGAGGAGCCTTCAAGGATATAACCTTCGCAGGAATAGCCCTGCGGGCTTAAAGGGAACGGGTCATCTAAAATTATGGTTATGCTATGCGGCGAAACGCTTTCGCTTAAATGATCGAGCGAGAGCGGCAGAGCCAGGGTTATAGCGGCGGCGCTTGTGGAATAGTTGGGGGTAAGCCCCTGGTTCTGGGAACCGACGCGGAAATAGTAAGTGGTATTCGCGTCCAGGCCGGGAAGGGTAAGCGTGTTGTCCGTCATGTTGTAGGTTGCGGAGGTCAGGTAAAGGCCGGCGCCGTTAAAATTCGTGGACGAGGCCTCAAGCGTATAAGCCTGGGCGGTGGCTGTGGAGGGAGTAAGGGGCAGTGCGGTCCAGGCAAGACTGGCGGAATCGGCGCCTATGCTTAATAGTGTGAGGTTCTGGGGTTTGGCGGCGAGCGTTGTAAAATTGCGCAGCTCGTCAAAATTAGGGGCGCCGTTCCAGTTTAAAGCGCCCACGCGATAGTAATATATGGTGTTCCGGTCAAGAGGTGTCAAGTCTTTACTTGCCGCGGTGTTGGTTAAGGTGTTCCAGAATAAGAGAGTATCGGCAAAAATGGGAGAAGATGAAAGTATCAGCCGGTAGCCTTCCGAAGTCTGGGCCTGCGCGCTGCCTGAAACCGGCGTCCAGGAAACCGTCGCGCTGGTTTCATAAACGGCGTTATCGATGCCGGACAGTTTCAAGGCAAGCGTGGCGGTGGAGATAATGCCGGTTTCGGTCGTGGGGTTGCCGTAGAGGTTTACGGCTTTTACCTTGAAATAATAAGTGGTATTGGCTTTCAGCCCGCCTATATCCACCGGCGGCCAGGGCTCGCTGAACGAGGCGGCGCCGGCAAGCCCGCTGTCGGTCGAGTAACTCACCATATAGTCGGTCCATTCCGGATTGCCGTTGGTATTCCAACCCATGTTGACCGACGCGCTGTAAGAGGAGTTAGCGGTGAAAAAATCGGATATGAAATAAGGGCCGAACGGCGCAGCGGCATAAGTGACGGTGGAGATCTGGTTCAGGGCATAAGCGGAATTATTATCCGTGGAGCATTTTACCCTAAAATAATAAATGTCGTTGGAAATAAGGTTGATATAGGTGGTAGTCGTGCCGGTCAATGAGCCGGTGGCCGCGACAACTAAAAAATCACTTGCCGTTGAAAGCGCGATGACATAGGGGGAACCGCCCGTGTCCCAGGTAAAATTGGCGGTGGTAGAGCTTACATCTGTGTTCTTCGGGTTTAGTGAGGCCTGAGCGCTTACGGGCGAGAGGGCGGCAAAAAAAACAAAAGCGGCGGCTAAGGCTCCCAAGCCCTTTAGAATACCCTTTCCGGCCCTGCGGGAACATTCCATAGTAATAGTCTACCAGATAGTTGTTAAATTACAATGAAAAATATGTTACAAAGTATAAGCGGAGTTATCCATGCCGCGCCGCGGTGATTGTTGAAATGCCGCTTGATTGTATTATATGATAAAAGCGTTGCAGCGTTACGGGGTTATGGAGTTTTAGCGTTGCGGTAAGTTCCTGAATGCCCGGCGCCGTGACTCTATAAACCCGATAAACGCCATAACGCGATGAACGCTCTTTAAAAAGCGGCGCTTCGGAGGTGAATATAAAGGCGGGTGATATAGCGGTGTTTCCCAAGGGCCTGACCTGCCGGTGGAAAGTCCATGAGGCGGTGAAGAAACATTACTTTTTCGGTCCTGTCGCGGAAAAATTGGCGGCACCCTTTCCGGGGGATTAAACCCCGCCAATACAACGCGGCGGGCACGGCACAGGTGGACACCGCACAAGCGGTTTCCCCTGCGTCTGATACGCATAGCGTCTGTTACGGCACCTACGCAAGCATTGGGATGAGAATATTTAAAACTTCCGCCCTGATAATCTTTTTTGCCTCAGGGTTCTCACGGGCCGCCCAGCCGGCTGCCGTCTTAAAGGCCGCCGGTCCGCAAAGCGGCCAGGCGGCCGGGATGTTGAAATCCACCGCGGCCGTTCCCGCCGCCGCCGGGACTATGGCGGACAAGCCCGCCGCCGCGCCGTCCAGGGCCGAAATGTTGATCAAAGAGATAGGGCCGATGCTCTCGCCCCCGATCTCTTCCTTTCCCGTCGTCGGGCAGGGCGGCAATTACTCCGTGGCTCTTGAAAATGGAAAAACGCTCTGGTTCCTTAACAATATCTGGACCGGCGAGCTGAAAGGAAAGGGGGAAGTTTCGCTGTGGGGCATAGTGGACGGCGGCCTGGCCGTGCTCGAATCCACGGCCCCTTACTCCGCGAGAGGCGGTTTTAAATATATAGCCGACGAGAACAGGTGGCCGCTCCCGGTGTTCACCGCGGAATTCGCCGAATATACTTCGGTCAGGAAGTTCTGGCCCAGGGCGGGTTTAAAGACAAATGCCGGCTATTACGTTTATTACTCCCTGATGAATAATTACGGGCCGCAGGTCTACGATCATTTCAGGGTCGGCCAGGGACTGGCGTTCTCCGAAAACCCGGCCGGTCCCTACAAAATGCTGAAAGTCCGCGGCCTTCACGCTTTCTGGAACGATATTGAGCCGGCTTTCGGTTCCGCGCTTTGGTCTGACCGCGACGGGTGGCTTTATGTCTACGGCAGGGAAATGACGGAACCCGGCAAATACGCGGCCGCGCTGGCCAGGGTGAAAGCGGAAAATATAGCCGACAGGGAGCAATACGTTTATTACAGCCTTGAGGCGTCCTCGGGGCTTTGGACTTCCGACATAAGTGAAATAACCCCTGTGATGGAAAACATGCCGGATGAATTTTCCGTTTCCTACAATGAATACCTCAAGGAGTATCTGGCGCTTTATTCCGGCGCCGAGGGCGGCGCGGTCCTGATGCGGACAGGCGATTATCCGTGGGGGCCGTGGGGCGTCCCGAAAAACGTGCTGACCTGCAGGAAGGAAGAGTATTGCTTCGGCGCCAAGGAGCAGGCGGCCTTCTCCTCCGAAGGCGGGGAGAAAATATTCTTCACTATTGAAAAAAAGAACATGCCGTATCTTTACGAACTCGAATTCAAATAGGCGGTCTGACGGGCATAGGTATAGGTAAAGTAACCGTATTTTCTTACTCTACCTTCACCTCCACCTCTACCTGGCCCACACGGCACAACCAAAGGTTTGATTCAGGCTGCCGCTATTATGTAATATTTATTTGCGGCGGCGCTCTGTGTTCATCGGACGGCCGGTTCAGGCCGATTGTTTACTGGCAGGCGAGTAAGCTGGCAGGCTCTGAAAAGCATCCCCGCATACCAGCCTGCACGCTTACCAGCATAGGAGGAATGAAAGCATGGATTTTACGTTCAACGAAGAGCAGAAGATGATCATTGACGGAGCCCGCCGCTACGCCCGCGAAAAACTGGCGCCTGTCGCAGCGGAATTGGATGAAAAAGCCGAGGTCAACCTTAAGGCTTTGAAAGAACTGGGCGCTCTGGGCTACCTGGGCATGACGGTGCCTGAGGAATATGACGGCTCCAACGCCGGCGCCGTGGCTTACGCCGCATCCATAATAGAGTTCAGCAAGGCCGATGCCGGCGCCGCCGTGGCCGTTTCAGTCCAGAATTCCCTTGTCAACGACGCCATCCTCGAGTTCGGAACGGAAAAACAGAAGCGCGAATATCTGCCCAAGCTTGTCTCCGGGGAGTGGATCGGCTGTTTTTCCCTGACCGAGGCGAACGCCGGCAGCGATCCCGGTTCTTTGAGGGCTGCGGCCGTCAAAGACGGCGATCATTTCGAGCTGTCGGGGACAAAAAATTTCACCACAAACGGCGGCATAGCCGACGTGATGATCGTGTTCTTCCAGACGGACAAGGAAAAGGGGGCCAGGGGAATTTCGGCCTTTCTTCTTAAAACGGATATCCCGGGGTTCAAGGTCGGCAAGCATGAGAACAAGATGGGAATAAGATCGTCGAGCACCACCGAGATGGTCTTTGACAAGTGCCGCGTTCCGGCCGATTCGCTGCTTAGCGCCGAAAATAAGGGATTGAAGGTGGCGCTTGCCACGCTTGACGGCGGACGCATCGGCATAGCCGCCCAGGCGGTGGGCATCGCCGAAGCGGCGCTGGAGGAGGCTGTCCGTTACTCCAAGGAACGGGTTCAGTTCGGGAATCGGATCGCGGAACTGGAGGGACTCCAGTTCATGTTGGCCGATATGGCCACCGAAGTGGAAGTCGCCAGGACCATGCTGCTGCGCGTGGCGTGGATGAAAGAATCGCACACGCAAAAATTCATGAAAGAAGCCGCCATGATCAAGCTTTACGCCTCCGAAATGTCCCACCGCGTATGCCATAAGGCGCTTCAGATCCATGGCGGCTACGGGTTTATGAAAGAATATAAGATCGAGCGGCTTTACAGGGACCAGCGTATCACCGAGATTTACGAAGGAACTTCCGAGATACAAAGGTGCGTCATAGCCCGCAGCATATTAGGAGAGTGAGGCGAGAGGTTAGAGGATAGAGGCGAGGGGATGGAGAAGATTAAGAATTTTAGGGAATTAATCGTGTTGAGGATATAGAGAATAGTAAAAGAGTTGGTCAGTTTCTATCCTCTCGCCCCTCGTCTCTCGCCTCTAACTAAACACGGAGAGTGAACATATGAATATCGCAGTTATCATACGGCAGGTTCCGGACACCGAGGCGGCGGTAAAACCGCATCCCGCTAACCAGGGCGCTATCGTGGAAGACGGCGTAAAATTCATACTTAATCCCTACGACGAATACGCCGTGGAGGAAGCGCTGCGAATTACGGAAAAAGACGGCGGGGAAGTTGTGGGAGTCTGCATAGGGCCCCAACGCTCCGAGACGGCGATCCGCATGGCTATGGCCATGGGAATGGCGCGGGCGATCCTGATATCCGATGCTCCGGCCGTCGAGGCCGATCTCGTAACACAGGGCGGGATCCTGGCCGCCGCCATAAAAGGCCTGTCGGCCCGGTTAATTCTTTGCGGCCGGGAAATGATCGATACGCAAAATGACGCCGCCGCCGCGGTGGTGGCCCACCGGCTGGGCATCCCGCATGTGCTGGCGGCAAGCAAGATAGAAATTTCCGGTGATAAGGCCACGGTCGTTCGCGACATCGAAGGCGGTTCCCTTGAGATCGAAACCGCGCTTCCGGCCGCGATTTCGTGCCAGAAGGGGCTCAATGAACCCCGCTATCCCACTCTCATCGCGATCAAACGCGCTAAAAACAAGGAAATAAAAAAGATGACGCTGGCGGAGCTTGGGCTGGCCGCCGCCCAGCCCAAAAGCCGCGTCACGGCGCTGCGTCCGCTTCAGGCAAGGTCCGCCGGAGTCAAGGTTGCCGGCTCGCCGGAAGAAGTCGCCGGCAAATGCGCGGCCTGGCTTTCAGAGACGGCGAAAGTGATTTAGGGGTGAGGGGATAGAGGCGAGAGGATAGGGTGCAGAAATAAGGAACTCCTTCCCTAACCTCTAACCCCTAGCCCCTATCCTCTTTAAATTTAAGGAGAAAACTATGGCTGGTGTCCTCGTCTGGGTTGAAACTTCCGAAGGGAAAATAAAAAAGATTACGCGGGAGGCCGCCGGCGCCGGCGCGAAAATCGCCGCGAAGCTGGGCGTTCCGCTGGGCGCGGCGCTTTTTAACGGCCGGGACCTGGTCCCCGGGCTGGAAAACCTCGGTTTTTCAAAAATTTATACGGCTGAAGGCGCGATTTTCGAAAAATATTCCAGCGAAGCGTACGCGCAAGCCTTTGCGGCGGCGGGGGAGCAGTTTAATGCCGACGTCTTCCTTACGGGAGCGACGGCTTTGGGCAGGGATCTTTCGGCGTGCCTTGCCGCCAGGCTGGACGCGGCGCTGGCCATCGACGTGACGGAAATCCTTTACGACGCGCGGCCGCTGAAGGTGATCCGCCCTGTTTATTCCGGCAAACTTCTGGCCGAAGTCGAATTATTGGGAGACAAAAAAGTCATTTCACTGCGTCCCAACGTGTTCCCGGCCGCGGAAACCCCCTCCGCTCCTCCGGAGGTAGTCCCGCTTTCCCTGGAAAACCTTGCCATACGCGCCGAAGTCCGCAAGGCGATCAAGGCCGCTGAAGGCGTCATGGACGTGACGGAGGCCAATATAGTGATATCCGGCGGCCGCGGGACGGGAGGTCCGGAAGGTTTTAAGGTCATAGGGGAACTGGCCAGGACTTTGGGCGCCGCCGTGGGAGCGTCCAGAGTGGCCGTGGATGAAGGCTGGATAGAATACGCCCACCAGGTCGGCCAGACGGGAAAAGTCGTCTCGCCGGTGCTTTATATCGCGTGCGGGATATCGGGCTCCACCCAGCATTTCGCCGGCATGGGTTCCTCGAAGTTTATTATCGCCGTAAATACCGATCCCGACGCGCCCATCATGGAAAAAGCGGATTTTGCGATAGTGGGAGATCTCTTTAAGGTTGTTCCCGTCCTGAAAGAGGAACTGGGTAAAAGGATTAGGGGTTAGAGGATAGGGGTTAGAGGATAGGGTGCAGAAATAAGAAACTCCTTCCCTAACCCCTCGCCCCTAACCTCTTACCCCTGGAGGCTAATATGGATTACGAGATTTTAAAAACCGCGGAAACCGACGGCATACTGACCGTTACACTCAGCAGACCGAAAGCTCTTAACGCTCTCAACTCGCGTTTTTTTGGGGAGATGGACGACCTTATTGCCGCAGCGGCCCGCAGGCCGGAACTAAAGGTGATGATAATCACCGGCGAGGGAAAAGCTTTCGCGGCGGGAGCCGACATAGCCGAGATGTCAGGCATGGGTCCCGTCGAAGGGGAAGCTTTCTCAAAGGCCGGGCAGGCCACGTTCCGCAGTCTTGAAAACCTTGAAATGCCGGTCATCGCCGCCGTTAACGGATTTGCCCTCGGCGGCGGGTGCGAGCTGGCGATGTCCTGCGATATCAGGGTCGCAAGCTCCGCCGCCAAATTCGGCCAGCCGGAGGTCAGCCTGGGCCTCGTGCCCGGCTATGCGGGCACGCAGCGGCTTCCCCGCCTGGCGGGGCTGGGCAACGCTCTCTATATGCTGCTTACCGGCGGCCTTATCTCCGCCGAAGAGGCGTTGCGCATGGGGCTTGTCCAGAAAGTGGTGGAGCCGGACCAGCTTATGCCTGAAGTTTTGAAAATCGCGCAGAAAATAATAGCGGCGGGTCCGAAGGCCGTCCGTAAGGTTAAGAAACTGGCCAGGGCCGGGTTATTGAACGGAGTTGACAACGGCTGCGTTATGGAATCCGAGGAGTTTGGAGCCCTTTTCGGCAACGAGGGGACCGAAGGCATGCGCGCGTTCCTGGAAAAGCGCAAACCGAACTGGAAAAGCGAATTGCGCGAATTAAAAAACGAATGACGCGAATTGACGGTTATTCGTGTTATTCGTAATTATTCGTAACTACTCAGGTTCTCCGTATTTTTCACGTATTTTTTGTAGTGGCAAAGCTTGCTTTGCCTTTTTGGGCAGAGTAAACTCTGCCACTACGACGACAGACCTGAGTAGTTACAATTATTTGCGTTATTCGCAAACAGGAGAAGAAGATATGAACTACGCTGAAAGACTTAAAAACGTGACCGTGCTCGGCGCCGCCGGGAAAATGGGCAGCGGCATCCTGCTGCTGACCGCCATGGAGATGACCGATCTAGCCTCCAAACCCGAGAATAAATCCAGGCAGTTCGTGCTTAACGCCATCGACGTCTCTGATCAGGCCCTGGGCGGGCTTATGAAGTATCTGAAGGTCCAGGTCCAGAAGGCAGCCGAGAAGAAAATAGTGCCGCTGAGGAAAGTCTACGAAGATCATGCGGACCTGGTCGACAACAAGGATATAATAGACCGCTACGTCGCGGACGTCATCGGAATCGTGCGTCCCTCCACGAGGCTTGAATCCGCTTACCAGTCCGGCCTGATATTTGAGGCCATCATCGAAAACCCCGGGCTTAAGGTGAAACTGCTTTCACAGATAAATAAAAACAACGCCAAATCTCCCTGGATCTTCACGAACACCTCCTCCATACCCATCCATGAAGTTGACGAAAAGGCCGGCCTGGGCGGCCGGATACTGGGCGTTCATTTTTACAATCCCCCGGCTATCCAGAAACTGGTGGAGCTCATCCGGGCCGACTCGACGCAAAGCGAACTTGTGGATTTCGCCCTGGTCTTCGCCAAGAACCTGGGGAAGATCGTGGTGCCTTCCAATGACTTCGCCGGGTTTATCGGCAACGGCCATTTCATGCGCGACGCGCTGCACGGCATTTCGGAGGCCGGGCGCCTTTCCGCCGAAATGTCTTTTGCCGAAGCCGTTTACACCGTAAACAGGGTCACCCAAGATTTCCTGCTGCGCCCCATGGGTATTTTCCAACTGATAGATTACGTCGGGCTCGATGTCTGCCAGTACATAATGAGCGTCATGAACGGGCGTTTGGGGACACCTTGCGGCAAGGTGTCCCCGGAAGTCCTCCACAGCCCGCTGCTTGACCGCATGATTTCGGCGGGAGTCCGGGGCGGACAGCGCTCCGACGGTTCCCAGAAAGACGGCTTCTTTAAGTATGAGAAAAACCGCCCCGCCGGCATCTACGACCCCGATACAAAGCGATACCTGCCGGTTTCGGCGTTCCAGGCCGCCTGCGATGAAAGAATGGGCCCGACGCCGCTGCCGCAGCTTAATTGGAAGTCGGCGGTAAAACATCCGAAAAAAGAAGCCGCGCTGGAGGATTTTTTCGGAAAGCTGGCGGCGATGGATACACCGGGAGCGAATTTGGCCAAGCGCTACGGCGAGCGTTCCCGCGAGATCGGGTTGAAACTTGTTTCCGATAAAGTGGCCCAAAGCGAAGAAGACGTCAACATGGTGCTTCTTTCCGGCTTTTATCATGTCTACGGGCCTATCAACAAATATTTTAAACCGGTAACCAGTAACCAGTAACCGGTAACCGGTAACCGAATACCGGATACCGCAGTTAACGGAGAGAACTTATGAAAAAACTTAGAAAACGCGTATTCATGACAGCCGGTTACAATACTGTCGCTTTTGGAAGCGGACGGAAAGAATTCAATCCCAAAAAACCCAGGCCGGGACTTGAGGAATATATAAAAGAGGCCGGACAGGGCGCCCTGAAGCTGGTCGGCGGCGCCGGCAACGTCGACGAAGGCGTCATAGGGAATTTTATGGCCGCAAAGTTCAACAACCAGGGCAACCTGGCGGCCCTGATCCCCTTCATAGACGAAGGGCTGAAATGGAAGCCCAGCTGCCGCGTGGAGGGGGCCTGCTGTTCCGGCGGGCTCGCGCTGGTGACCGCCATCAAGTCGGTGCTGGCTGAGACCGCCGACGTTGTTCTGACCCTGGGTGTCGAGGTCCAGAACACCGTGAAGGCGATATACGGAGCGGATATACTGGCCGGGGCCGGCTGGTACAAAGAGCGGAAATCCGGCCACGCGTTTTTCTTCCCCGGCAAGTTCAGCGACAGAGCGGGCGCGTATTTTGACAAATACGGCATGGAACGCACGCGCAAGGCGTTAGCGCGCTGGTACAGGAACGCCGTTGAAAACGCCAGGCTCGTTCCGACCGCCCAGGAATATCACAATACCCAGGAAGACCTGGAGGCGGCGGCGCTGACCAAGCCCAACCCGAGGTCTTTTGTAGACCAGCTCAATGTGTATGACTGTTCCAAGGTTTCCGACGGAGCGGCGGCGATAGCCGTTGTTTCCGAAGAGGGTCTGAAAAAGGCGGGCGTCGCTGAAAAAGACGCGATAGAGGTCGTCGGGTTCGCTGCTGTTGAGGCGGATTTGACGGCGGCCCCTTCGGATTTGACGCGGCTTGATACTACCGAGCGGGCCGTAAAAATGGCGCTTGAATCGGCCGGGATACGTGCCGGCGACCTCGGAACCGTAGAGTGCCACGACTGTTTTACTATCACAGGCATCCTTTCGGTAGAGGCGATAGGCCTGGTTAAACAGGGCGAGGGCCCTGATTTTGTAAGCGCCGGACACACGGCCAGGAACGGCAAGATCCCCTTTAACACCACGGGCGGGTTGATAGGCTGGGGGCATCCCACGGGGGCAAGCGGGGTGCGCCAGGCGGTGACAATCTGGGAGCAGCTCACGCGCAAGGCCGGGAACGCTCAGATAGAGGTTTCTGACAGCAGGCCCTACGCTTTGTCAATAAGCATGGGCGGCAATGACAGGACCGTAGTGGCGATAGTCTACCGCCGCGCCGCAGAAGAAAAACAATAAATAAATGACCTGGCATCCTGCTGACGGATGGATCATCGGAATCGCGATACCGGCGGCGTTGTTTTTTTTCGCCAGGGCGGTATACCTCAGATACCGCCTTATGCTGGCCTGCGCTCCTGCGCCGGACACAATAGCTGATCACGGCGCGCGCCTGAAGGAACTGCTGACGATCTTCCTGGGGCAGAAAAAGCTTTTCCAGGATCTTCTGCCCGGCGTAATGCACGCCGTCATTTTCTGGGGCTTTTGCGTCCTGTCGCTCCGCACAATTACGATGTTCGGCATGGCTTTCGCCGGATTTGATTTCTACCTGCCGGGGTTCGCGCCCGGAACACTCGCCGGGAATTTTCTTTCTCTGTTCAAAGACGCCGCCGTAATAATGGTTTCCGTGATGGTGATTTTCGCCCTCGTGCGGAGATATGTCCTTAAGGTCCCCCGCCTGCTTAACACCCCCGCCGCTTTATTCGTATTGCTGATGATACTCGGCCTTATGATAACCGACATCCTCTTCGACGCGGGCTTGAGCGGCGGGGTGTCGTCATTTACCGGCCATGCGGCCTTTCTGCTGCACTGCCTCGGGATCCTGGTTTTCCTGGTATATCTGCCGATGGGCAAGCATATGCATATCATCACATCGCTTTTTAACGTCTATCTCAGGCCGTTTTACCGCAGCGGACGGCTGACGAAGCTGCCCCTGGAAGACGAATCGGTGGAGACTTTCGGCACTCCCCGCATAGAGGACCTGAGCTGGAAGGAGGCGCTGGATCTCTACACCTGCACCGAATGCGGCAGATGCACCGACATGTGCCCCGCCGCCCAGACCGATAAAAAACTTTCCCCCCGTGACGTGATAAACAAGCAGAAACACTTCCTTGTAGACGACGAGGCTCCCCGGCTGCTTTCCGGGGACAAGACAAAAGAGCCGTCCAAAGAGATGGTTCCGGACGTGATCGCCGCCCAGGAGGCCTGGGACTGCACCACGTGCCAGGCCTGCGAGCAGGCCTGCCCGCTGAATATTTCCCACGTCCAGCGGATAAATTCCATGCGCCGGAGCGAAGTGCTGATGAAGGGGCAGTTCCCCGCCGAGCTTAAGCGCGTTTTCAAGGGGCTGCAGACCAACTCAAACCCCTGGGGCATGGGCGCCGACAAGCGGCTGGAGTGGGCGAAGGGAATGGATCTTCCCCTTCTTGAAAAAAATCCCGGCGCCGAATACCTGCTGTACCTGGGGTGCAACGCGGCTTTTGACGACCGCGCGCAGAAGGTAAGCCGCAGCCTCGCCGGGCTCCTTAAGGAGCAGGGCGTCTCTTTCGCGGTACTGGGCGAAAGCGAAGCGTGCTGCGGCGAAACCGCCCGCCGGCTGGGCGAGGAGGCCGTGGGCCAGGCGCTTATCGAGGCCAATATTAAACTTTTTAACGATTTAAAGGTTAAAAAAATCGTCACCCCGTGTCCGCACTGCTATAA